>Ga0163144_10003486_pt1 | contig 35786 bp, 34 predicted proteins | sample OliLak19BULKMAT1_FD_123175 | JGI IMG/M metagenome (GOLD analysis project Ga0163144, IMG submission 123175) | Freshwater microbial mat bacterial communities from Lake Vanda, McMurdo Dry Valleys, Antarctica - Oligotrophic Lake LV.19.BULKMAT1 | ecosystem: Environmental > Aquatic > Freshwater >...
ATCGATCTCTACCAGGCCGGCGAGGTCGACTACATCGTCGCTACCGACGCCATCGGCATGGGCCTCAACCTCGACGTCGGCCACATCGCCTTCGCGTCCCGCCGCAAGTTCGACGGCCGCCAGCGCCGCTTCCTCCGCGCCGATGAGCTTGCACAGATCGCGGGCCGCGCCGGCCGCTTCCGCGACGACGGGACATTCGGCGAGACGGCCGACTGCGAAACCTTCGAGGAAGACACCGTCGACCGCATCGTCAACCACCAGTTCGATCCGGTCGAGTTTCTCCACTGGCGCAATTCCAACCTCGACTGGTCCAGCGCAGACGCACTGCTCAGGTCGCTCCGCCGCCCGTCGCCGGACGTGATCCTGCGCCGCGCCCCCGAAGCGCTCGACGAGACCACCTTCGCCGCCCTCGCCGCCGGCGACGATGTCCGCCGCGCCACGCGCACGCATCTCCATGTGCGCCGCCTGTGGGATCTCTGCACCCTGCCCGACTTCCGCAAATACGGACCTGAAGCCCACCTCCGCCTCGTCCAGACCTTCGTCGAGAAACTCATCGAGCCCACGGCCCGCATCAAGGACGAATGGATGTATGAGCAGGTCGAGCGTCTCGACCGCACCGAGGGCGAGATCGAGAACATCCAGCACCGCCTCGCCGAAATCCGCACCTGGACCTACGCCGCCAACCGCGCCGACTGGCTCGAGAACGCGCAGACATGGCGCGGCCGCACGCGCGAGATCGAGGACAGGTTGTCGGACGCGCTGCACGCGGCGCTGATGAGCCGCTTCGTCGATCGCCGCACGTCTGCGCTGCTGAAGGCCCTCAACTCCGACGAAGACGCGCCCGCCGAAATCGGCCCCGCCGGCCAAGTCCTGATCGGCGGCCACCCTGTCGGCAATCTTGAAGGCCTCCTCTTCCACGCCGAGGCGGCAGGCGAAACGCTCGCCGGCCGCGCCCTGCGCGGCGCCGCGCTCAAATCCCTGCGCCCTATCATCGAGCAACGTCTCATCGCCATCGCCAGCGCGACCGCCGCTGATCTCAGCTTCGATCCGCACAAGGCCGCCATCCTCCACGCCGGCGCGCCCGTCGCAAGACTCGTCGCCGCCACGGACTGGCATTCGCCAGCGCTCGAGCTGATCGGCGCGCGGGACGCCAGCACAGGCGGCCGCGAAACCGCGATGGCGCGCCTTGCCAGCTGGTTCATTGCTCACGCACAAGCGACCCTCCCGGCACTCCACGATCTTCGCAACGTTCTCGATGGCTCAACTCTGCGCGGCGGCGCGCGTGGCGCGGCCTACCAGTTGCTCGAATCCGGCGCCGCGTTCGACCGCCGCCACGGGTCCCACGCCTTCGAACTCTCCGCCGATGATCGCGCCGCGCTCAACGCCGCCGGCGTAAAAACCGGACGCATTGCCACCTGGCTCCCGGGCCTGCTAAAGCCCTCCGCCGCCCGCCTCGCCCTTGCCCTGCGTGCCGTGCATTCGGGCAAGCCCGCGCCTGCCATCCCCACGCAATCCTCCTTCCCGCTGAAGGACGGCGCCTGGACCGACGCCATGCTCAACACGGCGGGCTATCTCCGCCTAGGCTCGCGCGCCGTCCGTGCCGACCTGACCGAGCGCCTCGCCTCCGCGCTCTCGCAAATTCGCCGCGCGTCGGAGGCGTCAGCTTTCGCCGTACCGCCCGAACTCGCCGCGCAGGTCGGTTGCCCGACGGTGGACTTCCCCGCCGTGCTCCGCGCCCTTGGGCTGAAACCCGCGGAGAAGGACAGAGAGACCGGCACCGTGAAGCTCTGGCGTTTCCCGGCCCAGCGCCAGCCGGAGCGCCAGATGCGTCAGCGCGAACAGCCCGCGCGCCCGCAGCCGCCGCCGACCGGACCCTTTGCCATCCTCGCCGACCTCATTATCGCCCAGCCCACCCGCGCGGCGCAGCGCCGCCGCCGCAGGCCGCGCCGTCCGCAATCCTCCCCTGCGCCAAAGGCGGTCTCATGACCGAAGACCGGATGCGCATCGATGTCTTCCTGTGGCGCGCACGCTTCTTCAAGGCGCGCACCTCCGCGACAGAAGCCATCGAGGCAAAGGGCGCGCGCATCGAACGCGACGGCCAGGTCCGGCGCATCGACAAGCCGGCTACACCTGTCGAAGCGGGCGACGTGCTGTCGTTCACCGCGCCATCCGGATCGAAACTTCTGCGGATTCTTTCACTGCCCGAATGCAGGGGCCCGCCCGCAGAAGCGGCGCTGTGCTATGAGGCCCTCCTCTAGGCGTTAAGGGATGGGACGCTGACCGGATCCCATCGACCCCTGCAAGAGGGCCCGCGTGACAGACCCGACCACACCCCTTGGCCCCCCACGGCCTGGATCATCATCGCCAGAGCCCTCTTCGCCCATGCGCCAGACGCTGGCCTCGCTCCGCCGGCTGCCGGACATCCGCGCAGCGCTTGAAGCGCTCGTGTTGTTTCTGCTGGTCCTGTTCGCCGGGGCCTGGGCGGCCAGCGCAGGCGTGCTGACGCTCGATCCGATGCCTCGCGGCCAGATGATGGGGATCTGGATTTCGGCCTTCATGACGCCGGCGCTGCTGGAGGAACTCGCATTTCGCAGCTGGCTGCCGCGCGGTGCCGCGGCCGCCGCCATTGCGTCCTTTGTAGCCTTTGTCCTCTGGCATCCACTGCAGGTCTGGCTGAACCTGCCGTTCGGCCGTCCTGAATTCCTTCGGCCCGGCTTCCTGATGGTGGTCGCCTGCCTCGGCCTCGCCTGCACGCTCACCCGTGTCCGCTCCGGTTCGATCTGGCCTGGGGTGGTCATTCATTGGGGCGTCGTGGTCGCCTGGCTGGCCATCTTCGGCGGCCATGGCGCGACGGGCGTGGTTCAGTCACCCTGATCGCTCGGTTCAATTGACTTTATCGGTGCAAGGCCACACATCCCGGCTCGATCCCGGGACCGCCTCAGGAAGCCCACGAAGACCCATGACCTACATCGTCACCGACGCCTGCATCCGATGCAAATACATGGACTGCATCGAAGTCTGTCCGGTGGACTGCTTCTATGAAGGCGAGAACTTCCTCGTCATCCATCCCGAAGAATGCATCGACTGCGGCGTCTGCCAGCCGGAGTGCCCGGTGGAGGCCATTGTCCCTGATACTGAGGACGATACAGACGGCAAATGGCTCAAGATCAACACCGATTACGCGAAGATCTGGCCGAACATTACCGCAAAAGGGACACCGCCAGCCGACGCTGACGATTACGTTAAGGTAAAGGGCAAGCTGGAAACGCTGTTTTCACCCAAACCGGGCACGGGAAGCTGAGGCGAAAAGCCGCGAGACTGCCAAAAACCCGCGCATTTGCAGGTCGGCACGCTGCAGCAACGAGTTGAAATTTCTTACAATTGTGCTAAGCGTCAGTTCTCGCCGACGGGCGATACCAGAAACGCATCAGGTCACACTCACATGCTGCACACCCACCGGGTGGGCGCAACAGAGAGCGTGACACTATTTGCGAGTACATTGAGGTGATCGAAGCATGACGAAGAAGCAGCCGGCAAAAGTCATCGAAGGACTCTTCAACGTTGGTCAGCACGTTGTCTACCCCGCTCACGGTGTCGGCCGTGTGACAGGCGTCGAGACGCAGCAAGTGGCCGGAATGAAGCTGGAAGTATTTGTGGTCGCCTTCGAGCAGGACAAGCTGATCCTGCGCGTGCCGGTGGCGAAGGCTGCCTCCTCGGGCATGCGCGCACTTGCTTCCACGCGGATCGTCGGCGATGCGCTGAAGACGCTTGGCGGCCGCGCGCGTATCAAGCGCACCATGTGGTCGCGCCGGGCCCAGGAATACGAAGCCAAGATCAACTCTGGAAACCTGATCCAGATTGCGGAAGTCGTCCGTGACCTGCACCGCGCCGGCGACCAGCCGGACCAGTCCTACTCGGAACGCCAACTCTATGAATCGGCGCTCGACCGGATGGCCCGCGAACTTGCGGCCGTGGAGAACATCAAGCACGCCGATGCTGTCGAGAAACTCTCGAAGTCGCTCGCCAAGCGAGCGGCCTGACAAGCTGGCGCGACTTTGGACTCAGCGAGGGCCGCCTTCAACAGGGCGGCCCTTTTGCTTTGGCAGCACTTCTATTCCGTTACGGAACCCGTCAGGATCCAGCCAAAAGATAATCTGAAGCTGACGGATTACTTCGAATTAAGCTTCCCGTCCCGCGCGAATGAAACACCCGGACGCCGTGGATCAATCGCGTCATCCACATTTCACTTTGGAACACAATACACGTCAGAGGCGACAGCTGTTGATAGGTGGTCGCTTCTCGAATCTGCTCACAGTTGGTGGTTGTGTCTGGTCCGGCTGTAATAATTCGGTCGGGGGGAAAAAAGTGATGAGACTTGTGCAGAAGCGGCTGTCGACGCTGACGGCGTTCTCGTTTGGCGACACGGAATTGACCTACAGTTTCGCGCAACGCGGGCTGGTGCAGGAAAGCGTCGTCGACTACTTGCAGCTCTCCCGCTCACGCCACCACACCGCCACGCGCGACTGGTCGCGCTTCCAGCTGGGAGCACTCCTCACAATCGCCGGCTGCATTGCCATCTTCGCCCATGCGCGGCTGGCGGGTTTCAACCCGCTGTCCATGCTTTGTCTCCTGCCCGGCATCGCCTACCTCTGCCTTTTCATGTCCCGGCAGGGACATTTCCTGGTCGCGCGAGGCGGCGGCGAGCAGCTCTGGATCATCGACGACGCGTCACGGCACGCGATCGTCGCGGAACTCGACCGCAGGCGCCGTGAACGCCTGCACGAGATCTATGGTCAGCTGAATCTGGCAAACGAGGTCTATCTGGAAATCCGCAAGATCGAGTGGCTTGTTGAAGAGTCCGTCCTGACGCGTGATCAGGCCGACGACCAGATCCGTATCGTCAACCGCGCAGGCATCGCGCGCGCCGAGGCCGGGAATGAAGTGCTGGAAGCTGGCGCAAATGGCTTCTTCGACCGAGAAGCTGTCGCTGTCTGATTTGTGACAGCGGTATTGCTGCTGACAAAACCCGCTTTATCTCAACTCGTCTGCGGGATCTTTGTGTCTTCGCCGAGCGGCGAACTTCGTTGATTTTTGGAACCTCCCGACCTCCGCCGCATTGATGCTGCGGGACAGCCATGCCGTGGGGTTCCACGCTGAGCGCTGCCAGCACATCAGGTTCTACGGAAGCGGGAGAACAGCCATGGCCTCATACGATGCCACTTCGACAGGCGCTGATCGCCGCTTCCTGAAGCAGGCAATGTCGGCCCCGTTGCTGGAGCGAGATCACGAACTCGACCTGGCCCGCCGCTGGCGCGAAAAGGGCGACCAGCGCGCGCTTCACGAACTCTGTACTGCCTATATGCGTCTTGTTGTGGCCGTGGCGGCTCGTTTCCGCACCTACGGCCTGCCGATGTCGGACCTCGTGCAGGAAGGCAATGTCGGCCTGATGCTCGCTGCGTCGCGCTTCGAGCCCGAGCGCGAACTCCGCTTCTCCACCTACGCCACGTGGTGGATCCGCTCCTGCGTGCAGGACTACATCCTCCGCAACTGGTCGATCGTCCGCACCGGCACCACCGCCGCCCAGAAATCCTTGTTCTTCAATCTCCGCCGCCTGCGCGCCCTGCTGCACGATCCGAGCGATGGTGGCCTCACACCCGAAAACCGCGCCACCGTCGCCAAGGCGCTGCGCGTCGACGAACGTGAAGTCGACAACATGTGCTCGCGCCTCTCCGCCGCCGACCGCTCGCTCAACGCCCCTATCGGTGAAGATGGTGACGCCGAATGGCAGGACCTTCTTCCCGACGGCGGTGCCCTGCCGGAAGACGCAATGATGATGACGCGCGACCGCGCCACCCGCAACGCCTGGCTTGCCGAAGCGCTTTCTCGCCTCACCGAGCGCGAGAAGTTGATCATCCACGAACGCCGCCTCGGCGAAGAAGGCGTCACACTCGAATCCCTCGGCCAGAAACTCGGCGTCTCGAAAGAGCGAGTCCGCCAGATCGAACACCAAGCCCTGCGCAAGCTGAAATCGTCTCTCACGCGTATGGTGGGCGACCCGGAAGAGGCGGGGCTAATTCCGTCGATCTAGGGTGGATAGGGCGCAGAAAAAACCGCCTCGAAAGCAAGCAGCCGCCGCGCGCGTGGCATTGTCCGGATAGGTCCGCAACTGCCCCGCGCCCTGCCCGCCTGTTGAGCCACAGATCTGCGCCAACTTTGTCGCGCGCGATCACATGCACGATCGCTCGCTCATACCGGTCGCGCGAAAGCCCGCCATACCAGAGCCGTGCGTGCCGCCCGTACGCAGCGTGCTCCAGCACTGCCCGCGCCGCATCCGGCCCCGGCTCACCTGCGCGATCACCATAGCCGGCGGCAGGCCACACCCACCTCCGCCAGCCGCACCCAGCCCCCCCATCGAGCATGAGCGAATCAGCGTCGAAGACCCGCACAATCCGCCCCGCCTCCCCCTGGGCGAGGTCAGATTCCGCCGAACACCCGGCAACCAGCCTGCCGAAACTGGCCAGAACCACCCCGCGCCACGACCACGCACCCGCCCGCCCGATCCTATGGAAATTCCCTGCCCTCGGCCCTCCGCGGGCACGCATAGGATCGACACATCCGCCCCGTCAGCGGCGCTGGCGAACCCGCTTGTTTACAGGCATAAGACCCCCCGCCGACTCCGTAGCTCAGCAGGATAGAGCATCGGTTTCCTAAACCGGAGGTCGCAGGTTCGAATCCTGCCGGGGTCGCCATTCTCCCTACTTTTTTCTGCGCCCTGCGCCGCATGACAGGACGGTAAGCCCATTCTCTCGTCAGGTGTGGCGCCAGCGGCCGTTGCGCGGAAATTGCGACACCCGTAGATATTGATGCTGCAGAGCCGCAGAGCGCACGCGGCAGGACCCGGCAATGGACTTTCTCACGAGCATTCTGAAATCGCTGTCCGAGGGCTGGGCAGGGCTTGAAAAGTCCATGGTCGGCTCGCCCATGCTTGCCGGCGTTGGCGCGGTCCTCGCGGCTGGCGTGGGCGTCATTGCGCTCGTCGTCCTGCTGGTCTGGACGATCCGCGCCCTCTTCGCGATGCGCCGGAGCGGCATGGCGGCGAAAATCCGCCGCGATGACGAGGTCGGCGCGCGCATCATCGTTGTGCGCGGCGGCGGCGGCCGCCGCAGCGCGGTCTCCACCTTCCTGCGCCGGTCGATCGAGTCCTATCTCAAGGACTATATGTTCGGCGGCCCGTTCCGCGTCATCGCCTGGCCGGGCAATATCGATGGCGATGAGAAGGCCCACCTGCTGATGAAGCGAACCGAAGCTGATCTGATCCTCTGGGCCGAAGTGCCCAAGGGTTCAAAAGGCGTCGCCCGCATCCTCGCCCGTCCCGCTAACACGTTTGACCCGCCACGCCAGCCGATCACGCTCGCCATGCCGAAGGAAAAGCCGTCCTGGAATGAGGCGCTGTCCCGCGCGATGGCCTACGCCGCCGCGAAACAGTATCGCCCCGCTCTCGGCCGCCCGCAGGATTTCCGGCCCGAGCGGTTGCAGCCCGTCGTCGAGTCCGTGCTCTCCATCCTTCACCAGCGTCCGCGCGCCGATCAGGCGCTCCTCGCCGAGATGGTGGACGACTCATCCGCCGGTGCCTTGCAGCTCGCCTTCTCCGGCAACGACGCGTGGATCGACCGCTCGGTCGAGATCGCGCGCGCAACGCTGTCGGAGATCAACCGATCCGCCGCGCCCGACCGCTGGATCGCCGCCAACATCACGCTCGGCCGCGCCCTGCGCCTCAAGGCCGAGAAGCGCTTCGACCCGGTGATGCTGCGCGAAGGCATCGCCCACCTCACTGAAGCCCTCGAAGCCCTCCGCTCCGAACCCCGTCTCAAGCTAGCCGAGTCCGCCGCGCAGGCCATCGGCGAAGCCCAGAAGCTCCTCGGCACCCGCCGCAAATTCTCGATCTCTGGCGGCGGCATCTAGCAACGCGAAGTCCGCGCTTATCCTTCGACGGACGCGCATGTAGTGCGCTGCTCAGAATTGGCCGGCTTTAGAACCCCCCACCCTCAGCTCATGCTGAGCAGCCGCGCAAAGCGGGTCGCCCGTCGAAGCATGCGTCGAAAGGCACAGGTCGACGCTAAGCCGCCTTCGATTTGGGCGCGCACGCCGCGCACAGGCACTTCCCCGACAGGTACGCCTCTACATACGCCTCGCCATAGTCATACCCCAGCTCCTCGCCGACCCTGATGTTGCGCCGCGCGAAGATCCACACCCGGCCCTTGTGGATCTCGATCTCGCAATTGGGCCGGCAGGAATGATTGATGTAACGTGCCGTGTTCCAGCGCGGGCTGCCGTCTATCGTCTTGCGCGAGCTGATCTCGAACAGGTAGCGCGAATAGCTCGTGTACATCTGCTCGCGGGTGATGGGTGTGCCCGTATACTCGATCACGCAGGCCCCGTTCGGGATGGGCGAGATCGCGAACAGCCCCAGCCCGGCGCTCGCGCGTTTCACCTTCAGGTCGAAATCGCCAGGCTTGTAGCTGCGGCGCGGCGGGGCCTCAGTGCTCATGTTCGTCATTCACTCACGCATCGATTGTCGAGGCGTCCTTCATGCCAATGACGGCGCGCACCGCAAGTCGAAATGCGATGCGCGCCAAAGGAATCGGGAGGACAGGTCACAAGCCATGCATCGGCCTACCGCGCCGGGAACCCACCTGCACTCCCATCCCAGACGGCATCAAATCCCGGAAACGACAAAGTCTCGCCATTGACAGGTCGGATTACATCGATAATCTCAGATCAGATTACAGGTGTACTATGACCCAGATCTCAGACGCCGAAAGCCGCATCATGGAAGCGTTGTGGCGGAAATCCCCGCTCACCGCCGAACAGATCTTCGCGGCCGTCGGTCCGGAGAATGGCTGGGCCCCCGCAACAGTGAAGACGCTCGTCACGCGCCTGCTCAAGAAGAACGCCATCGCCGGAGCCCGTGAGGCCGACGGCTACTGCTACCGGCCTCTTGTCGCTCGGGCTCAATATGTCCAGTCCGAAAGTCAGGGCCTGCTCGACCGCCTGTTCAAGGGGGAGGTCGCGCCGCTGGTCGCGCACTTTGCCGAGCATCGCAAACTCTCCGCGCGCGACCTCAGACAGCTGAAGGTGCTGATCGCGAAGATCGAGGAGGACAAGAAATGAGCGGCCTCCTCGCCAGCCTGATCGAACTCAACGCCGCGGCCGCCGCCGCCATCCTCTTTGTCTTGTTCACCCGTACCCACGTCACCCGCGCCTTCGGTCCGCACGCAACCTATGCGCTCTGGTCCATGGTTCCCGTCGCCATGCTCGCGACCTTCCTGCCGGAACGCACAACCGAAACCCTCGTCACCGAATTCCTGATCGGCGGCCTCCCCGCCAGTCTCACCCACATGCAGGCCGACGCCGCCACATCCTCGCTGGCCCTCGCCATCGCGGCTGCCTGGAGCGCCGGCACCATCGCCCTCGCCATGCTCCTGGCCCGCCGCCAGCGCGCCTTCCTGCGCGATGCGGACCTCGGTCTCGCCGGTCCTGCCATCGTCGGCTTCCGCCACCCGCGCATCATCACGCCCGACGATTTCACCCGCCGCTTCAGCCATGACGAGCGCAAGCTCATCCTCACGCATGAGCAGGTCCACATCGACCGCTCCGACGCCCGCATCAACGCCGTTGTCGCCCTGCTGCGCTGCCTCTTCTGGTTCAACCCGCTGATTCACATCGGCGCGAACGCGATGCGCATCGACCAGGAAATGTCGTGCGACGCCGAGGTGATCGCGCGCCGCCCCCGCGTCCGCCGCGCCTATGCCGAAACCCTGCTGAAGACACATCTCGTCACGCGCCCGCTCCCTGTCGGCTGCTATTGGCCCGCCCCATCCCAACATCCGCTCGCCCAGCGCATCAGCGAAATCGCCCGCGCGCCGATCTCGCGTCGCCGCCGCATCGCCGCCGCCGCCATCGTGATGACGCTCACCACCGGCGCCGGCGTCACCGTGTGGGCCGCACAGCCCGAGCGCACCATCTTCCGCGAAACAGCCGACGTGCTCGTTCCTTTCGAACCGCTCGACCGCAATGGCCGTCCGACTTCGAGCCTTGCCCGATCGTTCAACCCCCTAGCCTCGCCCCAGTAAGGCGCGGTGGGCCGGACCGCCAGGACGCCCCACGTTCCGGCTCGGCCATTCTGGCGCCCCTTCCTTCCTATCCGGAGGAAGGGGCGCATTTTTCACCGTTCGTTCTTCCGAGTACTGATCTGGAAACCCAACGAACGCGCGCGAAACCGATACGCTGTCTTCATTCTTCCTAGACTTTGATGAGGTAAGACTGCGCGGGGCACAGCGGAGGGATCGGATGTCGTTCAAGACCGTAGGCGGCGTGTTCGCACTCCTGTTCATCGTAGGCGTCGCCTCCACAGGTCCGCAGGGCGATCCCGGTGATTCCAGCAGCGTCGCGGAGTTCAAGACGCAGTGTCAGCGCGGTGTGGGTACGGAGCAAAGGGATCTTTGCCGGTGCATGGCGGAGCGCATCGAGGGTCGCATAAAGAGCGACAGCGAGTTTGCAATGGCAGGCGCCGTAATCCGCGCGATTGGCGAGGCTCAAGCTGTTCAAGCCAGTTTCGCCACAGACACCGCCTTTGCCATGGAAACACTCCAGCTGAAGTTCGACCGGATTTCGGAGGATTTCCACACAACCGTTTCACTTCAGCGGAAGGCCGCTATCCTCAGTATGGTCACAGGCAGCGTTCAGAGATGCGAATCGCAGCTGGCTCGCGCGAAGACCTGATCCGCAAGCCCGCCGCAGCGCGGGCGCTCGTGTCGATCGGTTCGCAGATGATCGCTCGCTATCAACGCGATCCCTTCGCCCCGTCGATCACACCGCGGCGCAACCGCACCATGCCGCGGATCCAGCGATCGTAGTCGCCCGTCTTGCGCTGCATGTAGGTCGTCACCTGCTCATGGGGCAGGATCAGAAAGCTCTCCGCCTCGAGCCCTTTGACAACAGCGCCCGCAACATCATCCGGCGAAAGAACGCCATCCACATTCTGTGAGCCCGCAGCCCCGCCCAGCATCGGCGTATCCACCGCCTGCGGGCACAGCAGCGACACGCCGATGCCATTCTCCTTCGACGCAATCGCGAGGTGCTCGCCGAACCCGATAGCCGCGTGCTTGCTCGTCGAATAGACCGCCGACCCGATCTGGCTCAGAAGCCCCGCCGCCGAAACCGTGTTGAGAAAATAGCCCGACTTACGCGCAATCATCCCCGGCAACGCATGGCGCGCCGCATAGACATGCGCCATCACATTGACGCCCCAGGCCAGATCCCAGTGCTCATTCGGTGCCGAAGCCGCATTGTCGATATCCGGATCTGAGCGCGAAATGCCTGCATTCGAGCAGAGCAGATCGATGCGCCCGAACCGATCCTCCGCCGTCCGCACGATCCTCTGCACGTCGGCTTCCTTCGTGACATCCGCCTGCACGGCAATGCCGCCGACAGATTTCGCGACAGCCTCCGCGCCTGCGCCATTCATGTCCGCGACGATCAGAGCCGTTGCCCCCTCGCGGTGGAACCGCTCGGCCAGCGCCTTGCCGATCCCGCTCGCTGCGCCCGTGACGATGACGACCTTGTCCGCAACCTTCATTGTCTTCCGGCTCCACCCTTGATGCGAGGCCGAGCATACCCGCCTTTCACCCAACGTCGACCATCGACGCGGCTACCCTGCGCTTGCGCCAAAGTCGCCGCGCCGGGCTTGCCGTCGGCGACAAGGCCAGCGATAGCTGATCCCGAAATGTCGGGAGCGTATCGATGAAGATCACAGCCGGAAAAGCGCTGCTCGCAAGCTGCGCACTCGCTCTGGTGGCTGGCGCGGCCACGCTTGTGGCATCCGCACAGCAGCCCGCCTCCCAGGACACCATCATCCACGCTGGCCGCGTGCTGGCTGAGCCCGCCTCCGGTCAGGTCCTGACGCAGCAAACCATCCTCGTGCGTAACGGCCGCATCGTGTCAATCACGAGCGGCTATTCGCGCATACCCTCTGGCGCAAAGCTGGTCGACCTGAAGAGTGCGTTCGTTTTGCCCGGCCTGATCGACAGCCACGTGCACATCACCAACGAGCAGGGTCCGAATGCACGTATCAACCAGTTCCTTGCAACCAGCGCTGACGACGCCATCTCCGGCGCAGGCTTCGCGATGAAGACGCTGGAAGCCGGCTTCACCACCGTCGCCGACTTGGGCGCAGATGCCAACGCGATCCTCGCGCTGCGTAACGGCATCGCAAAAGGCGTCATCGGAGGCCCGCGCATCATCACCTCTGCGGGCACGATCAGCGTCCATGGCGGCCACGGCGACGCCAACGGCATGCCGCGTGACATTGCGCTGATGCTCCGCGGCCCCGGCGTCTGCTCAGGCGCCGACGATTGCGCCCGCGCCGTTCGCGAACGCGTGCGCGACGGCGCCGACCTGATCAAGATCACAGCGACCGGCGGCGTCCTGTCAAACACCGCCGCCGGCCTTGGCCAGCAATTCACCGACGCCGAACTCGCAGCCATCGTCCAGGCCGCCCACGCCATGGGCCGCAAGGTGACCGCTCACGCCCACGGTGTCGACGGCATCAACTCCTTCCTGAAGGCCGGCGGCGACTCGATCGAACACGGCACTTACGCCGACGCCGAATCCGCTGACCTCTACAAGAAGAACGGCGCCTATCTCGTCCCCACCCTCCTCGCCGGCGATTTCGTCGCGCGCGAAGCCAAGAAGCCCAACACCTTCCTCCAGCCCGCGCAGGCGGTCAAAGCGCTGGAAGCCGGCCCGAAAATGCAGGACATGCTCCGCCGCATGCACGCCGCCGGCGTGAAGGTCGCCTTCGGCACCGACACCGGCGTCTCCGCCCACGGCGACAACGCACAGGAGTTCGCCCTCATGGTCGGTGCCGGCATGACGCCGCTGCAGACCATCCAGGCCGCCACCGTCAACGCTGCCGACCATTTCAGCATGACCGCCGAAATCGGCTCCATCACGGCGGGCAAATCCGCCGACATCATCGCGGTCAAAGGTGATCCGCTCAAAAATGTGCGGGAACTGGAATCGGTTGATTTCGTGATGGCCAGGGGCAAGGTCTACAAGCAGTAGGGTGGATGGAGCGAAGCGAAATCCACCCGCGGCAAACGCGCGCCCATGGTCAGCAAGCCTGCGGGACCGTCCGTCGAACCACGAGCGCGGGCTCACCGACCGAGCTACAGATTCAACAATGTCGGGTCCCCGCCCTGCGCGGCGATGTTCACCGTAACCGTCCGCTCCGTCGCGAAGCGATCGACATAGTGCGGACCGCCTGCCTTGGGTCCCGTGCCTGACAGGCCCGACCCGCCGAAGGGCTGTACGCCAACGACGGCGCCGATGATCGAGCGGTTCACATAGACATTGCCCGCACGCACGCTCGTCTTCACGCGTCCGACGAAACCCTCAAGCCGCGAATGCACGCCCAGCGTCAGGCCATAGCCCTTCGCCGAAAGCGCGGCCCCCACCGTTTCGATGTCATCCGGATCGTAGCGGATCACATGCAGAACCGGCCCGAACACCTCCCTGTCGATCTGGTTCAGCGACGACAACTGCACAATCGCCGGCCCGAAGAACGTCCCTTTGTGGCGCAGCGCGCCGATATCCCGCTGCCACACCTTTGCGACCGGCCGCATCTTTTCCAGATGCGCCTCCAGCAGCCCACATGCCTCCGCATCGATGATTGGCCCGACATCGGTCGCCGGGTCTGCAGGATCGCCGATGGCCAGCACCTCCATGGCGCCCCGTATCATCTCCACTGTTTCGTCGGCCGTCTCGTGCGGCAGGAACAGCAACCGCAGCGCCGAACAACGCTGCCCCGCCGAGCGGAACGCCGACATCACCACATCGTCGACCACCTGCTCACGCAGCGCCGTCGTATCGCAGAACATGGCGTTGAGCCCGCCCGTCTCCGCGATCAGAGGCGCGATCGGACCATCCTTCGCCGCAAGCTGGCGGTTGATGATCCGCGCCACCTCGGTCGATCCGGTGAACGCCACGCCGCCGCAGCGCGCATCCCCCGTCAGCCTCGCGCCGACCTTGCCGTCACCCACCAGCAGGTGCAGCGCTTCCGCCGGAAGACCCGCCGCATGAAACAGCTTCACCGCCTCGAACGCAATTGCCGGCGTCTGCTCCGCCGGTTTCGCCAGCACGGTGTTGCCCGCCGCCAGCGCGCCCGCGATCTGTCCAGTGAAAATCGCCAGCGGAAAATTCCACGGGCTTATGCAGGCGAACACGCCTCGCCCCATCATCTCCAGCCCATTAGTCTCCCCCGCAGGCCCCGGCAGCGGCTGCAGCCCCTTGAACTTCGTCTCTGCTTCCACCGCGTAGTATCGGCAGAAATCCACCGCCTCACGCACCTCCGCGATACAGTCATCCAGCGTCTTGCCCCCCTCGCGCGCCAGGATGGCGATCAGGCGATACGTGTCACGCTCCATCGCATCGCCCATCGCCTCGAGAATGTCGGCGCGCCTGGCGCCGCCCAGCGCATTCCAGGCCGGCTGAAAGCCAACCGCGGAGACATAGGCGGCTTCGACGTCGTCCGGCGTCGCGGCGGCGATTGTTCCCAGCAAGCGCACACGATCTGCCGGCGCATTCAGCGGCGCTCCCGGACGGATGCGCGCCTCGCCCGCGATGATCGGCCCGACTGCAAGCGGCTCTGACGCATCAAGCTTCGCAATCTCCGCGGCAACGCGCGCACGCGCAGCCTGCTGGCTGAAATCCGCGCCCATGGAATTCCTGCGCGATGGGCCGTACAGCGCGGGCGGCGGCGGTATGCGCGGATGGCGCGCCGGCGCCGCCGACAGTGTCGTGTAGGGATCAGCCGCGATCCGCTCCGCCGGCACATCTTCGTCCAGGAAGGAATGCACGAAGGACGTGTTCGCGCCGTTCTCGAGCAAGCGCCGCACGAGATAGGGCAACAGATCCTGATGCGCGCCCACCGGCGCATAGATCCGCACCGAGCGCTCACGCCCCGCCGCCTTGTAGAGCGCGACGCCCATCCCGTGCAGGCGCTGAAATTCGTAGTCCGTCCGCCCCGCTCGCTTCGCCATCATGTCGACGGCGGCCAGCGAGTGCGCGTTGTGCGTCGCGAACTGCGCGTAGAGCGCAGGCCCCGTCTTCAGCAGCGCATCGGCGCACGCCAGATATGACACATCCGTCGCCTGCTTGGTCGTGAAAACCGGATAGTCCGGCTGCCCATCCACCTGCGCGCGCTTCACTTCGCTATCCCAGTAAGCCCCCTTGACCAACCGTACCATAAGCCGGCGATCCGTTGCCTTGGCCAGTTCACCCAGCCACTGCACCACTGCAACGCCACGCTTCTGATAGGCCTGCACCGCCAGCCCCAGCCCGGTCCATGCCGCCAGCGCCGGCTCACCCGCAAGCCGCTCCAGCAGCCCAAACGACATCACCAGCCGGTCCGCCTCTTCGGCATCCAGCGTGAGATTTATGTTTTCCTTTGCGGCGAGCTTCGACAGTTCGACCACCATCGGATAGAGCTCGCGATGCACCCGCTCGCCCTGCGCCGCGCGATAGGCCGCATGCAGCGCCGACAGTTTCACCGAGATGCCGTCAGCCGTCTCCGGCGACGCTCCCGTCCTCGCTTTGCCCACCTCGCCGATCGCGTTTGCGTAACTCTCGAAGTAGCGCCGCGCATCCGCGTTCGTGCGCGCGCCCTCGCCCAGCATGTCGAACGAATGGCTCGCCGCCTCGGCCTTCTTCACATTGCGCTGCCCGCGTTTCAGCGCCTCGTCGATGGTCCGGCCCATCACGAACTGACCACCCATGATGCGCATCGCCTGCATCATAGCGCCGCGGATCACCGGCTCGCCCGCCTGCCGCACCATGCGCTGCATGAAGCCGGCGGGGTTCGTCTCGGCGTCTTCCGGCGGCTGCACGATCCGCCCCGTCAGCATCAGCCCCCAGGTCGATGCATTGACCAGCAGCGAGTCCGACTTGCCGCGATGGTCCGACCATTCGCCCGACGCGATCTTCTCCGCGATCAGCGCATCCGCCGTGTCAGCATCCGGCACCCGCAGCAGCGCCTCGGCGAGGCACATCAGCGCCAGTCCCTCCGGGTTCGACAGCCCGAACTCCTCGAGGAAACTCTCCATCACGCCGGAGCGCTTCGTCTCCGCCCGCGCCTTAAGCACGATGTCGCGCGCCACCAGCGACGCCTTCCGCCGTTCCGCCGAATCGAGCGCCGGCGCGGCGAGCAGCTCCGCAATCCGCCTACCCTCGTCCTCGAATTTCTCGGCGTCCAGCGAATCAGGAGAACGCGGCATTGCTTGCGGCATGGAGGACGCCTTATGTCGGGAACCGCATATCTGCCGGTGGGCCCGCGCCGGATCAACTTGAAACTCGCCCGACACGAGCCGGTTTGAGCAATGATCTTGCGCTTTCATGGTCACTCGGGCCATGGACGTAACTGCCACCCGCCCGTATTCAGTCGGCCCCGAAGCCAATAAGGAACCGCGCCCGCGATGCGCATCATGCTGGTAACCGACGCCTGGGACCCACAGGTGAATGGCGTCGTCCGTACGATGAAGCGCGTCATTACCGAGTGCGAGGAGATGGGCCACACATGGGACATCGTCTCGCCAAACGGCTTCAAGACGATTCCATTGCCGACCTATTCCGAGATCAAGCTGGCCTTCGGTGCCAAGGAGATCATCGAGGAGCGCTTCCTCGAATTCGAACCCGACGCGGTGCATATCGCGACCGAAGGCCCGCTCGGCTGGGCAGCGCGTGGGGTCTGCCTGCGCCTGAAATTTCCCTACACCACGGCTTACCACACGCGCTTCCCCGAATACATTTCGGCGCGCTTCTTCTTTCTGCCCATCTGGATGGGCTACATGTATGTACGCGAGTTCCACAAATACTCTGGCCGCGTGATGGTGGCGACCGCCTCAATGCGCGACGAGCTGGCGGCGCAGCGCTTCAAGAACATCATCCCGTGGTCGCGCGGCGTCGACACTGACCTCTTTCACCCCTCAAAGCGGAAAGACGACCGCGGCCCCTTCGCGGGCATGAAGCAGCCGATCTGGCTGAATGTCGGCCGCGTCGCCGTGGAGAAGAACATCGCGGCCTTCCTCGAGGCCGACCTTCCCGGCACGAAAGTCGTCGTCGGCGACGGCCCCCAGCTCGAGGGGCTGAAGGCAAAGCACAGGGACGCCCATTTTCTCGGCGTGAAACAGGGCGAGGAACTCGCCGGCTGTTTCGCGAACGCCGATTGCTTCGTCTTCCCCAGCCTCACCGACACGTTCGGCCTCGTCATCCTCGAAGCCATGGCGGCCGGCACGCCCGTCGCCGGCTTCAGCGTGCCAGGCCCCCGCGACCTCATCCCCGGCTCCAACGCCGGCGCCGTCAATGACGACCTCCGCATCGCTTGCGAAGAAGCCCTCAAATGCTCCCGTGAGGCAACCCGCGCCTACGCCGAAACCTATTCCTGGCGCGCCTGCGCCGAACAGTTCATCAACAATCTGGAACCTCTGCCGGTGCCGGAACGCAGCCGTTTCTGGAAGCGCCTGGCCAAGCTGCGAAACGCCCTGCGCATCCGCCGTCGCAAGCCGAGACCGGATGCAGGCCCGATCAAGTCAAAAGCGAAACCGACGCCGACGAAAGACTGATATTGCCAGCCGTGAAACCTCCACGCATGCGCTGCGTTGTGTTTCCATGGCTGGCTCACACACCCACACCGATCACGCGGTTGCCCCCGGCGCTCACGTCCGCAGGAACCGAGCCCTACCAGCTGGCGTGACTATCGCCGCTGGGGCGCTGCTAGCGATGTCGCCCCTCGCCGTCACCAGTTTCGTTCCGGAACGTCAGGTTTCCGTCGAGGTCGCGGCAACGCCTGATGCAGGGCTCGTCGGGTTTGCCGGGCGCGCGGTCGAACTGGACGGCGCTATCATGAAATTCAGCCAGAAAGGCAACGCCATCAACTTCAGCCTCATGGCTTCGGACGATGGCCAGCGCGTCTTCGTGCAGGATACTGCAGGCGAACTTTTCGAGATCCCGGTCTCTCCGGGGCAGACGAATGTGAGCACGGAACTCCCCACCCACTTCGCCGCCTCGGAAACGCTCACCCTCCGGGTCGATTAGTCGGCGGGGTCGCCATTCGCATCGACGATGCGGATCTCACCAAGATTGAGTTCGCGCACGCCCTTTTCGATCTTCGCCCGATCGCCCACGATCACCCAGACATGGTTCTGGTTGGGGATCAGTCGTTTCCCCATCGCCTCGACCTCCTTCGGCGTCACGCTCCGATAGGCGTCCGGATACTTCGCCCAGTAGTCTGCCGGCAGATTGAAGTTGTGGATGTCCATCAGCGTGCCCATCACGGCGCCCGCAGTCTCCCACCGGCTCGACAATCCGAGCAGCGTGTTGGTGCGAACCGTGTCCACCTCCACAGCCGTCGGCGGTTTCCTGCCTACGATATCGTTGAGCTCCTTACGCAGCTCAATCAACGCGCCCTTGGTCTGATCGGTCTGCACGGGCGCCTGGATCGTGAACGTCCGCGGTCCCCGTCCGCCGCTGACGATCGAGCGCGAGCCGTACGACCAGCCCTTGTCCTCACGCAGGTTCATGTTCACGCGGCTGGTGAAGTTGCCGCCGAACAGCGCGTTGAACGCCGAAACACGGGTGTCTTCCGCCGGGTTGCGCGGCGCCTGTGGCGTACCGACGAGGATGATCGACTGCGCCGAATCCGGCCGGTCTACCAGATAGACGATCGGCTTCTCCGGCCGCACGCCATTGGCCACGGACGCGCGCTTCATCGGCGCCTCGCCCCAGCCACGCAGCGCCGCCTCCAGCTTCGGCGTGATTTCCGCAAGCGTCGTGTCGCCTACGACAAACAGCGTCGCATTGTTCGGCCCGTACCACGCCTTGTGGAATGCCGCGGCGTCCGCGGGCACCAACGCCGAGATCTCCTGCGGCGCCAGCAGGCGCCCATAAGCATGGTCGTCGCCCCACAACGCGCGCGACAGCACGCGCTGGCCGATCGAGCCCGGGTCACGCAGCTGCTGCTGCAGCCCCTGCACCGTCTGCGCCTGGATGCGGCGGAAATCGCCTTCCGCGAACGCCGGATTGCGCAGCACGTCGGCCCAGATCGCCATGACCTGATCGACGGTCGGCGTCAGCGCCGAGAACTCTACGGTCGATGTCTCGCCGCCGCCGCCCGTGCCGACATAGCCGCCCAGCCGGTCGATCTCGTCAGCGATCTGGAGGGCCGAGCGGCTCGTCGTCCCCTCGTCCAGCAGGTTCGCCGTCAGACCCGACAACCCGTCTTTCATGGTCGCGAGGTCAGAGGGATAGCCGGTGTCGAGCTGCATCGACACGCTGACCTGCGGCACATCATGCCGCTCGACCAGATAGACCTTGATCCCGTTCGACAGCGTCGCCGTCTGGAATTCAGGGAACTCCGCATCAGCGATCGTTCCCGGCTGCGGCATCTTCGAGCGGTCGACCTTCTCGGCAAAGGCCTCGGGTTCGCCGAACGGCAGCACGCTCAGCGTGTAGGAGCCACGTGTCAGCCAATTCCGCGCCGAAGCCTGCACGCTTGCCGGCGTCGCCGCCTGCAGCCGCTGCAGCGACTTCTTCCAGCCATCCGGCTCGCCGTCGATCATCTCCCACTGCGCCAGCTGCGCCGCTTTGCTTGACGTGCTTTCGAGACTTGAGATCGTACCAGAGACAGCCTGCACAATGCTCTTGTCCAGCTCCGCCTGCGTCGGGCCGGCAGCAATGAGCTTGTTCACCTCCTCGTCGATCGCCGCCTCGATCTTCGCAAGATCGGCGTCCGGCTTGGCCGTCACGATGATGCGGAACTGGCCCGCAATCTCGCTCTGCGGATTGCCAACGTTGACGTTCGTTGCAACCTGTTCGTCGAACACAAGGCGCTTGGTCAGCCGCGCATTCTTGTCGCCACCCAGCGCCGCCGCGACGTGATCCAGCAGCTCGCCTTCCGGATTGCCGAGCTCCGGCACATTCCACGTCTTGTAGATGCGTGGCTGCGCCACCCGGTCGTACATGATCTCGCGCTGGTTCTCGGCCAGCTCCGGTACCCATGATTTCGGCTGTGTCGGCGGCGGTCCCGGCGGCAGTTCGCCGAAGAACTTCTCGACCTTCGCTTTCGCCTCTTCCGGCTTGATGTCGCCCGCGATCACGAGGATCGAATTGGCAGGCCCGTACCAGGTCTTGAAGAAGTCCTGCACGTCCTGCATCGAGGCCGCGTTGAGATCCTCCATCGAGCCGATCACAGTATGACCGTAGGGGTGATGCTCTGGATAGGTCGCAGCCACGATGTGGTTGAACACGCGGCCATAGGGCTGGTTCTCGCCCTGACGCTTCTCGTTCTGCACCACGCCGCGCTGCTCATCGAGCCGCTTCTGGTCCACCGCGCCGAGCAGGTATCCCATCCGGTCTGACTCAAGCCACAGGATGGTGTCGAGCGCCGCCTTGGGCACCGTCTGGTAGTAGTTCGTGCGGTCGGTGTTGGTGGTGCCGTTCTGGTTTGTCGCGCCGATCTGCTGCGTCGCCTTGAAGAAGTCGTCGTTGAAATGCTGCGAGCCGTTGAACATGAGGTGCTCGAACAGGTGCGCGAAGCCCGACCGCCCCTTGGGCTCGTTCTTCGAGCCGACATGATAGACGAGGTGCAGCGTCACCGTCGGCGTCTTTGTATCTTCATGGACGATAAGCGTCATGCCGTTCTTGAGCACATACTTCGTGTACGGAATGTCGTAGTCCATCGCCGCAATGCGCTGCATCACCGGATCGCGTGCAGCGGTCGCCGCCTGCTCGGGCCCGGCCGCGGGAACCATAGGCGCAGCATAGATCTCCGAAGTACCCCCACCCGTCGCGCAGGCATTCAACGCCAGCACCGCCGCCAGCACGCCGCCCAGCTTCGCCATCATGAGATTCTTGCTCATCGATACCCTCTGAAATTGCCTGAGGTCACTCTAGGTGCCGCTTATCGAGAAGCAATAAGTTTCGGGTCGCGCCACCTCGTCTCAACTGCGCGGCCCATACACCACCCCGCCACTCTCGACATAGCGCCTCAGCACCGCAGCCGCCTCGTCCCGCAAAAGCCCGTCTTCGAAGACAACCCCGCGCACCGTCATCTCGGCGCGCAGCTCGCGCGTGCCGGCGCCCTCGCTGAAACCAGCCGCCTCGGCATCCGCCTTCGCGGCCGCCGACACGATCCGCGTCACGCGCGCCCAGTGCGCAGCGCCGAGGCACATGATGCAGGGCTCGCACGAGGTGAACAGCGTCACACCTCCCGTCACCGAGAGCCGCCGCCCCGATAGCGCCAGCGCCACCGTCTCCGCATGCAACACCGGATTGCCGCTCGCCATGACGAGGTTCACGCCGGTGCCGATGACCTCGCCGCTGGAATCGTCCCGCACGCACGCCCCGAACGGACCGCCACTCCCGCGCGCGACATTTTCGCCGGCGATCGCCAGCGCCAGCCGCATAGCCGCCTCGTCCGGCACCGGCGCGGCAGGCAGCTCCCAGGCCGCCAGCCAGTCCGGCAGCCGGATATACGCCGCCGTCGCGATCGCCGCCTGCGCCATGCCTCCGCTCCTCAAGCCTTATTCTGAAACGCGAATCAGATGCGCCTCGCCGAACCATGCGCCAGTCGCCGGCTGTCACATGACAGCGCCGGAGCCGGCGTCGCGGGCGCGTCATCTACTAATGGTTGGCCAATATGAACGGTTGTTGGCAACCCACTGACGCCCCGCAAGATTTTATTTACACCCTGGCTCTATGCCCCTATATACATCGCGCCGGCGGACATCGGCTCGAGGCTCTGCGCCTTGATTCCACGTGGCGTCTGAACTTCCCAAGTTAGCCTGAGTATCAGGTGGGGTTTGGATGACGTGTGCGGGTTGAGAGGCAGACTTAACGAGTCAAAGATCCGTACTAACGCCGGATTGGGTTCAACAACTAACAGGGGTGTACGTGAATTGCTCACGTTTCATACGCCCCTGGACCTGGTCCGGGAACGACTCCCAGAGCTTCCTGTCGCATGCGTGCGGCCGGAGCGGGTGTCGCTAGCGGCTTCATGGTTCAGGGATAACTTTCCAGGCGAAGTTCTTTACGCAGTAAAGGCGAACCCTTCACCGTGGGCGCTCGACGCGATGTACGCGACGGGTCTCCGCTGGTTCGACGTCGCTTCGGAAGAAGAGATCAAGCTCGTCGCCTCCCGTTATCCGGATGCGAAGATGGCTTTCATGCACCCTGTGAAATCGCGCAAGGCGATCGAGCGGGCCTATTTCGAGCATGGCGTCCGCGTTTTCTCGCTGGACTGCGAGGCCGAGCTGGAAAAGATCGTCGCCGCCACGCAGCGCGCCGATGACCTCACGCTGGTCGTCCGTCTCGCCGTGAATAACGCGGATGCGATGTACGCCCTGTCGAACAAGTTCGGCGTCTCGGAAGAGAATGCTCCCGCACTGCTGCGCAAGGCGCGCGGCTTTGCGGACAATCTCGGCGTCTCTTTCCACGTCGGTTCGCAGTGCATGAACCCCTCGGCCTATCGCGACGCGATGGAGCTGGCCTCGAAGATCATCCGCGAGGCGGGCGTCATCCTTGATGTCGTCGATGTGGGCGGCGGCTTCCCGTCGGCCTACCCGGGCATGACGCCTCCCGACCTTGAGCTATACGTCAAGGTCATCAGGCAAGTGTTCGAGGAAATGCCGGTCGCGATGAACGCCCAACTGTGGTGTGAGCCCGGCCGCGCGCTTGTCGCCGAGTCCAGCTCCATCCTTGCCCGCGTCGAGCTGGTGAAGGACGGCGCGCTGCACATCAACGATGGCAGCTATGGCAACCTGTTCGACGCTGCGCACTGCAAGTGGCCTTTCCCCGTGAAGGCTCACCGCCCGGACGGCGAATTCGAAGGCGAGCTGCAGGGCTTCAAGCTCTACGGCCCAACCTGCGACTCGCTGGATGCGATGGAAGGACCCTTCGTCCTCCCCGCTGACATCCGCGAAGGCGACTACATCGAGATCGGCATGCTCGGCGCCTATGGCGTCGCCATGCAGACGCGGTTCAACGGCTTTGGCGAAACGGAAACCATCGGTGTCCGAGACCTGCCCTGGACCTCGATGTACGGCCCGCTCGTCGTCGAGAAGCCCGCACGCCGCGGCAGCCGCAAGGCACAGCGCCGCCTGAAGGTCGTGCGGTAGGCAATCTGTTACAAATCGGAAGCGCGGGCCGAATGAACCCCCGGCCCGCGCTTTCCTGTTTAAATCCGTCCGCACACTGCTATATCCCCGCCGAACCCACTACCGGGAACCAAGGCTGGCCGTCGCCCTTCTGACGTCCTTTCCTCTGGAGTCATGTCCCTATGGCAACGAAGTCCACCGCCGCAAATTCTGGCGCCAAAGCCGCGCCCGTCAAGGCGGTCGCGAAGAAGCGCAACAACACGAAGGCGCAGCTGCTCGGCAAGACCGTCGAGCACGTCGACATGACGTCGTACGATGCGCGCCCGATCATAGACTCGATGCGCAAGATGTCCTTCTCCTCGCGCGACACCGCGCGCGCCGCCGACATCTTCGACATGGCGCTGCGCGAGAAAGGCTGCTCGACCTGGCTGATCCTCGCTGGCTCTACTTCGGCGGGCGGCTGCATGCACGTCTACCGCGACATGGTGAAGTTCGGCATGATCGACGCGATCGTCGCCACCGGCGCCTCGATCGTCGACATGGATTTCTTCGAAGCCCTCGGCTTCAAGCACTATCAGGCCGCCGGCGAAGTCGACGACAACGTCCTGCGCGAGAACTACATCGACCGGATCTACGACACCTATATCGACGAGGAAGAACTCCAGGCGTGCGACCACACGATCCTCGAGCTTGCCAACGCGCTTGAGCCGCGCGGCTACTCCTCGCGCGAATTCATCCACGAGATGGGCAAATGGCTCGCCGCCGGCAACGCCAAGAAAAAAGGCTCGCTGATCCAGACCTGCTACGAAGAAGGCGTGCCGATCTTCTGCCCGGCCTTCGTGGACTCGTCCGCCGGCTTCGGCCTGGTGAAACACCAGAAGGAACGCGCGAGGGCAAAGAAGCCCTACCTGATGATTGACGCCGTAGCGGACTTTCGCGAGCTCACCGACATCAAGATCGCGGCCGGCACCACCGGCCTCTTCATGGTCGGCGGCGGCGTTCCGAAGAACTTCGCGCAGGACACCGTAGTCTGCGCCGAGATTCTCGGAATCGACGCCGAAGTCCACAAATACGCCGTGCAGATCACCGTCGCCGACGTCCGCGACGGTGCCTGCTCGTCGTCCACGCTGAAGGAGGCCGCCTCATGGGGGAAGGTGTCGACCACGCACGAACAGATGGTCTTCGCCGAAGCTACCACCGTCGTGCCCCTGATCGGCTCCGACGCCTACCACCGCGGTGCCTGGAAGAACCGCAAGAAACCGAAATGGGCGAAGCTGTTCGCATAGGCGTTCCAGCGCACCACAAGCGAAAGCCCGCCTCGAAGGGGCGGGCTTTTTTGCGCCCGCCGCCGCCGGTATCGCACCGTTTCTCAACGGCGAGGGCAATGGTCCGGTTGCCTTCCACTTGGCCCTCTTCGAGGCGCTCAAACTCCAGCGAAACGCTGCTCGCCTGCAGCATCTCGTACCCAACTACCAGCGCGGCCTTTCCGTCGGCAGTCGTCGCGGTACGCGGCCCGACCTGCCGCACGGTGGGCTCGCCAGAGGAGGCGGCCTGCTACGTGTCCGTTCCGGGCGAAGGCAACCGGACCATGTGCTTCTCGCCAGCCTTGCCTCGGACCACTGTCCCTTCGTCAGACAAGCCACCCGCATGGTTTGTCGCCGCACCGGTGGCAGCGGGAGGAGGAGCGGGCGCGGTTGCCTGCTCGATGGTCTCGGGCGAGACGGCAGCCGGTTGCGGCGCATCCGCCTCAGTGCACGCCGAAGCCGCGAGGAGGGAAACTGATATCAAGGCTGCGCGCATGTTCGCTCCCGTGGTTGACCAAGCCATATCGCACTGCGGCACCACTGGCCAACCACCTGCGCTCTTTGCAAACCAGGGACGCGAGACGCCCTCGGAGAAAATCTCGACATGGATCCGAGCATTCCGCCGATTGCCTTCGCGGCCTGCAGCCGGCGCTCTGTCAGCATCGCACCACCGGCGTCTTGCGCGCGACACATGCGAAGCGCAAATTTGCCGGCAACACGAGGATGGAGCTCACCCAAGATCGGCTATGCAATGCTCGGCACCAACAACTACGAGAAGGCGCTCGAGTTCTACGACAGGGTTCTGGCGCCCGTCGGCGGCAAGCGCGCGATGGCTTTCGGCGTGCCGACTGTCTACGGCTCGGGTGGCCGCACCATGCTCGGCATCGGCAAGCCCTACAATCAGGGGTCCGCCACGTTCGGCAATGGCACCATGATCGCGCTCGCCATGCCCTCGAAGGAAAAGGTCCACGAAGTCTATGACACGGCCATCGCCAACGGCGGCAAGTGTGAAGGCCCGGCCGGCGCGCGCGGCGACACTTTCTATGCAGCCTATTTCCGCGACCTCGACGGCAACAAGCTCTGTGCCTTCTACTCGCCGGGCGCGTAGCTTCGGAATGTGATCTTGCGATCCGGCGGCCGACATGATTCCTTGCCCCCACTCGCAGGGAAGGACGGCCCATGATCGGCTACACAACCATCGGCGTGACGGACATTGGCAAGTCCCTCGCCTTCTATGACGCGCTCCTCGCCGACCTCGGCGGCAAGCGCGTCATGGAGCTGTCGCACGGCCAGCTCTACGGTTTCGCGCAGGGCCCGCTCTTCGGCATCACCAAGCCCTTCAACGGCGACAAACAGCACTGTGGCAATGGCAACATGATCGCCCTGCGCTGCCCGTCGAAGGAAAAGGTCGACCTCCTTCACGCCAAGGCGATCTCGCTCGGCGGCGCTGACGAAGGCACCCCCGGCGACCGCGGCGGCGGCTTCTACGGCGCTTATTTCCGCGACCCCGACGGCAACAAGCTCTGCTTCTTCACGATGGGCGCACAGTAGCGGCGCGCGGTTGCAACCGTCTTCGGCACTGGCTCGCCCCATGCCGCAGCGCTCAACGCAAGCCGCATCGGCGCGCCATTCCTGTCCTGAAGCGGAGGCAGCCTGAAGCCTTAGCCATGATGCGAAAGGGCCGCGCATCGCTGCGCAGCCCCTTCTCGTGTTCCGTTCTGTTGGCGATCAGCCGCCTGCAAGCGCGCCCTGCTTGCGGGCAAGGCTGTCGAGCGCCGAGCGGGCTTCGGTGTCGCCGCCCGCATTGCCGCCGGTTGCCGCATTAGGGCGATCTCCGTCCTGGGGGCGCCGGCGGCCACGGCGACGGCGGCCACGGCCACTGCCGTCCCCGTCGCCCTGGCCCGGACGGTCGCCGTCCTCGCCGGAGGCCTCGGCGTCCTCACCGTCGCCAGATGGCCTCGCGCTAGATGCCTGATTACCCGAAGCCTGGCTGCCAGAAGAATGGCTGCCAGAAGAATGGCTGGAAGCCTGTGCCGTCGCGGATTCAGCTTCGACGTCGTCGTCCCCGTCATCGCTGTCGGACGAGTGGCTGTCCATCGATCGCATCGACTCCGGCGACTGCTCGCCACCCTGCGCATGGACGTGCATGCCACCGCCCTGCATGCCAAACTCGTTCGGCTGTTGCTGACCGCCTTCGCCCATCGGCTGGCCCTGCTGGAAGCCACCCTCGCCATTCTGCTGCTGCAGAAGGCGCTCGCGCGGCATCGTCGCGGCCATTACGCGGTAATAGTGCTCCGCGTGCTGGAGATACGTCTCGTACTTCACCCGGTCGCCGCCCGACTGGGCGTCGCGGGCGAACTGCGCATACTTCTCGTAAATCTGCGCCGCGGTCCCACGGATCTTGACGTCCGGGCCGTTGCTCTCGAGCGATCGGTTGCCGTGGTTATGGTTGTGGTTGTTGCCACCACCGCCACCACCGCCCCCGCCACCGCCGGGCTTTCGCCCGCGCCCACGCTGACGCTTCATGAAACCTTCCTGATCTTCAGAGTACTCGCCCCAATCGGACGGGAGTTAGGCCGCTATCTTGCTGACCAACCAGACGCTTGGCTGTAAATCGCCCGCAGTCCGTCATTGACAACGCTAGCCTGTTTGGACGCCGTCGCCAAGCGCTTTCCTGTGGATACACAAGGTGTCCCAAACCATGGTTTACGGTGCCTTTTGTGGCCTGCGACCGAATGCAGCGCGCGGTATGCCTGCCAGATCCGGGTACGCTGCCACCTCCACCAGCCCGACGCCTGCCATCAGCACGCACACATCGTCCGCCTGTCCCATCCCGCATTCCATGCCGATCCAGCCGCCGGGCCGCACCCGCCCCGCATGGCACGCGATGATCGCGCGATACGCCGCCAGCCCGTCCCCTCCCGGCGTGAGCGCGAGGTGAGGGTCGTGGTCGATCACGTCAAGCGCGAGCGCGTCCATCTCGTCGGCCGGAATGTACGGCGGGTTGGACAGAACGAGATCGACCGTCCCGCCCGCCTCGCTCTCCCAGCCTCCTTGCACCAACTTCACCCGCGCCTCGACTCCGAGCGCCTCCGCATTCCGCGCCGCCACCGCCAGCGCGGCCGCCGAGATATCGACGCCCATGCCCGTAACATCCGGACGCTCAGCCAGCACGGACAGCAGAATGCACCCTGAGCCCACGCCCAGATCGAGCATCCGCCCGCCCCGGGGCAGCCGCGCAAGTCCCTGCTCGACCAGCAACTCGGTCTCAGGCCGCGGATCGAGCACGTCCGGCGTCACGATGAACCGCCGCCCGTAGAACTCCCGCCACCCGCGAATACGCGACACCGGCTCATGGCGCAGCCGCCGCTGGACAAGCGCCTCGAATGCCATCAGGCCCGCCGCATCGACATGATCGGCCTCGCGCAGGATCACATCCACCGGCGCGATCCCCAGCGCATGCGCCAGCAGCAGCCGCACATCGCGCATCGGGCTCTCGACGCCGGCCGCGCCAAGCCGCAGCCCCGCCTCCTGCATGATCTCCCGCCAGTCGCAGTGCACGCTCATGACCGCGCGTGTAGCATGAGCGCCGCCGCTGTCATAAAGACCTGCTCATGACCCAGGACACGTCCCGCATCGACGAACTTGAAATCCGCATTGCGCACCAGGAGCGCATGATCGAGGATCTCAACACGACGATCACAGAGCAATGGAAAGAACTTGATCGCCTCAGGCGCGACGTAGAACGCCTTTCCGACCGCCTCGCGAACGCCGAACAGGCTATCGGCCCCGAGCCAGGCGAAGAACAGCCGCCTCCGCATTGGTGACTCTGGAACGCCGGCTCCCCGCCCTGCACGCGCGCATGCGCGAACGGGGCGAAGCCCGCCCTCGTCCTTCGAGACGATCGCCATGAGGCGCTGCCGATGCCGATTGGTTGTGCCTGCGATCCCTGAGTATGATGGCTTCTCATCAAACGTGCCTTGGATGAGACCGCATACTGAGGGATCGTGGTCACACCGCCAGCCAAAAGGAAACTCTCACAGTGCGATCGTCTGGATGGACGAGTCCATGCTCACCGATCTAAGCCAGAAGCGCATCCCCCACCTTCACCACACCACTCCCTGCCACAGCGAGATACGTCCCCAGCGTATCCCGCGCGAAATGTTCGCGCAGCATCCGCACCATGTCGATATCGCGCGTCCCCGACTCAAGGTTCACATCCGTCGCCACGCAGCGCACGACCGGCCTGAACACGCTCAGCTTCGCCTTGCCGACACGCACCGACTGCCCCGTCACCCACTCATCCTCGGCCCACGCCTTCATGCCGTCCACATAGATGTTCGCGCGGAAGCGCAGCGGATCAACGTCAACGCCGATCGCCTGCGCCACAGCACGCACGCTCGCCAGGTTCATCATCGACACATACCCCTGCGGATGATCCATGAAGCGATAGCCGGGCGGACTCTCCAGCACGCGAAGCTTCCCCTGCGCATCCTCCCCAAGAAACGCCTGCACGAATCGCTCGATCGCACCGCGCCCTTCCTCGGTCGAAAGGTTTGCCTGGACGCCGAAGCCGGACGCATCGCCGAGATGAAACGACCCCGTCGAATCATCGAGCCGCGTCCGAATCCGCGCGAGCGCAGGAAACCGCGCCAACACGGTGAAACGCTGCTTGGAAATGTGCTTCGGATTTTGCGAGTCGAACCCCGACGGCCCCACCTCGATCGCATAGTCGCGATCTCCGGGAAAATACTCACTCGCCGTGAGTTGCACCTGAATCATGTGCTCAGGCGTCAGCCCCTTCACCGGATGCCGACAGATGCTCTCGACCGTACCGCCCATGCGCGTCTCCTGTCCGCCTCGCCTAGATCATCCCCTTCCCGCATGCCAGCTTGCTGCGGTAGGGCAGCAATGCTGGCACCATCCGCTTGCTTCGCATGCAACCTTCTCCAGCTTCGTTGGGGCAGGACATCGAGCGGCACGGGGAAGTCCTGCCTGGCCGAAGGCGGGGGGTGAGAAGCGGTCTGCGCAGCGGACGAATTGGTCCAGTTGACCAATTTGAGTGACGAACGCCTGAGCGACAGCGAAGGCAACACCCCACGGGCGGAGGGTGCTGCCTGCAAGGCAGGCGGACGCCTCAACGCGCCGCGCCGACCAATCCGGCCGATTCCAGACACGTGTCTCCCCCACGCTGAAATCTGTCGTAGAATGCCCGCATCCATTCGGCATGGAGGGCGGCCGATCACCTTTCAACGGCGCGGGATGGGTGCAGGCGAGCATGAAGAACCTCTCGAAAAACGGTTCAGCCGTCCACGAGATGAGGCGCGCTTCCGGGGACTGGTCCTGGACAGGCCGGCCTGCACGCCGGCAGCGAAATGGCACCATGCGGATGAAATCTGGCAGCGGTGCGCGCGCTGCAGCACAACAAACTGCCGGGGACGGGATCCGCGAACCATTTTTTCCACCGGCAGCTCTGGCAAAAGAGACGCTCAACACGCGGGGCAACCAGTGTCCCCGGGCCCTCCATTCAATTGGAGACCCAGAACGAGAGCACCGCAGGCGGATCACTCCGGCCTGAATGCGAGCCTGCGTTCGCCACCTGCAAGCCCTGCTGAGCACCCCTCACCCGCGCCCACGATACCCCGGCACGCCTGTGTCAGGCACCCACAGCCCAACCGGCGCAACGCCGGTTTGCCAGAATACGTCGATGGGGATGCCGCCGCGCGGATACCAGTAGCCAGCGATCCGAAGCCAGGTCGGTGCCAGCTCATCGACCAGCCGCTTGCCGATCGCGACTGTGCAATCCTCGTGAAACGCCCCGTGATTGCGGAACGATGTCAGATAGAGCTTCAGCGACTTGCTCTCCACCATCCACTTCGCGGGCGCGTAGTCGATCACGACGTGCGCAAAGTCTGGCTGGCCCGTGACGGGGCACAACGAGGTGAATTCCGGAACAGTGAAGCGCGAAAGATACAGAGTTCCGGGGTGCGGATTGGGGACCCGCTCCAGCACCGCCTGGTCAGGTGATGCGGGCGATGGCACCTGACCGCCGAGCTGTGTCAGTCCGGAGGGATTTGAAGGTGAATTCATGCCGCTTGATGGCCCCGCCAAGCAATTTCGGCAATGGGACGGCCCGATTCGAGCGCACGCAGACGGAATTTTCCATGAAATTCCTGTAATGTTGCCATTAAGTTGTCGCTTACCACGCCAAGCTTAGGATTCGGGGCGCCCAATCATCGGGCGAGTGACCCAAGGGCTGTCATGAAATTGTGCGGGTACGCTGCACCCCCGCATGGATTGGTCGAACCACTTCTGGTGTGTCCGCCCATATCGTCATGGTCGCCCGCGAGACGGAGGCGCTCCCCGGCGCGTCCGCACTTGCAAAGCCGCGTCTGCGGGTCGGTTCAACAAGAGGGGAAAAGGGTATGATAATGCGCAACCTCCTGATCTTTAGCGTCCTGGCCGCTGCCTCGACTGCTCCCGCCTTCGCCCAGGAAGTCACCGTCTCGGGCAACGTCGCCCTGACGACGGACTACGCCTTCCGCGGCGTTTCGCAGACTGACCAGAGCCCCGCCGTTCAGGGCGGTTTCGACGCCGCCTTCGGTGACTCGGGCGTCTATGTCGGCACCTGGGCCTCTAACATCAATTTCGGCACCGGCGGCGCCAACCTCGAGCTCGACGTGTACGGCGGCTTCAAGTTCGCCCTCGGCCCGGTCGCCATGGATGTCGGCGTCATCGGCTACCTCTATCCGAGCGCCTCGGATGACACCGCCGAACTCGACTACTACGAAGGCTATGTGAAGCCCTCGATCGCCCTCTCCGACCAGATCACGCTGGGCGGCGCGGTCTACTGGTCGCCGGAATTCACCGGTGAGTCGGGCGACGGCGTCTATGCCGAAATCAACGGTGCCTTCGTCGCCAGCCCGGAATTGACGTTCTCCGGCGCAGTCGGCATGCAAACGGTCGACGCCACGGGCTTCTTCGCTGGCGAAGACGACTACACGACCTGGAACGCTGGCGGCACCTACTCCGCCATGGGTCTCGGCTTCGACCTCCGCTATGTCGGCACCGACGTCGACAACGCCGCGATCTACGACGACCGCGTCGTCTTCACGGTCAAGCGCGCGATGTAGTTTCCGTCCCTCTGCGGGGGGGCTGAAATAACGGTTGCCTGACGGCCCTGCCGTCGGAAACATGGGAGCCGTCACGGAAACGTGGCGGCTTCTGCCGTTTGGCTGCAGGCACCTGGAGGCCCATGACCGCGGTTGAAACCCTGCAGCCCGCCATCATCTATCTTGGCGCGGGGCTAGCGGCGGCGCTTGCCTCGCGCGCCGCACGGCTGAGCCCCATCGTCGGCTATCTTGTCGCCGGGCTTGTGATCGGGCCATCGGGCTTCGGCCTCGTCCAGAACAACGAGACCGCGCGCTTTCTGGCAGACCTCGGCGTGGTCTTCCTGCTGTTCGACATCGGCCTGCATTTCTCGCTGAAGGAGATCGGCACCCGGCGCGACGACATGATCGGCCTTGCGCCGCTGCAGATCATCCTGTGCGGCCTGGCCTTCGCGACGATCGGGGTCGCGTTTGGGTTCCCATGGCCCGTCGCAGTGCTGGTCGGCGTCTCACTCGCCCTCTCCTCCACGGCTGTGGTCGCGCGCCTTCTTGCCGACCGCAACCAGCCAGGCTGTCCGATGGGGCGCTCGGCAACCGCCGTGCTGGTGGCGCAGGATATCGTCGCCATCTTCCTCCTGACGTTCGCGGCCTCCTTCGGCGGCGACCCGAACTTGTTGGGCGCCGAGGTTGTCATCGTACTCGGCAAGGCGGTGCTCGCCCTCGCCATCGCTATACTAGCCGGTCGATTCGTCGTGCGCCCTCTATTCGAATCGCTCGCCGCAACCGGCAACCGCGAGACCTTCACTGTCGTTGCCCTCTTCATCGTGCTGGCGGCCAGCGCTGCCACCGCCCGCGCCGAACTCTCACTGACGCTGGGCGCCTTCCTTGCTGGCATGGCGCTGTCCGACACCCCATATCGCAACACGGTGCAGGCGGAGGTGAAGCCCTTCGCCGGCCTCCTGCTCGGCCTGTTCTTCATGAGCGTGGGCATGAGCGTGAACATGCCCGCCATGGCCTACAGCTGGCCCGCCGTTCTTGCGACCGCGCTGGTCATCGTGATCGTCAAGACAGTGGTGGTCTTCACATCAGCCCGCCTCAATGGTTGGGCCGTCCCTGGCGCGACACAGCTCGGGTTTCTTCTGTCGCAGGGTTCCGAGTTTACCCTCGTCATCGTTGGAATCGCCACGGTTTCCGCCGCCATGCCGGGCGCCTGGGCCGGCGTGTTGACCGCGGCGGTCGCCGTCACGCTGGTCGCTGCGCCGATCTGGACCGCGCTGGGGCTGCACATCGCGCGCATCCTCGCCGAGCGCCGCAAGGACGTTGCGGTCAACGCCGAGGAAGTTGCCCAGGAACACCCCGTGCTGATCTTCGGCATGACGCCAGAAGGCCGCCTCGCCGCCGACGCGCTGCGCGACCATAATTTTGCGTGCATAGGCGTCGACAGCGACCCTGACCGGTTCGTCGCCGCCTCGTCGGACGGGTACGACATGGTGTTCGGCGATGCCCGCGATCTTCGGATAATGGAAAGCCTCGATGCAAGACAGTCGAAGGCGATCGTCCTCGGCGCGCGCGGTCTCGGCGCAGTCGAGGCCTTCAAGCTGGCAACAGCCGAGCAACCCTGCTTCATCGCTGCAAGCTCGATACCGGAGCGCGCGGAACTCGCAGCACTCGGCTTCCGAGCGCACCTCGCCCACGCCGAACCGCGCGGACTGGAACTGGCGACGGACCTTCTGCAGCGGCTCGGCATCGATCAGGCGCGCATCACAGCGTGGGTGAAGGACCAGGCCGAGCGGCGCGGGCTACCCGACACTGCGACCGCGCCCAAGACTACGATCGAAGCAGCCTAGGACTGCATCGCGCGTATGCGCGGCTCGGCTAACTTGACGACAGCCACTGCCAGCACGGACTTCAGCACGGCACCGATCAGGAATGGCCAGACGCCCGATGCGAATGCTGGCTCCGCGCCGATCAGCATCGAGAGCCGTCCCCAGCCACAGGCGAGGATCAACGCGTGACCTGCGAGGAACACCGCCAGCATCGGCGCCCACGCGCGCAACTGCGGCTGCTCCGTCAGCCAGCCGCAAACGAAGGCGGCGAGTGCAAAGCCGGCGAGATACCCAGCCGTCGGTCCGGAAAAGGCATCGAGCCCGCCGGCACCGTCGGCAAGAAACGGCAACCCTAGCGCCGCTTGCGTCAGCCAAGTCGCCACGATCGCAAAGCCGAGCCGCGCGCCCGCCATGCCTGCCACCAGAAGCACTGCAAAGGTCTGCATCGTGATCGGGACGGGATACATCGGCGCCGAAGCCCATGACGACGCCGCGATCACCCAGCTTCCGATCAGGACGGCGCCGATGCGCCAGGTCGCCGGGCGTTCGGCGAGCCAGGCGCGCAAGGGCGCAACATGAATCTGCGTCGTCATGCGGCGTCCCACATTGCCATCACGCCACAACCTAGTACGCCCCGTGCGCCAGGCTCCGCGCCGAGTTGCCGCATGGTGCGGATTCGTGCGAAATCCGCATCGGCGCCTGGGCGCTGGACCCTGGGCCGATCGGAAACGTACATGAAATTCTGGCTGACCCTGTCCGCAATTGCACTTGCTTGCCTTCCGTTCGCGGCATGCGCAACGCGCGAGATTCCGATCGCCGACCTCAGGCTGCAGTATGGCCTGCCCGCCTCGCGAACCTTCGAGCCATCGCCTGGCGTGCGTGTTCACTACACGGACGAAGGCAAGCGTGGCGGACGCACGCTCGTCCTTGTGCATGGCTTTGCTGCGTCCGTGCATGCCTGGCGTCCGTGGATTGATCGCCTCGGACAGGACTATCGCCTTGTCGCCATCGACCTGCCGGGCCACGGACTGACGCAAACGCCGTCCGGCTATCGCGCAACGCTGGAGGACAACGCGCAGCTGATTGAGGATCTCGCCGCCCATCTCGGCATCGACCGCTTCGTGCTCGCGGGCAACTCGATGGGCGGTGCCGTTTCGATGACCTACGCGATGGAACATTCGGCGCGACTGCAGGGGCTTGTCCTTGTCTCGCCCGCCGGCTGGCCGGGACAAGGCGGGGGCGCACCTGGGGGCTTCTCCTTGCTGAACAACGAGGCCGGCCGCTTCGTCCTGAAACTGGTGGACCCGCGCATCGTGGTCGGCGCCGGACTGAAGTCCGCCTATGTCGATGAGGCGCTGGTCACCGACACCGTCGTCAATCGCTACGCCGACCTCGCAATGGGCGAAGGGCATCGCGACGTGCTGCTCACTCAGCGCTCGCAACCAAAGACGCCGTGGACGCCAGCGTCCTTCGCCGCCATCCGCACGCCGACGCTTGTCATGGTCGGCAACAAGGATGCGTTGATCCCCCCGGCCAGCGGCGGCGCACTTGCCCGCGCGATCCCCAACGCCTATCTCGTCACCTATCCCGAGGGGGGACACCTGCCGATGGAGCAGCTGCCCGACCAGACGGTGCAGCATCTTCTCGCTTTCATCCGGGGCCTGCCTCCACGCTGACGCGCTGCGGAAAGTTGCTTCTTGCGCGCCACGTGCAGGCGCGCGAGCGAAATAGACAGAACTCACCACGCAACGCTCTGGCGGCTGTCTGCCCGATTCTGGCATAAGCAGCTTCAAAGGCTGAGGAGAGCGGCATGAAGATCGGCGTTCCGAAAGAGATCAAGACCCAGGAATACCGCGTGGGCCTGACGCCCGAGAGCGTGATGGAGCTGACGCGCGCCGGTCACGACGTATCCGTGCAGACGAGCGCGGGGCTAGGCCTCGGCGCGAGCGATGCTGATTACGTGCTAGCGGGCGCAAAGCTGCTTGACACAGCGGCCGAGGTGTTCGCAGCCGCTGAGATGATCGTGAAAGTGAAGGAGCCGCAAGCTGTCGAATGCGCGATGCTGAAGCCGCATCACACGCTGTTCACCTATCTCCACCTCGCCGCCGACAAGCCGCAGGCGGAGGCTCTGATCCGATCAGGCGCGACCTGCATCGCGTACGAGACTGTCACCAACGCCGCCGGCCGCCTGCCGTTGCTGCAGCCCATGAGTCAGGTCGCCGGGCGCATGTCGATCAATGTCGGTGCCTATGCGCTGATGAAGACGCAACGTGGCCGCGGCCTGCTGCTGGGCGGCGTGCCGGGCGTGCCGCCGGCCAATGTGGTGATCCTCGGCGGCGG
>Ga0163144_10003488_pt1 | contig 35777 bp, 16 predicted proteins | sample OliLak19BULKMAT1_FD_123175 | JGI IMG/M metagenome (GOLD analysis project Ga0163144, IMG submission 123175) | Freshwater microbial mat bacterial communities from Lake Vanda, McMurdo Dry Valleys, Antarctica - Oligotrophic Lake LV.19.BULKMAT1 | ecosystem: Environmental > Aquatic > Freshwater >...
ATGGGCGCGCCATTCCTCGCGCTCATCGCCGTTGAACTGTTCATCGGCCTGCCCTATTACGTTCGCGCACCCATTCTTCCCTTGCTTATCCTCGCCGCCATCTGGCTAACGTGGCAACTCATTTCGCGTGCGGTGCTTTCCTCGTACAGCGTCACGCGGGCCGCTTTGCTCGTGGAGGAAAAGCGCCCTGAACTCAACACACGCCTGGTCAGCGCCATCGAGCTCTACTCGGATCTCGAAAGCGCTCAGCCCCGTTTCGATCCCGGCCTGGTTCAGGCGCTCGTCATTCATGCGCAAGAGTCCACCCGCTCAGACGATTTCTGCGCCGTTGTCGACCGCCGCCCCGCGCGCCGCCAGCTCATCGCCGCCGGATTGACGCTCGCCGCGTGGGCTGGCGCTTTCGCGCTCGATCCCGCCGGAATTCGGAGTTCCCTGCTGAGCATGGGCAACGCGTGGAACGAAGTCCGGCAACTGGTTGAGAAGGCCGGCGGCGCCAGAATCGTCATCGATCCTCTCGATCAGCCCGCCTATCTTGTCGGCAGCAATGTCGCGATTAAAGCATCGCAAAAAGGGTTTCACTCCGCTGAGATGGTCATGAATTTTAAAACTGAAAACGAAGCGCAGTGGACCACCGTTCCCGTCACTGTTGACGCCGCCGGCCGGGCCGATCATCTCGCCCAAGCCGTCGGTAAGACAATCGATTGCTATTTTGTCTCCGGCCGCATTCAGAGCGACCACGTCACCGTGCTCGTTACCGAACGGCCGCGCATCGTCAATATTAAAGTAGAGACCGAGCTCCCCTTGTACGCTCGCCGCGCGCCGGTTGTCGAGCCGCACAGCGACGGCAACTTGCGTGAGAAACTGTTCGGCAGCACCGTCACCCTCACCATCGAAGCCAACAAAAAACTCAAGAGCGCCTCCTTTAAACGCTCCAGCGTTGCGGAAGCCGAACCCATGGTCTCCGGCGGAAATTACGCGCGCATCGTTCTGCGCCTCAGCAACGAACAATGGCTGGCCGACGACTCAATGAACATTCTGAAAGAAACATATAAGCTGAAACTCAGCGACGACTACGGATTCACTAATGACGACGCCGCGCACGACTACGATCTTAGCGTAATCAAAGACCAGGCGCCCACGCTTGCGCTGCTGGGTCTGCCGCACCGCTCGCCCACTGACGAACCGCACGTTCTGGAACAAGCGCTCGGCGGCATCAACGTGGTGATCAGAGCGAAGGACGATTTCGGCATCAGCAAAGTGACCGTGTTCTATCGCATTGAAAATCTCGAGACCAACAGCGAAAAAAGCAAAGACACGCGAGTCCGTTCATTCACCGTTCCGCAGGCCGACATCCAGCAGCTCGGGCTCCTCCGGCTTTCCGAAACCGACGCCAAAGTGGGAGATCGCATCGTTTTCTGGGCCGAAGCCGAAGACGCCTACGACCTCGAACCCAAGAAGGGTCCGCACAAAATCAGAACGCCGGTTTACAAAATCGCCGTCGTCAATCAGGAGGAAATGTTTGAGAATCTCGTCAACCGCGACACCTGGTCCCCCGTCTGGTACGACGAACTTAAACGCGCCTCGCTGCCCGGCCGCGACGCGCAAGTCCGTACCGCTCCCGAATCAGAAGCCGCTTCGAAAGTCGCCGTAAAATTGCTGAATGCGCCGCAGATGGGCGATAGCGTGCGCGAAGCGGACCAGCAGTTGATCCAGGATTACTTCAACAGTTTGAACGTCGCAAAATAAGGGTTGCTGCATGAGTAAAGCATGGCTCACATTCGCCCGCCACAGTCTCCAGGCATGCCTGTTGGCCTGCAGCGTAGTGGGGCTCTCGCATGCCCTTGCTGAAGAAGAAGACTGGAAGGCCGCGCTACAGGAAAAGTCGAGCGATGGCGCCGCTGACACTGGCGTGCTCGGCTTGTCCGCGGAGGAACGCGAATCCCTCCTGAGCAGTCAAACCGATGGCGAACCGGATTCCGAAGAGCCCGAAAACTTCGTCCGCCATCGCCGCCGCTTCGTCATGCGCGAAATGAAATTTAATTCCGATTGGGACTGCGACCCCACCGCCGTCTCCGCCATGGTCGATCAATTCAAAAAGCGCACCGGCATGGACGCGCAGGCGCTCTTCCCCCGCACGCCGCTTACTTTTGACGACCCCGAGTTGTTCGACTGGCCCTACGTCTACATGACCGCGCACAATTCATTCGCGTTCACCGACGCTGAAATTGATGGCCTCAAGAAGTTTCTCGATCGCGGCGGCTTCCTTCACGCCGACGATTGCCTGTACGGCAACAACGCGTTCGGTCCGTCCTTTCACGGAGAATTGCGCAAGGTTTATCCTGAAAACGAACTCAAGGCCATGGACCACGAGCACGTAGTCTACGGGTCGCTGCTGAAACAGAAATACGCGTGGTCGGTCGTCAACGAGCGCGGCTTGCCGCAAGTTCTCGGTTCAAACGCGTTCGAAACCATCGAAGTGGATGGCCACTTACGCGTGCTTTACACGCCGCCCGACATTGGCTGCATGTGGGAAATCTCCAGCCCGCCGACGCCATCCAATCCGCTCGGCACCGGCATGCACAACATGGATATGTTCCCCGGCATGCGAGAAGCCGGTTACCGCATGGGCGTCAACTTCATTCTTTATGCGTTGACACACTAGGAGCTGACTGTGCTGTCTGACGACATGAGACGTCGAAGAAGATTCCACCTGCTCGCTTGCGCGCTAGCGCTTACTGTTTTCACGCGCCCGCTTTTCTCCGGCGAGCCCGCGGCGGTTCCCGCCGCCATCACCGTCATCGCCGCTCCGGCCGACAGCTACAAAACACGCGTGAAATTCACCGCGACTAACACGCCAGACGGCGAACTCGTTCTTTCGGGCAGTGACGGCGCACTCGAATTCAAAGTTTCAGCGACGTCCAACAAAGATGCGACGATTCGAATCGAAGGCACCGTAAAGGACTATTACGGCCATGAAATCCCCGATGCGAAGCTCACCACGACTATCGTCGTGAAAGCCGGCAAGCCAGGCGTCGCAACGCTCTCCGCGAAGCCGATGGCGCATCACGTTGGTCCCTATTTTTTTGCTGGAACATGGAGTCATGATAAAGGAGATTCCAAAGGAACTTTCCGAACTGAACTGGGCCAGTCAAACACGCGCGCCCTCGTGAATGATTTTGAAGAGCTAAAGTACAAGCTGCCAGGCGCCGCTCTAGAGAACTCTCCCGCCGCTCAGCGCAAAGGTCAGCGCGGTCTCATCGCACGAATCCCGAAAGCGCTGGAGAAAAATCAGCCGGCGCTCACACAAACGGTCCCGCTCAACGCAGCACTTCCAGGGCGTCCGGTGAAAATCAGTCTCTGGATAAGGTCGGCCTCCGCAATACGCCTCAATGCAACGCTGCGCGATGCAAACGCCACCACCTGGAATATCGGACCGCAAACCGTGGAAGGCGGCGAGTGGCGTTACATCGAAATTCCCGTGCCGCAAGCGTCATCGCCCGCCGCCGAGGACGCAAAATCCATTCGCTTCCCGCTCACTCTTGAATCGCTCGTGCTGACAGGAAATGCGGAACAATCCATTTTCATTGATGAACTGGAAGCCGCAACGCAAAGCGATCTGCTCGCCTCCTTTACCGTGGCCAAGAGTTGTTCCCGCGCGCCGGTGTCGTTCAGCGGATGGCGCATTCATCAGGGCGGCACGCTCGAAGCCATCAACAACCGAAAAACCGAGGCTTGCATTTTTCCAGCTGCCGGCACGCCTGTTGAATTCACACTGGCCGCCAGCGCTTTCGGTTCCCCAAAATCCATTCACTTTGAAGGCACTGTTCGCGATTACCTTGGCGCCGAGCTCCCCGCAATCACGCTCGATCTGGCGGTAAAATCGGGTGAATTCGCCTCTCAATCGATCACCATCATTCCCACCGAAAAGCATAGCGGCCCGTACTACCTCAACGGCACGTGGAGCGAAGTGAAGGGTCCGGCCAGGGAGAGCGTCTCGCTGGTATTTGGCCAAGCCAACTGGCGCAAAGTCATCGCGGACTTCGAACAGATCCGGTACCCCGATCCGGGCGGCCCGCTCGAAAATTCCGCGACTGCAAAACATCGCGGCGAATCAGGATTGATCGTGCGAACCCATGGCGCGAAGCAGACCGTTCCGTTGAATCTTCCGTTGAACGCAAGACCTGCAAAAATCGGCTTCTGGGCGAAATCCGCCGCGCCCATCCAAGCCTCCATGCGCGTGCGCGATCCCGGCATTAATCACATGGGCGGCATGCGCTACGATTCATGGACCATCGGACCGGTCGATATCGCGCCCGGAGAGTGGCGCTACATAGAAATCCCCATGCCGGATTACGGTCCGCCAAAAGCATTGCGCAAATCGTTCTGCGAAGCGAACGGTCTCGTCGATTACCCGCTTACACTCGAAGAGCTCGAATTTTCAGGGCCAGCTCAGAATGAAGTGTTTGTCGATGACGTGGAACTTTGGGCGCACGGAGAACAGACTGAAAGCGTTTTTGTGCGCGCTGATTCCTCCAAAGCATCGAGCCTCCTCTATAAGACCGACAGCGTCAATGTCGTCGTGTCAAACGCCTGGCTCTGGGGGGAAACTCGCGACGTCACGTTTTCCGCCGCGCTCGCGGACGTTTCAGGAAAACTCTGGCCGCTCGCCACAAACAAAACTGAAAAACTCGCGCCCGGTACGGAAAGTATAAAAGTTTGCGCCACACAACTGCCGCTCGGCCCCTATCGAGTCGTGGCTGAAGCTAAAGTCGCCGGTGTGCTCGCCGCAACCGTCCCCGGTTTAAAGGTCGGCGACGAACCGCCGCCCGATCCCGCATTCCTTGTTTATGAGCCCGCCGGAAAGCCGCTCGCGCAATCCGAACTTCATGCCTTGCTTAAAAATCGCAACCGGCTGATCGCGGAATTGGGCATCACGAAGGACAACCGGATGTTTCCATGGCATTCGACGCAGAACAGTCCAGCCATGGAAAATTACACCGGCTATTTTCACTTCGAATGGCTCATGCCCGACATTAAAGCGCGCCGCGACGCCGGACTCGAAGTTGTCGGCACGCTTGGCTTCACGCCGCAATTCTACGATCCCAGCGCGCGGTTCATCACCAATTACACGGAATGGTTCGGCAGCACCGTGGCGATGCCTTCGCGCTCGATTTACTTCGAAGAATACGCGCACCGGACAATCGACTATTTCTCAAAGCAGGTCTCAACCTGGATCGTCTGGGACCGCCCGGACGCCGCCGACTTCGCCACACCGGAAGACTACACAGAAAAAATGCTGGAGGTCGCGCGGCTCGCGGCGCTCGAGGCCAATCCCAATTCGAAGCTTATTTCAGGCGGCATTACTCGCGAAAATATGGATAAGTATTTGACCGGAATGATTGAAGCCGGCGCGCATCGGTACGTGGACGGCATCGGCATACTTCCATCACCCGCGCCGCTTTCTCCAGAGGACGGCTACCTCGATGTGATTCTTGCCCGCGCGCAACGCCTGCGAAAACAAGAGCACGTCAAAGCGGAGTTCTGGGTCCTCAATCTCGGCTGGAGCAGCGGCGAGGGCAACACGCGCGTCACCGAGCTGGAGCAGGCCATGTTCATCCCGCGCGCCTACGTGATATGCCGCGCGCAAGGCATCGAAAATATTCTCATTCAGCCTGATGGCACCGAAGCGACCGCGAAGCGCGATTCAGCCGACTTGATTTACCCGCATGAGAATCTGCTCTGCCTGAAGCCGGCCGCCCTATCCGTTAAAACGGTGCAGTTCACTTTGAAAGACGCCACGTTCGTACGCGAGCTTTTTCTCAACGACAGCGGCAATGGCATGACGCGCGCCTATTTGTTCAAGCGGCCCGACGAAAAACTTCTGCTGGCTGCCTGGCGGCGGGAAGGCGCGAGCACGCTCTCACTCGCCTCGCGCCCCGAGTTCATTCTGGACGCATTCGGCAACCGCGTGCCGCTTGATAGCGACGGAACGGTGACGCTGCGCCCTTCTCCGCAATACCTCCAGTTCGCCGAAACAAATCCTGCCGTGCTCATCCGGCAGTTGGAACGTGGAACGCTGAATTTCGAAGATGCCCCTGAATCCGCGTGGAAACGCCAGTTCACCTTTCACTTGGATGTCGGATCTCTCGACGACGAAAAAGCCGCCAGCTACCGGAGCACCGAAAGCCGCGTCGTCGGCCCCATCGATAGCAACTATCACACTGATTATGGCCGGCACGTCGTCGATAGCGGCCGCCATTTCAAAGGTGAGGAAAGTTTTTTGATCGATGTGTCGAAGTTTGAAGCAGCGGATCTGCTGCTGCGAAAACGCATCAACTATTCCCTGCTGAATCAACTTGTCAAAGTGTACTGCAACGGTGAATTCGTCGGGCAATGGGCCGCGCCAAAACGCGATCTGCGATACCGCTGGCGCGACATTGAATACGTCGTTCCCAATAAATTCTTTGCCGGAAAACCCAGTGCCGCACTCCGCTTCGTGGCGCAGAGCGAAGCCGGCGCGTCCAGCTATTACTACTGGGCCGGACCGCTGAAAACGAAAACCCTTTTCCTCTCAGATCTATCGCTCCTTTACGGCACGGCGGGCGGCGCCGGTCCGATGGTCAGCGTGGATAAAAACATACTCGGCGCGCCCATCACCTTTTTCAAGAAGCCGGATGCGAAATTCGCCAAGGGCATCGGTACCAATGCCGGCGCCCGTCTCGAAGAAAGTCTCGTCGTACTGAGCCTTAATAAACAATTCAAGCGACTTCGGGGAACAGTCGGCATCGACACCGTGGCCAACGGGCGTGGGACCGTGCGCTTCACCATCGGCGGGCTGAGCAAAACGCTGTGGCAATCGCCGGATATGACCTACTACAGCGAGCCCAAAGAGTTCGACATTGATGTGTCGAATGAAATCATTCTGACTCTGTCCGTCAACGATACCGGCGATGGACCCAAGGACGACATCGCCAACTGGGCGGGCCTGAAGTTGGAGCTCAAATAATGAATCGCCTTCTTGCGCTTTCGTTGATCGCCGCGCTTTCCGTGGACTCCATTCGCGCGGAAGAACTCGACGCGAAAATCGCCGGGCTCGATGACCCCGCCTTATTCGAACAGGTCGTAAAATCCGGCGAGGCGGCATTTCCCGCTCTCGTCACTGCATTGACCGGTCCGCGCCCCGACCTCGCCGTTCAGGCGCTCGGCAAAATGAAGTTGAAGCAAGCCGTTCCACCTTTAATTCCGCTGCTCAAATCGACCGACGGAGAACTCCGGGCCGCCGCCGCATGGGCGATCGGCCAGTGCGGCGCGCCGGAAGCTGGCGCCGCGTTGTTTTCACTTGTCGACGACACCTATCCGCGCGTTCGAACCGCCGCCATTTCCGCCATCGGAGCATTGCGCTCGCCAGAGGCCGAAGCCGTTCTGCGACGCGCACTTTCTGATGCGGACGAATCCGTTCGGCTTGCGGCGGCACAAACAATTCGGCTGAATCGGCGCAACGAACTTTTTCCTTTGCTGCTGCCACGCCTTCAATTTCGCATCGAAAAGGTAACTCCGAAGGTCCAAGGCCAGGAAGCAAAAGAAATCGAGCAGCTTGTTTGGACCGAACCCCGTCCGCAAATCCGCCTCGCCGTGATCGCGACGCTAAGCGAATTGAAAGCGGCGGACGCGATTCCGGCTCTAATAGGCGCGCTCGAACGCGAGGTCAGCTTCAACCGCCTGATGATTATCAAGGCGATCGAAGGCATGGGCGCAAGCTCGGCAGGAACGTGCCTCGGCCGCATCGTGCCGCTGCCTTACGATAAAGATTCGTTCGCCCGCCACATGCCCATTCTCATCAATAACGGAACTCTGGCCGTGATCGCCGGTCGCCATGGAGACGAACGTTGCGTCACCGCGCTTTTACAGACGCTGAAGCTGCCGCGCGAAAAGTTGGGCCAGGACAAGGACCTCACCGAACTCTTCATCCAAAGCGTCGAACTCCTCGGCAAATTCAAATGCGAACGCGCTGGCCGGCCTCTGGCGGAGCTTCTAAAGGAGGCGCGAGTGCGCCAACTTTCCGACGCCATCCAAGTCGCCATTCGTTCCATTGGACGACCCGCCGCCCGTCCGCTCGCGCGCAATATGGACGACTGGTCGCTTGCTCCGATTTTCTTGCGGCTGCTGCGCGAACCCGACCTGCGCACGCCCGTCGCGCGGGACGGCATAGTTAAATTTCTCGCGCATGAATCCGATGAAGTGCGTTTGGAAGCGACCGAGACGCTCGGACTTTTCCTGCTGAACGGCATTATCGACGAATACGACACGCCGCTGTTGGACGCAATGTATCTCGATCCGAACCGCGAGGTTCGCGCCACCTGCAAGCGCTGGCGGGATCAGGTCGCAAAGAAACAAGGAAATGAGGTGGCTCCGTGAGAGAAACCAGTCGCACGCTTCAGAGGTTGTCGGCGCTGCTTGCCGCGCTGCTGTTCTCAATTCCTGCATTCGGCGCGGAGGTGACATTGCGTCTGGTCTGTGCCGATGCTCCTGATCAACTCGTTTCAACGATGGTCACGAAAATCGACGACGCTGACGCTCAGAAAGAGCAGGCCGACGACGCCGACAAAAATGCAAAAGCCCGCATGGGCAGTACGAAGGCGGGCCCGAAAGATCAGCCCGCGAAACCTGTTGCCGAGTTCGATCAATACACGACCTACATGCGTGGAATCGTCATCGATGGCAAACATCCTTTTCAGAAAATGTATCGGAACAGTTTCCTCGGGCGGTCCGATGTGATCACCCTGAATCTGGAAGATGGCGATCACACGATCGAGCCGGGCGGTCACACCTTTACGCTCGCGGGTGGCACGCTTACAACGAAAGATTCCACACTCCGGGCCAGCAAGCTGACGCTCGATATTCTCCTATTCCCCGTCACCATGCTCGCGGTTGACGGCAGCGCCGTACGCCAGATGCCCGCCGAACTGCGCCGCTTGCCCGTCGCCATGCGCGTCTTGCACGGTACGGAAGAACTTCTGCCAAAGGAAAAGTTCCTGAGCAGCGGAACGACGTTCAAGCACCTCAAGCTGTACATGATCGCCAACACGAAACCGGCGAGCTACCGCCTGATCCCCTCGGAGCGCCAATTTCATCTCAATGAACACGGGGTTGTCATTCTCGATGAGTCCGGCAAGCCCGCCACCGATGGCGGCGTACTTGTTGAAGATCGCTTTTCAATTGTGCTGCCAAAGGCTGCTGTTCCTGTAACCCTTCGTGGCGCCGGCGTGCATGTTTCGATCAACGGTCCGTCAGGCCAGTTTTCGCTCGAAGCCCAACGCGACAAATCCGAGACACAGAAAATTTACTACGCCTTCAGTTCGCCCGCGGGCGCGGAGCTCACCGTTGGAACCAAAGCCGTCAGTCCTCCGGTGAAATTTCACGGGGATCTTGGGGCCTTTCCGCGCCGCAGGATTGTGGTCGATGCCACGGCTCGCGAATCCGCCGAGCCGCGCATTTTGCAGGTCGCCCTCGCCGGATACAGCGTGGATACAGGCAAGCCGCTTCGCATCCGCGCCCAATTCCAAGATGCCTACGATGCAGCGACACTGGCGCCTTCTGAAGTTGCCGCTTATCTCTGGCAGCCCCCTGTGCTCGAAGACGATGGCTGGTTGAAAGCGTCGCCCACGGACAAAACACCCGCATCAGAATGGCGCTCCCTACGTGTTCAATCCTCATCCGAGCCCGACGTTTACGAACTGGCCATTCCGACAGTGCCGAGCAGCATTTACTGGCTGCGCGTTGTTGTTGACCGGCGCGGCGAGTGCTCTCCGCGTTCCGCGTTACGATCCGACTTTATCCAAGGCATCATCAATCCTACCGCGCGCTCAAGCCTCTCAGTGTTTTGCCCGACCGCGCGCCACGCATTCCTGAATGGAGCCGACCTGCCACTCAGCATTGTCGTGAAAAGTACCGCGGCCATGCCAGCGGGCAAATTACGCGTCTCACTCATGCAGGGTTCCAACGAGTACCCGCTCGCCGATCAGGATGTCGCGGCTCTGGAACCCGGTTCGCACCCATTCCATTTTGTCCTTCAAGGGCGCGCCACCGAGTCGCTCGCGCCCGGAGACTACACGCTCACCGCCTCGCTGGGAGCTTTGAAATCCAACCGCTGGTCCATCCGCATCTCCCGCGCACGCAGTCGCAGCAGTTTTCCGCTGTATGCCGACGGCCGTTTTAGCGAACAGAACGTGGACAATGGAGTTCCGGTGCTGAACGTGCCGGACAACATTGCGATTGCCAATGACGCGCGCCGCATCTATCGCCGCAACGCGGAGATCCTGGCCTGGCAGTACGACTCGGCGCTGATCGATTGGTATATGTTCAAACCGCTGGCCTCGTATTCCGGACGTGATTCGTCCAGCGAAGTGGCGGAAGTGGAAATGATTCTGCGCGGCAATCTTTCACTGCCCGCGCACGAGACTTATTATTACCAGAACCATTTCGAAGCCACCTCTGAAGCGCTCCTGTCGCAGGGGATGGGACAGGTCAACGGGGTGGCGTGTAATCTCAGTGCCATTTCGCTGATGCATAGCGTTCAGAAAGATGTTCAATCGGAGATGCGGAAATTTCAGTTGATCGCGCAGATCGGCAAGAAATTTGAAAACTTTGATGGCATGACGCTGGTTTATCCGAATACCGATCCGATGGGAAATTCCGAGATCGTGGATCCGGGCCGTTCGGCCCGTCTGGAAGAATTGCACCGCAACTTCAAAAAGAAAAATGGTTTCGAGCCGCCTGCCCTGAGCGACGGTGCGAAATTCATGTCAACGCTGATGCGAGGAGGACCGATCACCCCCGAGCTCGCCGAAGCCGCTCGAAAATGGGAGATCTGGACGCTTGAGTGCAACACGTTGATGGGCGATTTTTATCGCCAGGCGAACGCCGCCGTCAGCCCTCTCTCGCCGAATCTCAAATTGGGCAACGAAGGACCTGGCTGGGGCGGAACGGGGGGCGGAACGTACCCCGTCACCGCAAACGCGAATCAGAGTCCGCTGGTGGTTTGGACCGGCTTTAGCGATTACGCGCATCAGCTCATTCTTGAGCCTTTTTTGCGCCCGAAGTTGCTGCATATGACCGGTCAGGAAATATGGGGCACGCTCTTTCTGTTCTCCGGCAGCCTTTACAATGTCAAGAATCACGTGATCGGCCATCTCGCCGCGGGTGTTGATGGATTCGGCTACGCGGGCAACGCGCCGCTGTGGAATACCGGTCGCTTCGACACGCGGTACCTGCCTGAAGAATATAAAGAAATCCGCGATCTGCTCAGAACGTACGGGCCCGTGTTTCGCCAAGCCCGTCCGCGCGCCGACATCGCCGTGCTTTATCCATTTCATCAAACCATGTACGAACTCAGCCCCATCAAAAACGAGAATTGGAAAGACAACATCGGAATTCCTGGCGCCTACTCCTGCATGATGCAGCTTGCATTGCTCGGCTACGATTGCGAAATCGTCACCGAAGAGATGATCGATGCCGGCGAACTCAAACGCTTCAAAGCCTTGATCGTTCCCGCCCTCCACTACGCGGCTCCAAGGCATAAAGCCGCTTTGGAAAATTTCGCTGCGGAAGGAAAACCGGTGCTCTGTGGTTCACTTTCGACGCTGATCCCCAAAGGCGCGAAAAAGATCGACGACGATTTCAACGACATCGGCGAAGTGAATGCGCGCTGGAATCTGGCGTATCCGCGAGATGTCGCACACGCCTGGTTGTTCACCGAAGTTCAGCGCCGCCTCGGCAAATTGCGTGAAGAGATGGCCGCCATTATGGAGCCTTTCGCGAGGCCTGAAAGCACCCGCCTTCTAGTCCAGAGCAACCGCGCTGGCGACGCGCGCTATACGTACGTTTGGAGTTTCCTCTATCCAAGCTGGCTCGGTACGACGCGCGTTTCCGGAGATCCCGATGGAAGTGCGTACCGTGGCGAGGCCAACGAACAAACATTGATGCCGATGAAGGAAAAAGTGTCGTTCCCAGCGAATTGGGTGACGTACGATCTGCTCTCGCAAACGCCGCTCGATCTCTCAACGCAGAAAAATGGTCGCGTCGATGCGCTTTGCGATCTGTCGTTCACTCCATTCCGGATATTTATCAGTCTGCCAAAAGCAATCTCCAGCCTCCGCGTGGAAATGCCGGCGTCGGTTGCTCTCGGCACGCAACTTCCGGTAAAAGTGACACCGCTGGACGCTGACGGAAAATCGATCAATGCGAGCATTCCACTGCGGTTGACATTGCTCGATTCCGCGGGCATTGAAGTCCAGCAACTTCCTTGCGCAGCGTTTCCTACCTTTGACGGAGTTCTGGCTGCGCCCCTGGGTTTCGCGCCAGGCAACTGGAAACTGCGCGTCGAGGAATTGATTTCCGGACGCCAGACCGAGGCCGCATTAAACGTCGTTCAACCTCAGGCGCTGCCATTCGGCGAGGCGCTCGTTCGTGTTCCAACAGTCGATGTTCAACGTTCCGATCTGGTGCGCTCCTTTATTGAATCCCGAAAAAAGGATGGTGAGCCTGTCTGGATTCTCCTCGACGAATCGCAATGGACTCGCCGCATGCCGCTGGCACAGGAAGCCGTGAAGGCGCTCGCCGATCTCGGCATCAAAGCCGAGATCAAGCCGACCCGCGCGCCGGGCGTTCATTCACGAGACGAGCGGCTGCATCTCTGGCAAGGCTGGAGCGAGATGGCGCCCGCGCAATTTATTGAGCGGCACATTTTGCTGCTCGGTGGTGAAGGCGAAAGCGTATTAATTGAAGAACTACAGAGCAACCAGCTCCTCCTCCGAGCGCTCACGGCAAGTTATCCTGGCGCCGGGCGCGGCGTAGTGACTGTGATTCGCAGCCCATTCGCATTCAACCGAGATGTACTCTGCGCATTGGGACCGGACGAAATCGGAATTCGGGCTGCGATCAAGGAACTCACCGCACTGGCGGGCGCTGCGAAGGCGAAAGTCGGAGTGCCCGCGCAGCCACTCGTTGCACAACAGAATGAAGGCACTGTAAAAACAGGAACACCGTTCGCCGAAATGGACGGCGCTCCTGTTCAAGTCATCAGCGTGAATGGTGACGCAAGTCGTATCGGCTTTGGTACTCTCGGATACGCCAAAAATGTGTTCGTTTTCGATCTGTCCGGCAAGCCTCTGTTCGAAGACAAGATCGGCCACATCAACACGCTCGAACTGCGGATGCTTTCGGGAACGGAGCGCACGCTGGTTTCGTCAGACGGCACGCTTTATCTCCGGGAAGCAGACGGAAAGCTGCGTTGGCGCCTCCCCTATCAACGCAGTTCCGACGAGCGCGATTACGTCGATCCATCCGGACGCTATATCGTTACTTCTTCAAACAGCGGACTCATTGTCTGCGATCTTGAACTCAACCCATTGTGGAAATTTGACGAGTGGGAAAAATACGAAACCACCAGCGAAGTTCTGCAAGCACGCAAAGCTAATTTTCTCGGCGCCATCGATGGCGGGAAAACAATCGTGTACCGCCTGAAGGGGCGAGCTCCCGGACTGACCGGCGCGCTAGGCGATGACATTCTTTTCTGTGATGCGATGACTGGAAAGGAGCAGCGCCGTGTCGCGATCAATCTCGCCGCCATCACCGAATTTTCCGGGTTGAAATCCGCCGAGCTCAAAAGTCTCGACTTCCTGCACGGCGGCGCGCTGTCGCTTGCCATTCTCGAAACGCGAGACGAAACACTGGAAGTGCTTCTCGATGAACAGATGAAGCCACTACTGAAACGCCGGTTTACGTTTCCTACTTATATGGCTGGAAAGGCTGAAGCCTCGCATCGCCATCTGCTCGCTGACAAACGTCTGGTCGTGTCGGTCGGAGATTCGTTGTGCGTTTCGAATGTGGATTGGACGTCACAGCTGTCACTTCGTTTGGACGAACTCATCGTGTGCCTCGCCGTTGATGAACCCTCGCGCCGCCTGGCGGTCTCAACCAATTCAGGCCGAGTATTTGCCTTCGATCTTGAGCTGAAAAAACTGTGGGAGCGCGATATCGGCGGCAGTGCGATACTCGCGTTTCTTGCAGACGGTCGCCTCGCTGCCGGCACCATGCGCGGCAAGGCCATACTGCTCGATACGGCCGGCGTTGTTCAATGGACGCAGTCACTTAATCGCTACTCGCCGCCTGAAGAGGTCGAGCGGCGCTGGACCGAACTCGAATCGCTGCCGACCGCAAACGGCGCGAGTGAGGCCGTCTGGTGGGAGCGTCTCGCGGCGAACATCAATCTGAGCAAGGACGCAGCGGCGCTTTCAGGCGAAGTCACGGCGGGAAAACCACTCTCCGAAACTTTCACTGGCGCCGCTTTTGGAACTTATTTCGTGGAATGGCGACACGGTAAGGCATCCGGAGGCTGTTCGCTGTCACTGGAGATCAATGAGACTGAGAAAAGCGCGCCTGATAAAAAGCAGCCCGCGATCACTCGACTTTCTCTATCCGCAAAGCCGCAGCAACGAGAGTTTACCGAGCGCGCCATTTTACGTCTCGGCGATCAGCCCGGAAACATAACCGTAACTCTGCAGGCTTCCGGCGGCGGAGCGGCTTCGAGCCTCACCATTAAACCTTTGAGTTTTCCGTCCGCGAATCTGGTTCGCATTCCGGCACTTTACCGGGACATGAAAAATGTCGCGGCGTCAGTCAATCCTCCGGCCACGGTCGAAATGTTCTTCAATCCGGATTTCGGCGGGTCTGGCGTATGGTCCGCGAACTGGGCCGAGCCCATGTGCTTGATCAATGGCCGGGCCATGGAAAAGGAATCCGGCCTGCTCAACGGCAAGTGGTTTGGCGGAAATAACTCGGCCTATAGCGGAACCAATACGGCGCTGATGCCGTGCTATGTGGACATCACGATGCCGAAGAAACGTTTCGTGTCTCATGTTGTCCTCGCCGAGACGCCGCAACTTGGCCGGGTGAAAACGCTGGCCATTGATGCTTACATCGAAAGCCGCGAAACGCGCAAAGGCGTATCCGATTTTGAAAACCGCCAGACCAAACGAGGCTATTGGCAGAACGTGGTTAAACAGCGCGGCAACGCGCACTATTACAACGTCTATAAGCTGCCGAAGACCGTTTATACGAACAAGCTCCGCATTTACCTGCTCGAGGGTTTTTCATCCGTCGACGAAATTGAACTTTTTGAAACAATTCCGGAACAACTGCAGCCCCAGGTAAAAAAGGAAGGGGACGAAAAAGCGCATGCGCCCGCAATCAAGTAGTCATTCATTTTTAAGGCTTCCGCTTTCGCTGCTGGTGCTTATTCTGGCGCCGCTCAGCCACGCCGAAGAAACGGCGGGCTGGCCGGAAGGCTGGCTCTTCCGCACGAACGTGACGGCACCGGAGAAGGCGGAGAGTTACGACATCCTGCTCGAACATGGCGGCGTGGCCCAACCCGACGCGCGCGACATCCGTGTGGTCAGTTTTGATAAGAAGCCAGTGAGTCATTTCGTCAGCTTCGCCGATGGCGCGCGCTGCCGGATTCTTTTTGATGGAGCAGCCGGCCCCGGCGCCTATGCCGTTTACTATGGTAATCTGTCGCCCAAACTTCCGCCGGTGCCTGCCGGCGTTTCTCCGTTCGGGAGAAAAGAATGGTCGCCGAAAGGCGGATTCACCTCAGCGAGTTACGATCCGCTTGCGCCCGTCGATGGTCGAGCGCTGCTGAATCTGAAGAATGTAATGATCTACTATGAAAACGTGGTCGCTCTGGCTCAGGCGACTGAAAAGCAGAACACAGAAAAAGAATCCAATCCGGCCAAGCAAAAGAAAAGCACAGCCATTGGCATCTATCCGAATGCCAACACGATGCTGAACGCTCCTGATCCGTGGTTCCATATTTTCAGAGCGGAGATCAATGTTCCTGTGGCCGGAAAATACGACTTCGTCATCGGTAATGGATTGCAGAACGAACGTTTTGGCGTCCTCTTCATCGATGGCGACCGGGCGAACGCCGCCGTTCCGGGCTGGTTCACCATTAATTTTTCACCGATCTGCGTGGGCATCACCGGCGGCGCGAAACTCACGGCCGGCAATCACGTGCTGGAGATGTACACCAATCGCCGCAATCCAGAAATCCGCATGGGGCTTTCCGGGAGCGCCTGGAAAATGCCGGAATACATCAATGGGTTGAGCGCCAGCTTTATTGCAGCCAAACTGACGCTGGCGGAAGCGAGCGTTCAACAGGGCACGCTCGGCGAAGGTTATAAGAAAATCATCAACGAATGGCTCGCGCAGGAACGCTTCACGGTGGCGCGCGCACTGTGTATGTCACTAAAGGATCGCTTCGCCAGCGACGCCGAAATGACGCGACAATTCGCCACGGCGTCTGACCGCGTCAACGCGGCTGCCTACGAGCGCAGCTGGATGACGGAAGGAAAGTTTCCTTCGCGCTCTGGCGCCGTGAACGACACAACCTTCGCGCCGCCACTGAAAGCCGTGCCGCTGCCGTCCACGAATATGCATGATGACAAGCCGCACGCGAGCAATTCCGTCTGGGTTGAAGGCCGGCATATTTATGGCCTGCCGTACAACATTCAGGACCTTCCGTGGGGCGTCACCAGTTCCATCTGCATCGAAGGCGACGTTCTATTTGTCGGTACAAAGAATGGTGTCATGCATGCCGTCGAGCTTTCCAAAGTGACCGAACGATGGAGCTTTCAAAGTGGCGGGCCATGCCTCGGCCCGCCGCTTGCCTACCAGGGCGTTCTCTACTACGGCGGACTCGATCGCCGGCTGTATGCGATCGACATTGAAAGCGGACGCATGGCGTGGAACTTTCCCGCCAATGGCTGGATTGAAGGCGGCGCCTGCGCCAGCAACGGCCGCGTTTATTTTGGCTCTCTCGACAAAAATCTCTACGCCATCGACGCCGCGCTCGGAATTCAACGTTGGAAGACGTCGCTGGATGGCCAAGTCTGTGCGACACCCTCCACCGATGGAAAATTAATCTATGTCGGCACCAAGAGCGGGCATTTTTTCGCGGTCGATGCCGGAACGGGTTCCATCGTCTGGAAGTATGCAACGGGCGCACCGATCATGGGTGGATGCTGTATCGGCAAGGCGCGCGTGAGTTTCGGAGACATGTCGGGCCGCATGCATTGCCTCAATACAGACACTGGCAAGCTGGTGTGGAATACCCCGTGCGACGTCGGCGCGGGTGTGATGGCGTCGCCGATTCTCGTCGGCCATGTTCTGTACGGGGGAACCAGTGACGGAAAACTTTTCGGCATCGACATGAATGAAGGCACCGTCGGCTGGAGCGAGACGATGCCCGGCAATGGCGAGATCGCCCGCCCTCCACTTTTCGCTGATGGCAAGCTCGTCTTCACGAGTAAGATGCGCGGCCTTTTTGGCTCGCCGACGGGCACGCCAGCCGTTGTTGCATTTGAACCCGGCTTCAATCAGCAAGCGTGTCTTCAGACCGCCGGCGACATCACGGTTGACGGAAAATTATCAGAAGCCTCCTGGCAGAAAGCGCTGCGGCTGCCGCTATTGAGGAGCAATGGACTTGCGGCGGCCGGAGTGAATGAAGCGCGATTGCTGTGGGACGCCAAGAACCTGTACGTGGCGGTCACCTGCAGCGATGTGGACCTCGTCGCAAGTCTCGCGGATCGAGATGGCAATCTGGGCGAGAGCGATTCTGTGACTCTCCTAATTAATCCGCGCAACGATGATTTGGCAACTTACGAATTCAAGCTGTCGCCGCGCGGCGTCATCGCGGATGCATTGATTTTGGCAATGGAAAGCGATCTTGCCGATCCGAAAATCAAACAGGCTATCGACGCGTTGAAGCTCGAAAAAACCGGTGCGGCGTGGAATCCTGTCTGGACGAGCGCGGTGAATGTTATCGGAACGGTTCGCTCCCCAGAGGAATCGCGGACGGATCAGGATACCGGATGGTCGGCGGAAATCGCGATTCCCTTCGAGTCATTGCCGAAAAGCATCGCGCCGCCCGCCGCGCACGGAGCACGCTGGCGCATCGCATTGGCCCTTGCAGATCGTTCGGAAAAAACCGGTGCTAAGCCAGTACTACTTTCCGTGTCGCCACCGGTTGAGGGCAAAACAACGACTGCCTTGGCGCCATGGCCCGTCCTTCAATTTTTGCAGGATAAAGTGAAACCTTGACGGCTCAGAAATTTTCGCATCAGTGCGAGCGCGACGTAATTTCGGCATCGTTCAAAAAATAAACGCCCAACAGAAAGCCGGCCTGAATACTGGGCTCTGCCTTGAAGATGCCACGCACCGTGTACACGTTAATCACGCCGCGCTCCATGCTTTCAGACGTTTTAACCTTCACCAGAACCGTCGCGAAAACGGATCGCGTAAGACAAATCGGGCAGTTGTCGATGAGCTGGTCGTTGAGAAGAAATTCTTCCGACGCGCCCGCAGTCACGGATTTCAGTGAATAACCTTTCAGTGAAACATGTTTACCATTGAGCCACTTCAACCGGTCAGGCAATTCGGCGTAGGGCGCAGCGAGATCGAATCCTTGGCCCGAAAGCAACAGTTCCCACGGGAGCCGGTACGGGTTTTCCAGCGATCCGTCGCCGCTTAGAATTCGCCAATACGTATCGATTACCAGCGATCCATCTTTCAACCGCACCAATCGCGGTGATGCGGCGCGCTCGACGATCCCGTCTTCCACCGCCACAGGCACATGAATTTTAGGCGGAGCCGGTACGACATCATGCACCAGAACAGGAGCAGGCGGCGACATGACGGACACTGGCGCTGGTGCTGCCACGGCCTCTTCTTCAAGTACTGCGGACGGAGGAAACTCGGGAACGAATGGGCGCGATGCGACACTTCCGGCTGATCGCCAACGCAGGAGGCCGGCAGCAAAAGCCAGCAAAATAATCAGCAGCCAAAACGACTTCAGACCCATCGTTCTATTGAGGTCCTCTCCACATCAGCCCAGCGGCCGCAGATTCTTAACGATGGACGTGCGGTACGCCATCCATGCTGGAATTAGTCCTGCGGCTCCGGATAAGAGCACCGCCGAAATCGTGACCGCCAGTGCCGGTTCAATCAAGAGCGTGGGTGAAACGATCAACCCCAGTTGCCGGAACATCGCCGCCGCCGCAATGCGGTTCGCCACCACGCACAGCAGAATTCCGCCAAGCGTGCCCGCCAACCCAATCACCGCCGCCTCGGTGACGATCAAGCCGAAAATGTGTGCCTGGCTGCAACCGAGCACTCGAAGAATGGAAATCTGGCGCCGGCGTTGTTCCATGGAATTGTAGAGCGCGATCAGAATAGAGAAAACGCTCGACATCAACACCACGCTGGCAAGTGCCAGGAAAATCGAGTCCACCCGCGCGACGATCGAAAACAGACGCTCGACTTCCTGCGCCGGAAAAGCGATCGTGATCGCCGGATGATTACGGCGCAATTCATCGTAGACGCGAGGCAAGACAGGCGATTCAGATGAACCCGGCGGCGTTCTGCAACGAAGCAAGAGAGCGGTGATCAAACGGTCGTCCTCTGAGAGATCCGTAACACGCGTCACCGTGATCGCAGCGTCTTTCATTCGCCGCTTTTCGTGAGCATGAATAATCCAACTGCTGTTCAGTTCCGCAAACACAGCGCGATCATGGCTCGTTCCCGTTGGATGAAGTATGCCGACCACTTTATACTTGGAATAACTATGCCTCTGCGCGAGCGCCTGTTTCAGCGTGGGCCATTTGGAATCGGCCGATTCAGGAGTCTCGCTTACGTCATTAAAGTCGCTCTGGCCATGCGTGAGAAAAAGCGAATCTCCCACTTTTAGCGCCGTTGCTTTCGCTGCCGCCGCGCCAAGAACGAGTTCAAATTCTGACTTAAAAAAAACGCCTTGTGCCAGTTGCCAGCCACCGGCGGAGTCCGGTTTGCACTGCGTGAAAAATTCGGGAAGCGTCGATAGAATGGGAAAGCCGCGGTAGCTGTCTCCCTGTTGAACAGGAATTGCAAATTCAAGCGGATACTTTTTCGAAATATCCTGGTACCCGGCCCACTTAAAGGAGCGCGCCGGCGAGCCCGTGTAGAACACGCTGTTGAGGACCGACGCGAGTGGACTGGAATCGGCGCTGAGTATCAGGTGAATGTTGCCGCTTCCCCGATCGAATGCCCGCCGGCTCGCGTCGCGCAATGACAACAGCGTCAACATTAACCCGGTCGAAAGCGCCACGAGCGAGGCTGTTAACACCGAAGAGAGCAGCCGGCTGCGAAGACTGCGGCGAATGAGGGTGAAATCCGTCATCATACTAGTGGCCGCTTCCCAATGACTCGATGGCCGCCTTGCGGTCAAAGCGTTGTGACATCGCCGGGTCGTGGCTTGTGCAGAGCAACGCCGCCCCTTTTTTTTCACAGATGTTTTGAATCAGCGTCATCGCCGCACTGGCCATCGCCGGATCGAGACTTGCAGTGGGTTCGTCGGCGAGCACCAATACGGGATCGCATACAATGGCGCGCGCGACGGCCACGCGCTGCTGCTGTCCGATGCTCAGCTGATCCGGATCAGCATCTGGCCGGCTGATCTCAAGTTGCTCCAACAGCGCCCGCGCTCGCTTGTCGTGTTCCGCGCCGGGTATCTCCGAAAACATCAATGCGGCCATCACGTTCTCAAGCGCGCTGAAACCGGCAAGAAGATTGAATGTCTGAAAAATCATCCCGATGCCGCGCCCGCGATGCCGGTCTCGCGAACGTCCGCGAAGGGCGTGAATATCGGATCCGCCGACAAGAACGCGGCCCTGCGCGGGGTCGAGCAATCCCGCGATGAGATAAAGAAGCGTGCTTTTGCCGCCGCCGGAAGCGCCCGTCAACAGCACCTGTTCGCCGGCCGCGAGTTCAAGATTCGAGACATCAACAGTCCAGCCCGGCGCCGCGGCAGCGACGTCCGGGTAGCGGAATTTAAGATCGCGAACCTGCAACGGCACCGATCGATCCACTGTGCGTCCTTTTCAAGGGGAATGCATTTGATCGCCGCGCGCCGGCAAGTCATTACCTTACTCATAGAGCAGCATTTGCCGCTCATTTCTCCCGAAGAAAATGATTTTAACGCAGGTTCAAAGGGCGTCGATTACTTCGGCTTGCGGATCTTTAGCAAGACCGGCAGCGAGGTCTGGCGGCCGTTCTGATTTTCTATTGCGTAGCACATGCGCTCGGTCTCTGGAACCCACTTGGCGGCATTAATAAAAATCTGCCGCTCGCTCAGCCCCTTCTCGATCAAGACGCCATTCAAGCCGATGTTATCCACAATGACGCCGTGCGGGAGATTGTCGACCGCGAACGTCAGCAGTTCAGTGAATCCGTTGCGTGTTACCTTCAATAACACAGGCACGGTCTGTCCTGGCGTGATCGTAATTTCAGGGATTTTTCCATGCTCCAGCACCGTTCCGGCAGCCTGTTCCGCTGGAACGATCGGCTGCAGCATCACCACCACTTTCGGCTTGCCTTCAAGTTTGATGCGGCCGAGACTGCCGGCCTCTTTACTCATTTCTTTCCCGTTTATTGTAGCACTGGCGGCGAGCTTCGTCGTGGTTCCGTTCACGTCGGTCGGCGCGGGCGCATCTGAAGCGGCATTGAGCGTGCCCAGGGCCTCGAGCTGCGTGCCTTGGATGACAAGCGGCGTCGACACGGAGAAGCCCGGCGGAAGCCCGCTGATATCCACCCGGATATCGCCCTCGAATCCATCCGTGCGATCAGCGCGGACCGTAAAGCTCTTCCCACTGCCCGCATTAACGGCCGGGTTCTCCCCTTTAATGGTGACCGAAAAATCAGGCTTCGGCTCACGCACCACCAGCCTGTAAATGTAACGCTCCCCGTTGAAGCCTCGTGTGTCGCTCACACGAATGAGGTAGCTTCCATCCGCGGGCGCAGTGAAATAGACCTTGGAATCCGAGCCCATTCGGCGTTCACTATCGTCATCGTTTGTGTAGTTTATCGGAAAGACCGGCAGTCCGTTCGGGATCAGTTTTTCAGCCAACTGCCGCGGTTCCACAATATAGCAGGTCGAATCATTCGCATGCGCCGAGGGGCTGCTGTCGAAATAACAGCGCCGGCCAGTTCCAAGCGAGGGATAAAGAATCGAGTCGGAATCTGGACCTTGCGGCGCGCGGAAAATTCGCGCCACTTCGCCCTGGAAATAAACGTACTCGTTCAATTCCATCTCTTCCCAATTCTTCAGGCGCACGCCCTGCCCGTTTGAATCGACGGGACGGAAATTGATGTACGAATCGCGAGTGGCCTGAAGCACTAGGCGCGGCACGGGCTTGCCATCCGGATACAGAATGTCGATTCGCGTATCCACCGGCGATCCGCGCTGAGCCGCGAGGGTTTCTATGATCCACGTCTGGCCCGCCTTGGCTTCAAACTTGAAAAAGTCGGCGTCCTGTTTCTCGGCGGCCGAACTCGAGATTCGTCCCGCAACGGATGCTGGCGCGGGAATGCTCTGCGCCTGTTGCGGCGTCGAGTTCGGTTCTACCTCGGCAAGTTCAGGCAATCCGCTCGCCAGCACTTTCAAGTCGGCACGCGCGCGATAAATGGATTTGTCGATGGGCAGCGCGATATCTCCGTCACGTTCGGCCTTTACTTTTACTTTCATACCAGCGGCAATGTTGTGTCCCAAAAGATGGATTTCCGTATCCATGCCCGTTTTTACGCTCAGCGGAAAAACGCCCGTGATGTAGCGGAACAGGCCGACGCTGACGCGATACGTGTGGTTCTTCGAACCGCCCAGCATCCCATCGCGCACACGAAGGCTGTAGCGGCCGTCCTCCTTAATGGAGAACGTCATCAGTGGTTCGGGCGTGGTCAGAAATTCATTGACGCCAGGGACCTCGCGGCCCTGACTATCCCAAAGCGTAATCACGGGCGCAGCCTTCGAACCCACGCTCGAGGACGAAACGTCAGCAATAATCGTCTCACCGGTTTTGGCGCTCAGTTCGTAGCGGTCGTCATCGCCCACTTCGCTCAGCGTACCCCACACGCTCACCGGAAGAGCATGGAGCGTCTGGCTGCCGGGCGATCCTTCGATTTCAGCGGCCTGCGGCAAATCGTCGACGTAAATGGCAATCTTCGCGCTTTCACCGCCAGCGCTGACCACGCTGATTTCAAGTTTCTCGCGTGCCGCCTCCGCGGGCGCGCTAACCGTAATTTCAACTTCATCGAATCGCGCCGACTCCGGGAGAATCGTGGCATTTATTTTCGCGTTCGTCAATTTCAGTGCCGTCAAGCCGAGCAAATTTTTGCCCTTCAATTTTATTTTCGACGCGGCGCCGCGTTGAATGCCGGGCGGCTCAACGGCGCTCAGTTCCGGCTTCGGCGATTTTCCGGTTTCGCTGTCGTAAACCGCAAAGGTGCCATCCATTCGGCCGATGGCCAGACTTTTTTTGTCGACAACGGCGAGTCCGGCAGCCCAATCCGATTGCTTTTCAAACGCTACCTTTTGAGTGATGGCTTCGGCGTTCCAGACTTTCACGGTGCTGTCATCAGCGGATGTAAAAAGCGTGTCGCCTTCGGCCGAGTACACGAGCCTCAAAATGGCGCCCTCGTGCGCGAAGATCGAAAAAAGCAGTGGGTTTGTGCCGTCAGCACCCGTATCGCTGATCTGCCAGACGCGGATTCGGTTGTCCACACCGCCGGCGGCAAGGCGCTTGCCATCCGGGCTGAACGCCAGCGTGTACAACTCCTTTAAGGATTGCGAAAGCGTGTCCAGTCTGGCGCCGGTTTCAACGTTCCACAATTTCACTGTGCGATCCAAGCTGGCACTCGCGAGAACCTTCCCGTCGGCTCGAAACGCGAGCGAAAACACGGCGCCGTTGTGCCCCTTCAGCATTTTTCGTTCGGCGCCGCTGGCGGTATCCCAGAGCTTAATGGTCTGATCGTAGCTGCCCGTCGCGAGTGTTTTCCCGTCAGGCGAAAGCGCCACGGAATAAGCGGCATCCTTATGGCCGTCGAACGTGCGGATCAGCGCGCCATCGGCGGTAGTCCACAATTTGGCTTCGCCGCTGACGCCCGTCTCGCCCGAAACTGAAACCAGCTTTGTTCCGTCGCTCGTAAAGGCGAGCGCGTTTACATTTCCGCGATGGCCCGGCAACTTGCGCAGGACACTCAGCGTCTCGGCCGAGCGCAGTTCGACTTCGCCATGTCGCGCGACCGCAATCAATTTTGTCGCGGCGTTTGCGGCCAATGCGTAGATGCCATTCTGTGGCGGCACTTTTGGCGTGATCTTGGGAATCGACGCGAGCGGCCTGCCTTCTTCGCCGGCCGTTGGCCCTGGCGCGCCGGCATCGATCCAAACGCGGATCGACGCGGCCTCGGCACTCTCCAGTTTTTTGCGCTTCTTCGGCGGCATCTTGTTTTTGCCATCGCTCTCGATCAATTTCACGAGGAGGCTTTCGGCGCTTTTGCTCGGAACGATCGCCTTGCCGGATTCGCCGCCTTTCATCAAGGCCGCAAACGAATCGACGCGCAACTCGCCTTCTTGTTCTTCGGGGCCGTGGCAACTGACACAGTGTTTTGCGAGAATAGGAGCGACCGTTTTCGAGAAGTCAGGCGCAGGCTCGCCGGCATGCACATAGGCCAGCGACGCCAGAAGCGCAAACGTGCCCATTGAAAACAATCGTTCTTGAAACGTTCTCATGCGGAATGAATCTCGCCTCAGTGATTGAATAAAAATTCTTTACTGCTGAGGACGCTCCAGAAAAGATCCTCAAGCAGTTGACGCGTATCGCTGCCGCCCTCACTGAGCATCTTCGACAGTTTGGCTTGTTCGTCGCCGGTCGGGAAGCGCGAAAACCCAGACAGATACAGGTCTTCGATCACTTTTTCATGAGGTGTTTTGTCTTTAAGAATCTGCCCAATCTTGTTCCCGGTCTCCTCCAACTTTTTATTCAGCGTGTCCCCGTTCGAAATATGCAGAACCTGCGCCATGTTGGGCTCGCCGGTGCGTTCGCATTCGCAGGTGATCAACCGGTTAGGCCGGCCAAATGACTTTAGAAAATACGAATTCACGTTGGAATCCGGAAGCTGCATCGCGCGCCAGCCCTTGGGATAATTCTGAAACGCCGTCGGTGCGCCCGCGACCTGCGAGATCGCATCGAGCAGGACTTCGGCCATGATGCGCCGCGGATAAAAGCGGGAGTAAAACCGGGTATCGACTTTGTTTTCCGGCAGGGCTTCACGGGAGCGCTGATACGCGGCGGACTGCAAGATCGTTCGCATCAGCGACTGCAAATTGAATTTGTTGTCAGCCAGAAACGTGGCTGCGGCCGAAAGCAGTTTTTCGTTGCTCGCCGGATTGGTCACTCGCAGGTCATCGACCGCCTCGACCAGTCCCGTGCCGAAGAAATTGGCCCAGACGCGGTTGGTTATGGCGCGCGTAAAATAGGGATTCGTGCGCGAGACCAGCCACTCCGCCAAATGTTCACGCCGATCTTCCGGCGAATCGATCGGGAAGAGTTTCCCATCCAGTGGCTGCGGCGGTTGCGGCTTGCCCGTCAGCGGCTGCACCAGATCGCCTTCGGTGGCGCTGAAAACAACGCGGTTTCCATCACCCGGCGCGTTCTTCGTGCGCACGCGAGAGAACAGATTGGCCATCGCGTAATACTGATCGTTGGTCCACTTCTCCATCGGGTGATTGTGGCACTGCGCGCAATTGATGGAGAGGCCCATGAATGCGACGGACGTTGTCTCGGCGAGAATTTTCGGGTCTTCGTGCAGCACGAAAAAGTTTCCGGCGCCATTCTCGAGCGTCGATCCTTTTGCGGTGACGAGATTTCGAACCATGAGATCCCACGGCGTGTTCGCGGCCACGTTGCGGCGGATCCAATTGTAGTACGACCACATGGCCTGCGGATTCAGCTTTTCGCTGTTGACCAGCATCAAGTCCGACCATTTGTAGGACCAGTAATCTACGAACTCGCTGCGCTTCAAAAGCGTCTCGATCATCGCGTCGCGCTTCGCGGCGGACGTGTCCGCGAGAAACGCCCGGGTCTCATCCGCGGAGGGCAGCACGCCAATCGTATCGACAAACGCGCGGCGCAGAAAATCTCCGTCGCTGCACGCCGGTGACGGCGGAATGTTCAGGCTCTTCAGCTTCTCAAGTACCAGTTCGTCGATAAAGTTGCGGCGAGCGGACTTGGTGAAAATGTCATCCGGCTGCGGTTTCTCGTTGGGCACACTCACGGTGCCGATGGCGATACGGCTGAGATACCATGCCGTGATCGCGCCCTCGCCGGTGCCGACGACGGAAACTTTTCCGAAATCATCCACGATGGCGACCGTGGCGACCGCCGACGTGTAGCGCACCCAGCGTGTGACGTCCTGCACATGGCCATCCGAGAAATGAGCGCGCACGATCAGTTGCTGCGTCGATCCCGCCTTCAACACCGCGTTCCGCGGCAGAATTTCAATCCGCTCGATGCGCGGATCGTCGCTGCCCGGACCTTTTAATCCCGCCGCGATCCACTCGGAGACGACTCGGTATTCCAAAGACTCGGTGTCAAAGCGCTGGCCTCCTTTATGAGGTATGGCGGCGGTCGCTTTAGTGAGCATAAGACTACGGCCGGGATCGCTGGGGATGACGCGCCGACCCAGAGCATGCCGGGTCATCGCGCGGTAATCGCCCTCATCATCGTAGCCGCGCAGCGACAGGCGGAATCCATTTTTTCCCGCAGCGGCGCCGTGGCACGCGCCCGTGCTGCATCCCGTGCGCATCAACACGGGCTGAACGTGATTGCGGAAGCTCCACTGAAAGGTCTGATCCATCCCGGAGACAAGGACTTTGGATTCCGCGCTGCCCAATTTGCTTTTAGCGGTGATGACCGCGCTGCCATTTCCTTTTGCGATCGCCACGCCTTTTTCGATGGCGACAATGGCTGGATTGCTGCTTACGAACTCGACGTTATCCGTAATCTGTGCGGTGAACTTTCCATTCTGAACGCGTTCCAGAATCAACGATTGACGGGCCTCGGTGCCTTTCAGCAATATTTCCGTGGGCAACAATGCAACCGAATCTTCAGCGCCAACGTCAACGCAGACGCAAAGAAAAAGCATCGCAAAAATGAAACGAAGGGGCTTCATGATCTCATCTCAGCCGGTTGCCGGTGCATTAAAACAGTTCCTTGATGGCGTGTGTTCCGAAATCGACCAGCGGGTACGGCCGTCCCTGCGGTCCGGGCAGATGCGCTTCAAGATCCAGCCCGAGACTGTGATAGATGGTCGCCACGATCTCTGATGGATTGACCGGTCGTTCGACGGGAAATGCGCCGATCTCGTCGCTGCGACCGACCACGCGGCCGCCTTTGACGCCGCCGCCTGCAAAGTAGACGCTCCAGCATTGCGGCCAGTGGTCGCGCCCGCCGGCGGGATTGACGCGCGGCGTGCGCCCGAACTCGGCGAGATTGCAGACCATCGTGCTATCGAGCATGCCGCGCTGCGACAGGTCTTCGATCAGCGCGCTGTAGCCCTGATCGTACATGGGGCAGACAATTTCTTTCATGCCCATGATCGACGTGAACGGTTTGGAGCCGTGAATGTCCCACGTGATTTCGTCGAACACCGTGATGAACGTATTGATCGTGACGAAGCGCACGCCCGCTTCCACCAGCCGCCGAGCGAGCAGGCAGCATTGGCCGAATCGTGTTTTACCGTAGCGTTCGCGAACCTTCTCCGGTTCCTTGGAAAGATCGAAGGCTTCGCGCGCTTCTTTGCTCGTCATCAGCCGGTAGGCCGACGCAAAATTGCTATCCATCAACTGCGCGTTTTCGCTGGCTTCGAAGTTTTTCACGGCGTCGTCAACGACACTGCGCATCGTCCGGCGGCGCTGCAAGCGGGCCTCGCCGATTTCCGATGGCGGCAGCAGGTCGGGAACTTTGAAATTGGGCTTGCTGGGATCAGCCATCAGCGCAAAGGGGTCGTACGATTTTCCCAGAAATCCGCCATCCTGGCCATGCGGCATGTTCCCGCCGGTTTTTCCCATGGGCTCGGGAAGGACGACATGCGCGGGCAAGTCGCCTTTGCGCCCGCGCAGATAACCCAGCGCGCATCCGGCGTGCGGCGTGTTGACGCCGCCGCTGAACAAGCGCCCGGTCTGCATCATCTGATGCCCGGTGTCATGCACGGCAGCCGCCGTGTGATAGCAACTTCGCACCATTGAAAATTTGTCGGCAATTTTCGCGTGCAGGGGTAAAAGTTCTGAAATCTGGATGTCGGGATTGTTGGTCTTGATGGGCTTGAACGGCCCGCGAATTTCCGCGGGAGCATCGGGCTTCATGTCAAAAAGATCGATCTGGCTTGGCGCGCCGAGATTGAAAATCATGATGCACGATCGATCTTTCGCATCCTTCTTAACGGCCTCGTCGGCCATGAGGCGCTCATAATTGGCGAGCGAAAAACCGAGCGCGCCGAGAACACCCACCTGCAGAAATTCACGCCGCTGCGCGCCGTCACAGGTTGTCGTTGAACCCTTGCCAGTAATATTCAGCATGATGGGAGCCCCTGATTCTTGTAATACAAATATTAATCGCTGAGCCCGTCAAAAGTAACTGAAAAAACGGACCGGAAAACAAACTGATATGACCACAACCGTGCCTGTAAAGCGCCGCTTATACAGCGCTTTCACGGCGCTGATAACAGCGGGTGCTTCAACAGGGCGAGCGCGGCCGGGAACATGTCAGAGCTCGGCGCGATGGAATTCAGAGCCGTGCGGACTTCGGTCAGCAAGCGTGCATTTTCAGCGTCACCGATTGGCCTTGGTCGATGTTCCAAAAGGGATAACGCCGCCCGCGCGCGTAATAGGCGCACCGATTCATCGTGGGGCAGGTTGACCACTTGCGTTTGTTCGTACGCCTCCGCCGGCCTGTTCTGTTCAATGAGCAGCGACACGAGGTAGCTTAAGCCGATCACCCGGATGCGCGGATCATCCGACGTTTCGGTGGGCGGCTTGACGCACACTCTCAAGTACTTTTCAGCAGCGTCCTTGCGCCCGAGTTTCATGAATTCAATCCCAAGATCCAGGGCCATCACCAGATACTTGGTGTATCGATACAGATCCGGGCAGCGATCTATTCCAAGCTGCCATTGCCGCAGCCATTCCACGTGATAGGCATCCATTCCTTTTTTCGCCAGTCCCGTACGGTAGGCGTCAGGCTGTGGCGCGGTCGACAGTTTTTCAAACCGTATTTTATAAATATAGGAGAGCTCGCGATAGGTCTCCCCGAGGCCATATCGCGCAAAGCTGGCGGCCGGCTCTTTTCGCGTCGCGTCTTCAAAAATAGTGCGGCTGCTGAGCCACACCGAACCGCGCGAATAAGACAGCGCGGCTAGCATCAGAATGAACGAGGCCGCTGCAACCTGCGTGAGGCGTGTCCAGGCTATCTTTCCGCTGACCGCGCTGCTGAATCTGGGACCGATTCCATTCCACAATTCCACAATCACGAGAAACATTCCGGGCGTGCCGAGGTAAAGGTAACGATCCTGCATCAAATGCGAAATCGCGATCAGATTCAAATTCGGCCCCAACGAGCCGACCAGCCAGAGCCATCCGAAAATTGCCCGGCGCCGGTTCGCCGCATACCACACCGAAACGAAGAGGGCTAAAAGCAAAATCGAACCGTAAAGAAACACGCGGCTGTCCTGCCAAGAACGAACCGGATCGACGCTGTAAACGGCGCTCAAGTTCACCGGTAAGACCAGATTCCCCAAGTAGCGGCACAAAATTTCAAGGTCGGTCAGCAGCGCGGTAACGAGGCTGCCTCCCGGCGGCGGCACGATGGAAAAGGTCATGATTCTGACCGTGAAGCGAATCATGGCCACGGACAGCACCACGAGGAAAAACGTTTTTAAAAAAATGCCCAGCCACTGCCGGCCTGGCACCCAGTAAATGGGACTCTCACCGGAAAGTCCGCGCCGTCCGCCAAACAACTCAATGGCGACAAACAGCGGAAGCAATCCGAGCACGCTCTGCTTGGCGAGCAACGCCAGTCCGTACAGAACAGTCGCCGCGATAACAGCGACGGGTTTATTCTCCCAGCGCAGCCACACCCACACCGCGGAGAAACCGAGCAGCGCTGAGACCGCATTCTTGCGCTCGGACGTCCAGCAGACGGTTTCGCTGGCGAGCGGGTGAATCGCAAAAACGAGGGCGATGAACAGAGCCTGCCCCGCTGACAACCCCACTAGAAGGAGTATGCGCCAGATCAGCAGCGCGACGGCGGCATGATAGGCGAGCGTCATGCTCCGCACGCCGGGCGCCCAACTGCCAAGCGACGCGGGCATCCATGTCGAAAAGACGAGGTAGTCCAGTTTGTACGTCAGCAACGTGACCGGGTAATACGGATACTCGTCGCGTTGTTCCAGCAGCCGCGAGAGCGGTTCCTGAACTTGCGCGTTTTCGGCGACATGCATCGGGTCGTCGTAACCGACGAAATCGGCATTCCAGCAACCGATTATCAAGATGATGGGCAGCAGAACAATCGCGAGCGGGTGCCAGCGTTTTTCGTGTGTCGGCGCAGGTCTCATCTCGTCCGTTGAACGCAGCCGCTCAGCATCAACCGCACTTGGCTGCTCGGTGTCTAGTGGCTGCATCGAAACTAAACTCCCTTGAACACTTTAATCACATCCACCACGTGAGCCTGCTCCGCTTCGGTCAAACCGTTAAAAAACGGCAATCGCAGCAAGCGGTCGCTGAGATCTTCCGTCACCGGGCAAGCGCCGTCTTTTCCGCCGAACTTGCGGCCCATTTGCGACAGATGCAGCGGCAGATAATGGAAGACGCTATGGATATCGTTCGCGCGCAGATGCGCGATCAAGGCCTGCCGGTGCGCGAGCGATGGCAGCAGAATATAAAACATGTGGTACGCCTGCTCGCAGTGTTCGGGCACCACCGGCAGCCGCGCTCCCGCACCCACCGCCCACTCCGCCAGTTGCGACTGGTAAAAATCCCAGATGCGTTTCCGCAGCGCTTGAATGCGGTCGCGAGATTCAAGCTGCGCGAACAAATACGCAGCCAGAATCTCAGATGGCAGATAGCTCGAACCGACATCAACCCACGTGTACTTGTCGACCTGGCCGCGGAAGAAGCGGCTCCGGTTGGTGCCTTTTTCGCGAATGATTTCCGCGCGTTCACACATCGCCGCGTCATTGACCAGCAGCGCGCCGCCTTCGCCGCAGCTCACGTTCTTGGTCTCATGGAAACTCTGCGTGCCCAGCGCGCCCATCGTTCCCAGGAAACGGCCGCGGTATTTAGCGAGAAATCCGTGCGCGTTGTCTTCAACGACCGCGATTCCGGCCTGGCCCGCGATCTTAAGAATGACGTCCATTTCGCAGCCCACGCCGGAATAATGCACGGGAACGATGGCCCGTGTTTTCTTCGTGATGTGGCGCTCCAGTTGCCGCTCGTCGAGATTCAATGTGTCTGGCCGCACGTCCACAAAAACCGGGCGCGCGCCATGCAGCACGAAAGCGTTCGCCGTTGAGACGAACGTGAACGCAGGAATGATGACTTCGTCGCCGGGCTGAATGTCGAGCAGAATCGCGGCCATCTCCAACGCGTGCGTGCAGGAGGTGGTCAGCAATGCCTTCGGCACATTTAGAGCGGACTCGATCAGCGCGTGACACTTCCGGGTGAACGGACCATCGCCTGAGAGTTGCATGTTGGCGATGGCCTGCTGAATGTAGTCAAATTCGTTGCCGGAAAAGTACGGGCGATTGAATGGAATCGTCGGCACGGGGTTTCTCCGAATAGGGATCGCGTCTCGGCCCCGCCAAGATTAACCGCGCGCGTTCCGGCCATACAGACGTTTTCTCGATGCTCCATTTTCCTTCAGGATAATTCACTATTCTGTCTCGCTATGAAAAATCGACACATGATCGTGATCTGCTCTGGTGCTCAAAAACAGAATGCGGAGTCTGCCCTCCCGGAGACAGGAGTGTCCCCGCTACCATGGCAGGCGAAGGTTCAATTTTTTTACGACTCGGCGGCTTGGCGCGAGTAAATTTCAGGGATTAAGCCTGCGTGCGGCGTCGAGGAGGCGCTTGGCCATGCGGGGGCGTTTGCCGACTTCGGCCATCGATATCGCAGCCTGCGTGACGCTTAATCTTTTGGCGAGTTCCGATTGTTGCAGACCGAGGCTCTGGCGAACTGTTCGCAGCAGTTCGCCGGGCTCGGGCGGGCGGCCGTTCAAGTCGACGCCGGGCAAGATCGGCTGGCTGGCGCGGACGGAACGCGGGCCGCTGGAATTGATGAACGAGTCGAGCGTCGAGCGTGTTTCGAGAGCGGCCTGTTCGGCTTTCTTGAGCAGGTCGCGGAGGAATTGAGGCGGTTCGACTTGCCAGAGTTCTTCCATGGGTTCATGCGGCATGTCGTTGCCGCCGGGCTTGAGTTCCAGCTGCGCGCGTAGTTTTTTGGGCGGCGGATCGCCGGGCTTGGGAATCCGCGATGTGCCGGGGGGAAGCGGCATTTGCGGCGCGGCGATGTAGCGGTAGCGCTGCGTTTCAAAGCTGCTGATGTAGCCTTGCTCAACCATGTGGCGCAGCGTGTTTTCAAGGCGCTCGAGATGTTCGAAGCGCGTGTATTCGTCTTCGGCGATTCCGGCCATGCGCAGGAACGCGCGCGCGCTGAGCTGCAGCGGCTGGCAGTTGTTCATGCGGAATTTGATGGGCAGATGGACGCCGAGCGTCAGCGTCAAGCCTTGCGAGCGGGCGTTTTCGCGCGAGAGTTTTCTCAGTTGATGGGTGTAAACGTAGCGCAGCTCGGGGCTGCCTTCGGCGGCGGCGCTGAACAGATGCGGGTTGAAGCGCAGGAAAATTTTTTCATTCGTGGTGATGCGCTCTTTGAGCTTCGCGCCGTCGGTGACGGTCTCTTCCCACGCTTCGGCGGAAGCCTCATCCAGCAGCATGCGGATTTTGAGCGTGGCGCCGCGGCGCGCGCCGATGCGCGTTTCCTGGACGATCGTCAGCGAGCAGAGCAGCGTGACAATTTCACGCGCTTCGCGAAGATGTTTGGCGGTGTGATAACCTTTGCCGTTGACGCGATTGGAGCGCGAATAGCCGAGAATGTCGAGGTGGCGGCTGGCATCGAAAATAAAAGCGCCCGGCTGGCCACCGGCGACGCTGGCTTCTTCGGCGGCGATCATGACGCCGAGCAGATGCTTCAACCCCGTCGGGCCGAATTGGCGCTTGATAAGGAGACTGAGTTCGCCTTCGCCCCAGAGGGGGTCGTCGTCGAAAAGACTGAGACTGGTTTTTTCCTGGCTCTCGCGGCCGGAGTGAACGATGTAGGTGCGCACGTGCGAGCGGCGGTCTTTTGAGGACGGTGCGGAGTCTGAATTTTCGGAGAGCACGGCGGCGAGGTCGGCGCGCCGGGCGAGGCCCGAGAAGACCGGCATCAAACCCAGGAATAGCGCGGTGGATGGAAGCCTGAACGTCTCGTCGTGCGGGACGGACGTCGGCGCGACTAATTCAGCGGACGGGTTCTCGGTCATGCCCTTCTTTTAACATAACACTTGGCGCATGCGAAGGGGAAGAGTGTGATTATTTGGTTACTTTTAACGCCAAGCACGCCAAGCACGCCATGACGCCAAGGGCGCCAAGGACGGCAACGGATGGATCTACCACAGAGGACACAGAGGGCACGGAGGACGGCAACGGATGGGGATGAGGGGACGGGGACGGCCAATGCGTGCCAATCGATTCGAAAATTTGAGTAGTACCGCGCGCGAAATGGCACCGCCGCATTTCGGACACTTATACACAGGATGCGCCTTAAAATCTTGTGATTTGAATATAAATAAGTTTAATGCGAATGCTTACGAAAAGACACGAAGAAAAGAGTCTGCACTCTTTTCTTCGTGTCGAAGATTCGCTGCCGAAGCGGGGACCATTTTTTCCCAACGGCGGGCAGGCTGGAAGCCTGCGCTACGAACTTAGCCGGCGATTGTTTTGATGCGGATGACCGTGTACTTGGTGCGGTGGCCGCGGCGGCGTCCGAGCGAATTGGTGCGAACGCGGTGGTGCGCGATCAGCTTCTCGCCCTTGATGTGGTCTTCGACCACGCCAGACACCGTGGCGCCAGCCACCGTCGGCGCGCCGACTTTGACTGAACCGCTTTCGCTGCCAATCAACAAGACCTGATCGAAGGAGATCGCGTCGCCTTTTTTGACGGCGAGCTGATCAACCTGCAACAGATCGCCCTCGCGAACCTTGTACTGATGGCCCCGATCATTAAGAATTGCGTACATAGTCGTCAACCTCACTTACTTTCTTCAAAATCCACTCGCCGCCTTCTTTGGCGACCGAGACCTGCATCTGGCTCAATGAAACAACCGGGTCCCCACAGACCTCAATGGTTACACCATGAGCCTCTTCCATCCGCACCAGGTCCTTACGGAACTGATTCAGGATCGCGAATGCGACCGCGGAATTCAAGAGCACCTTCACCTTTTTGACAAGGCGATCCTTCAACTGGCTTTTCAGTTCGCGCAGCAAATCGAGGCCGACGGACTCGGGCGACTTGATGTGCCCCGAGCCTGAACAATGCGGGCAGCGTTCGAACAGCGTTTTGCGCAGGCTGTGCCGCACGCGCTGGCGCGTCATTTCGACAACGCCAAGCATACTCACCGGCAACACATTAATACGTGCTTTGTCGCGCGCCAGATGAGATTTGAGTTCCCGCTCGACGCGGCGGCGATGATCGTGAATTTCCATGTCGATAAAATCGATCATGACCAGGCCGCCGATATCGCGCAGACGCAATTGCCGGGCGATTTCGCGCGCGGCTTCCAGGTTGGTCTGGAGGATCGTGTCGTCCTGAGTTCTCTTCTCGCGGAAGCGGCCAGTGTTGACGTCGATGGCGACCAGGGCTTCGGTCTGTTCGATGACGATCGAGCCGCCACTCTTTAAGTTGACCTTGCGGTTGAACAGGCGCTGCAGCTGCTGTTCCACGCCCCATTTGTGGAAGAGCGGTTCGGCGTCGGAGTAAAGCTTGAGCTTGTGTTCGTTGCCCGGCGATGTTTCACGGATGAATTCGCGGGCGCGTTCGAGCACCACGGGATCGTCGATATAAATTTCGGTGACATCGTCTGTGATGACGTCGCGGAAGACGCGTGTCACGACGTCGCCTTCCTGGTAAATCAGGTTCGGCGCCTTGGTGACGCGCGCCTTTTTCTTCATGTTCTCCCACACGTTCAGGAGGTAATTCAGGTCGCGCTGGAGTTCATCTTTGGAGCGGCCGGTTCCGGCGGTGCGGACGATCACGCCCATGTCGTCGGGCGGGTTGATCTGAGCGAGCGCCTCTTTCAGCGCGCGGCGCTGATCTTCATTTTCAATGCGTTTGGACACGCCGAGGCGCTGCACGGCCGGCATGAGCACGAGATAGCGGCCGGGAATGCTGATGTACGTGGTGAGCGCCGGGCCTTTCTGGCCGATGCCTTCTTTCGCAACCTGGATGAGAACTTCCTGGCCTTCGCGGAGCATCTCCTGAACCGTGTAGCGGCGTTCGTTCGGTCGCTCGCGGCCGCTGCGTCCTCCCCCACCCCGGTGTTCGCGCGGCGTGTGGACGGGCGCGGCCGGGCCAACGGCAACGGGCGCCGATGCACCTTCAACTGGGGTGTTGCCCCGTGCTGGTGTTTCGGCGGTTGGACGAGTTTCCTGGGCCGCGCGCTCCGTTTCCGCAACTGTGGCATCCGTTTCCGACTCGCATTCAGATTCGAAGTCTATTTCTGATTCATGCTCCGACCCCGCTTCGGATTCTTCAGATTCAGATTCAG
>Ga0163144_10003489_pt1 | contig 35777 bp, 28 predicted proteins | sample OliLak19BULKMAT1_FD_123175 | JGI IMG/M metagenome (GOLD analysis project Ga0163144, IMG submission 123175) | Freshwater microbial mat bacterial communities from Lake Vanda, McMurdo Dry Valleys, Antarctica - Oligotrophic Lake LV.19.BULKMAT1 | ecosystem: Environmental > Aquatic > Freshwater >...
CACCTCATCATAAGGGCTCGATTTGGGGCCTCCGTTCCAAATTGACCCTCCATCCATTCCCAAAAACTGCATTTCCATCCAATCCCTTCAGGCCCCTCTCACCTGGGGGACAGGCTCTACTTAAATCCTTCGCTGATTATATCCCGGTGATAGTGTCGCGGTAATTTATTACACAGGTAATACTACCGCCCCTTGCAAACCGTCGTTTGGGGGACAGGCTCTAACTACTTTCACCCAATAGGCGACGCGCCTCATTCAAAAGCTGGGTGGGACTGAAGGGTTTGGTGATGAACAGTGCCGCACCGGAAGCCTCACCATCCTTACGGGTCACCAATTGGCCCCGAGCGCTAAACATGATCACTGGGATCTTGGCCGTCCGGGGATCCTCTTTGAGCTGTTTGAGGGCTGCCAATCCATCGACTTCAGGCATGACCACATCCATCACAATCAAATCCGGCAACGCTCGCAACGCCAGCTCAACCGCCTCCCGGCCGTTACGACCGATAAGGAGTTCGTAGCCGCCTTTTTTCAGACTGAGCTCAGTAACCCGAAGCATGTGCGGCTCGTCGTCTACTATGAGGATTTTTTTGGGCATAAGCCCGAATATCAAAGGATCATCAAATTTGCTCGGGTTGCCGAGTTAGAAGCAAGAGGGTCAAATCATCCGCCGCGGGTGCGTCCTCCTGAAACCCACGGGCCAAATCAACCAGGGACTTACACGCGTCCGCAACGGGTTCGCGGTTGCGGATGGATTCGGCCATCCATTGTTTGACTCGCTCCATGCCCAGCAACTCACCGGACGGAGAGCGAGCCTCGATTAATCCGTCGGTCAACATCGCCAATCGCAGTGTCTCCGGCAGCGGAAGGCACAACTCCTCAAACTCCATTTGCAGATTGATCCCGAGCGGCATTCCGTCGGGCGACACTTCGACGATACCGCTTTCGTTATCGGCGATCAGCAGCGGACAATGGCCGGCTGAGGCGATGCGAATCTCACCCGCCAACCTATCCAAAAAGATCAGCTGCGCCGTTACGAACATATCCACCCGAGTGAGGTCCGGATAGAGCGCTTGATTCAACCAAGCCATCAACTTCCCGGGCAGGGCCGCCAAGCTGATCAAGGCATGCAAATGACTACGAAAGATTGCGGCAAACATGGCAGCTGGAACTCCCTTGCCCATCACATCGGCAATCACCAGCAACAGTCCGCGATGATCCTGGTTAGCGATTTCAATGACGTCGTAAAAATCGCCGCCCACCTTGTTGGCACTTTCCGAATAACCGGCCAACCGGAATCCGGGCGGTTCGGGTAGGCGCTCGGGCAAAAGAGATCGCTGAATGCTGGCAGCAATCTCCAGTTCACGCGTCACCAAACGGGAGCGCAGATAGCCCTCCTGAATCCGAGCGTTGCGAATCTGGATTCCAAGAAAATCGGCGAAAGTATGGATGATATTAACCTGCCCGGCAGTGAACGACTGGTGGCTGGCATAGCGACCGATAGCCAGGACTCCAACGAGTTCCTCATTTACATAAATCGGATGCGTAAAACCAGCCAGGGAGTTCCCAAACAGTGCCACTGGATCTCCCACGACGGGTGGATGCGCCGCGTCGAACCAAATGTCCTGCCGTCCGATCGCCGCTTGTAGTTCAACCGAGGACTCCAAGCGGAATCCCTCGCGAAGATCCAACGGGTCCAACCGGACATCCCCACGAGACACACCCTCGACCCGCAACATCGTGGCGTTTTCATTGGTGAGGCGCAGAACAAACCAGTCGGCTGTGGCCACCATCAAAAGCTCGCGCAACCAGCGCTCCACAAACTCCACTCCGGCTCCTCCTCGGTTCAGCTCGGCCGTGAATCGAAAAATCGCCGAAAGGCTTTCATACGAGGCCGCCAACTCCTCCGTCAACGTGTGCAGCGTCGACTCCATGATGGCGACTTGGAGTGAATCGCACTGAGTCTCTCGCCCATCCGCCGTCTCGGAACGTCCCTTCCGCACGATCAGGCAGTTCTGATCGCGTCCCCGCAGGTAACGGAATTGATCGGAGAGCGAGCGCATAAGAAACAGCCCTCGTCCTCCTTCCTCTTCAAAGTCAGGAAGCGGTGATTCCTCGGGCAAATCAAATCCGGGCGTTCGATCCCGGACTTGCAGTTCCACAGTCGAATGCGTGACCACCACGGTCGACTCGACCGGCGTATTCGCGTGCTCGACCGGCGTATGTTCGACCGCATTGTTGCAGGCTTCGGAAAAAATCAGCTCCCAGGCGTCCAATTCTTGCGGCGAGACCCCTTGATCTTGAAGAAACGCGCGCAACTGCCGCGCCGCCTCCCGGACCGCCGCCAAGTCACACGGAAAGCTCAGTGTCATCACCCGGCCCGGTGAGGAACTGATGTTCGGCACGGTGTTCACGGCAGGGGCACAAACTCAACCAGCGTATCGAGCCGAGTAACGCGGAACAATTCCCGCACCATGGGCGGGGCCGCTTTAAGCCGGACTCCGCCGCCCCGGCCTACCAATGCTTTATGCGCGGAAACGACGGCGCCTAGTCCATCACTGTCCATGAAGGTGGCGCGCTGCAAATCCACCTCCACGTATCGGTGTTCGGGTCGGAGGGTCGCCCTCAAGAATTCTCGGAATAAGCCGGCCGTAGCCCCGCTTAAGTTGTCAAAGCCGGTAAACAGGAGCGTTTCCCCTTGTGAAATGGTCCTCATATGGGTTTAGGATCGAGTCACTTCGAAAATTCGGTGCATCCGAGTCAGTTCCAGAATCTGCTGCACTGAGGGAATCGGATTCAATATCCGAACCATTCCACCCCGACCACAAATGGACTTGTGAATCGAGATGAGTGCACCCAGACCGGAACTGTCGACGAACCGGGTCTGTGAAAAATCCAGGACAACAAAACTGTGCTGCGGTTGGATGGCCGCCCGGACTTGGTCGCGAAAGGCGCCGGCATTGGCGGCATTTAACTCCGCCAGCCCGGCCACCTGTAGAGTGTTGCCTTCAGAGGTAATATTCATAATTGGGAACGCGAGTTTTTGGGCAGTTTAATTCTCTTACGAAACGCGGGAAAACGCACGCGCAATCATCCGACCCAACAAACGAGTATCTCCAAAACGGGAAGGTTTGATGGCATAAAAGCTCGCGTGTGCGCGGGCTTCATCTCCAAGGAAAGCGCGACATCCTTCCACATCAGCCAACGAAATGAGCCCGGATGGAACAGTCAGCCAGAGTTGCTCAAATTCGCCGGTCAGTTGATTCGCCTGCTCCGGGGTCAAAGGCCGATTCCCCACCCAGTTGAATTCGCCGCGAGCAATTTTCCAGAGTTCCGGCCAGCGCCGAAGCACTCCCCCAACTCCATTGAGTTCGTGGTAAGGTACCACATGCGGAAAACCCACCTCCAAACTTTCCCAAGGAGTTCGGACCGCGCTGCGACGCGAAAACAGGGGCTCACCGGCAGAGCGACGGACCAGCGACAAAAACAGAATCGGCGAGGTCAAGATCAGTGCACCCAAGGCACCTAAACGACCGAACCAAGAACCTTTCCACCGAACCCGCGTCCGACTTCCCAAATCCGCGAGCAGGATCTCATCCTGCACTTCGGTAAAGGAACCGTTCTCCCAATTCAAAAGGCCTCGACCCCAAACCAACGAATTTCGCAACTCGGTGAGCACTCCAACGTAGGTATTAGGCCCCACGCAACTGGCCACAACTTCCGCCCCCTCATCGATAAACGACCCGCTTTCCACTATGCCACCCGGTCCAATAACCGTCCCGGCCCCCACCCAAACATGGTCACCAATCCAACAAGGTGCCACCAATCGAGCCGTCGACGCGACTCGACTTCGCAGACCCAGAAACACACCCGGAGCGACTTCTTGCATCCCCAACCGATGTCGGGCCGCTACCCCTATTTGCTGATATAGGTACTCAAACCAGGACCGATAGGTGGTCAGAAGCGGTATCGCTGGCTGACTCGGTGAATGATCCAAAAGCAGAACATCGTCGGGCGCCGGCAGCCAACCCAACGCAGTCTTTGGACGATACTTTGCCCGAGCGGCGTCCACCGAGAGTTCCCGACTTTCCGGAATGACTTCTATCCGCAGCCCCCACGCCTCTCCCCGACCCACGGCTGCCCGAATTGCCTCCGGCCGGTCGGCGGCCAGAATCTGAATTTCTTTCGCCCCCCTTTGAGCCAGATCCGCCAGCGTCAAGTCCAGCAAACTTCGACCCAAGATTGGCGTCAGTGCCAACGGATATTTGCGAGCCAGAAAGGCTATTTCGGAGCGATCCGTCGGGCAAATAATTACAGCCTTCATGGAATCAAGCTCCGCGGCCGAAGACGATGGCGGGTATGGTCTTGGCGAGAATCCAGAGATCCCTCCAGAAACTTTGGCTTTCGATGTACCGGACATCGAGGTTGACCTGCTCGGGAAAATCGATCATAGCGCGGCTACCAATTTCCCAGAAACGGCCGGTGCGTTCGCCCACCTGACACAGGCAAGTAATCCCGGGCTTCACCATCAGGCGCCTTCGATCGGTCTGGGTGTAGAGGGCCACTTCACGGGGCACATGGGGTCGCGGCCCGACCAGCGACATTTCCCCGCGAAGCACGTTTAGGAACTGCGGTAATTCGTCGAGCGACGTTTTACGAATCACTCCTCCGACCCGAGTAATCCGCGGGTCATTCTTCATGTCGAAGGTAACGCCCGCGGCTTTTACATTGTGGGCCAGCAACAGTTTCAGCTTCGCCTCCGCATCGACAACCATCGAACGGAACTTCAAAATCTTAAACTCACGACCGCGCAGTCCAATGCGGGTCTGCCGAAAAAAAACTGGTCCGCCATCCTGCTTCACCAAAAGGGCCACCAACCCGAATACTGGCGCCAGTAGGACCAGGGCAGTCGCGCTCACCACAATGTCGAGAAAGCGCTTGAGGAGGAGCGAACCATTAACAACTGCCAGCCAGGAGAGGCGTTTCCACTGGATGTAACATTTGAGCCGGAATCGTCCCCAAGGCGTCTGAGCCATGAGAAAACGATCCATTAACCGCGTTTTAATCTCCTCGTCGGTCATGTTTGGGCAGGCCTATTGGAACTGTTTCCGCGCTAATCTGCAAGCCGAGGCAGTACTTCACACGCCCCGACCGAAAAGGATGGTCGGGACCGTCTTGGCTTTCACCACCACCATCCAGGAGATCCATTTCCAGCGAATATAGAACATCACGACGAAACTTCCCCACGACGATTGAGCCACCAGAAGGCGCTCCATCAGCCGTTCCTTGATTTGGGCATCCGTCATGTGGGGTGCTGTTCCGTCGAAGTCATTCGCAGCTTCTTAAGGCAATCGGTAAGTTCGACCAGAGCTTGAGTCGAAATCGGGGAATTAATCAGCAGGTCAGTGCGGCGTCGAGGGATAGTCTAGCGGCCTGTGAACCCAATCCTGCCACCAGACGCTCAACCAGCCTGGTCTTCCCCGTTCCCCGCTCACTTCCGCAAACAGGCCCTCCAAATCGCTCATAACGTAGAGAATTCTCACGATGGGGATTGAGGCTGGTTTTCTCGGCAAATCTGTTCGAACTCGGGTCGCAGAGTCTCAAAGCTGCGCTCGAGTTGCTGGACAAGCGCGCCGCAAGTTTCAGTCGATTCTCGTTCCGCCACTGTTTCCAAGGTCTGCGCTAACTCCCACAGCTCGGTGAGACCGAAAATCCCACTGCTCCCAGACAAGCAATGGGCACTACGCGCCAGAGTCAAGCGATCGGGGGTTAGCGCCAACTGTCGCAACTCACTTAATCGCTTCGGAGTGTCCCGGAGAAACGATCCGAGCAGTTCGGACGCTTCTTGCCACCCGAAGTCCTGTCGCAAATCCGCCACGCATTCCCTCCAAGTGCGCGAAGAAATTCCAACAGGTTCTGATAAAGGCACCAAAGCGGCCGGGCGCTTTAACGCTGCCTCCAAGGCCTCCAACCGGACCGGTTTGCTAACATAATCATCCATGCCGGCTGCCAGGCATTTTTCCCGGTCTCCCTGCATGGCGTTGGCGGTCATCGCAACGATGCGTACCCGACGGAGGGATCCTGTCGTTCGTGCGGCTTCCCGGCGCCGAATCTCGCGCGTCGCCTCATACCCATCCATGATAGGCATCTGGCAATCCATGAGAATCACATCATAAGGGAATCGCTGCCACGATTCGATCGCCTCATCGCCGTCACTCACGAAATCAGCCGAATAGCCCAATCGCTCGAGCATGAAGATCGCCAATCGGCGATTGATGTCGTGATCTTCCGCTACGAGAATACGCAACCGCTCCGCCGCTTTCGGATTACGTGTAACGAGGGACAATGGTTTGGGTGTCGATTCCGCATTACCGTCCACCTCGTCCTGTCGAGCCACAGTCAGAAGTGAATTGAACAGTTGGGACTGTTTGACCGGCTTGGAGATTATGGAGTCAAAGTGAATATCGACTGGGGAACGAACCGACTGAACGGCCGAAACCGCTAGCACCACACGCGCCTTGGCTCGCCGGATTTCCTCGATAATGCTCCGTGCCCGTGAGTCCTCAGCCGCCTCACAGAGGGCCTTGTCGACCAGCACCATTTGGAACGGTCGACCCGCGGCCTCAGCCGACCTTAATTCTTGAAACAAACCTTCCGCCGTGTCGGCTTCTCCCGAGTCTACTTTCCAATTGGTTAACATTGCCGCAATGGACCGGCGGGTAGGGCTATGGGCGTCGGCGATCAATACACGGAGAGCGGAAAGGTCGAGGGGAAGCGTGACCTCCACCAATTCCGTAACGTCGAAGTCCACTTCAAACCAGAAGGTAGACCCCTGACTAAGCTCACTCTCAAAACCGATGGTCCCGCCCATTAGATCCACCAGGCGTTTGCAGATCGCCAACCCAAGCCCGGTGCCTCCATATTTTCGCTTGGAGGTGGAATCCACCTGAACGAAAGGCGCGAAGAGCTGGGCTCGGGCCTCCGGAGGAATGCCAATCCCGGTATCGGAAACGGCGAAAAGGAGCCGGATTTTCGATTTCGAGGGGGATACGACGCTGACCTGGAGCACCACTTCGCCGTCCTCGGTGAATTTGAGGCCATTCGCGAGCAGATTGACGAGGATTTGCCGAAGTCGTCCGTCGTCGCCGCGCAGTAAGTGGGGCACCTCGAAATCCACGACCGCCGCAAACTGGAGCCCCTTCGCATACGCTCGGGGAGCCAGCAATTCAATGACGCCTTCCACGAGCGACCGAGGGTCAAAGTTTTCCGGTTCAAGGGAAAGTTCGCTCGACTCGATTTTGGAGTAATCGAGCACTTCATTGATGATCTCCAGCAGGGCTTCCCCGCTGTTCCTTAAGGCTTCAACAAACTCCTGCTGACGCGCCTCCAGTGTGGTCTCCCGCAACAGTCCGGTCATGCCAATAATAGCATTCATGGGGGTGCGAATCTCATGACTCATCACTGCCAGAAACTCACTCTTGGCCCGATTGGCGGACTCGGCCGATTCCTTGGCGCGCTGCAGTTCGTTCTCGACCTCCTTTCGCTCGGTCAGATCCGTGATCGTGGCGATGCTGCCAATCACCTTCTCCCCGCGTCGACGCGGCACGCTGGCGACCAGCGCATGCACGACGTCGCCGTTCGACCTCAAGAGGCGCGTTTCGTAACTGGTCGTCTCTCCTTGCGTTCGTTTCCGACCCGCTTCCAACAGAGCGGCCTGGTCTTCGGGTAAGGTAAATTCAAGGGGCGAACGACCCTGTAATTCTTCGGGAGTGAGAGCCACCAAACGGCCATAGGCCGAATTGGCAAAAACAAAACGACCCGACTCATCCGTTATGGTCAATCCCTGACCCATTAAGTTCATGACTTGGAGCGCGAAATCTCGCTCCTGTTGAACTTCCATCTCAGCCAATTTATGAACGATGAACTGACCGATCTGGCTGCCTAACACGGTGAACATCTGCACTAGGTCGGCCTTGGGGGCCTCCCCTGGCAGGCCGAGAAATTCCATGACACCCAGCACCTTGCCCGCTACCCGGCAACTGAAGGCCAAAGCATTCTTTAGTCCCAACTTCTCCAGACCCAACTCCTTGCGGAAACCGTCGCAGTACCGGAGATCTTCGATCCAAATGGGCTGATCACCCTCCTGAGTCCGACCGGGCAAGCCCTCCCCCGGACTTAGACGAATCGATTCAACACCCTCTCTCAAGCGGGTGAAGCCGGGCTCCGACGAGTGCCAGAACTGCCCGGGCCGCAGGGTTCCCTGGCGACCGTCGTACTGCCAGTAGGTGGCGAAGGGGCTGCCTAAGGCCAGTGCCACGGCCTGCAGCGAACGGCTCAATCCAGCATTCAGGGAAATCGCCTCCGCCAGCGAACGGGAGACCTCATGGGCCAGGCGCAAGGCTTCGTTTTCAGCCGATAGCTTGGCGTTGGTTTCCCTCAGTTCCTGGCTTCGCTTTTTAAGCCGGACATTCAGTTTTAGCAGGTCGCCCACTGCCATTTTCTGGGCCTGAACCGATTGCAAATGGTCGAGCGCCGGATCGTGAATGGCGAAATCGTCCAGCGAAAGACCCACTTGGCTCAGTGACAACCCCTCCGCCAGCCAGGGTGAAACTAAGAACACGACTCGGTCCGCGGCCAAAGGCACGACTTGTCCTCGCAATAAGACTTCAGTTCCCCGCAGTTCGACCAGGAAGAGACAGTTTTGCTTCTCCCGTAGACCGGAAACCGAGAAGCACATCTGTGGTCGCGAAATCCGCAAGACCTCAAAAAACTTGGGCCGACCGGCGAGTTGCGGCGCCAGTTTCAGCAAAGACCGACCCGCTTCAATCACTGTCTCGTCGGCCTCAATGACAAAATAAAACGGGAATACCATCCCGAACTGGGCTGGGCTCAGTCCGGTCAGCACTGCTGATTGAAGCGGCGGGATCATCCGCAGGAATTCACATGAGCGCAGGGTTCAGCCGCCTATCGACGGCAAATATGGCGTGATCCGAATCGATCCCACGGAACCCGATCTGCCTCCCTGTGATCGGGGTCAAAAACCATTTACCTAGACCGTTCAAGAAGCCAACCACAAAGGCCTCTAAACCCTTCTCATCCGGATACTCCTCGTTGCTGACGAAAAATTCCTCTTTGCCCCCGGCTTTTTTCCGGATCAGATCCCATTTATCTTCACCGAAATGGTTGCCCACCCGATCTTCCACCGACTGATTGACCATGCCGTACATAACAGTTGGACGAGTAATGCTGGGTTCGCTGAACGTTCAGCACCGGCGCCATTGAGGAATGGTTTTAGGGAACAGGCTGCCGGGTTGCTGCTCCACATTAATGCCCTTGAATTCGACCTAAGGTCAACTCGCCATATTCTCCGGAAAGATGTTTAAACTCGGGTTCCGCTTCGACCAGGGGGCCGTGCATCTGTCGGCCGCCCGACTCTGGCTTGATGCCCACAAGGCCATCGGACCGGACGCATCGGTGTTCGTCTCCCACGCCCATAGTGATCACATCGCTGGTCACGCCCGGGTGCTCTTTTCCGCCCCGACGCAGCGACTCATGCGCGCCCGGGTCCCAGGCCAACGCGAAGAATCAGTCCTCGAGTTCGGGCAGCAATATGATGCGAAACACCTCGACCTCGGCCCCGAGCTCCGGGCTCTCACCTTGCTCCCCGCCGGACATATTTTCGGATCGGCCATGTCGCTCTTGGAAGATGACTCGGGTTCATTGCTTTATACCGGCGACTTCAAGTTGCGCCCGGGACTTAGCGCCGAACCCTGCGAACCCAGGCGGGCCGATATCCTGGTCATGGAAACCACCTTCGGACGTCCCGAGTACGTCTTTCCTCCAAACGCTGAAGTGATGGCGGGAATCGTCCGGTTTTGTCGCGAAGCCCTCGACCATGACGAGATCCCAGTCCTGCTCGGCTATTCCCTGGGCAAGTCGCAAGAAGTTCTGAGTGGTCTCACCGGAGCCGGATTGCCGATCATGTTGAACGAGCCGGTGGCCCGCTTGACCCGGATTTACGAATCGTTCGGTCGAAGTTTTCCGGCCTACCTCCCCTTTGATCCCCGGACGGCGGCCGGGCATGTCGTCTTGGCTCCACCCGGATCGACCACCGCTTCGCTCCGACGACGACTGGGGCGTTGCCAAGTGGCAGTTCTGACCGGCTGGGCGGTGACTCCCGGATGCCATTTCCGCTACCAAGCCGACGCGGCCTTTCCGCTGAGCGACCACGCCGATTTCCTGGATCTCGTAGAGTTCGTAAAGCAGGTGGCCCCGAGCCGGATATACACTCTGCACGGGTTCGCCGCGGACTTCGCCGCCCACCTTCGCCGCCTGGGGTTCGACGCCCGCGCCCTTGGCGCGCAAGAGCAACTCGAGCTCCCCAGCCTGAGTTCAATCCCCCTGCCAGGGCGCCGACCGGAACCGTCCCGACCGGTCGTCACCGCCGACCTTTCCCCTTCACCCACCGAATCCACCGAGTCTGTCGCCGCTCCTGATATGTTCCTCCGATTCGCCCAGACCTGTGAGGCCATCGGTCGGTTCAGCTCCAAACTGGCCAAAGGCCGCTGCCTCGCCGAATACCTGGCCCACCTCGAACCCGACACGTTGGCGACGGCGGTGACGTGGTTCACCGGCGTGCCCTTCGCGTCCACGGCCAACCAGACCCTGTCCGTGGGCTCGGCGCTCCTTCGCCTGGCCGTGAGCGACGTGGCCGGCGTTACCCCGGCGGTGTTTCGTCAGGTCTATCTCAAGCACAGCGACAGCGGGGAAACGGCGGCCGAATTATTCTCGGCCCGCACCCGTCAACCCGCCTCGCCCGGACTTACTCTCACTGATCTGCGCCAAGTTTTTGAACAGGCCCATCGTGCCCGCGGCCCAATTCAGAAACGGCTCTTGCTGTCGGCCGCTCTTGATCGCTGTGGGCCGACTGAAGCCCGGTTCTTGGTCAAGATCCTGACCGGAGATCTACGCATTGGTCTAAAGGAAGGACTTGTTGAAGAGGCGGTGGCGCAAACCTTCCAGATTCCGGCCGAGGAGATACGATCCGCGCACCAGATCCTGGGGGATCTCGGCGAAACCGCCCGACGGGCGAAAATCGGACAACTCGGCGAGGTGGGATTGACTCCCTTTCGCCCCCTTCGGGCCATGTTGGCGTCTCCCGAACCGGACGCCGCCGCCCTGATGGCCCGAGTGGCGGAATGGGCTCCTGAATCAACTCGGGAATCCAATATTCTTCCGCCCATATGGTTAGAAGACAAATACGACGGTATCCGCTGCCAACTCCACAAAGTAGGTGACCGGATCGCGCTTTTCAGTCGTGACCTGAAGGAGATCACTGAAACGTTTCCCGAACTCACCGCTGCGGCCCGACGATTGTCCGGGGACGTAATTTTGGATGGCGAAGTGGTGGCGATGGACGGCGACCGCGTCCGGCCATTTGGAGAGTTGCAACGCCGCCTGGGACGCCGGGAGCTCGATTTGTTTTTGGGCGGTGAAATTCCGGTGCGTTACCTCGTCTTCGACCTGCTGTGGGCGGACGGAACGGATTGGTTGCGCGAACCGCTGGCCCGACGGCGGGCGGCCTTGGAGGCGATCGCTCTTCCCGAGGAATTTCGCTATTCTCAGCTGACGCCGGCCGGTACCGCGGCGGAGATCGACGCGGGATTCGCCGCGGCCCGGGCTCGGGGTAATGAGGGACTCATGATCAAAAATCCGAGTTCCCCCTACACGCCCGGGCGGCGCGGTCTCGCCTGGCTGAAACTCAAGCGAGCCCTGGCCACGCTCGACTGCGTGGTCGTGGGCGCCGAATACGGGCAGGGCAAACGCAAAGGGATCCTGAGCGACTACACCTTTGCTATCCGCGACCAACAGACCGGAGGGCTCAAAATCATCGGCAAGGCGTACAGCGGCTTAACCAACGAAGAACTATCGCGGTTGACCACCCATTTTCTCGACCGAGTCGTGTGCCAACAGGGACGTCTTCACGAAGTGGTTCCGGATTTGGTGCTGGAGATCGCGTTCGATTCGATCCAGCGCAGTGCCCGGCACAACAGCGGTTTGTCCCTGCGGTTCCCGCGCATTGTCCGAATCCGTGAGGACAAGACACCCGCGGACATCGACACGTTGGCGACCGCCCGGCGTTTGGCAGGTCTGGGAGAATCGGAACATTACCAAAGATTCCCCTTAGAGCCGCTGGTCGGCAGCCTGAGCCCACGCCATGACTGCTGAATCCGTTACTCACGTCCCGCAGTGGAAACCCGTCCTCTTGGGCGCCTTAGCCGGCGGATTGGGCTGGGGGATTCGCGGCCAATATGGACACGAGACGGGGGCCATGATCGCCGGACTCCTGGTGAGCCTGGTGCTGGTGTTCCTGCTTTGTCCGCAGCGTCCCTCCCAGCCGGTGGCGCGCGCGGTCGCGTGGGGAACACTCGCGATGGGGTTCGGAGGATCGATGACCTATGGTCAGACCATCGGATTGACTCAGGATGGGCCGTTGATTGGGCAGTGGGCGGCCCTCGGTTGGGGTATGCTGGGCCTGGCGATCAAAGGAGGCCTGTGGATCGGATTCGCGGGTGCCTTTCTCGGAATGGGCCTCGGTGGCCTCCGCTACCGCCCAGTAGATTTACTGCTGGTCTGGCTGGGTATGTTGGCCCTGGTCGCGGTGGGAATCTGGGTGCTGAATGAGCCCTTTGATCCCGCCCGGCGCGTGTTGCCCCCGATCTATTTTTCCGACGACTGGCGTTGGGAACCGACGGCAACCCTCAAGCCGCGCCGCGAAGTCTGGGGTGGCCTGTTCTTCGCCCTCACGGGATTGCTCGCCTATTTACACTGGGGAAAGCGCGATCCCCTGGCCACCCGACTGGCCCTCTGGGGGGTGTTGGGAGGAGCTCTGGGGTTTCCCTTGGGGCAATGTCTGCCGGCGTTTCATGCCTGGAATCCAGAGATTTTTCGTACCGGTTTCTGGGTGACCTTGGATCCCTTGCTCAACTGGTGGAACTTTATGGAGACGACCTTCGGGGCGGTCATGGGTGCCGCCCTCGGCCTGGGTCTGAGTCTCCATCGTCAGCGCCTCCATTTTCCGGAGAAACCAGAGTTTCCCCTGCTTCCCCAGCCGCTGGAACTGGCGTTGCTCGGCCTGCATTTGTTTCTCCTGATCTCGGTCGAGTTCCTCAGCATTAAAGCGGTTGATCGGCTTTATGATTTCGGTTTGGGACTGGGCCTCATCCCCGTGGTGGCCGTGGCGGGAGGTCGGTGGTGGCCCTGGCTCGTGATGCTTCCGATCACGTTACTGCCCATCGCGGTCAAGACACGCCGGGCGCTCTTGGAGGAAAACCCGCTGCAAACTCCCGAAATCGGCGGACTCATTTACGTGGTGCTCCCCTTGGCCTTCACCACCGCGGCCGCCATTTACCTGGGCCGAACCCGATTCGGCGCCGCCTCCTCGGCCACCTGGCTGGGACCGGTTTTGCTGGCCACCACCTGGCTTTATTTCGGACTAAACTTCGCCTTCTTCCGGTTTCCGTGGCCGTGGCAGGCATGGACCGCGCGAACTCCCAATGGCTTGGTCTTTAGCCTCTGCGCGGTCGGGCTGACGTGGGCAGCCCTGAGTCGACGCCCATCCAAAAATTGAGACTCCTCAGGTCGTCTGCAACGGAGCTCTCTGCTTCCAGACGCCCCCGAACTTCAGTTTGGAAAACTCCACACCTCCCTCGCCGCCTTTCCTCGAATCGGCTGGCCTCAACAGAGTTCAAAGCTACGGTGTTCGCCGAGATGTGGAACCACACTGCAGCCACCACCGGAGCGGAACACGCTGCGGAATTGCTTGGAGATGTCCAAGAACTGGCCGGACAACTTGGCCCTGCCCCAGGCCGGGATCTGGCCCCGACCGTTCAGGGAGCGCGGGTCGATTCCATCTCGGCCTTGCGCGAACGGCTGGCTCACTTCACGACGGAAACGTTGTCCCAGCGGGAATGGCCCGTGATTGTCCAAGCGTGGCAGTTCACCCGGGAAGGCAAAGCCCGTGAGCTAATCGCCCTCGACCAGGAATGGACCAAGACCGCTCGGTCCGAAGTCTTGGCCGAAGCCAGCTTTCGAGTGGGCCGGCGGCAATTGAACAAACTCCGGGGATTGCGGCATGAACGGGTCATTGCCCGCTACTTAGAAGCCATTGACTCCGGACGGGCCCACGGGTGGCATCCAGTCGTTTATGGAGTGGTTCTGGGTGTTTATCACTTACCCCTGCGTCCAGGCCTGATGCAGTTCGCCAGCCAATCTCTGGTCGGCCTTACGAACGCGGCGGAACGGATCGGACGTCTACCCGCCCGGGAGTGCCAGGAGATCCTGGACTTGGCCGTCGCCCTCCTGCCCGCGCACCTCCCACCGCTCCCGACACCCGGCGAATGGGCCTCCGTTTAGTGGGTCCCTCACGCATGAATTGGTCGCTGGCATGAGCCCCTGGCTGATTCTCGCCTGCGTGGCGGTGTATTTCGCTCTGCTCCTCGGCATTGCCTGGATCACGGGCCGACGCGCCGACGAGGCGGGCTACTTCCTCGGGAACAGGCAGTCGCCTTGGTACATCGTCGCGTTCGGACTGATTGGTGACTCGCTGTCCGGCGTCACGTATCTGTCGGTTCCCGGTCAGGTGGGAACCGCCCAGTGCAGCTACCTGCAACTCGTCTTCGGTTACGTCCTCGGTTACGTCATTATCGCCCAGGTCCTCTTGCCGTTGTATTACCGACTCAATCTCACCAGCATTTACAGTTATCTGGGCGAGCGATTCGGCCGTTCCGCCGAGCTGACCGGTTCCAGTTTCTTCCTGCTTTCGCGCACCCTGGGGGCCGCCGCCCGCCTCTATCTGGCGGCCAACGTCTTTCAAACCTTTGTCTTTGATCGATTGGGAATTCCCTTCTGGTTCACCGTCACCGGAATTATTGGATTGATCCTGGTTTACACTTGGCGTGGTGGCATCAAGACCTTGGTTTGGACCGACTCCTTTCAAAGTCTCTTTCTCGTGCTCGGGGTCCTGATTTCGATTGCCTTGATTGCCCGCGATCTCAATTGGGGACCGAGCGAAGTGTTGCGCCAAATCGCGGCCAGCCCCTTCTCGCAGGTCTTCGTTTGGGATTGGCGTGCTCCCGACAATTTCTGGAAGCAATTCTTCAGCGGTGCCGCCATTGCGGTGGTAATGACTGGGCTAGACCAGAACAACATGCAGAAGAGCCTGAGCTGCCGATCCCTCTGGGCCGCTCAAAAAAACCTGTACTCCTTCACCGTCATTTTGGTGGCGGTTAATGCGTTCTTTTTGGCCCTGGGTGTCCTGCTGCACCAGTACGTCGCGATCAAAGGGATTATGGCACCGGCACAACCGGATCAGCTCTTTCCCACGCTAGCCTTGCAGCACTTGGGAACCCTCGCCGCCGTGGTGTTTGTCCTCGGTCTGACCGCGGCCACGTTCAACAGCGCCGACTCCGTCCTGACCACTCTGACTACCAGCTTTTGCATCGATTTCTTGGACTTCGAACAGCGCACCGACCTGACCCCAGAGGAACTCACTCGGCGGCGGCACTGGACCCATTTCGGGTTCGCGGTCGTCTTGCTGGCCGCCATCCTGGTCTTTAAAGCAGTCAATCAGGGGGCGGTGATCCAACTCGTGCTCAAGATGGCCGGTTACACCTATGGACCGCTCTTAGGACTCTTCGGACTCGGATTGCTAACTCACTGGCAGGTGGGTGGGCCCGGGGTGCCGGTGGTCTGTCTTGCGGCCCCCGCGATCTGTGGAGTGTTGTCGGCCAATTCAGCAAACTGGTTGGGCGGATATAAATTCGGCTTCGAATTGCTGATCCTAAATGGACTCCTGGTGGCGGGCGGGCTCCTAGCCTTCGCGCGGCAAGATCGCGGGAACCCGTCGCCCAGGATCCGAACGGGAGCCACTTGAGCCCATAGTCGCCGCTGCTTAAACCCTCACCACATTCTCCGCGTGCGTTGGAGGCTCAATTTCCCCGACTGCCCCTTCGGAGCGAAGATCCCCGTCGGTTTCTTAATCCTTCCTCCGACCCTGTCTCAACGCCCGTATCAGTCACTTCCGTGGGAACAGGATTTCCCAAGCCGAGCCAAAACGGATACACCCGCGGCATGCAGGCATCTCGACGTCGTTTTTTACAGTCAGCGACCGGATTGGGACTCGGAGCCAGCCTCGCTGGCGTCCCTGGGCAAGCCGCACCCACCGGGGCCGTGGCGGGGCGCACCTCCAATATCCAGCTCGCCATTTCGACCTACTCCTATTGGCACTTTCGCGGGCCTAAGGTGACGGTTTCCACGGTCATCGAACGGGCCGCGCGACTCGGCGTAGCGGGCGTTGACGTGCTGCATCGGCAGATGGATATCCCAGAGAAGGAACCCCTGACGGCGGCCCACCGCGGTCACCTGGCCGAACTCAAACGACACGCCTTTCGTCATGGCGTCAGCTTGTGTTGCTTGAGCATTCACCAGGATTTTGTGGATCCGGATCCCGCCGTCCGTCGTCAGCAGGTCGAGCACACACTGAAGTGCATCGAGATTGCCTATGCCTTGGGGATTCCCGTCTTGCGAATCAACTCCGGCCGCTGGAATACGATAAAAGAATTCGACGACTTAATGAAAGCGCGAGGGATTGAGCCGATTTTGCCCGGCTACACTGAAGCGGATGGGTTTAAATGGTGCGCCGAGTGCTTGGAGCAATGCCTCGCCAAAGCGGCGGAATGCGGGGTGATGTTGGCGGTCGAAAATCACTGGGGACTCACCCGAACACCGGAAGGGTTGCTCCGATTGGCGGAAGCGGTTCCTTCGCCATGGGTAGGGGTCCTGATGGACACCGGGAATTTCCTCGAAGACCCATACGACAAGCTGACGGCGATTGCCCCCAAGACCGTGTTTGTGCAAGCCAAGGCGTATCCGGGCGGCGGTGAATGGTACACGCTGGATCTGGATTATCCTCGCATTGCCCGAATTCTGGCGGCGGCGGGATATCGTGGCTGGGTCTCCCTGGAAATGGAGGGCAAAGCCGATCCGGAGATCGCCGTGCCGGAAAGCATTGAGCTCCTGCAACGGGCTTTTCGGGGATAATCCCGCCCACCGAAGGTCCCTGTTCCCTGTTCCCTGTTCCAATAGGGGGCCTAGACCGCTCAACCTTTTGTCGCATACGCGACAAAAGGTTGAGCGGATTTGAATCAGCCAGCGCGGGTCGCTTGGGGCACTGATTGAGGGTTGGTGGAGACCCAGAAAGAAGGGGGTGCCAAAGGATCCTCTTCGATCTTCCTCAACCGGATCCTTGCACAAGCCCTTTTGATGTGTTATGGAACTACCACACAGCATTTCACTCCGTCCAAAGGCACTTTTTTACCTATGCACCTAACCTCCGGAACCTCCCCCAGGCGCCGCGGTGCGCGCTCCGGCTTTACGCTGATCGAGCTGCTCGTCGTGATCGCCATCATCGCCATCCTAGCCGGCATGCTTTTGCCGGCCTTGGGTAAAGCGAAATCCAAAGCCACCGGCATTGCCTGCCTGAACAACAGCAAGCAGTTGATGATCGCGTGGCAGATGTATGTGAATGACAATCGGGATATGATGCCGACCGCCGTTCACGGCGGCTGGGCTTCCGATCCAGAAGGCAATGCCGCCATGCTCAGACGACTCGGCCTCGCTCCAATGATCTCAGGTTGGCAGACCTGGGACACGAGCCGACACAACACGAACATCGCCTACCTGACGGACGAACGGTTCGCCGCTCTCGGAGCCTATATCGCCAAGTCGCCCAGTGTATTCAAGTGCCCGGCCGACATTTTCCTTTCGAAGGCCCAGCGGACCAGAGGTTGGAAGGAACGGGTTCGCACGATGTCCGCCAACATTTCGGTCGGTGGCGACCGCAAGAACAACGACGGTCCGTTCCAGCCCCAGATGGATGTCGTCACTAAATCCGGTGGCCTGACCCGCCCCGGCCCCGCCGATGTGTGGGTATTCTTGGATGAGCATCCGGACAGCATGAACGACGCCGGTTGTTTCTCACCCTCCGCCACCAGTTGGGTAGACTTGCCGGCTAGTTTCCATAACGGCGCCTGCGGGGTGGCCTTTGCGGATGCCCATTCCGAAATCAAGAGATGGGTCGATCCCAGCACCAAGGCGGGCGTGAAATATGCCGGTATTCCGCCCAATAACACCCGGGACGTCCGGGATAAGCGGTGGCTGCGCGAGAAGACCCCGCGCACCGTGGACGTACTGCCCAACTAAGCGGCCTCCAAATCTCACAGAAACCCGCCGCCGCCTGCGGCGGGTTTTTTTATGGGGTGAAAAAGCGGCCTGCTCGGCGGCTCGAAGGCGAAAGGGAAGGGTCGAATGGAACCTTCGGGACGCGAAGCCAGCCACCTCGCTCAAACCCACCTCATTAGGCCAGAATTTCGCGGATCACCTCGCCACGCACATCGGTCAACCGAATGTCGCGGCCCCCAAAACGGTAAGTAAGACGTTCGTGGTTCAGCCCGAGCAGGTGGAGGATGGTGGCGTGGAGGTCAGGCATTTCCACCGTTTTGACCGCAGCTTTGTACCCCCAGTCGTCGGTCTCTCCATAGGAAATACCACCCCGGATACCGCCCCCAGCCAGCCAAACGGAAAACCCGAACTCATTGTGGTCGCGTCCATCGTTCCCTTGAGCAAACGGGGTGCGACCGAATTCACCCGCCCAGACCACCAACGTCTCGTCGAGCAAACCGCGCTGTTTCAGATCCACCAGTAACGCGGCGATGGGCTGATCGATCGCGCGCGCGTTGTCGCCATGATTCTTAACCAAGCCGCCATGCGCATCCCACCGCGCATAGCCATCCACCATCGGGATGGTCAACTCCACAAAGCGGACCCCACGTTCCACCATCCGGCGAGCCAGGAGACATTCCCGGGCATAGGTGCGGGTGTGTTCGTAAGGGGCATCCAGGCCATAAAGTTTTTGGGTCGTCGCAGACTCGCCGCTGAGGTCCATCAACTCAGGAATCGCCACCTGCATCCGGGCAGCGAGTTCGTAATTCGTAATCGCCGACTCGAGAGCATCCGCACCGCCAGAATCCACCAGGCTTTGCTGATTCAAGCGTTTGACGAGGCGTTGCTTGGTCTGTTGAAGCTGCTCGGAAGACTCATGGGGCAGCACATTGGCCAACGGAGTTCCGCGCGCGTGCAGGAGCGAACCCTGGTAGGTCGCCGGTAGAAAACCGCTGCCGAAGTTATCCAACCCACCGGAAGGAATCTGTCCACCATTCAACACGACGTAGCCGGGAAGATTGTCGTTCAGGCTACCCAGTCCGTAGGTGACCCAGGCTCCCAGGCTGGGACGACCCTGCAACCCGAGGCCGCTATGGAGAAAATAATTCGCGCTCGTGTGTTCCGGGAAATTGGAGGTCATTGAGCGCACCACGCAGAGTTCATCCACTTGCTGCGCCACGTGGGGAAAGAGATCGCTGACCCAGGTGCCGCACTGACCGTGTTGCCGGAAATTCCAGGGCGATTTGAGAACTTTCCCAATGTCCTCGAATTGCGTCTTCTCGATTTTACCGATGGCTTTGCGCGGATCCTGTCCGTGGTATTTCTCGAGCAGCGGCTTGTAGTCAAAACTGTCCACTTGAGAAACCGCACCCTCCATAAACAGAAAAATCACACTGCGCGCCCGCGGCGCAAAATGCGGAATCCCGGGCTTCAGTGAAGAGTTCGGAACCCCGGCCAAACCCGCCCAGTGACTGCCGCTAAAGAGAGCACTCAGGGCCATTGCCCCAAATCCGTTGGAGGCGCAGCGCAGCAACTCTCGACGACTCAGACGCGGATCGAGAAAGAGCGAAGAAGAAGAACGGTAGCTCATGTTCACAGCACGTAAATGAAGTCGTTGGCATTCAAGAGGACGTGACACAGATCCGTCCATAAAGCCTCACTGTTTTCGCCCACTCCATGGAACCGTCGCAATTCTACCAGGGATTCAAGACACGCATTCACTTCCAGCTCGGTCGGTGGCCGGCCATAGGCCGACTCAAACAACCAACGAATCCGGACCGTTGACTCGGCTCCCGGCAACTCACGCAAAAGACGCTCGGCCCAGATCTGCGATTGTTGATGAAATAACGGATCATTCATCAACACCAGGGATTGAGCAGGGACGTTGGTCACGTTCCGCCGACCCACGGTGCTAAACGGTGTGGGAGAATCAAACGTCAGCATACTAGTCGGCAGGAAATTGCGGCGTACCGCGGTATAAAGACTGCGGCGTCCGTCCCCATCCAGCGGGCCGCTTTGCTCCGGACGCCCGCGTCCAACGACAAACTCAGTCAGGTGAACCGGAACTGGCGGGCCGCCTACTTGCGGATTCAACCGGCCCGACACCGTCAACAGCGCATCCCGGATCGCCTCGGCCTCGAGGCGGCGAACCGGCACCCGGTGCCACGAGGTGTTGGCGGGGTCCATTTCCTCAGCCCGAGGGTCAGCCGCCTGATGACTCATGGAATACGTTTGGGTCAAGGTCAGTCGCTTAATCAGCCGCTTCACCGACCAACCGTCTTCGTGAACAAACTGCCAGGTGAGATAATCCAGCAGTTCAGGGTGCGTCGGGGCCTCACCCAGAGCTCCGAAATTGTCCACGGTCGGTACGATTCCGCGTCCAAAAAGATGATGCCAGACCCGGTTCACCAGGACTCGGGCGACTAGCGGGTTCTCCGGATCGACCAATTGAAGCCCTAGTTCATAGCGTCCGCTGGAGTCAGGATTAGTAATCGGAGTCGCCGCCGCGAACGCGACCGGAAGACGGCGCGGGGCCAACGGGCCATTCTTGAAGGGTTTACCCCGCACCAGCACGTTCTCATCGACTCCCGTCCCATCGAACCACGCCACCGCCGTGCGCGATTCCCACTGAACTCGTTGGGCCAATTCTTCCAGGCCGCGCCGAAACTCCGCGGCCACGGGTCCGTCGGCTAACTCCGACGAAACGCCGAATAACGTTGGGTTCTGCACCAGCCAATTGGCCATCTGCGCGATCGATTCGGTCGCCCGACTCGAGTCCGGCCGCTCCAGCCAGGTGCTGGCTTCACTCGCCGCTTGCTGAAACGCGACGGCGAATTCAGCCAGCGAACCCGCCGGAGACTTCGCTTCAAACGGCGCAATCCCGGGCTTCCAGCGTGGAATCTCCGCCGACTCCACCACCATCAAAACCTCCAATTCGGCGTCACCGCTCGGACCAAACTCGACATGCGTTCGATGTCCCTGATACGCGCTCAAATCGTGGGTCACCCACTGCGGCTCGACAGCCGCGCCAGTATCAAATGAGTGCATCAAACGAGCATGGAGCGGACCGGCCACCATCAGATGGGAATCAATCGCCGCGTAGACCCGGGTCCGGCCTTTGATAAGGTAATGCAATCGACCCTCGGTCAGCGTGACGGTCGGGGTGCGCAGCATGCGTCCAGACCGCGAGGTGGCGCCTAACTCACCGGAATCATTCTCGTTGCCGGGCGCAGTCGTGAGCCGGTTCCAGAACGGATCGCGGCGGGCCGCTCCGTACGTCATCAGCCGGATCAGCGCGTGGTTTGAGCTGCTTCCGGCCACCAAATCCCCTAGGCGCAGCGGACCCGCGCCAAACGCTTCGCCGTCCACCTTCCACGGCTGCCGATCCGGTTGGGTAAAGTCGGCCACCACGCGGGATTTCGCCGGCAATCCCGTGGGTTCATCCGATGCCGCGCGTTCCATCCGACCGGAGCGAGCGAGAACTGCCCCAGTGTGCAAAAGATGAACCCGGTTGGTGGACGCCGCCTGAAGTTGCGCCCACCAGAATTGCAGCCGAACGGGGTCCAAAGCGTGTTTCCGGGCCGATGCAGCAACCTCGAATTCCGGACCGGCCGGATCGAGGGCCAGCAGTTCGCCCGCGGCCCCGAGGTACGCCGGAATCTGGCGGATTCCCTCTCGTCGCGAGGTGGCCACGAGGCTCGCGAGCTGAGGCAGGAAGCGCGCCCGCAAGGCCGCGAGTTCCTGGGCCATCCGTCGATTATTCTCCATGGCTTCGAAGCGCACCTGCCGGTAGCTGGAACCGAGCATGAACCCGGTCAGCGCGTAGTAGTCTTGCGTGCTGATCGGGTCGAACTTGTGATCATGGCAGCGGGCACAGGAGACGGTCAGTCCGAGAAAAGTCTTCGTGAACACGTCCACCTTGTTGTCGAGGCGATCACATTCATCCTGCCGGATATCGACCGGCGAATGAACCTCCTCACCCAGAAAGGCCCAACCCGTGGCGAGAACCGATTCATTTCGCTCGGTTCCCGGTTGCAGCCGCGGTTGCGGGAGGAGGTCGCCGGCAATGTGTTCGAGCAAAAACTGATTAAAAGGCACGCCCGAATTGAAGGCGCGAATCAGGTAGTCCCGATACTGCCAGGCATTGGCGATGGGGAAGTCGCTTTCGTGTCCGCGCGTCTCGGCGTAGCGGACCAGATCCATCCAGTGGCGTGCCCACCGTTCCCCGAAGTGGGGCGACGCTAACAAACGGTTCACCACCCGCTCGCGCGCTCCGGCACTTGGGTCTGCCAGAAATTCCTGGAGTTCCTCCCGGCTGGGCGGCAATCCGGTAATGGCGAACTGAACTCGTCGCAACCAGGTGCGATCCTCCACGGGTGGCGCCGGAACGAAGCCCTTTTGCTCCAACCGATGCCGGATGAACTGGTCGACCGGACTGATCGGCCAACGCGTGTCCTGCACCTCGGGGACGACCGGCCGATGGGGTGGTTCCCAAAGCCACGGGTGGGCTCGCTTGCGGGCGGCCAAGTCGAATTTCACCACCGGTGGGGACGATTTGTCGCTGGCGGGCCAAACGGCTCCTTCGGCAATCCAGCGTTCAAAATCGGCCAGAACATCAGCCGGCAATTTGGCCTTTTTCGAAGGCATGGCGAGATCCGGACTGCCATGGGTAAGCGCCTTCCACAGCAGGCTATCGGTCGGCTTCCCGGGAACCACGGCCGGCCCGGAATCTCCCCCTTGCAATAGGCCCGCCCTTGCGTCCACACGGAGCCCACCCTGCAGGGACTTGCTCTCCGCGCTGTGGCATTCGTAGCACTGTTCCGCGAGCACTGGCCGAATCCGTCGCTCAAAGAAATCATCTGCCGTGGTCGCGGCCGCGACGGGCCACAAGCCCGAGAGCAGCCCGAATACACGCACTGCTTTGAAGGTTAACTGGGAATACATGGGCATTGCCGGCGAAAGCGTAGGCCGCTCAAGGACGACGGGGGAGCCATTTCCCTTCACCGGCAGATGGTATTTTGTCTTGGGACGAGCGCCTTCTTCGCGAAGAATCCAGGAACGCACATGCACCGCCCCTTCCTACTCTTCCTCGTTCTCTTGGGTCTGCTGAGCCGTCCGGATTTCGCTCGCGCGGCCGAGCCTTCGGCAATCCGGCACTCGTACCTCGTCCTCGGTGGCACGACGGCGATAATTGGCGAAAACGGTCAGGCCCAATGGGAGTACCGCGGAGGTTCGCGGGATGGCTTTGTGCTCCCTAACGGCAATGTCTTGATCGCGTTTGCCGACCGGGTGGAAGAAGTGACCCCGGGGAAGCAGGTGGTTTTCTCCTACGAACGCAGCCAGGAAAACGGCGAACTGAGCACGGCTCAGCGCCTTTATAATGGCAACACACTGGTCACCGAATTGGGAGCCCGCCCCCGCCTGCTGGAGGTCAACCCCCAGGGCAAAATCGTCCAAGACGTCCCGCTGCAACCCGAGACGGACAATGTCCACATGCAAACCCGCATGGCTCGCCAGTTGAAGAATGGAAATTTTCTGGTGCCTCATCTGCTGGCCTTTGCCGTGAAAGAGTACGCGCCGGATGGACGGGTTGTGCGATCTTTCCGCACAGACCTGGCGGAAATCGGGGGTAAAGCGTCCGAAAACTGGCCCTTCACGGCCATCCGTTTGGATAATGGCAACACCCTCGTTTCGCTAACCCATGGTAATAAGGTCGCCGAATTCAATCCCCAGGGAGAACTCGTCTGGAAGGTCACGAACGACCAGGTGGGCGGCCAATTCAAAGATCCGTGCGGATCGCAGCGATTGGCCAACGGGAATACGGTGGTAGGCAGTCATGCGGCCAACCAGGGCATCTCGATGATTGAGGTCACGCCGGACCACCGGATCGTGTGGACGAGCGACCATCCGTTGGCCGCCGGCGTCCATCATTTTCAGATTCTCACGACCAACGGCAAACCGGAGCCCGGCATGCCCCTCAAGTAGGTTCCACTTCGTCAGCACCGTTGGGTCCAGAATACCTGTCTACAGGTCGGGCCCAGGCGGACCTTTTCTTTCCGACGGGTAACGCGATCTAGGCTTTTCGGCCCATCGACGTTTTTGGGAAACGTGTCACTTTTAGTTCCAATACTGATGCACATGAAAACAATTCCAACCTCCCCTTGGGGTGCTGCCTCACTGGCTGTACTGGCGCTAGGATGGGCGACGGCGACTCTCTCAGCCGCGACCTCATTCTATTCCTTCGAGGACGGAACGACGCAGGGCTGGCGAGTCAATGACGCCTCCTGGGCTTCCGGGTTTAGCGCGATCTCCGTGGCCGAGGCCAACGCGACCGACGGCAGTAAGAGCCTCCAAATCGACTTCACCGGTCAGTCCTTCAAATGGGGTGGCCTGGCCGAAAACCAGGGAGATCTCGCGTTCCTCGGTTCCCTTTCCAACGGGGGCAAGCTCCTGCTGGATGTGTTCATCCCCGAAGCCAGTGCGGGCATCTCCCAACTCGGTTTTGTAATTCAGCAACCGGATGTCACCGGAGACAAGAGCTGGCAGCAGGTCTGGTACTGGATCGGCAATGCCACCGGCAACTTCACCCTCGAATTGCCCTTCGAACGGCTTGGTTCCGGCCCCGTGAACCTGCACCTCGGACAAAATGCTGCCGAAGGTCAGGCCTTCTCGGTTTTCGCCGACAACCTGCGGGTGGAACCGAATCCCCCGAGTGGCCCGGTGCCGATTTCCTTGCAGACCTTCGAAGACGGTTCGACTCACGGCTGGGTGCTCAACGAGCAAGATTGGGGCAAAGGCTTCGCCACGCTGGAGAACGCCGGGGGTACCGCCTCGGAAGGCACCCATTCGATGAAGATCACTTTCCCCGGCCAGAACTTTAAATGGGGTGCCTTTAACCTCGACCTAACCGATCCTAACCTGCTGCAAGCGATCCAGTACGGCGGAAAATTCCTGTTCGATCTGATCGTCTCGGAAGGCAGTGAAGGGGTTCAGAATCTCGGATTTTCCTTCCAGCAAACAGGCGTTGAAGGCGCCTTGGGTTGGCAGCAAATCTGGTTCGGTGTGAATGGCCGAACGGGGACGTTCAGCATGGAACTACCGTTTCAACGGTCCAGCACTGGGTCGGTTTCGTTCAACCTTGGCCAGAACGCCCCGGAAGGATCCACCTACACCGTCTACCTCGACCATCTTCGGGTAATTCCGAACGCTCCGCCCCCCTCCGGCGTACCCATCACTCGCACCTCCACCCTATTTTCATTTGAAGACGGTTCTACCGAAGGATTCGACGTCAACGGTCAGGCCTGGGGCGTCGCCTTTAGCTCCCTGGAAGCCGCGGAGGGTAACGCGACACAGGGCACCCGGAGCCTCAAGACCGCGTTCCCGGCGGGCGACTTTAAATGGGGCGCCTTCGCCAACACCATCACCAAGCCCGAAGTCCTGAGCGCGATTTCCGAAAACGGCACATTGTGGGTCGATGTGTTCATCCCGGAGACCTCGACGAACATCCAACACTTGGGCGTTTCGCTCTCTCAACCCGGCGCGACCGATGGTAAGGACTGGCAGCAAACGTGGTTCTCAATCGGAGGCAAGACCGGCCGGTTCACCGTCGATGTCCCGTTCACCCGGGAAAACAGCGGGTCCATCAACCTCAATTTGGGACGTAATTCCACCGGAGACACCGACGCCGAGGTGTACTGGGATAATTTCCGAGTCGTTACCACTGAGATTGTGGGTGGAACCTCAGGCACAGCCAAGGCGACCGCAGTCGAGGCCAGCCAGGTCAAAGTGGACTTCACCGGCGCCCTTGAGGCCGCCGATCTAGTCACGGGCCCATTCCTTCCCGTGGCCAATGCAACGAGTCCGCTGATGGTGAATTCCGCGACGGGCGGACCGCAGAAGTTTTACCGGTCCCAAGGCCAGCCCATCGAATACTTCACCGACGATTTTGAAGGTGCTGAGAAAGGCTGGGCGGCCCGGTTTGTGAGTGGTTCCAGTAGCGGTCCGGCCTGGGAACGCGGCACACCGGCCTTCCCCGAGGAAGTCACGTTCGCCCACAGCGGGTCCAAAGTCTGGGCCACGGGATTAGCAACACCCTATGCGAACGACCAGGCGACGGCTTTGACCTCACCGGTAATTGATCTGACCCAGGCCACCACCGCGGCCCGACTCGCCTTTTACGATTTGTTGGATGTCGGCGGTACCGGCGGTGATACCGACAAAGTAGAAATTTTTGTACGCGCTGAGAATGGCAGTGTCCTGACCGGAGCGGAGAATGCGTTTTGGAGCGGCACGCGCGCGGCTTCGACGCCCTTCTTCTTCCAACGACGGACGGTGGACCTGCCGCTGGTGGCCAGCGGCAAGAAGGTGCGCCTCGAGTTCCGTTTGACCAGCGATGCGACGGGCGAAGGCCTGCAAAAGGGTTGGCTGCTCGACGACGTCTACGTCTACGCCAAACCGTAGCTCGGGATTCACCCCGCTCGTCGGCCTGCCTCGTTTACCGAGGCAGGCCGTTCCTTTTTGAGCCTATTTGAATCCTCTCCCGCGGCTGGTTCTGGTCGAACTGAAAACTCTTAGGAATAGTCGAGCTTAGTCAGACAATGCAGATTCAGATCGATCTGTCCTCATGCCTTCCCATCTACCTACAAATCGTGAACCAGGTGAAATACCTGGCCACCTCAGGCCGCCTTGGCCCGGGTGAAGAGATTCCCGCCATCCGGAGATTGGCGGAGAATCTCATGATCAATCCCAACACGGTCGCTCGCGCGTACGTGGAACTGGAGAATGTCGGCGTCGGCGTCATCCGACATGGTGCGGTCACCTACGTCAGCCAAACTCCTCCCGCGATCAACCGAAACCGTCGTCACAAGATTCTCGGTGAGCGGATCGACATCCTGTTGAGCGAAGCCCGCCAACTGGGCGTCGAATTGAAGGAAGTGGTGACGCTCCTTCAACTCCGCCACAAGAAAATGACCTTCACCGATTAGGAGGCGAGAGCGCTGTTTAACTGCCCGACACGAATACGCCTTGACCGGGGTCCTTCGCTTCTTCAGTTGAAGGCCGCACCCTTATGAATCCCCTGCTGCTTTCTGCTGCCCTCCTCACCGTGGCTTTTTTAATCCGGCCCGAACTGCAGGCGGCCGACAGCAGCCTGCTGGCCCCGGGGGCCCGAGTGGAAAAGCTCAGCGGAAACTTCGAGTTTACTGAGGGACCCGCGGCCGACCGCCAGGGAAATGTCTTTTTCACAGACCAACCCAACGACCGCATCGTACGCTGGGACGCCACTACTGGAGAATTCACCGATTGGCTCAAACCGGCCGGCCGCGCCAATGGCACCTATTTTGACCGAGCGGGCAGCCTCCTGGCCTGCGCCGACGAGAAGAACGAACTGTGGTCGATCGGGCCGGATAAGAAGGTCACCGTCTTGATCAAGGATGTCGGCGGAAAGCTTTTAAACGGTCCCAATGATTTGTGGATCCGGCCGGATGGAGCCCTCTATTTCACCGATCCGCTGTACCAACGTCCCTACTGGAAACGGAATCCCGCCTCGCAGCTACCCGGTGAGCGGGTGTACTTCTGGTCCCCGACCGGCGCTTCACCCAAACCGGTGGCTACCGATTTGAAACAACCTAATGGACTGATCGGCACGCCGGACGGAAAGACTCTCTATGTGGCCGACATTGGGGCCGGTAAGACCTACGCCTACGACGTACAACCGGAGGGTTCCCTCACTCAGAAGCGGCTCTTTTGCGAACTCGGCTCCGACGGCATGACCCTGGATCGCGAGGGCAATGTTTACCTCACCGGGAAAGGCGTCACCGTCTTCGACCAGACCGGTCGACAGATCGAACGTTTCGAAATCCCGGAAGGCTGGACTGCGAACGTCACCTTTGGCGGGAAGGACCGCGATTTCTTGTTCATCACGGCCGGCAAATCGATTTACGGCGCGAAGCTCCGGGTCAAAGGCGCGCAGTAGGCACCCCTCGTGAGATCGCTGAGATTTCCCAGGCGTCATGCCAAGCTCTCGTCTGAAGGCAACTTGCAACTACTCCTCCTGCCTGAAACCCACTGCCGCAGCGATTGGGTCAACAGATAACGGGGTCTGGGAGAGCCACTGACCGACGCCCTCCAGCCCGACCCGCAGGATTCCTGATGCCCCCAGTGAACTATTTGACGAAATCTCAGTTTTTCTTGGACTCCGCCGCTTGGTGGTTTCGGCAACACCCCGTTACAAGAATGTCTCACACCATGCGATTTTCCGCTTCCTGGCTGCTGCTGTTCGGAGTTGCCCTCGCCCTGTCGTCAGCAACTCGATCGTACGCCGCTGAGGAAACCCCTTGGATTTCCCTCTTCAACGGGCGAAGTCTGGAAGGTTGGGACACCTGGCTAGGTCCCCGGAGTAGCGGTTACTTGGATCGGAAAACGACCACAGAACCACCGCTTGGACTGAATCGCGATCCGCTGGGCGTGTTCACGGTGCAAGAGCGGGACGGCGAACGGGTGATTCGCGTCTCTGGTCAGGTTTTTGGAGCGCTGACCAGCCGGGCGTCCTTCGACAATGTTCACCTCCGAGTGGAGTACCGTTGGGGCGAACAGAAGTGGGCGCCGCGCCACGAGTCCAAGCATTACCGCGATACCGGAATTCTGTACTGGTGCGTGGGTGAGCAGGGCGCGGGCAGCTATGCGTGGATGCGTTCAGTGGAATGCAACATCATGGAAAAGGGCGCCGGCCAATGGTGGAGCGTGGCGGGAACTTCGGTGGATGTCGAAGGGCGCCTGGTCACGCTGGAGCGCGAACCCACCATACCCTATCGCGGCGAGAGTCCAGGCGAACGGTGCATCCTCTGGCAGCCCGGCGGACCCCAGATCACCACCAGCGAGGGCATTACGTCCCCCTTCGATCCGGAACGACCCGGATGGAATGTCTGCGAAGTGATCGCCTGGGGAAACGTCTGCCTCCATTTGCTGAACGGTCAAGTGGTCTTGGCCCTGACCAATCCCGGCTACACGGAGGCGGGGCGTCGACTCGTGCTTCACCAAGGCAGGATCCAGCTGCAATCCGAGGGCGCGGAAGTCTTTTTCCGCAACGTCGAAGCCCGTCCCCTCACCGAGATTCCCACGGCCTTGCTCCGCTGGGTTCCCCCCAGTGCCCCGGGCGAACTGGGATTTACCTCCCTATTAAGTACCAACCAACCCGCTGGCTGGGCCCAATGCGGGCCGGGCCATTTCAGCCTCGAGCGCGGGGTTGCCACCGCCCACGGAGGGATGGGGCTCTGGTGGTTCATGAACCAGATGTTCACCAACTTCGTCCTCCGTGGCGAATTCGAGCAGTCCGATAAAATTGCGGATTCCGGCGTGTTCGTCCGTTTTCCTGCCCCCGCGAACGATCCGTGGATTGCAGTAAAGCAAGGACACGAACTGGAGATCGGCGACCCCCAACCGGAGGATCCGACCTGGCGCACAGGCTCGATCTATCCGTTCAAGGCGTCCACCCGCGCCAACACCAAGCCGCCCGGCGAATGGAATGAGTTCGAACTTGTCGCGGCCGGACACAACTATTCGGTCCGCCTGAATGGCAAAGTCGTGACCACCTGGACCGATCCGGAAAAACGCAGTACCCAAGGGTATATCGGGCTTCAGAATTACGCCGACGGAAAGACCGTCCGCTTCCGCAAGTTGCGAATCAAGGAACTGCCCTGATGTGCACCCACCCACAATCTCACCGCGGACCCGCCGCTACTTCGGCCGCCCTCGGGCTCAGGTTCGGCCTGGGGCTACTCGCTCTGTCTTTGCTGATGGGCGGTTGTGCGGCGCGCTCGAAATCTACCCTTCCGGCGGAAGACGTGTGCAATAGCCGGGATCTTACGGGCTGGGTGACTCAACTAAGCCAAACAGCCGGCACCCTCCATCCGCGCGATCCCAGTTTAGTGTTCCGCGTCGTTCAGGAAGACGGCGAGCCCGCCATTCGCGTTTCCGGCGAAGGATTGGGCGGACTGCGCACCCTCGCTGAGTTCGAGAATTATCATCTGGAGTTCCAGTTTAAATGGGGCACGCGCCGATTTGCGCCGCGAGAGCAAGACCCACGTGACAGTGGTCTCCTTTATCACGGAACCCGAGAACACGACCCGACCACTGGCTGGATTGAGTCACTCGAGCTCGGCCTCTTGGAAGGTGGTGAAACCGGCGATTTCTGGAGTGTGCCCGGCGCCCAGGGACAGCGCATCGTCGTGGACGTGCGGGGCGAGGACATTCCCGTGGCCCAACGGCGCTACGGCGACCAGGCCATTCGCTTCCATCCCCAGGGCCGCCAGTACACCGGTATTTCCGCCGGGATCCTGAACTTTCCCGACCGCGAGAAACCGCGGGGAGAATGGAACACCGTCGAACTGTTCTGCCTGGGTTCGACCTCCCTCCACGTGATCAATGGTCAGGTCAATCTGACCCTCACCAACACCCGTCGGCGGATCAATGGACGCGAAGAACCGGTCACACGGGGCCATTTGCAACTACAGTGCGAAGGCGCCGAAACGTTCTTCCGACGAATCCAGGTGCGTCCGCTCACCGAGATCCCGCCGGCGTACCGGGAAGCCGCCGGCCTGACCCGGCAGCCCTAACGATTCTGACGCTATGCCCATTCCCCTCCCAACGCACCGCTTCGCTTGGGCATCATCGGCGGCGGCAACGTACTGGGGGCGTATCAACCGGCCATCGCCCGTCTGGCCCACCGTGGTTTGGTGGTCGTCAGCCTCGTCTGCGCCCGCGCTCATCAACAGGAATCCGTGCGCGCCAGTCTGGGTTCCGTCCCCTTCACATTGAACGCGGAGGAAGTCATCCATGGCCCGGTCGATTTAGTCCTGATTCTGACCTCAATGCCGGAGCATGGACGGCTGGCCCGCGCGGCTCTGGAGGCGGGCCAGCATGTACTGGTGGAAAAGCCCCTCGCCACCTCCTGGGAGGAGGCCACTGAATTAATCCACCTGGCCCGCCAGAGCCGCGGATTTCTGGTCGCCGCGCCTTTCACCACGCTCAGTCCGACCTTCCGCACCCCGGGAACGCGTCTGCACCGAGGAGACATCGGCAAACCGTGTCTTGCCCGTGCGCGTTATGGTTGGGCGGGACCTTGGTGGAATGACTGGTTTTACCGCCCCGGCGGTGGCTGTTTACTGGACCTCGGCGTCTATTGTTTCACCAGCCTCACCGGCTTGTTGGGACCGGCGAAACGCGTCACCGCCTTCGCGGGCGTGGCCATCCCGGAGCGGGAGATCAACGGCCGCACCGTGACGGTTGAGGCGGAGGATAACGCCCAGGTTTTGCTGGAATTTAGCGGCGGTGCCCTGGCGGTGGTCACCTGTGGATACACCGTCCAACAGTACCGCGGTCCAGCTCTGGAAGTGTACGGCACTTCGGGCACCCTGCAGATGCTGGGCGACGACTGGGACCCCAATGGTTACGAGCTCTGGCAAAATTTCGCCGGGTGTTGGCAGGTGTTCCCCGAGACGGCTCCGGACTGGCCGTGGACCGACGGATTGCGGGACCTCGTCGAAGCCATCCATCAAGGAAAACGCCCCAGTACGGATCCGGAACAGGCCTGGCACGTCCTGGAAATAATTCTCAAAGCCCAGCAATCCGCCCGCGAAGGCCGGGCGCTAACCTTGGAGAGTTCTTTTTCGGCGCCGTCGTTCACAGCCGTTGCTGCGGAGGCCGCCCATCGGCAGCACGACCGTACCCGTGATCATTAAGAACCCAATGAGCTCACGTCCCCTTTTTGCGCACAGTGCCGACCCCGTTCTCACGAACGGGTGCAGGAAGACCCGGCCCTTAGTCCCCACCACGCCGGTTCCCCCCACAGGGGCCGGGTCTTTTTCGGCACCGTGCGCTCCTCCGAATTGCGCCGCCCAACGCTCCTGGACCCGCGACCTCTAGGTTATGCGCCCTTGGTTGCTTTGGACCTTCTTGGCCGTCGTCTGTTGGGGCGTCTGGGCCATCCTGGCGCGCCTCCTCGGCGAATCCCTCACGGCAGGTCAACAACAGGCGCTTTCCACCCTCGGACTCCTGCCCGTGATCGCGGCCCTGGCGATATCGGGGAAACTGACGAGCCAGGGAAATCGCCGTCGCGGTGCCGGGTATGCGCTCGCCGCTGGTGGACTCACCTGTCTGGGCAATATTGCCTACTACGATGTCCTCAGCCGCGGTGCGCGGGCGGCGACGGTGGTTCCGCTAACCGCCCTTTATCCCTTAGTAACCGTGTTACTGGCCGTGCTCGTGCTCGGAGAACGCCTGAACCGAATTCAACTCGCGGGCGTCATCCTCTCACTGGGGGCCATCTACTTGTTCAACGTTCAGCAGGACGGAGGATTCTTTTCCGCCTGGCTCCTGGTGGCGTTGATTCCGATCGGACTCTGGGGGGTGGCGGCCTTGCTTCAGAAGCTCGCCACCCAGCAAATTTCCGGCGAACTCGCCACCCTTTGGTTCCTCGCCGCGTTCTTTCCGGTCACCGCTTTTTTGCTCCTGCAACAGCCGCTACCCATCTCCGTGCCAACCCAGACCTGGCTGCTGGTGATCCTGCTCGGGTTTGCCTTTGCCCTGGGTAACTTCGCCCTCCTGGTGGCGTTCGCGCGCGACGGAAAGGCTTCGGTCATCGCTCCGCTCGCTGGCTTATACCCGCTCGCCAGCTTACCCATCGCCATTCTCCTTCTCGGTGAACGTCCTGGATTCCGCGAAGGCGCCGGGATCCTGCTCGCGCTGCTGGCGGTGATAGCGCTGGCCCTGGAATCTCCTGCATCCGCTCCCCAACCTACTTGAAGAAGACCTCTCTAGATGAAATCAATCTATGACCTCCTGACCCACGGCGTCACCCTCGGCGATGGCGGCTACCTCATCGAACTCGAACGGCGCGGCTATGTGGACAGTGGCTCCGGACGCGAAAAAGTCGGCACTGGACGCGGCAGTGGTCAGTTCACACCGGAGGTGGCGATTGAGCATCCCGAGGCCCTACGCGAACTGCATCGGGAGTTCCTCGGAGCCGGCTCACAGGTGCTGCAGGCCCTGGCGTTTTTCGGAACGCGCGAAAAACTCAACCGGGCCGGCTACGGGGCCGACACCGAGCGCATCAATACCGCCGCTGTGAAAATCGCCCGCGAGGTGGCGGGGGAAAACGCCCTGGTCGCCGGCAGCGTCTCCCGCACCCAACTCACCGAGCGCGAAGGCATGAGCTCCCTCGACAAATCCCGCGACCATCTCGCCGAACAAATCCGGCTGCTCAAGGATGCGGGCGTTGACTTCCTCATCTTGGAAACGTTTTTCCACCTGGCCGAAATGAAGGTGGCTCTGAAATGTGCCGCCGAGGCTGGTCTTCCGGCCCTTGCGACCATGAGTTTCCGGCCACTCATTTCTCAGTGCACCGACGGTCATACGCCAGCCGAATGCGCCCGGGTCATGGCCGCGGAGGGAGCCCTCGCCGTCGGCGCCAATTGCGAACAAGAACCCACGCGCATGTTGGCTTTGCTGCGCGAGATGCGGGAGGCCTCACCGGTTCCCCTCGCCGCGCAACCGGCCGCTTTCCGCACCACCGACGCCTGCCATTGTTTTACGCGCCAACCTGCTTTTCCAGACGACCTCGAGACGATCCAGGTTTCGCGCCGGGAATTCGTCGACTTTGGCCGCCTGGCCCAGGCGGAAGGCATCGGATTCCTGGGAGGCTGCTGCGGATGCAATGCGGCTTACATCCGGGCTCTCGCCGACGGCCTCTCCCAAGCATGAACCTCTCTCTTCATCCCACGGCCGAACGCGCCAACGAGGCCGCCGAAAGCTTATTGGCCGGGTGGTTAACGGCCAGCCGGGTGCAAACCCTCATGGTGGCCGCGGGCAACAGTCCCCTCGACCTGTATCACCGTATGGCGGAGCGCCGTCTTCCGCTGGGACACCTGGACGTCTTCACCCTGGATGAATATGTCGGGGTCCCCCGAGACGAACCCCGCAATTGCACCAACCTTCTTCGTCGGAGCGTGGCCGAAGCGTGGAACCTGAGACCGGATCGTTTTCTCGCGATCAGCTCCCAGGAATCGGATGCGCTCGCGAGCGCCCAGGAACAGGAACGGCGCGTGGCCGCCGCGGGTGGATTGGATGTGGTCATTCTCGGCCTGGGCCAAAATGGACATTTGGGTTTCAACGAACCCGGCAGCACGGCTGATTCCGTGGCCCGCGTTTTGGAACTCGAGCCGATTTCCGTTGAAGCGAATCGAAAATGGTTCGGGGGTGAATATGCGCCCGCGCAGGGCGTGACCGTGGGCTTGAAAACCATTCTAGCTGCCCGCCGGATTCTGATCCTGGCTTACGGATCACACAAAACCGCAGCTGTACGAGCCATGACCCGCGGCCCTATTAGCCCGGCCTGTCCGACCTCGTTCCTCCAAAACCATCCCTCGGTCCACCTGTTCCTGGATTCGGCCGCCGCTGGAATTTGAAACGTTGATGAGTGAATTCAGCAGCCTCGCCCTGGGAATTGACGTTGGCGGCACCAAGATTGCCGCCGGTCTGGTGAGTTTCCCGTCCGCTCGCGTTCAGTTCCGCCGCCAGATTTCCACGCGACCCGAACGGGGAGGCGCAGCCATTCTGGACGATGTGGTGACTCTGGCCACAGAACTTCTCAAAGAAGCCGTGCTGCCCAGCGCCCACCTCGCCGGCCTCGGAATTGGCCTCTGTGAATTGGTTTCACCGCAGGGACAGATTCTGAGTGCCAACTGCCTTCATTGGCAGGACCAACCCGTGCGAGAACGACTGGGATCGCTCGCTCCGGTCACCTTGGAAGCCGACGTTCGGGCGGCCGCTCGGGCCGAAGCCTGTTTTGGCGCCGGACGTCCCTTCCGCTCGTTCCTCTATATCACCGTCGGAACCGGGATCGCTTCCTGCCTCGTCCTAGACGGAACTCCGTATGTGGGCGCCCGCGGTGCCACCGGAACCATGGGGAGTAGTCCCTTCAACCTTCCCTGCGACCCATGCGGTCACGTCAACCGACAAACCCTCGAAGAACTTGCTTCCGGCCCAGCCTTGGTCGCCCGCTTCAATCGACTTCGACCCGGGGCTGCGGAATCCGGTCAAGAGGTTCTCGCGGCCGCGGCCGCGGGGGATCGCGCCGCCCGGTCGGTCGTCCAATCCGCCGGCCAGGCGCTCCAGGGCGCCGTAGGCTTGCTGGTCAATGTGCTGGACCCCGAAGCGGTCATCATCGGGGGCGGTCTCGGTCTCGCTGAGGGTCCATTTGGGGACGAATTCCGCGCCGGCAGTCGACGGCAAATCTGGTCCGACGTACACCGGGACCTACCCATTCTCCAGGCGGAAACCGGCGCCGACGCCGGGCTGATTGCTGCCGCCTATTCCGCCGTCCGGTGAACCCTCGCCGTGAACGGTCAGGGCGGAGAACCTCCCGGCTTACACGGGCAGCAACAGTCGGCTGATTTCCGCGTAGGTCCTGACCACGGCATCCGCGTCGCGCAGACGTTCGGCCGGTA
>Ga0163144_10003490_pt1 | contig 35762 bp, 30 predicted proteins | sample OliLak19BULKMAT1_FD_123175 | JGI IMG/M metagenome (GOLD analysis project Ga0163144, IMG submission 123175) | Freshwater microbial mat bacterial communities from Lake Vanda, McMurdo Dry Valleys, Antarctica - Oligotrophic Lake LV.19.BULKMAT1 | ecosystem: Environmental > Aquatic > Freshwater >...
AGGTCTTCCCCCCAACAAAAGAGGACTTAAAATTAATTAAATCGGGGCAGACATCTTCTGTGACTCGTTGGTATTGGTCAAAAGATTTAGACCTCCCTACCGAACCAGGATTTGAAAACCCTGCCGTTTTCGCGCTTACTGAGCGGCTTATTGTACCAATTCATAAAAAAGCCTGGTGTCGGCTGGCCCTCTAAAGTCGGGTTCACAAAACCGGTCTAAGCTTTTGTAGAAGCGCTGGTCTTGAGTCGGCCATTTAAAGGCCTTTCTGAAACTTCCCGTCAATAAAATCGGCTCAAATAGGCTCAGAACCAGAATCGGTGAAATCATAACTATATGAATTTACTTACTTTTAACTGAGCCGGAGCAGCTCACCTTCTTGAGTGATATAAAATAGCCAGTAGAATCAAATACTTAATACAAGCTGTGTGTCAGCGCGTGTTCGTTCTGTTTCTTCGCAGCCTTTCGTAAAACGAATCTCGAAAGGAACAAGAAATATGAACCACGCCACTGAAAACAAAAACACAGACCAAGCCCTAAGAAACGCGGAGCAAGCCTCAAACTTTCACGAGCGAATCCTGGCCGAAGCTTCAACGAAAGCCACTCGCCAAGGAATTTACATTATTGATCCTGAGCTCGGAGTAATCGCACCCTCTAACGCAGGGCAAAACTTTCGTGCCCAAGGCGGATACTAAAATGATCATCAGAGAAATTAAGACTGAAAAAGAACGCGAGCTTATTTTTAAATTTCGATACCAAATCTATGAAGACGAAATGCGAAGAGGTTGCGCCCATGCCGACCATGAGAAGAAGATGATCTTCGACTCGATGGACAAAGATGGTTTCATTTTCGGCGTCTTTGAAAATTGCGAATTGGTTGCGACGGGGCGAGTAAATATTGCATCGAAAGGCAAAGTTGAACCCGAGAACGTTTATCAATTCAACTCTCTTACCTCTCGAACACGCGCGAAAAGCGCTGTTGCGAGTAAAGTGATGGTTGATCCTTCTTACCGAGGCGCCGGAATCTATTTGCGACTTGTAAAGGCAATGTATCGCAAACTTATCGAACTCGGCGTCGAAGACATCTACCTGGATTGCAATGCGCCCTTAGACAAACTCTACGGACGTCTTGGATTTCTGCCATTGAGAATGGCCGATCACCCAGAATTTGGAAGCGTGATGGTGATGCGGCTCCCCGCTCGAGACTCCAGTCATTTAACCGCAAGCAAGTCCCCGCTTCTCTCAGAACTTTTAGAAGTTCGTGCGAGTGAGAGAAGTTATTATGCAAATGAAGCCGCACAATTTTCACAGTTCCAATTTAGATAATAAAACCTGAAAGGAAAAACTACATGAAAACGAATTACTACGAAAAAATGAAAGAGGTCTGGAAAATCGCTAACGATGCATTGATGATGCGCCCTGGATTTCGAGACATTGCCCAAGGCCAGATTACTATCGAAGGCTACAAAGAAGTTCTTCGTCAAATTTTTCATCATGCGAGAGAGAACCCTCAAATACAATCTTTTGCGACTGCTTACTTCCGTGGCGAACAAAGAAAAACTGTTGCTACTTTTTTTAAACATGCCACTTCTGAAATTGGCCACGATCAACTCGCGTTAGACGACCTCGCCGCTTTAGGAGGCGACGTAAAATATATTCCGGTAGAGAACCCTTTACCTGAAACAACCGCCTTAGTTGCCTATGCCTATTATCAAATTCAATTTCGAAATCCTGTTGGCTACCTTGGCTACTTATTCTTTCTAGAATTTACACCGACTCAAAACGGAGCAAAGTATTTAGAAATGTTTAAAGCGAAAGGCGTGCCTGAAAGTGCGCTTACCTTCTTAGAAGAGCATGCCACCGTCGATGTCTCTCACTGCAAACTGATGGAAAGATATGTTAACGATCTCATTCAATCAGACGCAGACTTCGAAGAAGTCGCTTATGCGATTCAAACCACTGCAACCCTTTACGGCAGAATGGTCGAAGCCTCCGTTGCAAATGCGGCTGAGAGCACTTGGTTTGGAATATCATCTGAAGAGGCTAGACGATCTCCAAAGATGACCACAACTGAGTGGGCGAAAGAGACAAACGCCCGATAAGACTCTAAAATTCCTCTCAATTCGATGCCTTATCTCTCCGAAGGGGAAAGTGGTTAAAATGAATTGAGGGGAACTTCTTGTCTAAAATTAGAGATTTTGAAGAGCGCTATGTACGGCCGCATTTTAGCTGCCGTGTTTACAAGCCATACCTCACTTATATTTCACACGAATTTCCACATCTTGATTTAGCAAAAATCGTACACGAGTGCGGTCTCACTTTGGATTATATCGAGAATGAATCCAACTGGGCATCCACTATCTTCGACACAAAGTTTACAAAAGCCATCATCAAACATACAGGCGATGAAAATATCGCTTACAACGCGGGCGTATTTTTTATTGAAGGCAATGGTCTATTTCTTATTAAGAAAGCTGTCCGCCTCCTTTCTTTAAACCAAGTCTATATTCGCTTGGGAGGATTTTTATCTCATTTCTCACGAGTGACGAGAGTAGAGATTATTTCGAGTCGGCAAAACCATATTGAGATAAAAGTACTCCCTGTAGCAGAGCATTTAGATGCTGAATCGAGAAATGCTCTGCGAGAGAACTTCGAAAATATTCTGCAGAATACTGTCGGCTACCTAACGGCTGTGCCAAGACTCCACGATCGGCCTCCTGCCCATTTAAAAATCAAGCGTGTTTCGACGTCGGAGGGTTTTGATATTGTAAATTTGCACATCGAATTCGAAAGCGCCTCGCTTATGGAGAGAGGCGGCACTCTCATCCCATTTTTTATCGTCGCATTTACGATGACGATTTGCTTTTGGAGTTCTAATTGGCAATTTTCTCCAATCGTTTTTGGCGCAATAGCAACGAACATACTTTGGATAATGACTTACAGATCTAAAATTTTGGATCTCGCATCAACCGTTGATAAAACTTTTCGCGCACTGAGTTCGCTCGATCAACGCTTCATGGATTTACAACAAGCAGAGCAAGCGCTCCGAAAGTCAGCGAAGGCTGGCTCACTCTTCGTGCCCTGGAGAGCTTTACAAACTTTAGGAGTAAATGAACTCGCAGATATTAAATTTGGACAAAGCGCCCAGCGAGTAATCGCAGCCCTGGTTATCGACATTAGAGGCTTTAGCAGACTCGCCGAAAAAATGTCTCCGACCGAACTGACCGCATTACTCAATGATTTCTTCGCGTACGTGGCTCCAGAAATTGATTCGCATGGTGGATTCATCAATGCTTTCACCGGAGACGGTTTTCTCGGAATTTTTCCTGAAAGTGGGCAAGGTTCAATAGAGGCTGGCTTTGCGATACTAGAAAAAACAAACATTTTTAATCTTTCAAGAATGTCGAGAGGCCTTGAACCACTAAAAGTTGGCATCGGCATCGCCAAGGGACATGCTCATATCGGAACTGTGGGATTCAAAGATCAAATGCAAGTCTCGGTAACGGCAGACGCCGTTAACACAGCGGCTAAATTAGAGAAGATCAATAAGGAGCTAGATACCCTGATGCTCGTCGACTCAAGTCTATTAGATGCATCTAAAAATCCAAAGTTCCGATCACTCGGGTCAATTGCGATTCCTGAGAAAGCGAATAAACTCCCTGTCGATGCTATCTTTGATTGGTCGTATGTGGGTCTTCCTACTTGGACACCAGACGAAGAAACAATTACCAAGAAAATTAAAAAACTCACGAAATAATGCCGGTAGTCCGAATCGAACGGACACATCCTTGCAGATATCAGATTTTGAGTCTGACGCGTCTACCAATTCCGCCATACCGGCCTGCAGAGAGCCTCATCGATAAACTCCCTTCGCGACTAAAGTCAAAGAGCGAAACCGGCCTTTGCCAACTTTCGTCCGAAGACCGCTGCAACAAACAAGCTTATCTTAAATTGAGACTAGAAATATATTCGCGCAAACAATCAAAAACCCAGGTGAAGGACCGAGAAATCGGTCCTTCACTCGTTTTGCCCCTGAAAGTTGCCTGTTGGAGACAAAAAAAAGAGAGGCTTTTCAGCCTCTCTTTTTTATTAATTTATTTCTTAAATTAAAAATTCATGCGCGCAACGGAGTGAGCGCACATTATTCAATGAACCACTTCACGACGAATTGGACTCAAGAGCGAAAGATGTCTGGCACGCTTAATGGCTAAATTCAAATCTCTTTGTTGAGAAGCACGAAGCCCAGAAACTCGTCCGGGAACAATCTTACCTTCTTCAGTCACAAACTGAGCCAAAGTCTGAACGTCTTTATAATCAAATTCTAAATTAGCCGGGGGTCGCTTCTTACGAAACATCGGTCGTCGAGCTTTTCGGCGTTTGCCAAAATCCTTACCGTCTCCAGTACCGCCGCCACGGCCACCACGATCACCGCCACCGCCACCGAATCCACCACTTCGTCCGCCACCATCTCTATCAAACATGTCTAACTCCTTAAACTAAATCTGTTTATGCCGCTTTTTTCGGGGCTTTTTTTGCGACCATTCTTTGAGCTCGAAGCAATAATTTGCTTAAGCGAAGAGAAAGAGTCAGCTCATTCTTGCGGCAGGCCTGTACTAGACCACCCAACTTATCTACCGTCCGAATCGCACGACTCGATAATCGTACTCGTACGAAAGACTTAACCTCCGCTACGAAAAATCTTTTGTAGCGTAGATTCACAAAATTTTTGGTCCGGTTTCGGTTATTGGCATTTGATACCGTATTGCCGTACTGACCCTTTTTTCCGGTTAATTCACAAACTCGAGACATATGCGGTTTAAATCCCTCAATTAAGGCGTTTTTGTCAACCTTTAGGCCCGCCATTCGGCAATCGCTTTGCCGAGGCGCTTTACCCCTTCAATAATCTGGTCTTCATCCAGACAATAGCTAAGGCGAGCGAAGCTAGGGCACCCAAATGCTTCTCCTGGTATCAAGCAAACTCCGTAGTTTTCAAGCAAGTCTCCGCAGAAGCTGGTCACTTTATCGGCTGGAATCCGCTGGCCTAGGTCGAAAAATGCGTAAAAAGCCCCCTCGGGCTCGGGCACCTGAATGCCAGGAATCGCCCTTAGGGCTTCTAAAACGACTTTTCGGCGTTTTGAATAGCGATCTCGAAATTCAGCTGCCCAATGGTTTTCTGAGGTTAAAGCCGCAACCACGGCTGCTTGAGAAACACTCGATGGACTACTCGTAACTTGCCCCTGAACTTTGATCATCGCGTCGACCAAAGGTTTTGGGCCCACGGCCCAGCCCAGTCTCCACCCGGTCATTGCATAACTCTTACTGGAAGATCCAATTACACAGGTGCGCTCGCGAAGTTCGGGCTTCAATTTTAAAATCGAAGTCCAACGTTGGGGCGCATAAACCAAAGCGTAATAAGTATCGTCACTCATCACCCAAATTTTATTTTCATGAAGAACATCGGCAAATGATTTGAGTTCGTCTTCCAAAAAATAAAGCCCCGATGGATTCGAAGGACTATTTAAAATGAAAAGCTTCGTTCTTGGCGTAATGGCCTCTGAAAGCTCCCTGGCTTTTAGTCTCGGCCCCTTGGGCGAAAGAATCTTTGGTACCCCACCCACCATTTTTACCATCTCTGGAAAGCTAGTCCAATAAGGAGAGGGAATAATTACTTCATCACCCGGCTCTAGAAGGACTTGAAAAAGATGAAAAATAGATTGCTTGCCGCCATTCGCCGCACAAACTTCTTCAGGCAAAAAAGAGACGCCGTAATCTTCGGTCAGCCGTTTTGCGATGGTCGAACGAAGCTCCGGCGTACCCGGCACCGCCGTGTATTTAGTGGCCCCGCCTAAGGCCGCATCATAACCCGCCTTTGAAATCGCATCGGGAGTCTTAAAATCGGGCTCTCCTAAACCAAAATTGATAATCGATTTGCCTTCGGAGGCTAACTTTTTTGCCCGAGCTCCAATGGTCAAAGTGGCTGACTCATTAAACGATTTAACCAAAGAATTAGGCGTGTACGTCATATCGAATTCTTTACCAACTTCGCACGCAAGGCCCGCTCTATCTCAGGAGGCAGCAACCCGTGAGTATCGCCTCCTAAAGAAACGATCTCTCTAATCATAGAGGATGATAAAAAGCTAAACTGGGTGTCGGTCAACATGAAAACCGTTTCAATACGTGGATTGAGATGCTTATTGGCCTGCGCCAGAGCCAACTCGTACTCGAAATCTTGGTTACTGCGAATCCCACGCATGACGACAGCGTCGGGCTTGGTGTCCATATATTTGACCAAGAGACCCGAGAAAGACTCAACGTGAACTTCTGCTTGGCTTTCGAAAACTTTTTTTATCATGCCAAGCCGCTCGTCCAACCTAAAAACCATTTTCTTACTGGTATCGGCGGCGATCGCTATGGTGACTTTCGTGAATATTTTTAGTGCTCGTTCTACCAAATTAATGTGACCGTTAGTCAGAGGATCAAAAGAACCGGCATAGATGGCGTGCTGCTTCATAGTTATCTTCGTGATCAAAGCATCTTGCCCGGGGTAACGGCAACCAGCTATTTGTCTAAATCATGTCAGATAAAATTCGAAAAATCGTAGCTCGTGAAGTTTTAGATAGTCGTGGAAATCCCACCGTTGAAGCCGAGATTCACTTAGAATCTGGACTCTCGGCAAGAGCGGCGGTTCCCTCGGGAGCCTCAACCGGCAAATTTGAAGCCGTTGAGCTCCGCGACGAAGACCCTAAGCGCTACAAAGGGAAGGGCGTTTTAAAAGCGATTTCGAACATTTTAGAACGAATTGCTCCGGCAGTTCAGGGCATGGACCCCACCGATCAAGAGAAAATCGATCGAAAGATTCTTAGTTTAGACACTAGCACCCAGAAACAAGTCATCGGAGCCAACGCAACCTTGGCTATTTCGATGGCCGCCACTCGCGCCTCGTCTTTAATTCAAAAGAAGACCCTGGCTGAAACCATTGCTGACATTTATGGAACCAAACAGATGACCTTACCTGTTCCGTTTATGAACATCATCAATGGAGGAGCTCATGCCGACAACAGCTTGGACTTTCAAGAATTCATGATTGCACCCGTGAGGGCGACCAGTTTCTCTGAAGCTCTACGGATGGGTGCTGAAATTTTTCACACTTTGAAATCAATTCTAAAGAAGAAGAATCTCTCTACCGCTGTTGGAGACGAAGGGGGTTTCGCACCCAATCTTCGATCTCCCGAAGAAGCCATTAAGGTGGTTCAAGAAGCTATCGATCAGTGTGGTTACGGAGCTCATGTACGACTCGCCCTCGACGTCGCCGCTAGTTCGTTTTATTCTGAGGGCCGTTATAGCTTAACCCGCTCTGGCCGAGGAAGTTTTGATACTCAACAAATGATTGAAATGTATTTGGGTCTCACTCAACAATTCTCGTTTGTCTCTATTGAAGACGCGCTCGACGAAGAAGACTGGAAAGGCTGGAAAAGCTTAACCGCTCAACTCCAAAACAAGACGCAGCTCGTGGGCGACGATCTTTTTGTGACCCAAGTAGAGCGACTCGATCGCGGCATTCGCGAGAAATGTGCTAACGCGATTCTCATTAAATTGAATCAGGTGGGCACTGTTACCGAAACTCTTGAAACCATGAAGTTGGCGATGAAGAACAATTATCGCTGCATGGTTTCTCATCGAAGTGGCGAAACCGAAGACACCTTTATTGCCGACCTTGCCGTGGGCACAGGATCAGGCCAAATTAAAACCGGCAGCCTTTGTCGAACCGATCGTACAGCAAAGTATAACCAGCTCCTTCGATTAGAAGAGCAGCTTAAACTGCCTTACTTAGGATTAGATTGATTCGAGTCAGATGAAGTTTGGGGGCGCATTCGTTTGCGATCGATCACGAATTCTGAGAACTGATCTTCTAAGAAAAGCTCTTGGGTTCGCCATGCTCTTAAAGGCCGATAGATCCAAAAATAGCTGCCGGTAGCAAGTCCGGCAGCGATTCCTGAATCGATGACCAGCCAGAAACCTGCTCTGCCTAGAAACTTTAAAACACGATCTCTCGGAGGAAGCTTGAATTTCTCGGGAGCTAAGTCACGCAGTTTCTGCCGACATTCCTGCGCCAATCCGCGATTGCCCTTCTTAACCGCTCTGCGAAGTTCGTAATACAGAACGAGTCGGTTCTTATTCTTCGCGAGCCACTCTTTAAAGTTACCCGCATGGGTGGGTAAATTTCGGACGACCTTCATCCATACAAAGTAGGCCATCAAAATTCCCAAGTGGACGGTCGCCACACTCAGTCCGCCAAACCAAATTGACTGGTTTCGACGCGACAAGCGAGACTCAGCAAAGCCTGCAGTCTCTTTAGACTCTGCAAATCTCTTCAAAAGCGCGCCTTCTAGTTGATTGAGCATCTGTATGCGAATCGCATCGGGGGCCTTCCCCATAAAGGCATCGAGATCTTGAATCATCTGTTCTAAGAAGACCTTCAGTTTGAGCTCCGCTCTAAAATCACGGAGATCTTCAGAAAACAAAACTTCTGCCAAATCTTCGGCCGCCATTTCTTGATCAACAAGATCGAATTCTATCGACGCCTTCCACGAAAAATATCGCTTCGAGGCGGCCGCTAAAGCCGCATCGACTCGAGGCTCGAATCTCTCTCGATGTAAACGAGTCACTTCATTCGAGCTAAGAGGATCTTCTTGCGCTAAAAGAGGAACCCGCTCCAGGCCGTAAAGCCCGAGCGCAATCGCCATTAGCCAAAAATATCGAGTCAGACGCATGCCGAGATTCCTTACTCAAGGATGAGCAGAGTGACCACGCTTTTAGGGGAAAGACCTCAGAATCTAGTAAATTGCTAAAAAACTTGAGGTTTACGAACTCACAAGCTTTAACCCCGCGCTTAGGTCAGTCTATAATTTGGATAGTCTCTTCTTTTAAAAATAACGGAGCCCGTCTCAATGAGCTTAACTAGCTGTTTCATGGTCAAGAACGAAGCCCTCTTCATTCGTGATGCAATTCTTTCGGTATCAAGTATTTCAGACGAAATATTGGTAATGGACACCGGTTCAGAGGACGAAACCTTAGAGATTATTGCCGAGCTCGATCTTCCCCAACTCCGCCTTATTCATGAAAGCTGGAAAGATGATTACTCTTGGAGCCGAAACCAACTCATTGCGGCCGCCAAATCAGACTGGATATTTTTTCTGGATGGCGACGAGATTCTTGAACCCAAACAACTTTCGTTGCTTAAAGAATCGATCCAGAATCCCAAGCTTCAAGCCGCCAGCTTTATCCAAAGAAATTATACCCAAGATGCTAGCACTGCCGATGTGACGGCAGCGACGGGATCCATCCCAGCCTTAAAATCTTCTAAGGATCTCTTTTATTTTGAAAATTGGATGGAACGATTATTGCGAAAGTCATCGGGCCTAGAATACCAAGGCCGAATTCATGAAAGTCTTTTTCCCGCAGCGCAGAAAAAAAATATTGTTATCGAGAAAATCCCTGTGGTTTTACATCACTACGGACGATTGAAACCTGAGTATCAAAAGAAATTAAAATACTACTTAAAGCTTACCAAGAGAAAACTAAATGAGGACTACGAAAACCCAGCCGCTTGGGTCGAATGGCTTCTCACTCTAGATGAAAGTGCAGAACAAGAAGAAGCGCTCCTCACCGCTAAAGAAGCCGTCCAGAAATTTCCTCACATCGATCTAGTGCTTGAGACTTCTTACCGAGTCGCCCTCCGAGCCGGCGCCTATGATGAAGCTTTGGTTTGGATTGAACGTCTTTTAAAACTAAACCCTCGACATGCTAAGGCCCGGCCCGAAAAAACGATCGCGCTTCTATATTTAGGAAAGTGGGACGAGTGCCTGCAACTCTGCCTAGAACTCATCAAAGGCGATGCTAAAAACTTTCTCGCCCATCTGCACTTAGGAATCATTCATTTCGAAAGACGCGAATGGACTGCCGCAAAGCAGCATCTTGAATTGGCTTACCAGCAAAAACCTCACGATGTTTTTTTGCGATCTGCGTTAGAAAAAATCTCAACTCATCAATGAAATTTGTTTGATCAAGCGCAAGTGTCGATTGACCCTCCGCCGCAATTCTTCATACCATTGTCCCTGGGGGAGGAGTTTTTACTCCTTATAAAACTTAATTAGTCAGCAATGACTAACCGGAAGAAGAAGCCTCGCTTGAGTGGCTCTCTTTAGAGGGGATGAGACATGCGCAGAATCACGAATGCGGGCTTGATCGTAGCCGCTTGCAGTTTAGTAATCGGTTGTGGCCGACCCACTGAAGATGAACTTTTACGAGGGACGAAATACGGTCATCCTTTAAATTTTGAACGCACTCAATCGCGAAGAGAAGTCGCTGATATGAGATGGAGTCCAAGTTCGACCGTAACTTCTTGGAATAAAGACTTTCGATCTCCTCGTCTTATTCAGAATTCAGTCGCTATGACGGCGGGAAGAACCGAACTTGCTAAAGCAGACCTTGAAAGTTTAGCACGTGAGTATTCGCAAAAGCTGTTTCCTGGTACCGAGCTGAAACTCGAGTCGATCCGCGAAGGGCGGATTCTGACTTATATTAGCCTCCAACAAATATTTGAAGGGCTAGAGGTTATCGGAGCGAAGTTGGTGCTTTCTCTAGACGCTAAGGGAGACTGGAATCAAGCCCGCAGCTCACTGGTCGCAAACGATATTCTGCAGGCGATGAAGCCAGCGACTCAAGAAGCCGAGTATTCTAACCAGATTCCGGCGACGGCCACTGTCGTAAAAGAGAGACGAGTAATTTACCCTCAGGTTGACAACGACAAGACCGAGATGATTCGGGCCCGCGAGCTTCAGATTCAATCTTCAAGTTCAGATCTCGCCTATCTGCTTTATGTTTCGCTCGAGACCGGAATGCCGATCGGGGTATTTAACCCCCAAAATCATTTCTCTTCGGTGGGAACTTTGAGCGGAACCATCTACCCAAACTTTATTGAGACTCCTGCAGAACGAGTCGCTCTTCCTTTCGCCCAAATGAGTGTTGGCGATAAAGTGATGACTGCCGATGCAGAGGGAAAATTCGCAATCGATGGTTTGGTCGGGCAAAATGCGGTGATTAAACTTAAGAATCCATTTCTATCGGTGATCAACAACGCCGGTGAAGACAATGCCCTTAAAGTTAAAATTGCGGAAGGGGATCAAAACTTTGATATGGACTTAGGCTCTCTCATCGATGAGCGAAATATCTATCACTGGGTTATGGCCTCTCGAGATTTTCTAGAAAAGAAACTGAACTTCAAAGAAATGAATTTCTTAATCGTGGCCATGGCTCGAGACGGAATGGAAATGGACAATGCCTACTTTAATCCTCTTATGAAACAGTTTGGGGCTCCCGTACTCGCTTTTGGTACCGGCAAGAATTTCTTAAAGAATACTTCTCTCCATCGAGACGTGATTATTCATGAGTTCGGTCATGCGGTGACCTGGCAGATTTACGGAAATAAAGGCGGTTACGAATTTAGCGCCATGAATGAGGCCTTCAGCGACTATTTAGCTGCTACCATCACCGACAATCCGCAAATCGGCGAAGGAGTAATGATGAAGCTCCCCTTCTTGCGCACCGTGGAGAACGAGTACTCTTATCCCAAGAGCTATAAAGGCTTCACGTTTCATGACGATGGCCAGCTCTTCTCGGGAGCGCTCTGGGATTTACGAAAAAAATTGGGAGCCGATGCGGCTGACATTTTAATTCATGAAGCTCGCTTAGCACAAGCCGACTCCATCAATGAGTTCAAATCTGCTTTAATGAATTTAGATGATTTGGCGGACCCGAATAGAGACGACAAATGGGCCACTCTCTCTCCCAACTTCAATAACATTCGAAAAGCTTTTTTACGTCACGGTTTGAACTCCTTGGTGAAGTTCGATCAAAACAGCCGAGAAGACATTACTCTCAAATGGATTAACCAAAACGGACCCACTTCTTCGACTAACAGTTCGAATTTAGGAGCCTGCTGGACTCCAAGTGACGAGATTTTCTCCAACGTCAACCCGTAATACCCTAATACAACCAGCCCACATCTTCGCAAGAAGGTGTGGGCACCCTAATTATTTAGGCATTCGGCATACGGAATTCTATCGATAAAAAATTTCGCGCAAATTGCTGTGTTCTAAAAGATAAAAGAGACTCGGATAAAAAGCCGGCAGCAAGTACCAGCTCAAGTTACAAACGAGATGAAAGGCGATAGGCAACAATACTCCGCCCGATGCTACATAAAGGATCCCGTTTAAAAGCCCCAGAAAGAAAGCCCCTGGATACAAACTGAAATGAGCAAGGGTGAAAAAAGCTGCCGACAACAGAAGGGCAAAGGACCACTTCATGCCCTGCGAACTCAAGACTCGAAACAGATAATCACGAAAGAAGAGCTCCTCTAAAATTGGGGCAAGAACCAAACCCAATAGCAATTGATCCCAGGCCGGAAGCTCTAAAGGTCGATAAGCAACTTCGATGTCTAACGCAGCAAGTCGATCGAGCAAAAATAAGCCGGTCAAATAGAGTGCAATAATCCCTAAAAACCAGTTTCGCTCGGTTCGCAGTATGGGTCTCCAGCCCTTCAGAGCCAAATAGATCAAAAGCACCACCAAAACGCTTTGAAGAAAGAACATTCGCACTCCAGCAGGTGCGCTAAAGAGATCGAATCTCTGAACCAGCATTAAAATCGCGGCCGCTCCAAAAAAAACTAAAAGTAGATGCAATGCGCGATCTCGAGGCTCGGACCACACAGTCTGCAAGATCTGTTTCGCTCGATTAGAAAAACCAATTACCATAAGGCTATGTATACCGATCTTTTTTTATTAGTGGCGATCATTCTCTTTGGGATTAGTGGATTCTTTCAAGGGTTTGTTCTGCAGATTATTTCATTGCTTGGTCTAGTAGCGATTGTCTTGTTCTCGTCGCCCTTAGCGAGACTGCTAAAAGAGCAAACCGATTGGCAGGCTGCACACTCGGCTCCGGTTTTTATGCTCTGGTGCTTCAGTGCCTTGGCTATCGTGTTGCTTTCGATTGCGATTCGCTTGAGCTATTTGAAGTTCCGAAAAAACCCGGGCCTAACTCCCATTGATCGATGGTTAGGGTTTGGAATGGGAACATTAAAGGGCTCAATTTTTGCGTTTGTCGCTGGGCTCGTACTGGTACACATCCCCAAAGACCTGCGCGACAGCTTCGCTGAATTAGATCGAGATTTGACTAAATCAAAAATCATTGCCAGCTCTCAGCACCTAAAAAACTGGGATTTTATTCCCAGCATCGCAGAGTTAAAGAGTATTCAAAAAGAACTTCGTAACCACACTACCGCTGCGAAAGAGCGAGAAATGCAAATGGAAGAACTAGAGTGACTCATTAAGCTTCTCGCTCTTTAATAATTTCACCGGACACTCTTTCTCCAGACTCAATAGCTCCGTTCATAAACCCACCAAAATCGAAACTGGTGTGTTCGCCGGCAAAAAGCAGACGTCCCTCACATTCAGTATCGGGTAGAATCTCCATATGGGTCGTGACTTGCCCAACTTTGGGACAAGAATACGCTCCTTTTGACCATCGGAAAGTCGGCCAGGGCATAAATCTTTTATTTCGATCTAACTTCTCGTGAACTTTTACATCGGGCCAAACTTTAGAAAGATCTGAAACAATAATGTCGTGAGCTTGCGATCTGCCCGCTTCACTCCCCACCATGATAGCGCACTCGGCCCCCCAACCCGCCCCGCTAAAGTTAGTAAGAATTCCGCTCTTTCCCTTTTGTGCTCGGCTTGTCTCCCAATACTGTTGCGTCCGAAGATCAGTAGCGATCGCTGCATTTGAAGCTTTCACATTTCTGTAATCTTTTCTCCAGAATCGATCCTGAAATCCAATCATCGATTTCATGTTGGTCCCATAACCAAATTCACGAATAGCAGCGAGCTTCTCTGAACTCATCCCCAGACTATCAAGACCATCCACTTCTCGAAGCAAGGTCAAAGGGATCGCCGAGATGACTCGTTTATAAACCACTTCGCGAGATCTCACTCCCGAAGATTCGAAGGTCAAACGTAACCCCTCTTCCTTTGAAGCGATCGCCTTCAAAGGCTGTCCGGGATTAAAACGAATCAGATCACCCTTCTCTTTTAAGGCGGCGACCAAAGCTTCCGTCAAGCGACCGTTGCCACCTTTGATTCGCATCGACTCATCACTATCGCCAAAAATTCTAAACCCGTGGCTCGTATCGGGATCGATATAATTTAGAAAGTTCAAGGCACTTTGCAATGAAGCGTCTAGTCCGTACTCATTCGTATAAGACACAAGGAGCAATTTCTTTAGCCAAGGCGAGATATCTTTTTGAGAATCTAAATAGTCTTTAATACTTTTATTATCGAATTCACGGGCCAGCGCAGTGGGACTCCCGGCAGATTCTGGAAAGGCAATCGCTTGATCGTGGGCTATCGATTTACCTAAGTCCGCAAAATTCTCTATGACTTCTTTATCGGAGTAATACTTTTGATCGATAAAATAGAGCGAAGAAAGCACATCCTTGTCGTCTTCAATAATGGACTCTACTTCGATACCAAATTCGTGGCAAAGTGCGATTAACGTTTCATGATTCGTATCGACAAGCTCCGCACCCAGCTCTACGAACATTCCTTCAGAGTTAAAATTCTTGAGCGTTTGCACACGGCCACCGAAGCCTCCGCTTCTAGCTTCAAATAGATCTACAGGAATTCCGGCTTTGACCAATCGATGAGCTGCAGTTAAACCCGCAAATCCTCCTCCAATAATGGCAACTTTGCTTCCGCCAAGCGGTTTAACTCTTGCAAATAGCTTCGTAACCTTTGCTGTTGCAAGGCTCACTCCGGCTAAAGTTAACATCTTTATAAAATCTCGGCGCGACGAGCGTGACCAACGCCCGGCTCTTTCGGCTTCGCTAAGTTCTAAAATCAAATTTTTCTCGCCGGGCTTCTTCGCGAGGAGCTTTGCAAGCGAAATATTTCTAGCCATCTTTCTAAATAAAGGCGAGCGGCCCCTATACCCAATGCGATTCATAAAATTTGATCCGCTTTCATGAGCTCTATAAACGCCCAATGACGTCCAGTCTCAAGCTTGCCGCTTCGGCGAAACGAAAACATTTCGTTTTGATGATACGTGCAAAGCGGATGCGAGATCACCCGGGCTCCTAGCTCTTCTAACTGTAATTTCTGCAAAGCTCCCAAGTCTAAATAGCTTCGATCTCCCAAGCCCGATTTTGAAAAACGAGCTGCACTCAAACCTAATTCTTCTAAAACTTCGGGACCGACCTCAAAATGACTCTGACAAATTCGGGGCGATAACCAAGCCGTAAATTCCTGAGGCTCGACTTCGTCAAAAAAATTTTGAAATATTCTATTAGCCGTGCCTCGCCAGCCCGCATGAAGAGCGGCCACAAACTCTTCTTGAGACTTTCGCACTCCATAAATTAAAACGGCCGTGCAATCAGCGACCTTAATCCCGAGCGTGGCATTCGGCCGTGTTGTCCAAAGCCAATCCCCTTCTAAACTCTCAGAAAGATGATCGTGAACCAGCCGAACACCAAGAGCGCCATGAATCTGCTTTAAGTTTGCACAAGCGGCTTCAGTCCATGCAAAGCCAGCTTTCACCCGTGGCGAGATATTTACTTTCAAGAGGCTTTGGTCAAAATTCTGAGCCACTCAGGCGTCTCCGTTTTCTTATCGAGTTCAAAATGAATTTCTTTCTGAGTTCTAGGATGAATAAATCCAAGCTCATAGGCCATCAAACATTGGCCCTCGAGATTTTCTAAGCATTTCTCTTTCTCTTCAGAAAACTTAATCTTCTTTTGAATCCTCCCATAAACGGGATCGTTAAGAATCGGATGCCCCTTATGAGAAAGATGCACGCGAATTTGGTGCGTGCGTCCAGTGTGTAATTTGCATTTCACCCACGAATAGCCTTCTGAAAAACTCTCTATGGTCTCAAAACTAGTACGAGCTTCTCGACCTCCACTTCGGACTACCGCCATGCGTTTGCGATTACGAGGATCTCTTCCAATCGAAGCCTCAACTTCAAAGTTTGCTAAAGTTTTGCCGGCACAGAGCGCCCAATAGGCGCGCTTAATTTCGCGTTTTGAAAACTGCTGTGAAAGCGCTTCATGAGTTTCATTCTCTTTGGCAATTACCACAAGGCCCTCGGTATCTTTATCAAGGCGATGTACGATGCCGGGACGAAATTCTCCGCCCCGATTCGAAAGCGATTTAGAATGATACAAAAGCGCATGAACCAAAGTCATACGATCATCCTTGGTGGCGCCTGGATGCATGCTAATTCCACGAGGCTTATAGAGAACAATTAAGGATTCATCTTCAAAAAATATTTTGAGAGGGAGCTCTCTCGCTTCAAGTTTTGAAGCCGGCGGCGGCGGAATCGAAACAATCAACTCATCCCCAACAGTCAAAATATCACCGGCCTCGAGAGCTTTTCCGCGCCTAGTCACCAAGCCGGCCGAAAACCAATGTTTCAACTGTGAACGACTCGGAAGCCCGTCCTGAGCGGCAAGGAAGACGTCTACTCGAATCCCCTTCTTTTTATTGGGGAAATCTCTTACAATGATACGATGGAGGCGAGCTTTCAGGTTCGGTTCTGACATAGATTCCCTAGAGGGGCTTCATCAAAGGGTACTGGTTCTTAATAGGGCCTTTTTGCCTGTCCACATTACCACGGTTAAGCGTGCCGTCACTTTACTTTTTATGGGGGCTGCTCAAGGGGTTGATCAAAATTATCAAACCTTTGAATGGGAAAGACTCTTGGAAGGAGACCTTAACCTTCTTGATCCCGACTCTTATTACCCGATTCGCACGGTAAATCGCGATATAACGGTTCCACGGGTTATTGCCTTAAGGGATTTTGACCGACTTCCACAACGGCATGTCCGCTTTTCACGAACTCACATCTTTATGCGAGATCAGTATACTTGTCAGTATTGCATTCGGGAGCTTCCGAAAGCCCAATTGAACTTAGATCACGTCATGCCCAAATCGAGAGGCGGAAAAACTTCTTGGGATAATGTCGTGACCAGTTGCCATGCCTGCAATCGAATCAAAGGCAATCGAACTCCTCAAGAAGCTCATATGCCTTTAATGAAAAAGCCGAAGCGCCCGGCAGGATCTTTGGGACTTCTTAACTTCAAAAACATTCATCAAAGTTGGCAGAATTTTATTCTGACGAATTGAAGTCCGCTGTTAATTGACGAGGCCCGGCACTAAACCGGTGAAACTAGCGTAAAGCCAAAGCAAAGATCCCGAAATTAGAGGAATACTAAGATTGTCGTCGGTTCGCAAAGGCAGGCTTTCGCCGACGGCCGCGCAGGCCCCTCCCACTAATGCCAAAAGCAAGCGCTCCCCAAACATAAATCCATGGCCAGAAAATAAAACAAAACTCATTCCAAAAGTAATAAAAAAACACGCCGCCCCAGCAGATAGCGTTCCTTCCCACGATCGGTTCTGCATCCAAGGCGTTACCAAGCCTTGACTGCGAAAATACTTCGCTGCAATCGAGGCAATGGGGTCACCAAAGGCTAGAAATAAAACTGCCAGAATTGCTACTCCTCTTGGGAATAATAAAAAGCTTAATGTAACTCCGGCACAATAATAAGGAATTCCACTTAAACGGTGGAGTTCGCTGGTCCTCATCAACTTGCCAAACAGCCGACCCACTAAGTTGCCAAAGGGAGGATAGCCCAATCTCAATCCCTCAAAAATCAGCTCGGCGAGGGTGCCTATAACCAAAACAATCACAAAATCCTGCTTAGAACGAAACTGAAACGACAGCAAAACCACCAAGAGACCCGAAAGCATATGAAACATACGTCGGGGCCAGTGGTAATCCGCCCGGTCGGCCATAGCAGTCGAGTGGAGTTCGCTGACAGACCTTTTGAAAATCACCAGCTCCTCGATTTCTGGGCCCAAGGATTACAGTCATAGGGGATCGGCACTTGCTCCGAATCGCTGATTGAAGTGAAATGGCTTAAATGCTGGCAGATTTTTTTAATTGGGACTTTTTTGGGGGCCAAAGTTATCGTGATGTTCACGAAACCTCCGTCGTTATAATTCAAGCCTGCATCATCACCTTCGTCGCGGGAGTGTGGATTGCCATCCTTTGTTACCGATCAGCTTTGAAGAGTCAATCGGCAGCCTTTTTCTGGTGTGGAAATTTTGCCGTTGTTTTTTCGCTTTGGGATCTATTCTTTCTTTCTTCTTATGCGCAGCGCGATATCGAACTTTGGAATGCAAGCTTAAGTAATGAATTTGCACTACGAGCCTACTTAGGATTAGGAGCCCTTCTCCCCAGCTTCGCACATGCTTGCATTCGGCGAGTCTATCAATCGCGCTATTTAGTTACGAATCGCATTCACATCATTAGTTTTTTGACTGCGATTATCGCCTTCTTTGCGCCTTACGAAAAGCAAGAGATCACCACTCTCGTAGTCGGAATAATCAGCTTTCTCGCTCTTGCCACCATCAACTGGAAAATCTGGCGGCGCTATCGACGAGCTCAAGAAGCTCGCTTAAAAACTAAAAGTTTGTTCCTTGGCGTGGGCATGACTACGGTTTTACTTTTTTCGGCGATTGGCCAATTGCGTGCCGAGAATTGGATTCGCCTGCCACTGCCCTATCTAGGCGGCATCTTCACGATTATTTTTATTTACTTCATTTATCAAATGATCGGAAATCCTCGGCTTCGTGAGGTTCGAGAGCTAATGCTCCGGGGAGTACGAGTTTTCTTTTTAAGTGTTATCTTAAGCACCATCTTCATTCTTTTGGTGGCGTGGGTAGGCTCTAGCGATCCTGAACTTTTTTTGTTTAATACTTTTCTCGGTTCATTCATCATCCTCATGATTCTCGATCCGCTCCGTAAGCAAATTGATTCTTTTATCATGAAGCGCTTGATCGTAGATTCGGCGGAATTCGAAAAAGCTCTACAAAACTTGCTGCGAAAGGTCCGCCGGACCCGCAGTTCAAAGGACTTATTCAGCACTTTAAATTCGGGTCTGGGAGAATCTGCTCGAGTCTACAAATCTGGAGTTTATCTTTGGGATCCTGCTGCCCTCCTTTTTCGAGTCACCGCGGACAGCAGCTTAAATACCCCCCAACAACTCTCGAATGAGAGTGGAATGGTTCGCTATTTTACCACTCGAAAAGCGGCAGTCTTAAAAGAATCGGCCGAAGACTCTGAGTCTATCAAATTGCTGCGGGAACTCCGGGCCCACCTGGCCTTCTCGATTTTTCAAGGGGACGATTTGATTGCCATCTGGGCCATTAGAACTTCTTTGGCGGGAGAATCCGCCTACACGAGCTTTACCAATTCAGAGATCGACCTCCTCGCTCGCGTCGCTTTAGAAGTTTCTACAATTCTTGATCAAGTAAATTATTTCGAACGTATGGAAAGTCAGCAACGGCTTGCCGCTTTAGGAGAAATGTCGGCGGCTTTAGCTCATGAGATCCGCAATCCTTTGGGCGCAATTCAGGGAGCGGCTATGCTTTTAGAGTCATCGCCCACTCTCAGCCACGCCGAAGATAGAGAATGTATTTCGATATTGAAGAGCGAACTTGAACGACTTCAACAAACCGTCGATCAGTACCTGCATTTCGCTCGAAAGACCGAAACTTTGGTAGAGAGTGATGCAAGAATCGTCACACAAAAGGCAATTCGCTCGGCCGATGCAAAAGCTCAAAAGACTCGAACAAAGGTTGTTTTCGAGCCTGGAGAAAAAGCAATTACGCTTTTGACGGACCCTTTGAAACTTGAGCAAGTTTTAATAAATTTGATTCAAAATGCATGTGAAGCCTTTTGTAAGAATGTTCGGATTTCTGTTCTCGATCACGAAGCAGGAATCGAGATTTTGGTATCGGATGATGGGCCCGGAATCCCTGTAGATGTGCTGCCGAATATCTTTACGCCGCTTTTTACTACCAAGAAGGCTGGAAGCGGTTTGGGACTTCCAATTTGCAAGAAAATCGTGGATTCCCTCAGCGGAGAATTGCGTGTACAGAGTCAGGTGGGAACGGGAACTACCTTTTCGATCCGACTGAAAAAGAATTTAGAAGTGAAGGCTACTGCTTAATATGGCTCGAATACTTGTTGTCGATGACGAAGAAAACGTTCGAAAGATTATTGGAATCCAGCTTCGTCGCTTGGGTCACGAAGCCACTGAAGCCGGTGACGGATCAGAAGCTGTCGAGATTTTAAAAACTCAGAGTTTTGATACCCTCATCACCGATCTAAAAATGCCCCAGATGGACGGACTTGAACTGCTGCAGATTGTTCGTAAGCACTATCCTCAAATGCCCGTCATTATGATTACCGCACACGGAACCATCGATACTGCCGTAGAAGCGATGAAGCGTGGGGCCTTTGACTATATTACCAAGCCTTTTAATCAAGAGGAATTTCTTAGAACGATTGAACGAGCGGTTCGCTCGTCCGAAGAACTCGCTAAAGAATTTCAGCGTTCAAGAGCGATATTACGACAAGAAGATAAACTCATTGGCACCACCGAAGACGTCGAGAAAGTCTATGCCATCATTGAACGGGTAGCGAATAATTCGAGCAACGTGTTTGTGAACGGAGAGATTGGCACTGGCAAAGAAGTCGTTGGCAGACTTCTCCACGACAAAAGCGCTCGGCGTGAAAAACCCTTAGTGAGAGCCTATGTTTCTGCTTGCCCCGTGACAGATCAAGCGGCCTATCTTTTTGGGGATCATCAACGCCCTGGCTGCTTTGCGCTAGCCGAAGATGGCACTCTCTATATTGATGAGGTTGGAGTTTTAAGTTTAGACGTCCAAGCCCAACTCTTCGAAGCCCTTACTTCAGGTCAGTTTGATGGACCCAAAGGCTCCGTCAAAGTCGAATCTCGTTTAGTAGCGGCCTCTGATCTTAATGTCCTCGAAAAGATTGAAAGCAATGATTTTAGAAAAGATCTTTTTTATTGTCTGAATGTTGTCCCCATTTATTTGCCCCCGCTTCGAGAACGCACACAAGATATCGAACCTTTGGCCGATCAATTTTTGAAAATCTTCTCAAAGAAGTTTAGCAAAACGGTGAGTCATCTAGACGAAGAGGCCCTCTTTTCTTTGATCCAGTATTCGTGGCCGGGGAATATTCGCGAACTAGAGAACTGCGTCGAATACGCGGTCAATGTGGCTGACAGCCCCGTCATTAAAAAACAGCACCTACCCGCTCACATAACCAACTCTGCCTTAGCTCCGCGGGTCTCTCGTCGGGCCAAAGACGGGATGGCGGCTCGCGTCCAAAGTCTAGAGAAAGTGGCCATTGAAGAAGCTCTACGCAGTTCTAACGGAGATGTCTTGAAAGCCTCACAAAAATTAGGGGTTCCGCCTTCTCTTCTAGAAGAAAAGATGAGTCAGCTCAAACTCGTTGCCAAGAAATCCTAATCCGTTAGATTTTCATAGAAGGAGATTTTTATGGCCGGAGATGTCACGTCTGGTATCGAGGTGTTTGATTTAGAAAAGCAGTACGGATTAACTACTGCCCTTCATGGGGTTTCTTTTAAAGTCCCGGAGGGAGAAATCGTCGGTTTTCTGGGCCCAAACGGCGCAGGCAAAACCACTACGATGCGAATACTTACAGGCTATTATTTACCCACAAAAGGGGACGCCAAAATTGCGGGCTATTCGGTTCTGAAGAATAGTGACGAAGTAAGAAAAAGAATTGGCTACTTGCCCGAGACACCTCCTCTTTACACCGAAATGACGGTGCAATCTTATTTGCAGTTTGTGCTCGAACTGAAAGGCATTAAGAAAAAAATCGCCCAAGAAAATTTAGAATGGGCTCTAGAAAGCTGTGGCCTAAGCCATAAGCGAAATTCAGTAATCGCAACTTTATCAAAAGGCTTCCGCCAGCGAGTGGGATTGGCTCAAGCGATCGTGCATAAACCTCCGGTAATTATTTTGGATGAACCGACGGTGGGTCTCGACCCTCTACAAATTCAAGAAGTACGAAAACTTATTCAATCTTTTCGTGGCAAACATACGGTGTTGATATCGACTCATATTCTTTCAGAGGTTACTGCCAATTGCCAACGAGCCATCATTATTCATCGAGGCAAAATCATTCACGAGCAGGCTATAAGTGATTTAAGTGATCGCCAGTCTCTAGAAGAAGTTTTTTTATCGGTAGTGACCAAAGATGAAGTTCAAGGCTCTTCGAAAGAAGTAGCCGCTTAGATGAAAAGGAGAAAATGAGATGCGTTGGGCAGCCTGGACAATTTGTAAGAGAGAAGTAAAAAGTCTTTTTGTTTCTCCAATTGCGTACGTAGTTCTTGGTCTTTTTGCTTTGGCTTCTGGAATTCTTTTTCGCTTGGGCATGGAGCAATTTGATAATTTTTTAAAAGATCCCCAAATTCAGATGCAGCTGGCTCAGAGCCCAGACTTTTTGAATCTGGTGAATATCAACAGCTTTTTGGTGATCAATGTCACTCAAGTTACGTTTACGCTCTTATTAATCGCCATTCCGTTTTTTACCATGAGGCTTCTAACCGAAGAGAGAGTGAACCATACTTACGAACTTTTGAAGACCTCCCCATGCAGCAACTGGGACATTGTATTGGGTAAGTTTTTAGCCTCCGCTTTTTTTCTCTTTCTCTGCCTGCTTTCGCACGGAATATTTTTAACGCTGATGTTTTGGTACGGAAATCCTGAACCCCTTCCAATTGTATCGGCATACTTGGGGCTCTTTCTTTCGGGCTTAACGTTTGTGGCCGTTGGACTTTTTGCCAGCGCGATCACACATCATCAGATTATTGCCCTGATGATCTCATTTGCAATTAATGTAGGCTTAGTCGTCATCTCTTGGGGTGCGAATAATACTTTCGAGCGGCTTTCAAATTTTTTGCAGCAGGCTTCTATTAGCCACCACTATGAGCAATTTAACCAAGGCATTATTCAGGTTTCGAGCTTAGTTTATTTTATTAGCGTACTGGTTCTATTTTTAGGAGCGGGACGAATTGCCGTGCAAGCCGCCTCGCGGGCCTAAGGGAGATGATGATGAAGACTTGGATTCGTTTAAGTGGAATTGCTGGACTAGTTCTCATTGGCTTTGGAATTATCGGCTGCGCTTTTTTGGCAGGCGATCCTCTATTTAGAATAGCGGTTAGCCAAATCATACTTGGCATAGTTCTTTCAGCCTTTTATGTAGTCAGCTCGTTTGGAGAAACGGTATCGGCCTTACTCCGTAATAAAGAGAAACTTATGGGAGTGGTCGCCGGACTTCTCACTTTGATTTTAATTGTGGGAGTAAATGTCATTTCTCAAAGCCAATTTGGTGAAGTCCGCTTTGACGTTACTAAAAACAAAATTCATACCCTTGATCTCGAAACCATCAAGATTCTAAAAGGCCTGAATACTGACGTAGAGGTATCGAGTTTTGTGGTGGATCCTCGCTATCGAGGCTTATTTGAAACGCTTGCCGATCGCTACCAGTACCAGAGTAAACATATTAGCTATAAAACCTTGGACGGAAAAAAAGATCCTCGGCTGATGAAGCAATTGGGAGTCACTGAAAATCAGATCGTATTCCGCAACCCTAAGACGGATAAAAAAGTGGTTTTAGACGCTGGGCAAATTAACGAGCAAGAATTCACCTCGGGTCTCCGCCGCTTAATTGGCGAAACTGGTAAGAAAATTTATTTTATTACCGGCAGCAGCGGATCAGGAATTGATGACCGAACCGAGAAGGGCCTCTACTTCACGCGATATCTTCTCGAACGAGAAGGTTATGACGTGGCGGGGGTGAATCTCGCTGAGAAATCAGAGCTCCCAAAAGATGCTGCAATGTTGGTCTATTGGGGCAATGACAATCCTGCAGCCCCAGGAGTCGTTAGTCTTCTTGAAACCTTCGTCGACGCGGGCGGCAAGTTAGTCATCGCGCAAGATCCAGTCTTAAACGCGACGAAAGACGCTATGGTTTCAAATAATCTTGAGCCCTTACTAAAAAAGTTCGGCTTAGAGATTGGTAAATCTATCATCGTGCAACTTCGGCCTGCGCTAGCGGTGCAGCAAAAAGCCGGAAAGTCTGAAATCGTACGAACGGGAACGCAACGCTTAGTTCGAATCGCCGGACTGGGGACCTCGGGTCACCCCATCGTTCTGCCTTTAAAGGATGAGATTTTTGATTTCGTTTTTACTCAGCCGGTTTTGCAATTAGACTCTGTTAAAAACGAGGGTCTCGATAGACAGATTATAACCGAAACGGCTGAAGCCGCTTTTTTAGAAAGCTCGATTAAAAAACTTCTGGGCGCTGAAGAGACCGTCAAAGAAGAAATTAAAGGCAATGGACCCTTTCCCCTCGCTCAAAGCGCAATATTGAAATTGTCGACTCCAGGTCCGTATGGATCTGAAGCCAAGCTCATTGCTTTCGGAAACGCGGAGTTCGCTCGGAACACCGCCATTCAGCAAGGAGCCAATGCCGACTTACTCATGAACTCGTTTAACTTCTTAGTTGATAGCAAAGAGGGTCTCACCATCCGCCCTAAGTCTTGGACGCCTTCTACTTTGAGAATTACTGAAGAAACAAAAAGAGCAGTTTATTTTGCCAGTATATTTCTGCTGCCGATGTTAATCATTCTTTTTGGATTGAGCGTCTGGAACTTTAGAAGGAGTCGGGTGTGAACTGGAAGGGGCTTACGCTCCTCGTTGTTTTGACTATAGGAATGCTGATCTATCTGCAGTTTGGAGTTATCCAGAAATCAGAGAAAAAAGAGATTCAGAAAGAAACTGAAGCGAAAATTTTTAAAGACCTGAATGGTTTGAAAAGAATTATTATTCGAAACACTCGCGAACCCGAGATTGTTTTAACACAAGAGGACAGTCGTTGGAATATAGAGAAGCCAATACAAGACATCGTTTCTACTTCGCAGTTAGAAACATTTCTAGCCGGACTAAAGAACTTAGAAATTAAAAGCGTACTTTTAGAAAACGCAGAATTTGAAAGTAGAAAACTGAATCTCGATCAGTACGGATTAAAGCCTGATTCTTATCAAATCGAGCTCGACTTCTCGGCGGGCCCGAAGACAATAGTTTTCGGGGATATGCTTGGAGAAACTTTCGACTTCTACGCTCGCCTCGGAACCGAGCCTCGGATTTTGATCGTGAGCTCAGATATTGAGTCTTCTAGAACTTTGGGAGCCCAAGACTGGCGAGAAAAGAAATTGGTAAACGTCGATGCCAGTCAGATATTAAGAATCAGCATTGACAGAGAGAAAGATACTCTTGAATTTGAAAGACCTGCGGTCGGCAAAGCCTGGGAAATGAAATCTCCCTTTCGACTCCCCCTCGACCAAGAATTTACTAATAATCGCCTTCAGAAGATTAGTATCGTGCAGGCCAATTCTTTTTTAGATCAGCTCCCCTCTGCCCTTCGAAAGCCCTCCATCCGAGTTAAAGCTCTTTTTACCGACGGGACCAGGGATGCTCGCAGTACTTTAGAGGATCCTCTTCCGCAAGGAGTCGAAGTGATCTTTGGTCGTAGTCTGAGAATTGGATCCAAGAATAAAGACGCCGGGGACGATTATGACTATTTTGCTAAATCTGACAAAGCTCCGGCTGCTCAGATCGCTCGCTTTCACTTTGAGAACTTTGACCGGCCTGCGCGCGATTTCGTTGAAAAGAAGTTCGACGATTTTTTATCTCTAGATGTCAAAAGTTTTAAAGTTTGGCAGGATGGCAAACTTATTCTCAGCGCTCGTCGAGAGGACGAATCGGTTAGTTTAGAAGCCCACGGAAAACAACTCCCAGGCTCAGAGCTTAGTTACGAAAAAGCCTTACAACACTTGCGTAACCTAGTGGCCTCTCAATTTGTAACCCCTGATTCCAAACCTAAGCCTCAAAGAGTGGGATGGATGGTGGAGCTAGAAATGAAAGACAAAACGAGTCGCTACTTTGCTTTTGAAAACCCCTATGCGGACGGATCTATGTGGACGAGCAAAAATCAAATTGATCTTCGTTATCAATTTCGAGCCAACGCGCTCAATCCCAAGCTTTTCTCACTTGATTCGTTGACTCATCCTCCAATCGAGAGTCTTAAGAAAGCACCGGCGTCAAAGCCAGATTTGCCAAAGAAAGGACACTAGATTGAGCTCTTCAGAAATGCCTAAAATTAGTCTTGAGACCTTTATTTTATCGATAGGAACCGCAGCCATGGTTGCGCTCGGAGAAATGGAAAACCCTCTAACAAAAAAGAAGGATGAAAATCTCGATGCGGCCAGACAGAATATTGATATCTTAGAAATGTTGGTCGAGAAGACCAAAGGGAATCTGACCGAAACTGAAAATAGAATTTTGACCGGCGTCTTGTTTGAAACTCGAATGAAATTTGTCGCCAAGCAAAAATGAAAGTGAAAGTGAAAGGACCATTATGATTAGCCGTTTTTTTAACATCATTCTCTTCGTAGGATTAACATCCAACCCCCAACTTTTTGCGGCGAACCTTTGGACCGAGAAGCCGGCAAATACGCCTCCTCTCGTTCAGTTGCCAAGCGTTCAACCGATCGTACGAGAAGTTGACTCCACCGTCGTGTTTATAAATTGCACCTCAAAAGGGGGGGCCAAGAAGGAAGAAGAAGAAGGACCTCGAAGAAGAGGTCCGATGCGTCCTGAAGACTTGTTTGAAAAATTCTTTGAGCAAATGCCTCAGCAGCAGCAACCTCGCCGGTCTTCAGGCTCGGGTTTTATTATTTCTAAAGACGGTTATATTTTGACCAACAACCACGTCATCGACAACGCCGATAAAATCGAGGTTACCATCACTCGAGTCGACGACAAGAATCAGAAATCTTCTAAACAAGATACTTACTCGGCTGAGATCGTAGGACGAGATCCACGCACTGATATCGCTCTTATTAAAATCAAGCCCACCAAAGACTTGCAAGTAGCTCCTTTAGGAGACAGCGAAGTACTCTCGAAGGGAGACTGGGTGATTGCGCTTGGAAATCCGTTCGGCTTAGAGCACTCGGTATCGGTAGGAATTGTCTCGGCGAAAGAAAGAGAAATTAGCTCGAACGAGAATCGCCGTTTCGACGAGTTTATTCAGACCGATGCCGCCATCAACTTTGGAAACTCTGGCGGCCCACTCGTTAATTTAAAAGGGGAAGTGATCGGAATCAATACCGCGATCACCGCTCAAGGCTCGGGAATTGGTTTTGCGATTCCGATCAATGTCGTCAAAGCGATTATCCCGCAGCTCGTCGAAAAAGGGGGGGTGGCGCGTGGCTATCTAGGAGTCACCATTCAAGATGTCACTGCAGAAGTTAAAGATGCAATGGGACTCGATGTAGCCGAAGGAGTTCTCATCAACGGCGTAGCCCCCGATGGCCCAGCGGCAAAGTCAGACGTAAAGTCTGGAGACGTCATTATTCAAGTGAACGATTTAAAGACTCCTGACGCGAAAGCTTTGCAAAAGGCTGTCGGATCAAGACCTCCCGGAGAGATCGTTACCCTGCTTGTCACTCGGGACAAAAAACAGCGCTCGGTGAAGATAAAATTAGGAGCTCTTGATCAACCCATCGTGAAGGGCGCTAACAAACCGAGTACCGACGAAGATTTGTTGGGATTAGTCGCTGGGCCAAATCCTCAAGGCACTGGGGTAATCGTTTTGGATCTCGATGAAGACTCTCCCGCGGCTTTAAGCGGCCTCAGACCTCGAGATCTACTCATTGAATTTCACCATGATAAAAAGAAGATTACTTTAACTTCTGTCAAAACCTATCAAGATGCGGTGGCAAAAGTTAAAGAAGGAGATTCTGTAGTACTTCAAATAGAGAGATCAAATGGCGAAGTGACCATCCGCTCTTATATTCCATTTCGAGTTCCGGCGAAGCAAAAGCGAAATTAACCAGGACGAATACAGAGGGTGGGCTCTTAGCCCGCTCTCCTCCTGTTTTAAAATGGATAAATAACGGTTATCGCTTTAGCAGTGGCTGGGTATGGATTCCAAATAGCGTGAGGGTTCTGCGAACGAATAAAAATAGAATCGCCAACCAGCATCTCAAACTCATCGCCATCGACCAGCATTTTAATTTTTCCTTCGATCACATACAGAAACTCTTCGCCAGGATGGGTCAGATCTGAATCCCTTCGCTTCACTTGATGACCGGGAAACTCCAACAGATAAGCATCCATATGCTTATCGTCAGAAGGCAAAGTGAGAGGCGTATACAAATAATCTTTAACCGGAGCCGTAGTGAGTTCGGTAAGTGGACTCACTCGAAGCTGTTCGCTGGTCCGAATCAGCTCATAACTTTTAGGAGAATGTCGTTCTCTAAAAATATCTGCGACATTAATCTCCAAGGCTTTTGCAATTTTGATGAGATCGGCGATCCGTGGCACTTGCGAGTCCTTTTCAAAGTCTTCTAGCTGTTCCGACGAGATCCCAGTCTTTGTACTTAGCACTTTAGTCGACGAGCCCTTCTTTTCTCGAAAGGATCGGAGTCGCTTTCCTAATGCTAAAAACTTCATGAGTTCTTAAGTCTCTCGAAATCAAGCCCTAAAAGTCTAGTCGTTTCGGTAGTTTAAGTTCGCTTGAAGAAGCAAGCAGGCTTCGCTAAGACCTTTAGCAAGTGCGATGGTCATCTGAATTGTTGAAAGCGGGTTGGTGGCTGGGGGCCGCATTTTTCATTTATCATCCTATTTTTTCACAAGGAGTCTCGACTACGGTCGGGGGTCTTACCACGACCCCGACGAGAGTGGGACCTTCTTCAGTATTTTGGAATCCCGCGTCGCTAGGTCCGACCTTCGGAACGATCATTGATACCAATATTTCTCTGGTCGGAGGATGGTTGATTTATGATCGCGAAGGGACGAACCCTCAAACCAACCAAGAGTTCGACAGTAGCCAGATTAGAGTTTTGGCTCCTAACCCCTATTTATCATTTTCAAGTGACTTTGGACTGAGCCAATGGCGCTTTGGATACTCCACTTATTTTCCAACAGGTGGATTTGCCAGCTACCCCACTAAAGGATCTCAGCGCTATGAGCTGATTCGAGGCTTGTATATTCCTTGGAATCAGCAACTCACCGTTGCGTACTCTCCCCACTCCGATTGGTCGTTTGGTGCGGGATTCATTTACTCTCTGGGCTTTTTTAAAGCCGAGTTTGATATCGATATGGCAAAGGTTCTCTCAAAAATAACCGAGGGCGCTCAGGTGCCAAAAGAAAGCGCTTCATTAAACTCTCGATCTCGAATTCCTCTTAGCACCGCTCACGGATTTACCGGAAATTTTGGAATTCTCTATCGTCCCAATGTGCAATGGTCCTTGGGACTCTCGATGGTGCTACCGATGCAACATGTGTTTTCGCAAAGACTTGAGATGCAAAGACCTAGCGGATTCAAAACTTTAGAAACTGGGCTCGCGAGCTTAGGACTCGAAGAACAGTTCAATCATCAAGCCACCTTCAAATTCAGAATGCCATTTTTATTTAATCTGGGAATTCGATTTCAACCCTACGGTTATTATACTGGTGAATATTACGGTCGATATGCACTCAGCAGTCAGACTCCTTTTGCTTCGGTGAAGTTCAAGGGATCTAGTTTAGCAGCCCTTGAAGATGCACTGATTCCCGGCGCAAAAGCGGAAGACTCTTACTCGCTAGGAACCGTTCAAACATTTGATCTATGGCGGCCTGTCCAAGCGGGACTCGTTGGGGGATATTCTTCTTCTGGAGTACCTGAACAAAGCGTTTCGCCAGCTCGAATTGGGTTTAATATTTTTACCTTGGGAGTTTTTGCGCGCTATAAGTTTAACTCTCATTTGAAACTCACCGGAGAATACGCTCACAGTTTCATACAGACTCGAGTGATTAAGAATGCGGTGGACCCTAAAAGTTCGATTTCTCTTTACGACAAGCCTAGCGGTAACGGCGAGTATCGAGCGGGCATGGATCGAGCAGGAATAAGTTTGAGCTATGAATTTTAATTATAGAAATTCTATTGGTATCGCAGTGGTATGCATGCTCTGCATTTCATCAGCCTCTGCTGCTGCCACGAATCAGTTTTCGTTAGGAATTGTGATTCGTCAGGGCGTGCTTAAAAAGCTGGCCCAAATCGTGAACTCCACCGCCGAGCCCTTGAATTTGCGCTATTGCATGTCTAGCGTTCCTCAGCTTGGCAAATGGACTGTGGATGCAGAGTTTTCTGGCCAGCTTTCGAACTCCGATTCGAACTCCAATTGGACGTCCACAAACAATGGGGCGGTATTGCTCGAGACCCAACTTCAAAATCTCAGCATTAAAGGCACACTCTATCGAGGCTGTGATTATGAAACCCTTCGAGACGGATCGACCGGTGATCTGGTGATTTCGCCTGAACGAAGATTCACAGGATTCGAAGTGAAACAACCTGACGACAATAGCTCGATTCCGATTTCAGTTTGGTTTGATCCAGCCAACTTTCTAGCCAAGGCCAACTACATCTCTGTCGTTGCCGCCGCGTCAATCGCACAAATCAAAGTCGAAGACCTAAGGGTTTTCTCCTCTGCGCTTAACGGTGAAGACCTTAAAATTTCAATATTCACATGGCTATCCGAACTTGGCGGTAGGGCTTTTGGAATCTGGCTTAAAGAGCAATTTCGCGGCATGTCTTACGTCGAGAATTTAGGAGACTTATTGCGCGAGCACCGTAACCGAAGCGAACTCGTACAATTCGAGCAAGGGGCTTTAAAAATTACTCACTCCAAAGGAATCCTCGATCAACTAGAGCTTGCTCTTGCGGTTTATCCTCGAAGACTGAACTCACTCTTTCTCTCTCCCAAAGGAATCGAGTTATATTTTAACGCCCTTATTTTGAATCATGAGGACTTAAATCAAATGAATCTTCCTCTCAGCAATGATCGCTCTGATAATTTTCAAACTCGAGTATCCGCTTTAAAACAATGGTTGGGGTCTGACCTTGCTACCGAGGACACCACCTTCACCCGCCCTCAACTTCCTGAAAATCAATCCGACTTCAGCATGTTTATGACGGAGCCCTTGGTAAATCACATCATGGACCGCCTCTACCGAGAAGACCTTTTAAGTTTTCGCACTACGGTTGATCTAGGAGAATCGACCCAGGGGCTACTAATTAAAGAGTTGGCAGATGTAAAAATGCGACTCGACTTGGGATCTCGTCGGGCTCCTCATTTAAAATTTCAAGCAGATAGACTAAATCTCCAGGTATCGGATTACATTTTGAGTTTAGGAACTGAAATCGAAGATCGAATAATTCCCGCGACCCATATTCAGTGCTCCGTGAATCTTGCGGCGGATCTGACTTTTGATTCGGCGACCCGCAGCATTACTTTAGTTATGGATCCCAATAGTTTTTCGATCAACCTTCAAGAGCTTCATGGAAATCGAAAGCAAAAACTAGAAAAAGAAGATCTTAAACTTCTCGAGGGCCTAGCTAAAAGTTTTTGGGAAAAATATTTTCAATCGTATCCAAAACTAGCCTTGTTTCGACCGGTGTTTCAAACCGACAGAGCTACGATTCGACCACTAGATCTTAAAGTTCAAGATGGGATGATCTTAATGGATTTTGAGATCGTACCGGGAGCTGCCAGCAAATGACGACTTATCGCATCGCCTCTGTCTTTTTCTTTATTTTCTTAGCGAGCTGCCAATCAAAACCTCTTTACGAATCCTCACAGGCTCATCGCTCCATTCACCCCGAACTTGATATCGGTGAGTATTCTGTGCGGCTGAATGAGAAAGAAATTCTAACTTTTTCTCGTGGCCAAAAAGAACCTACCGGCCTCGTAAAAATGAATATTGAAAACGGCAACATTGAGATCATTGACGGCAATGCCAAAGCCGGAAAGGACCTCGCCCTCGAAAGCTCTTGGCTCTATTATAGGATTGAAGATTCAATCTATCGAAGGCCCTTTGGGACCGGAGTCGATGCTCAAACTTTAGTGCAAAAGATTTCTTCTGGGGTAGAAAAGCTAAAAGCAGTTACGATCGTTAACGAATTTGAGTACCTCCTTTTAAAAAAGGAGAAAGTCGGCGATTTTTTGATCTGTCGAAAAGGAGATAGTTCAGAGTACGTGTCGCACACGATCCCCCAGCAAGGAGTCGCCATGCGGGCCTTAGAAAATGGAAACGTTCTTTTGCTTATCGAAAATACTTCTGGCCTTTATCTGGCCGAAGCTGGCTGTTTGACCGGATTTGGACGGTCGGTCTTAGTCGAAGCTCGCGCTCAAAGTAACTATGCTAAATTTTTTGAAGACGAAAGTGGGGCCTGGCTCGCGTACTTACAAGAAGAAAAAGGAACTCTGCAGATGCTTTCTTTCGAAATAAAGAACCTTGAGATTTTGGAAAACCTACCGGTGGCTGGAAAAGCTTTCGAATCTTATGTGGGCATGGATATCGCTTTCTTTTCGGATGGTAAAAAACCGGGAGTATTATTTCTAAATGGACAAAATTTAAAGCTCCATTGGTCACGATACAAGAATCAAGCTTGGAGAGAAGAACCCATAAAACTCACTGGCGCAGTGGGTTTTTATAACACAGTTCTTAAGCGAAATAAGAATCTGCTTACGATTACTACCCATGCTTTTCGAGCCATAAATTCTGAAAATGATTACAGCTTTGAAGACCTTTTAGTCATGGATCTGGATCTAAGGTAGCCATCTTAATCGAGGAATGCTGACACCCTCTTCGTTCACCCATAAATTAAAGAAATCCCAGCCTACGAAAGAAGCTTGGGCTTTGAATTCTATTTCATCCAGGGGAGTTCCATAATTTTCTTCGGGGTCCGCTTCATCGCGGCCCTTTTCAAAATAAGATGAAGTCACAGAGGCCTCAACATCGTTGAAGCCAATGAGTGCTCGACTATGACGGCCACCGAAACTAAAAGAGGCAAGCGCATACGAGTTTGAGATTCGCGGCGAGCGACTCTCTCCCTCTACATACCCGACTAAGCCTCCAAGCTTCGCTCCGGCTTCGACATTCACATTCGCTGCTACAAATGAATTCGAAATACTTCCCGAGTTGCCGTTTGTACCTGAACTGCTACCCAAAATGCCAACTAAACCACCGACTTTTTCAACACCCCTTATCTGAGAACTTTCTACAAAAGACTCTTCTATCCGACTGCGATTGATGCCCACCAAGCCACCGAATCCAATGCTGTTCGAAGTTGACTCCGAACTAGTAATATTAGCGCTCATAACCACAACTTGCTTAATCAAACCATTATTTACGCCCGCTAAGGCTCCGACTTCTTTTTGACCGCTTACAAAGAATCCCTCTAGTGCGATATGCTGAACCACTCCAAACTTTTCAATGTGATCAAAGAGCCCTTCTGAATTTTCATCAGCGCCATTGGTGTTCGTAAAGTTTGCTATTTTAAAAGGGCGGTTCAAGCTTGAATGACCGCCCGCATAGAGGACACCCGAAAACCCCTGGTTGTTTCCATTTCTACCAATCGAGTCCATCTGCACGTTTTGAAGATCAATATCCTGGCAAACAAAATATTTGAGACTCAAATCACTTCTCATCGCGTCTAAGCTAATTCGGTTATAAATGCCGCGATCAAAGTCAAAGCCTGCTTCTAGTCTTCGAACTTTAACCAGAACATCCCTGGTGGCTTGATTGCCCGCTTGATCGGTCGCGGCAAACGTAATCATGAGATCGCCTTTAATATAAAAGAAATTAGAGAAATCGGGATTTTGAACATCTGGATTAGAGTCAAGATTATCAGTAGCCGTCGCACTTAAACCAAGACTTGAATCACAGAGATCAACCGAGTGAAATTCACCCACATTGCGGCTCAAGGTGATGACGGGAGGCGTGGTGTCTCTTGTAATATTTCTGCCAATCGATTGTTCATTACCAGCCAAGTCAGTTCTTTTAACTCGCAAAGTTCGAACGCCATCGGGGCCGCTGAGATTCACACCTGCGAAAGAAAAAGTATTTATGGTGGGTCCGCTTGAACTGCAAGCTGCGAGTATTGGAGCTCCGACCGGAGTGCCGTTCTCAAGTACTTCTAATCTGATCTGGCTAGCGCTTCCTCCGTCAGCCGAGTCACATGTCCCAGCCACGATAGGAATAGAGTTCTGAAAAAATCTATCTGCCATCGGAGACGTAAACGTTAGATTTGGAGGAATGGTGTCGAGAATCAAATTGCGGGCAATTTGAGGAGAGTAAGTGCCAGCAAAATCTCTTTGACGAATTCGAAGCACCTTCGGACCATCGCCGCTGTTGAGATTAATCAAGCGTGAGTAAATTCCGTTATTGCAATCGATGTTGAAGGGCGCGCCCACTACGTCGCCGGTTACTTCTAAAGGCTCCGCTCGAAAGCTTCCCGAATTAGAAGTTTCACAAACGCCAGAAATTGTCTGACCGACCAATCTGGTTCTAAGACCTTCGGTCGGAGTTAAAATCGTGACCGCGGGAGCCTGGGTATCTAATTGAAATTGTCGAGACGAAGAAGCTCCATCAACACCTGCAGCATCGACTTGATTTGCCGATACTAATCGAGCGCCTTGATCGCCGCCCGAAAGAATTGCTTGGCCGCTAAAACTTCCCAACAGAGGGTCCGAACCTGAAGGGACGCAAGTTACTCCGGCAGTTGAAGGTTGAATCCCTCCAGTGAAGCGAACTTGCCTGACGACCCCTGGTGCGGTCGAACAGCTTCCCGATATTATCATTGCCGACTGTCCATTATTAGGAGTGTTGGCAGCAGGAGCCATGATTGCCAAACCGAGCCCATGCTGAAAGCTACGACGGTTCGTGCCGATGTTTCCGATTCCATCCCTCTGAGTAACGAGGACCTCTTCTGAACTAGGAATGGTATCGGAGCCGCCAGTAAAAAAAAGCCTCTGTGAGAACTGACTGTTTGCACAACTTGTGTTTACTGGAGAGTGCTGAATCATCTCACCAGAAATGATAACGTCTTCCGCTCCCGTTGAAGAGTCGCAAGATCCTTGCAAAGTGAACTCGCGGTGAAAAGCAGCGCCAGCACTAGGAGCCGTTATCAAGACGTCGGGAGATTCACTATCGATGTTGAAATCACGAAAAACTTCTGAATTCTCTCCATTGGCATCCGTTTGACGGACAATAACGTTGCGACTTCCGGTTCCTAGTCTCAATTGAATCTGAGCCGAAAAAGTATCCGCCACACAAACCACAGAAGATCGGGGAACTATTCCGTTATTTTCAACTGAGCTTGAAAACGAAACCATCGAAACTCCAGATCCTGAAGTACATTGTCCGCTCAGAGTAATACTTGAAGCTGTATTCGTATTGGGGGCAGGCAGCAAGATCTCCAAAGTCTTTCCTCGTCGAACGCGTCTAGACACTTCGCCAATATTTCCACCGCCATCGGTTTGCGAAGCGCGAATGAGTTTACTTCCCACACCAAGACTGAGGTCCACCGTTCTTTGGTAAGTTCTATCTGCCAAACAAGGAGTCTCTATCGGCGAGTTTAAAATATCTCCAGTAATCCGCACACCAGAAGTCTGTGAATGAAGTTCGCAACTTCCTGTCACCGTGACCCTTGAGAAAAATCCTGAATCGATGAGCGGCTGGCTCATGATCACCAACGGAATCATCGTATCGCGAACTCTTACTTCTCGAATAGAACGCGCTTGGTTACCCGAAGCATCGCTCGCAAAGTAATCCACTCTATAAACACCAATGAGATCGGGATTCACTTGAGGGATAGACGAGAAAGTCGGCGCCAGATCATAAGCGTCGATCGCTTGGAATCCA
>Ga0163144_10003491_pt1 | contig 35762 bp, 31 predicted proteins | sample OliLak19BULKMAT1_FD_123175 | JGI IMG/M metagenome (GOLD analysis project Ga0163144, IMG submission 123175) | Freshwater microbial mat bacterial communities from Lake Vanda, McMurdo Dry Valleys, Antarctica - Oligotrophic Lake LV.19.BULKMAT1 | ecosystem: Environmental > Aquatic > Freshwater >...
CAAAACCTGGTCGATTGAAATTTTATAATGATCGCTTAATATTTTTAGCTCAGGCATTGAAATATCCTTCTCCCCTCTTATGCGGCGGTAAGCACTATCGTTACTGATATTTAATATTTCTGCTACTTCATCAACCAATGATACATGGACTGGCAGAGAAGTCTTGACATGTTGAAAAAACAATACCTGAGCATTAGCAGTATCCATGATTGGTTAATTTTGGGGTTTTCTGCAAACAGGTGAACTGTTTTTTGCAGAAATTAATAATCACATGAAATATAAACCATTTTTTTTGCAAATCCCAATTATCAAATCTGTTATAGTACCCTGTTAGTGGTATAAATGCTAAATGTGTGATGCTGGCTGCAATTAGCAATTATGAAAGGGTTTCTTATGATAGTAGGTTTGATTTGTCAATCAGAAAAATAATTTATAACATTCAAAACTAAAAACAATGAAAAAGAGTATTATTTTAATACTGATCTCCGCAAGTTATAGTCATGCACAAGCTCCCCAGGTATATGCAGAATTGGGAGGTCCCAGTGTTGCAGGAATAAACTTTGATTCAAGATTTTCTAAAAAAGAAAATGGAATTGGTGGAAGAATAGGGTTCGGTGGATTTTCAATTGACGGAAGCGGTGTTCTCTTTATTCCAGTTGGTATCAATTATTTAATTGGCAAACCTGAATCAAAGAATTATTTGGAATTGGGTGCTGGCCATTTTATGGAGGGTTTTCAGTTGGATATAAGTTTAAATAAATGCATTTATTCAGCAACAAAAACTCATTATATGGAACATAACTTCAACACAAACAAAGGCGATCTTAAATACATCCTCGAAGAAGAAAGAAGAAGAGAAAAAGGGGAGCCTTCTCCTCTGGCATCTAAAAATAAAATAACTCATCTTTATGATTGCCTCAGGAATTGGATGACCACATTGTTATTGAACAAATCAACAAAACAACAAAGAATAAGAACAGCCTTGCCTGTTTTTATTGAAATGTTTTGTTGACCAGCATCAACAACTAAAACAATTGTTATGCGACTCCATCATTTGTTAATCCTCTTTTTACTTTGTAAAACAAATAAGCTGAATGCACAGGCACAGAGCTTAACACAAACCATTCGTGGTACGGTACTCGACAGAGACAGCCGCTCTCCTATTGCTGGTGCAACAATCACAATTGTTGATGCAAATGCTTCAACTATTTCAGATACATCGGGTAATTTTATTTTAAGACAGGTTGCTGTTGGCAGGCAACGGGTCCAGGTGACAGTTGTAGGTTACCAGCTGTATGTTTCTGATGATATCATTATCAATGCTGCAAAAGAAGTTGAATTAATGATCGAATTAAGTGAAGAAAAAAAATCACTGGGATTAATTGTAGTAACAGGGATCCGTAACCCAAAGCTGCCTGTCAATAAATTTGCAATGGCAAGTGGCCGCTCATTTTCTGCAGAAGAAACACAACGCTTTGCTGCCAGTGCGAATGATCCGGGAAGAATGGTGATGGGTTTTCCCGGCGTGCAGGCATCAAGAGATAGTCGCAACGATATTGTGATTCGTGGAAATAATCCACTGGGTATGCAGTGGCGGTTGGAAGGTTTGGATATTCCCAACCCCAATCACTTTGCACGCAGGGGAAGCAGTGGCGGTGGTATTACTATTTTTAGTTTAAGTATGTTGGATAACTCCGATTTTTTCAGTGGTGCTTTACCTGCTGAATATGGAGATGTATTAAGTGGTGCCTTTGATATTCATTTCCGTAAAGGGAATCAGCAAAAAGCAGAGTACAGCTTTAAAGCAGGGATGATTGGTTTAGAATTTTCAACCGAAGGACCCATTCAAAAAGGAAGAAGTTCTTACCTGTTGAATTACCGTTATTCTTTTCTCGATATCTTAAATGCATTTGGTGTGAACCTCGTTGATGAACGGGAGAATAATAAATTCCAGGACCTGTCATTTAATCTTTCATTCAGCAACAAGAAAAAAACAGTGTTGACGAATGTATGGGGTATTGGTGGTTACAGTAAAGAAACATTTGCAGCCGTTAAAGATACCAACAACTGGAAACAGTATGATGATTATGCCATTTATGATAACCGCACAAAAATGGGTGCCATCGGGTTTGCACAAACCATTACCCTCAACAAAAAATCATTTTTAAAAACAGCACTGGCTTTTACCGGTCAAACCATCACTTATGTGGATGATACACTTACAACCAGGGGTGTGCCTACAACAGTAAATGATGAACTGTTTGTCAATAACAGGATTGCAGCCACCGTATCGTATAATTCAAAAATGAATTCTGTTGTAACATTAAAGACAGGCACATTTGTAAACCTGCTGAACTTCAAGTTTCAAAAAAACAGTTGGGATTATACAAACAATACATTCAAAGAAAATGTTCTTAATGGCGATGGTAATAGCTGGATGCTGCAACCTTATCTCCAATTCAGCATTAAGCCTGTTTCAAAGCTGGTCATTAACCCAGGTGTACATGTCATCTATTTTGCATTGAATAAACAGGTAGAAGTTGATCCCCGTTTATCCGTTCAATATAAATTTTCAGCTAAAAGCAATTTAACTGCAGCGTATGGATTGCACAGTAAAATTCTTCCGCTGGGTTCTTATTTCTATCAAGCTGCAGGGTTGTATCCCAATATGAATCTGAAGATGATGCGTTCGCATCATTATGTGTTGGCATATGACCAGTTGATTGGTAAAGGCTGGCGCTTTCATATTGAAGCATACCATCAGCAACTGTTTCAGATACCTGTTGTGAATGACATCAACCGTACCTTTTGGATACTTAATGAAATTGATGGATATGCCAAAGAAGCATTGGTGAGCAAAGGCAAAGGAAAGAATACAGGTGTTGATGTATCCATTGAAAAGTTTTTTTCAAAAGGATTGTTTATGATCGCTTCTTTTTCTGTATTTGAATCAACCTTCACTCCTTTAAATGGAAAAACATACAATTCAAGATTCAATTCACAAACAAGTGGTTCATGGGTTGGAGCAAAAGAATGGAAATTGAAAAGGAACCGTGTGTTCCAGGCAGGATGGAAAATGCTGTACAATGGAGGTTTACCTCTTTCTCCATTGGCTGTAGTGCAGGATGGAAATACAAGAGAACCACTGCTCGATGAAACAAGACCTTACAGCGAACGTGTTACTCCTTATTGGAGAACCGATGGACGGTTTTCATTAAGAAAAGACAAACGAAAGATCAGCTGGCAATTGGCCCTTGATATACAGAATGTATTTATTCAACGAAATATTGATGGACTCAGCAGACGATATGATCCTGGCACCAAACAGTGGATCTATAAAAAGCAATCAGGCATAACACCTGTATTGAGTTATCAAATTGATTTTTAAGTTTAAACCCGTTGCTTCATCACTTCATATAAAATCATGGCCGTTGCTACCGACACATTTAAGCTTTCAAAATCTCCTTTTATGGGGATTTTGAAAGTTTCATCACATATTTTCATCAGTGCAGGAAAAACACCTTTCTCCTCCCCTCCCATGACGATGGCGCAAGGTTCATTAAATTCGCAATCGTATATAACTTTTGATGCAGTCATTTCACTCGCCAATACTTTAATTCCATTCAGGTGAAGATCATCTACTGCTTTCATTAAACTGTTCACACGGCAAATGGCAATCTGTTCCAATGCACCTGCACTTGTCGATATTGCATCTTCATTTAAAGCCCCAACGCCTTTATCGGGAATAATGATGGCCTGCACACCGCAACAATAAGCAGTACGGGCAATGCCGCCAATGTTTCTTATATCGGTAATGCCATCCAAAATTAAAAACAAAGGCACTTCGCCTTTATCAACCACCCATGAAATTACCTGTTGCAGATCCTGGTAACGGATTTTTGAAAGCTGTGCAATAATTCCTTCATGATCAGGAATATTAAATCCATTTAATTTTTCAACAGGAACTTTACTGATGGGGATGCTTTGCTGAAATGCGAGTTTCTTGATTTCTTCAATTACATCACCATACAGATTATTGTGTATGTAAATCTTATCTAATTGCTTGCCTTCCTGTAAAGCTTCTAATACAGGCATTCTTCCTGCAATCAATGTAGCTTTTTTGGGCCGATGTTGTTGTTGCTTAAAATGTTTCACATTGCAAAGAAACATAAAAAAGAAACCCATCAACTTATTCAGTTGATGGGTCTTGTATTTTTGATCAGGTTGTTATTATTTCAACCCGAATGCTTTTTTCACTTTTGACACATAATCCAATTTTTCCCAGGTAAACAATTCCACTTTCACTTTTTTCACTTTTCCATCAGGACTTGTGAATGTTTTTTCAACAAACTCAGGTACACGGCCCATATGTCCGTAGGCCGCTGTTTCACTGTAGATAGGATTACGCAATTTCAAACGCTGTTCAATAAAATAAGGACGCATATCAAAAATACCTTCAATGATCTTTGCAATCTGTCCGTCTTTCATGTCAACTTTTGCAGTGCCGTATGTATTCACATTAATGGATGTTGGTTTAGCTACGCCAATAGCATAAGAAACCTGCACCAAAACCTCATCGCACAAACCTGCAGCAACCATATTCTTTGCAATATGACGTGTAGCATAAGCTGCAGAACGATCTACTTTAGAAGGATCTTTACCGCTGAAAGCACCACCACCATGTGCACCTTTACCACCGTAGGTATCAACAATAATCTTACGGCCTGTTAAACCGGTATCACCATGCGGTCCGCCAATTACAAACTTGCCGGTTGGGTTGATATGATATTTAATATCGCTATTAAACAAAGAAGCGTATTTCTTATACTTGGATTTAATACGTGGAATAAGAATGTTGATCACATCCGCTTTGATTTTTGCAAGCATCTTTGCTTCTATATCAAAGTCATCGTGTTGAGTAGAGATAACAATCGCATCAATACGAACCGGACGGTTCTGATCATTATATTCTAATGTTACCTGGCTCTTTGCATCGGGACGCAGGTAAGGCATTTTGGAATTCTTTTCTCTGCGGATAACTGCTAATTCAATTAACAGGTTATGCGCCAGGTCCAAAGCCAATGGCATATAATGCTCTGTTTCATTGGTTGCATAACCAAACATCATTCCCTGGTCACCAGCACCCTGCTCTTCTTTTTTCTTACGATCAACACCCTGGTTAATGTCGGCACTTTGTTCATGAATAGCGCTCAACACACCACAGGATTTCGCTTCAAACATATATTCACTCTTGGTATAGCCGATCTTTTTAATAACACCACGGGCAATTTCCTGTACATCCAGGTACGCTTTTGATTTTACTTCACCAGCCAATACAACCTGTCCTGTTGTTACCAATGTTTCGCAGGCAACTTTCGACTGTGGGTCAAATGCTAAGAAGTTATCAATTAATGCATCACTGATCTGGTCAGCTACTTTGTCCGGATGACCTTCGGAAACTGATTCTGATGTAAATAAATAAGCCATGATTTAATTTTTTTCCTGATGGATTTGAAGGCGCAAAGATAAGTGTAGAACCAATTCAATTTTATTGCTTGGAGTAATAAATTCGCACAAATGTCCGGTACTGTGGATGAGAACCTCCTCCCAGTTGAACACGGCCAAAAGCAATTGGATTGATACTTGTAGAGCTGGAAATGCCACCGGAGAAGTCAGCAAAATAAGGTGCTGATAGTTTAAAATCTCTGCGGGTTGTTTTTCCATTTACTATATTCTGTACATAACTGGTGATGTTCATTTTGTATTCCGCTACCCGGTTACTGGAAGCATCATTGAAGAAGCTTGGAGTACCTCCGGTATATTGTGTATTGATATTATACAAACTAACATTACGTATAAAATCAATTGAAAATGAGTTTACGTAATAGCTTGCACTATCGTAGGGGATACTTGCAATTTTGCCATCAGCCGTATAAGTATAAAGATGGAGCTGTGGTTGCAATAAAATATTTTCAATTGCAAGGGGGCCTTGATATATCTGCCTCGTTACAAGCTCTGCTCTGTGAATGATATAAAGTTTATTACTTAATGTATCCAACGATGGTACTTTTATTTTAACTGATGTACCCGGTGCGGTTTGTATATATGCGAGGCTGGATGGCAAGCCTGATGTTAGTGTTGGTGCTGCAATACTTCCTGTGTAATTGCGGTGAATTTTATTGGCATTGGCACTTCGGATCGTATCTGCAACAAATGTGAAGCGGGTTACAGTAGAACTATCGCCTCCACCATCTCTTTTTTTATACCTGTAATAAAGATTAAGGCGTGATTCTGTAGAATTCAGTAAAAAATAATGAATGGCATTTCCACTTACGGTTGAGTCGGCAATAACCGCCAAACCTCTCAGGTAATCTTTAAATATAGAATCGGTTCTGAAAGCTTTTGTTACATTATCCTGATCGAGTAAATCTCTTGCAAACACATCAGATAATCTTATACGAAATTGGTTAAAAATGGTATCTGTTTTATAAGCCGCTTTATAGCCGGTGCGTAGTCTTCTGGAAGTAACCTGTGTTGTTCCAAGAAAATCTGCTGTTGAAAAATTAACGCCTTCACTAACACGATATAACTTACCAGGTCTAAAAGTATTATCGGTTATTTTATACACATTTACTTTTGTAAGGGCATTGGTATCGCCATATGTTCCTGCAAATGCGAGCGACAGTACAAGGGAATCCAGAAATAAACTGTCTTTAGCTACGGGATAAGGACTAAATGGATAACTGGTAGGAAGCATCTGGAAATACATGGCAGCAGTTGTTGTACCAAATAAGGGATCGTTGATAAATCCTAAAATATGCTGATCAGCTTTTCCAACTTTTGTGCTGTCGTTCTCAATAAAAGAAGTTGTTTCAACAGGTAATTCCATTGTATCGGTAATTAACCTGTCTGCACCTGGTAACAAATCACTGCCAAGAGTTGTACGTTCTAACTTTGTACATCCACTTACGATTAATATTAATAAAACAGGAAAAGAGAATAACAGGTTCCTTCTGCGCATGTCCGTGCTGAGAAAATTCATAGTAATTATAACGATGATTATTTCGACGAAAGGTCGGTATATAGTTGTAAATAGTCTGTTAAATCACTGTCCGCTTTAAAGGGCAGCACTTTTTTACCACGCACTTTACCAAACTCTTCCAACAATTTTTTGTCAACTTTTTCAACACCAAATGTAATGGCATCAGCATAAGTAGCACCACCACGAAACATGGCTGTGTTAGTTCCATCCTTATAAGGCTCCAGGTCTTTGTCCTTAATACTAGGATGAATATTTGCCAGTTTTAAAAACTTAGGGCTCATTTTTTCTTTAAACGTATTTTGGCCAACGGTAAACACCAGTTTGCTGTTTCCAAAAACTGGTTCCTTCTTATAAGCTGTTTGGAGGTACATTGGGATTAAACCAGTCATCCAGCCACTGCAATGAATAATATCAGGAGGCCATCCGAATTTTTTAACTGTTTCTAAAGCTCCCTTACAAAAGAAAATAGAACGCAGATCATTATCATCGTACCACTTTTCATTTTCATCATGATAAATGAACTTACGTTTAAAGAAATCTTCATTTTCTAAAAAGTAAACCTGCAAACGGGCATTGGGAAGAGATGCAACTTTGATCTGTAATGGATAATCATCATTATCAACCGATACATTGATACCGCTCAGGCGAACCACTTCGTGTAACCTGTGACGGCGTTCATTAATAACACCAAAACGGGGCATGATACATCGGATCTCAAATCCACCATCATTTGCTTTGATCGCCAGTTGATTAACAATTGAGGAGAAATCTGTTTCCTCCAGATACGGAGACATTTCACTGGCTATGAATAAAATTCTTTTCTTTGCTGCTACCATTGCTGATTGTTAAGAAATCATTACCTCTTTTATGAGGTGGGCAAAGGTAGTGGATTTTACCGAAAAGGCTTGCATTGAGAGGCCTTTAGTTTACAAAAACAACGATTCATGTTCATTTTTCAGCAGGTTACTGACATCAGGTACTATCTTGATACAAAGCGTTTAGCCAATATTGAAATTGGATTGGTGCCAACAATGGGGGCACTGCATAATGGCCATTTATCGTTGATAGAACAAAGTAAAAAGCAAACCCGGCTAACCGTCTGTAGCATTTTTATTAACCCAACACAATTCAACGATCAAAAGGATTATGAAAAATATCCTGTTACTATTCATCAGGATATACAAATGCTGCATAAAGCTGGTTGCGATGTGTTGTTTCTTCCATCAGCCAAAGAATTCTATCCGCTGGGAACATCTCTCCTCCCTCACTATAATCTGGGTTATCTTGAAACAGTATTGGAAGGAAAATACCGCCCCGGCCATTTCCAGGGCGTTTGCCAGGCAGTAGATCGTTTGCTGAAAATTACCAAACCCGATTTGCTGTTCATGGGACAGAAAGATTTTCAGCAATGCATGGTTATAAAAAAACTGATTGAGTTGACCGGGGTATCAACACAATTAATGGTTGGCCCTATCTTGCGTGAAGATGATGGATTGGCCATGAGCAGCCGTAATACACGTTTGAATGAAGTTCAACGTAAAAAAGCAACGGCCATCTTTCAAACACTTTCATGGATGAAAAAGCAATTGCAACCCGGTAATGTTGTACAGTTGAAACAAACAGCAACAAATCTTTTACAGCAGCAGGGCTTTCGTGTTGATTATACTGAACTGGCAAAGGCCGAAACTCTTGAACTCATTAATGAATGGAATGGAACGGATGAAGTAGTTGCATTAATTGCTGCTTATTTAGATGAGGTACGCCTCATTGATAATAGCATATTAACATCTTAGAAAAATCATTTAAAAGAATCCTTTTAAATTTGCCGTTATGGAAATTGAAATATTAAAGTCGAAGATCCATCGTATTACCATTACTGAAGCCAATCTTCATTATGTAGGAAGTCTTACATTGGATGAAGACCTGATGGATGCTGCCAATATTATTGAACATGAAAAAATACAAGTAGTGAATGTAAATAATGGCACCCGCCTCGAAACCTATGTCATTAAAGGAAAGCGTGGTAGCGGTTTATGCTGTTTAAACGGCCCTGCTGCAAGACAAGGCACTGTAGGAGATGTAGTAATCATCATTTCCTATGCCACTATGAAGTTTGAAGAAGCAAAGAACTTCAAACCATGGCTGGTATTTCCCAAGGAGCTGAATAAACTTTAGTATTTTACATTCAAGTGGCGGATAAATAATTTTTTTGAGCCATCCTTTTTCATTATGATAAAAAAAAGAATTTTTGTTGCTCTTCAGTTCCTTTTTTTTCTTGGGCTTGGAATTTTTCTTGTTTGGTGGATGGCCAGGGGAATTGATGATAAAGGATGGGTACAGATAAAATTATCGTTGAAGCAAGCCAACTACTGGCTCTTTATTCCTGTGCTTTTTATGATGTTGCTGAGCCATTATATCCGTGCATTGCGCTGGAAAATTTTAATGGAACCATTAGGTTATAATCCTTCAACCTTTAATGTATTTAATGCAGTGATGATTGGATACCTGGCCAATCTTGCTTTTCCTCGTTTAGGCGAAGTACTCAAATGCACCATTCTTGCCCGTTATGAAAAAATGGGTCCCGATAAACTCATTGGAACCATTGTTGCCGAACGTGCCATTGACTTGGTTTGTTTAATTGGTGCATTTGTTATTACCATTTTATTACAGATAGATATTGTTGGCGGATATGCATTATCACTCATGCGGGATATGTTTATGGGCGATGATCAGAAATTTTCATGGCTCAAGTTGTTCATCATATTGGGAGCAGTTGTCATTGCTTTCTGGTTGTTTTATATGATGTTGAAAAAATTCAGCCATATTCCTGTAATCGAAAAAATTAAAAATGTTGTAAAGGGAATCTGGAGCGGACTCAACAGTGTACGTCATATCAAAAACCGCTGGATGTTTATTTTTCATACGGCACTCATCTGGAGTTTATACCTGCTCAGCAGCCGTATTGGATTTTATGCCATGCAGGAAGTTTCACATCTTGGTATAAAGGAAGCATTTTCCATTTTATCTTTCGGAAGTGTGGGCATGATAGCAACACAAGGTGGCTTGGGTGCTTATCAATATATTGTTCAGGAAATACTGATGTTGTACGGACAAAGTCAGGTGGTTGGTTTTACCTTTGGATGGATTTTATGGATTGCTCAAACGGCTGTTGTTTTATTCGGCGGATTGATCTGTTTCATCCTTTTACCGATCGTAAACAGAAAAAAATTGCCGTCTAAATCATCCGATCTATCAATTTAAATGCATCAGGGATGAAAGCAACACAACATATTCAGCAGAAAATTATTAACGCCCAGCAGTTACAACAGCAATTGATGCGTTGGCGCAAGTTTGGCAAAACTATTGCTTTCACCAACGGGTGCTTTGATATACTGCATGCAGGGCATATTCATTCTTTATCACAAGCCGCTGCTTTTGCTGACATTTTAATTGTAGGGCTTAACAGTGATGCATCTGCCAAAAAATTAAAAGGTGAAAACCGGCCCATTAATAAAGAACAAAACAGGGCTTTATTGCTTGCCTCATTAGTGATGGTTGATGCGGTTGTTTTGTTTGATGAAGACACCCCTTATCAACTGATTAATGCAATATTGCCCGATGTGTTGATTAAAGGCGGAGATTATACCATCGAAACCATCGTGGGCGCAAAAGAAGTGATAGCCAAAGGTGGCCGTGTTGAAATCATTGAACTTGTTGAAGGATTGTCCACAACATCCATACTCAAAAAAATAGAAACTTTATAATCCAGTTCTTAAAAACTTAACTTGTTAGCAGTAAATGGCTGCTTACATTTATGTTGAAGTATTTATAATATTTATGGCTATAGAAAAACGCAAAACAATCATCAGGGATATCAGTTGGCTTTCTTTCAATGCAAGGGTGTTGCAGGAAGCAAATGACCCCGCTGTTCCTCTCCGTGAGCGGATTCGTTTTTTGGGAATCTTTTCCAATAATCTCGATGAGTTTTTCCGGGTACGTGTAGCTACACTCAAACGTATGGTGGAAATTGATCACAAGGCGAAAAGTAAAATGCATCTCGAAAAAAATCCACAGGCCATCCTCGAACAGATACAGAATATTGTATTGCAGCAGCAGAATGAATTCAACCGCATCTGGAACAACGTGCAGCAGGAATTGAAAAAAGAAAGAATATTCCTTATTACCGAAAAACAACTCAATAAAGAACAAAAGAAATTTGTAGAAGCTTATTTTGATGAAGAAGTAAGACAGGAAGTAATTCCTTTGATGATAGAAAGTAATCCGCAACCACCCTATTTACGGGAGCGGTCTTTGTATCTCGCTGTTGCCATGAGTAACAAAACAAATGCATATTTAAAAAAATATGCATTGATTGAAATACCGGCCAAGTTCAAACGTCGATTTGTAAAACTGCCCTCATCGGGTGGAGAACATTATATCATTTTAATGGAAGATATTATCCGTTACTGTTTACCGAGGATATTTTCCTTTATGGGTTTTGATGAATACAGTGCACATATCATTAAAGTAACAAAAGATGCCGAGATTGATCTTGAAAGTGATGTAAGTACCACGCTTATTCAAAAAATTGAAAAGGGAGTTAAGAATCGCCGGAAAGGAAAAGCGGTCCGGTTTATTTATGATAAAGAAATTGATGCAGGCATACTTGAATACCTGATCAGGAGATTGAATCTTTCACGCCGTGATAATATTATTCCCGGCGGACGTATCCATAATTTCCGGCATTTCATGGATTTTCCCGGCGATGTATTTACTGTAAAGCATGAACGGAAAAAGCCATTTCCCCACCCCGCACTTAAAAGAACCATTCGTGTTACTGATGAAATATTGAAACAGGATCTGATGCTGCACTTTCCTTATCATTCTTTTGATTCAGTCATTGATCTACTGCGGGAAGCAGCCATGGATCCTGATGTAAATGAGATTAAGATCACGGCTTACCGGTTGGCAGAAAATTCAAAAGTGATCAACGCATTGGCCAATGCTGCAAGAAACGGTAAAAAAGTTACCGTCATGCTTGAACTGAGGGCAAGGTTTGATGAAGAAGCGAATCTTGAATGGAAAGAAAGATTGGAAGAAGAAGGCGTAAGGGTTTTAATTGGTGTGCCCGATATGAAAGTGCATGCCAAAGTATGTATCATCAAAAAAAGAGTGAACAATAAAACCATTCAGTATGGTTTTGTAAGTACAGGTAATTTAAATGAAGATACATCCCGTGTTTACAGCGATCAGTGTTTACTCACTGCCAACAGGAAAGTAATGGCCGATATCAATCGCATTTTTTTGTACCTGGAAAAACCATTGTTCAGTCATCTCAAATTTTTGAGACAATGCAAAACATTACTTGTTTGTCCCACAGGAATGCGGCGTGAATTAATTCGGTTAATTGAAAATGAAATTAAAAATGCAAGGAAAGGCTTGCCTGCTGCCATCACCATAAAAATGAACAGCCTTAGTGATGAAGTGTTGATTGAAAAATTATATAATGCAGCAAAGGCAGGTGTTGAAATAAAGCTCATTATACGTGGAATTTTTTGCATGTACACGGAAAGTAATAAGTTTAAAGTGCAACCCTATGCAGTGAGTATTGTAGATCAGTACCTTGAGCATGGCCGTGTGTTGATATTTCACAATAATGGCAAAGAGAAAGTTTATATATCTTCGGCAGACTGGATGGTAAGAAATCTTGACCACCGTGTTGAAGCTGCCTTGGAAATAACCAATGCAACGATTAAACAGGAATTAAAAGATTACATTGACATTCAGTTAAAAGATAACTTAAAAGCAAGAGTACTGGATAACGATCTGAAGAATACATACGTACGAAAGAAAGGTAAAACCATCCGTTCGCAGATTGAGATCTATAATTTTCTGCATCAAAAAATTCTGAAACAAATTGAAACTGGCCGCCATTGATATAGGAAGTAATGCTGCAAGACTTCTGATTGCAGAAGTTGTTGAAAACGGCAAAGCACCCCCTGAATTTAATAAACTCAACCTTGTACGTGTGCCCCTTCGTTTGGGCTTTGATGTATTTGAAGCTGGTTTTATATCCAAAACCAAAATCAACAAGGTAGTTGAAACCATTAAAGCGTATAAGCATCTGTTGAGTATTTATGAAGTACAGTTTCTCAAAGCCTGTGCAACATCGGCCATGAGAGATGCAAAGAATGCCCAGGATATCATCCGCAAGGTAAAAATGGAAACGGGCATTGAAATTAAAGTAATCAGCGGCGATGAGGAAGCTTCTTTTATTTATGAGAACCATATTGCAGAGAACCTCGATAAAGATCACTCCTATTTATATATTGATGTAGGTGGTGGCAGCACCGAACTTACATTTTTCAATGCCGGTAAACTGGTGTTTAAAGAATCATTCAATATCGGTACAATTCGTTTACTCAAGGGGTTCGTAGAAGATAAGCAATGGTACGAAATGAAGGATTTTATTAAACTGGGTACAAAAGATCATGCCGATATTATTGCTATCGGTTCAGGTGGAAATATCAACAAAGTATTTTCATTATCAAAACGAAAAGAAGGCAAACCCCTTACACTTGAATCCTTAAGAGATTATCACAAAGAACTCAGCAGTTTTTCACTGGAAGACCGTATGAAAATTTATAAACTGCGTGAAGACAGAGCCGATGTAATTATCCCAGCCTTACAAATTTACATCAACGTTATGCGCTGGACCAACATCGAAGAAATTTATGTGCCAAAAATTGGTTTGGTTGATGGCCTTGTTCATTTATTATATGATGAAGTAAAAGCAAAAAAGCTTGAATCATCTTCGCTTGCACTATAATTCCAGGAAATTTCAAAACTCTCTCCATGTCAGTAAACAAAGAAATAAAACGCATCACTACCCATACACTGCAAAAAATGAAATTGAATGGCGAAAAGATCTCCATGATCACTGCCTATGATTTTTCGTTTGCAAAAATTTTTGATGAAGCAGGCATTGATGTGATATTAGTGGGCGACAGTGCAAGCAATGTAATGGCAGGACATGAAACTACACTACCAATTACTTTAGAGCAGATGATCTATCACGCACAATCAGTGTTACGTGGAATTCATCGTTGTTTTGTAGTGGTTGATCTTCCATTTGGAACTTATCAATCAAACTCAGATATTGCCCTTGCTTCAGCTATCCGCATTATGAAAGAAACAGGAGCACATGCCATTAAACTGGAAGGCGGTGAAGAAGTCATTGATTCCATCAAACGAATTGTTGCTGCTGGTATTCCGGTAATGGGACATTTGGGGTTAACTCCACAGTCCATTTATAAATTTGGCACCTATAACGTTCGTGCAAAAGAAGAGGAAGAAGCCGGTCAGTTAAAAAAAGATGCCAAACTTTTACAGGAAGCAGGTTGTTTTGCAACAGTGCTAGAAAAAATTCCTGCAACTCTGGCCAAAGAAGTAGCAGAAAGTTTAACAATTCCAACCATTGGAATTGGTGCAGGTAGTTTTTGTGATGGCCAGGTATTGGTGATGCATGATATGCTTGGCATCAACAATGAATTCAATCCCCGTTTCCTTCGAAAATATTTAAACATGCACGAACAAATTACAGGAGCTGTTCAACAATACATAACAGATGTTAAAAGTAAAAATTTCCCGAATGAAAAGGAATCGTACTAAATAGGAAATTTAGCTAAGTCTGTTTACCTTGCGATCATTCTTCACTAAAATAATATCTATGCAAAAAATTACCTTAAAAACATTACTTCTTTTTACTATTGTTTCCACTTTATTCTTTGCCTGCAAAAAGAAAAATGATCAGAAATCAAAGACAGAGTTGCTTACTCAAAAAGAGTGGTTCGTCAGTAAGTATGAACAAAAAACGAATAACGGTTCATGGGTTGATGAATTCCCTACCTGGGATGCCTGTAGTAAAGATGATAAATATATTTTTAAAACCAATAACACCTTAGAGGTAAATGAAGGCGCTACCAAGTGTTCTCCGACAGACCCTCAAATCATTGAAACGATTGCCTGGGCATTTACTGACAATGAAACCAGGATCACTATTAATGGTTCAGCATTGATCGAACTATTGGATGAAAACACTTTCATCATTTCAACTACAGAAACCTTTAATGGGATTAATTATTACGAACGAATAACATTCAGACATTAATAAAAAAAATCCCCCGAAAAATCGGGGGATTTTTTTTATACTATCTTAAAAACATTTCTGTATTTAAAATAGCCCACACCCTGAGACCATCATATTTTTCTGTAAGCAATCTGAAATAAGTTTTTGTATCTGTTTGTATCTTTCGTTCCTCTACTACATCAACTTTTGCAAAAAAAATCTGGGCTAAATAAGCCCGTTCACGCCTGAGCATATAATCATTCTTCATCTTTGCCCTTTGTTTGGAATCGTTAATGGGTGTTTCACAAAAAACAACCATGAAGCTCCTTTCTTTATTCTGATTGGTTAAACGCAACACCTGGCAAACCAATATTTTTTCATTTGCAGTTATTTTATTAATTGCAGGATAAACAAAACTGATTTCTTGTTTTAAGGAATTGGCATCTGTTTGCGACGATGCAATTAAAGCAAAGCAGCTGATGAGGAGTAGGATTAATATTCTTGACATACATTGTGTTTTTCGTTGCAAAATGATTACTGCCAGCGCTGTACATAATAGACACAAATACGACCTTTTTCGCTGCCCATACGCCTATCTTTGCGGCCACAAAATTTTTATATGAATTTGACTAAGTATTTTTTAATCGTAGTTATATCAGGTATTTCTATGCAGTTAAATGCACAACAAAAAGAAATTGAATTAGACCCCATTACAATTACTGCTTCTCTTATACCGGTTAGTGCTTCCAAAACAGGACGAAATATTTTGATTATTAAAGGTGATCTGTTACAGAAACTACCTGTACAGTCTATTGATGAACTGTTACGCTATGTTCCCGGCGTTGAAGTACAAAGCCGTGGACCAATGGGTGCACAGAGCGATATTACTATTCGTGGTGGAACGTTTCAACAGGTTTTGGTGATATTAGATGGCATTCGTTTAAACGATCCGCTTACGGGTCACTTTAATTCTTACATCCCCATCTCTCCTGCTGAGATCGATCGTATTGAAATATTGAAAGGTGCTTCATCTGCTATTTATGGAACGGAGGCTGTAGGCGGTGTTATACACATCATCAGCAAAACATTTGCAGCAAAAAAACAAACAGACGGATATAAATTCAATGCACAATTAACAGCCGGTGATTTTGGGTTATTCAACACACAGGCTGGCGCATTTTTTCATCAGAAAAATACCACAGCGTCTTTTGGTGTACTTACCAATAATGCAAAAGGTCAGCAATTAAGAGGAACGAAAGGTTTTTTTAATCTTACAACTATTTCTGCATCGGTAAAGCAAAAATTATCTGAGAGTACCAGTGTTGCTTACCGGTTTGGATATGATGACCGTGATTTTTCTGCACAGAATTTTTATACAACGTTTTTGTCTGATACTGCAACAGAAGCTGTTGTAAGCCGCTGGCATCATTTAAAACTGATGCATGAAAAGAAGAAACACCGTTTCTCATTTGATGCAGGTTACAAACAGACGGATGATGTATATCGCTTTCGTAAAGCAGTTGGTGCTAATGTTAACAACTCTTCCTTATTCCAATCGCTTGCTGTGCACGATTATACCATCAATGAGAATTCAAGCATCACTTCCGGCGTACAATTCATCAGTCGTAAAATTGTTTCGAACGACAGAGGTAATCATGAAGTATCAAACGCAGGTGCCTTCGTTGTATTGAATCAAAAACTTGGTAAAGCCTTGCAATTAAATCCTGCTTTACGTGTTGATTGGAATGAACGTTCAGGTTGGGAGCTCGTACCACAGCTGAATGCTTCTTATAGGCACGAATACTTCTTATTCAGGGGAAGTGTTGGGCGTACAACAAGAGACGCTGATTTTACTGAACGTTTTAATAATTATCAACGCAGTACGGTTCCTTCGGGTCAGCGTATTGGCAATCCTGATCTTGTATCTGAAACATCATTCAGTTATGAGTTAGGTGCAGATTATTTTATCGGCACATCAATCAAATTTTCTACTACCTGGTTCAAACGTTTTCAGGAAAACCTTATTGACTATGTTACAACTCCCTATGCCAATATGCCACGCCAAAGCAATCTTGTAGCAGGTGGTATTTACAGTTTGGCGAAAAATATCAATAAAGTAAACACAACTGGTATTGAAACAGATATACAATACCAGGAACAGTTCAATACAAATCATAGCATTGTTGCAGGCATTGGTTTTGTATGGATGCGCAGCCGCAGCAGCGATACCATTCCTTCCCTTTACATATCAAATCATGCAAAGGCACTCATCAACTTTAATGTGATCTATCGCTATAAAAAAATCGGTATAGGCGTAAATGGTTTGTATAAAAAAAGGCGCCCCCAAACTGCTGCTGCTGCATTTGTTCCTGTTTCGGAAGATTATTTTTTATTGAATACCCGTGTTGACCTCTACCTCCTGAAAGATAAGCTGGGCTTGTTTGTGCAGGCAGATAATGTATTCAATCGCCGTTACAGTGATATATTGGGAAGCAGTATGCCCAGCCGCTGGGTAATGGGTGGAATAAAAGTGATCTTATAATCAACGCTTTTTCGGGATATTTGCAACTTCATAAAACGATTGTATGCAGGATATTTTAAAACAGTTAGGCATCAAAGAAAACAACAAGGGCGTTTCAACAGGAAGAAACTGGTTACAATCCAAGGGAGAAACCATTACATCTTACTCACCTGTTGACGGCAATGCAATTGCCTCTGTTACTGCTGCTGATAAAGAAGCGTATGAAGCAGTGATTCAAAAAGCGCAGGAAGCATTTAAAGAATGGCGAAACTGGCCTGCGCCAAAACGTGGTGAAGTTGTAAGGCAGATTGGTGAAGCCCTACGTGCAAAAAAAGAACCACTCGGCAAATTGGTTTCTTACGAAATGGGCAAAAGCTTACAGGAAGGTTATGGTGAGGTACAGGAGATGATTGACATCTGCGATTTTGCTGTTGGTTTATCAAGACAACTACACGGATTAACCATGCACAGTGAACGTCCGTTGCACCGTATGTATGAGCAATGGCATCCAATGGGTATTGTTGGAATCATCTCTGCATTTAATTTTCCTGTTGCTGTTTGGAGCTGGAATAGTATGCTGGCATGGGTTTGCGGCGATGTGTGTATGTGGAAGCCATCAGAGAAAGTTCCTTTGTGTGGCATTGCCTGTCAGTTGATTGCTGCAGAGATATTTGCAAAAAATAATGTACCCGAAGGTGTAAGTTGTTTAATACAGGGTGGCAGGGAAATTGGTGAATGGATGAGCCATGATACAAGAATGCCGTTGGTTTCTGCAACCGGAAGTACAAGAATGGGTAAAGCTGTTGGTGCAGCTGTGGGCGAACGTTTGGGAAGAAGTTTGTTAGAGTTGGGTGGAAACAATGCCATCATTATCAGTGAACATGCTGATTTGAATATTGCCATTCTTGGCGCAGTGTTTGGAGCAGTTGGTACAGCAGGGCAACGTTGCACCAGTACAAGAAGACTTATCATTCATGAAAGTATTTATGAACCAGTGAAAGAAAAATTAGTTGCAGCATATAAACAATTAAACATTGGTGATCCGTTGAATGAACGCATTCATGTGGGACCGTTGATTGATACAGATGCAGTTGCTGCATACATGAAGTCTATTGAACAATGTAAAGCTGAAGGCGGAAAATTTGTAGTGGAAGGTGCTGTATTATCAGGTGCAGGCTTTGAAAGTGGTTGTTATGTAAAACCATGCATTGCTGAAGTAGAACCAGCGTATAAAATTGTGCAACACGAAACCTTTGCACCAATTATGTATTTGCTGAAGTATGCAACCATTGAAGAAGCAATCGCTATTCAAAACGAAGTGCCTCAGGGATTATCTTCCTCCATTATGACATTGAATCTTCGTGAAGCGGAGAAATTCTTATCTGTTGCTGGAAGCGATTGCGGTATTGCTAACGTAAATATTGGAACAAGTGGTGCTGAAATTGGCGGTGCGTTTGGTGGTGAAAAAGAAACCGGTGGTGGCAGGGAAAGCGGAAGCGATGCCTGGAAAAATTATATGCGCCGGCAAACCAATACCATTAATTACTCGTCTACCTTACCATTAGCACAGGGAATCAAGTTCGATATTTAGGCGAATCGTTAATATAAAAGTGTAAACTTCTGCAAATTGTGGTTAGACGGTATGTTTGTTTGCAGTATAAATATGAATTTTACCGATTGTTAAAAAAAATAAAGAAAGAATGCACCTACAAAAATTATTCACAGGCTTAGGAATTTTTATCCTGGCCATCACCACTACCCTTGCACAAACATCAACTAAAGATGAATTGAAAGGATGGCACCTGAAAGATAAAACCACCGATGGTTTTTATGGCATCAGCCTGCAACAGGCATTTGAGTTTGTGAAAAACAAAAAAAGTACTACAGTTATTGTTGCTGTAATTGATAATGGTGCTGACACCCTGCACGAGGATCTGAAACCGATTCTCTGGCGTAATCCAAAAGAAATACCCGGCAATGGTATTGATGATGATAAGAATGGTTATAAGGATGATATCTATGGCTGGAACTTTATTGGAGGTAAAGATGGACGCAATGTAAAAGAAGGTTCGCTTGAAGCAGCACGTATGTATCATGCTTTGAGACTTAAATATGCTGGCACAGTTGATGAAAGTAAATTATCACCCAAAGAAAAAGAAGAGTACCGCATTTTTAAAAAATTACAGGATGAAATAGAAACCGGCGCAACCAATGCACAGGAACAAATATTATTCCTTCGTGGTTTATACCGAAAGGCAGGTGAAGCGGATAGCTTGTTACAAATACGATTCAAAAAAGAATATACCGGTAATGAACTGGTATCGTTTAAACCGGCTAACTCAAAAGAAGCCGATGCAAAGTCAACTATGTTTGCATTGTACAAGGGTTTTGATGTAATGGATGTGACCAATGCTTCACTTATGGCCGATTTTACAGCGTATTATAAAATGCAGGAGAAAAAAGCAGACGCTCCTAATGTTGTTCCAAAAGATTATCGTGGTGAAATTGTAAAAGATAATTATAACGATTTTAATGATCGTTATTATGGTAACCCGGATGTAATGGCCGGCACTCCTTTACATGGCTCGCATGTAAGCGGCATTATAGCAGCAGCAAGAAATAATGGGATTGGTGTGGATGGTGTTGCCAATGATGTTCGTATTATGGTATTGCGTGCCGTACCTGATGGTGATGAGTATGACAAGGATATTGCTTTAGCTATTCGATATGCTGTTGATAATGGTGCAAAGATCATCAACATGAGTTTCGGGAAAAGTTATTCTCCTGAAAAAAGATGGGTGGATGATGCTGTTCGTTATGCACAAAGTAAAGGCGTTCTGTTAGTGCATGCAGCTGGCAATGACCATAATAATGTTGACAGCTCTGAAAATTATCCCAGTCCGCATTTTGCTGATACCAAAACAAGAGCAACCAATTATATAACAGTTGGTGCAAGTGGCGATCCAAAAACGGGTGGATTGATTGCTGACTTCAGTAATTATGGCAAAAACGAAGTAGATGTATTTGCGCCGGGTGTTGAAATATATTCAACCATTCCGGCGGGCAATGTATATAAATTTGAAGATGGTACCAGCATGGCTAGCCCCGTGGTAGCAGGTTTGGCAGCATTGATACTTTCCTACTTTCCAGACCTGAGTGCTGAGCAGATAAAATATTGTATTGAAAAAGGCGCTCAGAACCCAAACATCAAAGTGAAAAAGCCAGGTACCGAAGAACAGGAAGACTTTAGCTACTTCAGCCGCACAGGTGGAATCATCAATGCATATGAATCGGTTAAGATTGCTGCTACTTTAAAAGGTGAGCGCAATAAAACACAGCCTGCACCAAAATCAATACCGAAGCCAAAACTTAAAGTAAAGAAAACAAAAAAAGGATAAATCTTATATTTGAAGTCCTGCTGAAAAGCGGGACTTCTTTTTTTGTCTTGCGCCCTCGTAAGACAAAAAAAGAATGAACCTTCAATCAGAAATTTTCCTATCCCTCAAAACGAGATAAAACGATCATTATGTCAAGACCATCTCCCAATGAATATGCAGTGTATCATGAAAACTATATCCTGAAAGTTAAAGAGGATGATCTGCATACAGCATTTAACAATCAATCAGCAATTGTTAACGCATTCTTACAATCAATACCAGATGAAAAATCTGATTATGCATATGCCGATGGGAAATGGACAGTAAAGCAATTGCTACAGCATATGATTGATGCCGAACGCATCTTTGCTCACCGTGGTTTATGGTTTGCAAGAAAAGACCCATCGCCACAACCGGGCTTTGAGGAAAATGATTATGCAAGAACAGCAGATGTAAGCAATAGAAGTTTAGAATCTTTAAAGGATGAATTTCTTGCAGTAAGAAAGAGTACAGAATGTTTATTTAAAAGTTTTTCTGAAAAAGAATTCAGCACAATTGGCAATGCTAATAATCACCCTGTATCAGTAAAAGCAATTGGTTATATATTATTGGGTCATTTCCTGCATCACAAAAACATATTGGAAGAAAGGTATGGCATACTTTAAAAGTATGCCATACCTGAAAAGGTCGGGCCCCAACATATGTCGGGGCCCGATGTAAAAAATTACTGCAAGCCGATAAGCCGGATTTTGTCGTGAGCTATCATTTATCTGTCCCGCAATTTGCACTGCGGGATCAATCTGCCTACCCACCGTCATCGAACGAGCCGTTCTCAAGCAACGGTTTACATGGCATTTCAGCACGCAAGGTTTACCCCTTCCGCCAGTTGCCTGGCGGAACCGTAGGCTCTTACTCTACGTTTTCACCTTTTCCACACAAGTGCGGTAGTTATTTTCTGTGGCACTTTCTGTTCCCCAACGTTTATAGTCAGGCACCCGGCTCTTCACCGGTGCGTTGCTCTGTGCTGTCCGGACTTTCCTCTCCCGATAAATCGGGAACGATAGCTTAGTTTGCAGCAACAGCAAAGGTATGTTATACCTGGAAAGTATAAACGCCTTATTAGTATTGGAAAAAAATCTCTGTTGCACCATAACCATACGAGGGATGATACTGGTTTACAAAAGATGATACTTCTTTTTTTAATCTTAGCAAATCATGAATTTCATCTCTGAGTCTTCCTTCGCCTACACCATGAATGATGATTAAGGAAGGCTGATAATGCAATACAGCCAATTCATAATATTTTTCAAATTCTTTTAACTGGGCTGTGAGTATTTCAAAATTGCTGAGATGCCTCCAGTCGTTGCTTATTTTTTCAATATGCAGATCAACCACTGTTCTTGCTGGAGGAATATGTTGTCTTGCTTTACCTGCATCGTATATTTTATAACCGGCCGATGAAAGTTTGCTTATATCCACTTTATCAGTAACTGCTCTATCAGGATATCTTTCCATCAACAGGTAAGCAAAACTTGCTTCCTGCTTTTTCAACATTTCTTCAATCCGTTGAAACAATTGTTTTGCCTTCAGCTTCAATGATGATTCGAAATGATCCGTTTTCTTTTTATCTGATTGAACGAGACTGAAATCAAAATCAAACCTTGGTGCATCATTCAGCTTTTCAAATGCCACATCATGAATATAAAAATCATTGTAAGGCAATAGTTCATTTTTCAGGTTAAACTCACTGTCGCCTGTATATCGTAGGTGATAATCAAATTTAAAGGCCGTGTCTGTATTGTTCAACAAGTAAATTCGGAAATATTCTACCACATCATCATCAAAAACATCTTTATCAAATACAGGCAAAAAAGAAATCCAGATCCCTGTGTCTACTTTATAGTTTTTGAGTGAAGACCCTTTTTCTTTTTTCAGATCGTCAATATATTTTTTCTGTGGCGGTGGTTCCGGCTTCTTTTCTGTAAACCGTTTGAAATAAGGGTATTCTATCTGATCAGTATAAACCGGAAACTGAACACCGCCAACATCAACCGTAACCATTTTCTTATTAATGATATCAATCACTTCGCCTTCTTCATTGGAATGGATCAACAATACTTTATCACCTACCTGGAACTTCATAATCTTTATTTATAGTGCAAAAGTAACCCCGGCAAACAAAATCTGATCAATCAATCAACATCATCATTCAGAATTTGTCGTCGGGGTTTTTAATCACCGCACGGAATCACTGTCCCCAATTACGGTTATGCGGCCGCTCATCAGAGTTTTTCCGCATCCATTCATCAATACTGATGGGGCCACTGCCTTCAACAGCAAAGAATATTAAGAGGATAAGAATAAGAACCGAAAACCATAATTCTGATTGTACCTGTAAAAGCCCACCGGCTGAATTAACAAAAATGACGGCCCCTAACAAAATGGGTATTTGCACCAGACAGGCAAGTCTGGTAAGCAATCCACACAGAACCAGTGCGCCACCTATTAAATGAGCAAAGATTACATAATGTGAAATCATTCCTACGGAAAACATATTAATGAACCTTGCTTTGTTCATCATATCGGCCAAGGCTGTCATATTATTGATATACTGTACACCTTTCAAAACAAGAATAGCACCTAAAGCAATCCTGATAAAATCAATCCATTTGGGGTGATGAGTATCTCCCCACTTTTCAATACGTTGTACAAAATTCATAATGGCAAGTTTTATGGTGAAAGAAGCTTGTAAAAGTTACAATTGATTTTTGAGTTTTGCAAATGAAGTTTTATACAAATGCCTGCTGGAATGATTCACAGCAGGCTTTAAAAAAAGATTAAACTATTCAGCTAAGCAGCAGCATTCAGCTTACTTTTTCTGAAACCATACATAAAATAAAAGATGAGGCCAAGTAGTAACCATCCCAGAAACCAGGCCCAGTTATTTTTTGTCATACCTGTTAACAGGTATAAACAGGTGATCAAACCCATCAAAGGAATCAACGAATAATTTTTAATAAAACTAAGTACACTAAGAATTACAGCGGTGAGCCAGAAAATGATTAATGTAATTTTTGGAGTGGCTGCATCCATGAAGGTTGCTTTCCCTGCAGTATAATCCTCATTCGATGAAAAATTAAAATTGAATAATTTTTGCCAATAACCATTCCCATAAACAGTAAGAATTGCAATGGCAACAAATACAAGAGCCGGAAACCAAAATTTTCCATTGACATGAGGCATATGGAACCGGCCTCCCGTTTTTTCTCTTCTCGGAATCAGCAACACTCCACCGCAAACCAATACAAATGCAAACAACGTTGCAATACTTGTAAAATCAAGTACAAAGGTTTTATCAGTAAATAAAATAGGCACACCTACAACCAAACCTGTTACGATGGTTGCAAATGAAGGTGTCTTAAATTTTGGATGAATTTTTTGAAACACAGGTGGCATTAAACCATCCCTGCTCATACTCATCCAGATACGGGGCTGCCCCATTTGAAACACAAGTAATACACTCGTCATGGCGATAACAGCGCAAATAGCAACCAATATCTGCATCCACGCAATATTGAGGTTCTGTGCTTCAAAAATAAATGCAAGCGGATCACCTACCCCATCAAAGTTTTTATAATGAACAGCACCTGTTAATACCATCGTTAATAAAATATATACGACGGTACAAATCACCAATGAATAGATCATTCCCCTCGGCAGATCCCGTTGTGGATTTTTGCTTTCTTCGGCCAATACACTCACTGCATCAAAACCAATATAGGCAAAGAACACACCGCTTACAGCTGCCATTACACCACTGAATCCGTTTGGCATGAACCCTTTTACTCCTTCATCATTCGTAGGTACCCAGTTATCAGTTAACCCATTGGAGAAGATCAACACTCCTCCTACCAGTATAACAAGTATTACAACAGCCATTTTTAAAACAACCATCACATTACTGAAGTTGCGGCTTTCTTTTATACCACGATAAACAAGATAAGTGATGAGTAAATTAATAACAAGAGCAGGCAGATCAATGATAAAACGCATAGTGCCAAGTAATGGCGCTGTATTCCAGGCAGCAATCACTTCTTTATTAATGGATCCGCTTGCAATACCATTTTTCGCTTCTATATAACTTGTGCTGAGCCAGGCCGGAATATGCAGACCCAGTTTATTCATGAAGGAAGTAAAATAATCGCTCCAGCTGAAAGCCACATAAATATTACCAATTGAATATTCCATGATGAGTGCCCAGCCTATTACCCAGGCAAACAATTCGCCAAAGCTTGCATACGCATATGTATAGGCACTTCCGGCCACAGGAATACGACTTGCAAATTCTGAATAACATAAGGCAGTAAAGGCACAGGCAATTGCTGTGATGATGAAAAGCAACACTACACCCGGTCCACCATTAAAAACAGCTCCACCCAAACTGCTGAAGCTTCCTGCACCAAGGATAGCAGCAATACCAAAGAAGGTAAGGTCACGAACATTTAAAACCCTGTGCAAGCCATGTTCATGCAGATCATCGCTTCCTTCTTTTAAAATAGATTCAATCTTTTTTGTACGGAACAACTGCTTGATCATGATGCTGGTTTTTGGAATGTTCAAAATAGGGAAAAATAATGGAATGTATCAGGTGGATAAAAAAATGCTGAAAAACTTTCATGCATCAATTACATTCATCAGTATTCTCTCTTTACAAGAAACTCCGCCAATGCTTTTAATGGTTCTTTTCTTATACGCATGACTGCAATATCATCGAGGTGTTTCATTGCTTTTTCGAGGTATTCATTTTTCAACTGCATGGCCCATTCATCTACGCCGGCTGAAGTAAAAATGGATAAAACCTGTTCCACTTTATCAGCCGGATTGGTTTTGATCAGTTCAGCCAATTGTTTCCTTTGTTGAGCTGATGCAGATTCCATTGCATGAATCATCAAAAATGTTTTTTTATTGGCTTTAATATCACCCCCTACCTGTTTCCCGAATTTTGCCGGGTCGCCAAATGCATCGAGATAATCATCCTGTACCTGAAAAGCAATACCCAGGTTTCTGCCGTATTCATAAATATGCTCTGTATTGCCCACACTGGCGCCGCCAATCATTGCACCTAATTTTAAACTTGCTGCCAACAGTACAGATGTTTTTAACTCAATCATTTTTACATATTCGTCAAAGCTTACAGCATCTCTTGTTTCAAAATCCATATCGAGTTGCTGACCTTCACATACCTGGAAGGAGGTTTTGTTGAATAAGAACAATACACGTTGAATAATGGATGTATTGATTTGAGCCAGGTGGTCGTAAGCCATCGCATTGGTTACATCGCCTGCAAGAATAGCTGTATTAACTCCATGAAGTGCATGTACCGTTTCTTTTCCTCTTCTCAAGGGAGCTGCATCCATAATGTCATCATGAATCAATGTAAAGTTGTGAAATAATTCAATGGCTGTTGCAACATGCCATGCATCTGGTTTTATTTCATCAAACAATTCATTACCCATTAAACACAAAACAGGTCGAACACGCTTGCCACCAATACTTAAAATATATTGTGCAGCATCATACAACGAAGCTGGTTCTGCAGGAAACTGCCTTGTGCTGAAATGATTTTCAAACTGCTTTAATAATTGTTCAAATGATTGCATAATTTCATTGATGGATGATAGATGATTTAGGATGTCTGATTTTAGGAACAACCTGCAAACTAATCAAGTATAGGTATGATCTTATTGCTATGAAGGAAATCCAACATCATACATCCTAAATCAGACATTTATTTTTTTTCTTTTACTTTTTATCTTTTAGTTCCTTTTCTTTTCTTCTCCCCGAAATTACGAGGCCCGCCTTTATGCTTATGCTCTCTTTTTGCATCTGGCTCCAAAACTTTACGCTCTGTTGAATCAATATGGCCCAGTACCAGTTCATAATCTAATTGCCGCTTTTCAAGATTAGCAGCAACAACTTTAATGGTTACTTTATCTCCCATCCGGAAAGCCTTACCGCTTCGTTTACCAACCAGGCAATAATCTTCTTCCATATGACGGAAGTCGTCAAAATCGCTCAGCGAAAACAAGCTAACAAGTCCTTCGCATTTATGTTCAATTGTTTCAACCCAAAATCCAAACGACGCAACACCGCTTACCACGCCAGAGAATTCTTCACCCAGAAACTGGCTCATATATTCTACCTGTTTGTATTTGTTGGCGGCCCGTTCACTTTCCATCGCTGCACGTTCCCTTTCGCTGCAATGCTTGCATTTGGCTTCCATCTTTTTATCGATCTGTGCATCTTTATCCAGGCATTGTTGCAATACACGGTGAACAATCACATCAGGATACCGGCGGATAGGTGAAGTGAAATGACAATAATGTTCAAATCCCAATCCATAGTGACCAATATTTTCAGCCGTATAAACTGCTTTGGCCATGGTTCGGATACCGAGCGTTTCCAACACATGTTGCTCAGGTTTTCCCCGAACATCTTTCAGCATCTGATTAAATGAACTTGCAATTTTGTCGGGGGATGATATATCAAACACATGTCCATACTTTTTTGCAAAAGCAATAAAGGGCGCCAGCTTTGCTTCATCTGGTGTATCATGCACACGGTAAGGAAACGGAACAGGTTTATCCTTCACTTTTACCTTTCCTATATACTCTGCCACATGTTTATTGGCGAGTAACATAAACTCTTCAATCAACTGATGTGCTTCCTTGCTTTCTTTAATGGTAATACCAATGGGTTTCTGATTTTCATCCAATACAAAACGAACTTCCTGTGATGAAAAATTGATGGCTCCTTTTTTAAACCTGTCCTTCCGCATCTTTTGTGCAAAGGAATTAAGCAACAGAATTTCTTCGCTGTATGCACCTTCACCTTCTTCAATGATCGTTTGCACTTCTTCGTAAGAGAAGCGATGATTGGAATGGATCATGGTTCTTCCAAGCCATACATTTTTTACATCGCCTTTTGCATTCATTTTAAATACAGCTGAAAAAGTGTACTTATCTTCTTTCGGCCTTAGTGAACATAATTCATTGGATATGCGTTCCGGCAACATCGGTAAAACCCTGTCGGGCAAATAAACAGAGGTTGCCCTGCTGTATGCTTCATCATCCAAAATTGTTCCCGGTATTACATAGTGACTCACATCCGCAATGTGTACACCAATTTCATAAGAACCATCTGTTTCTTTTTTGATTGATAATGCATCATCAAAATCTTTGGCATCAACCGGATCAATGGTAAACGTTAAGACCTCACGAAAGTCTCTGCGTTTTTTTGATTCTGCTTCATTTACTCCATCCTCAAAACGTAAAGCATCTTCCATCACTTCCTGTTCAAAACTTAATTTAAAACCTGCCTGTAAAAGAATTTGCTTCATAGCCAGATCGTTCATGGCTTCCTGTTTCACAATCTCTACTACTTCTCCTTCGGGAACACGCTTGTTTTTATCCCATGCTATTAATCGTACCACTACCTTATCCTTATTTACAGCACCATTTAATTTATCCGCATGTATGTAGAGATCGGGCATGGGCCTGTCAGTATCAGCAATAAAGAAGTTGTGATTCTTTTGTACACTGATATGCCCTATAAATTCTGTTTGTTTACGATCGATAATTTTTGTTATCTGTCCCTCCATACGGCCGCTGCTACCTTGTTTGGATACTTCCACTTCTACTTTATCGCCATGCAAGGCTGTACTGAAATATTGCGGCCTTACGATGATGTCTTTCTCCAATTCAGTTACCGTAACATAACCCATACCACTGCGGGTAATTTCAATGGCGCCACGATATGCGCCACCGCTGTGTTTGCGCTTGCCTTCAGGAGCTTTATCAGATCCCTTATGTTTTTTATGTTTCTTTTTGTCCATGTTCATTTTTTTGTGAAAAGTTCCTGATAAAACTGCCGATGATGTTTTTCAGGTTGTTTTCTTCGTTAAACAAAATACGATGCCGGATGGGTAAAACAAAGATCGGCAAGAGTTCCAATTCCTCTCTGAATTTAACCAACCGTACAGCATCTTTTTCTGTTGTAATAATAATTTTTTGTTCGTTATCCAGTTTATTGAATCGTTTGCCAATCTCTTTCAGGTCATCAATACTGAACACATGATGATCGCTGAACGTTATTTTTTCATACGTATAAGAATTGTCGAGTACATGTTGTTTTAATGGTTCAATATTAGCAATGCCTGTTACCAGCAATACCTCCAGTTTTTTATGCAGATGATATTCCTTCTCCGGATGTAAAATATGATAGGGTATTCCATAATCAATGTCTGAAAAAAAGATGTGCTGATGTGGTAATGGTTTTATTTCCTCAATGATTTCTTTTTTTTCAGCTTCGCCAAGGTCAGGATAACATTTTGTAACAACAATGATCTCTGCTCTTTTGTAACTTTTTCTTTCGTCACGCAAATCACCGGTGGGCAAAAAGAAATCTCTTGTAAAAAGATTATTGTAATCCGTTAATAAAATATTCAGTCCTGCTTTAATGGCCCGGTGCTGAAAACCATCATCAAGAATGATGACTTCCGTTTTCGGGCGATCATGTAATAACTGCGGAATGGCTTCCATTCTTGCTTCACCCACTGAAACGGCCACTTCCGGAAACTTCAAATGAAACTGCATAGGCTCATCTCCAATTTCCAAAGCAGTGGAATGTTTATTGGCCAATGCATATCCCTTGGTTTTGCGTTTATATCCCCGGCTGAGTGTTGCCGTATTAAAATCATGTTGCAGTAAACGCAACAGGTATTCCACCATGGGCGATTTACCTGTACCGCCAACACTTAAATTTCCCACACAAATGATGGGCAGGTTGATGGAAGTTGATTTGAGGATGTTTCGATCATACAATCTATTACGCACCCAAATAACAATGCCGTACAACAAAGCAAACGGCAACAATAAAAAGCGAATGGATTGAAATGTGAGATTAGCCAAATTCATAAATGCGCTGCGGCGTAATGCAATAGTTTAAAGGTATATCAAATTGTTCAGTGTCGCCGATGCGTTCAATTGCATTGAAATAGCTGAGCCCTACTTTAATGGCATCGGGCCGGCATTTACTTAAGAATTGATCGTAAAACCCTTTACCATAGCCAACCCTGTAACCCTGTTCATCAAAAGCCAGTAATGGAACAAACACCAGGTCCATCTTTTCTTCATGGATCTGATCACCATTCACCGGTTCAGGAATTCCCCATTTGTTGGTGATCACTTCCACAGTTTCATCATAGGCAATATGAACCAATTTATTTTTTTCAACCCGTGGAATCACAATTTTCATTTCAGGATTTCTGAATTCAAGAAAATACAGCAAATGATCGGTTTCTATTTCATTGTTTGCTTTCATAGCAAGATAGGTGTGTACATAAAACAAATCGGGCAAAGACAGTTGTTGAAAGTGAATGAGTATCAAATCATCAAACCGGTTCTTTTCTGCAACGGTCAGGCTTGAACGCTTTTCTGAAAAGATCTTTCTTGCCTCCTGCTTCGTCATTCTTCTTTCGGTTTATTTACGAAGATAGAAAAGATGGTAGTGCCATAATTGCGTTCGGCCCTGTAAAATGGAAACTTAATGTAATTGTTACGGGGTGTATGTTCCAGCACAAACCACCCTCCTTCTGTTAATAAATTCTTTTCAAATATTTTTTTTGGCAGTTCATCAATTGTTCCAAGTGCATACGGCGGACCGGCAAAAATAAAATCGAACTGTTCAGTACAATGCTCCAGGTATTTAAATACTTCCATCTTTGCCACTTTCATTTTTATTCCCAGCTTTACACATGTTTGTTCGATAAACGCTGCCATTTTGGGGTCTTTCTCTACAATGGTTTGATCGGTAGCACCACGGCTCGCCAGTTCATAACTGATGCTGCCCGTTCCGCCAAACAGATCAAGTGTTTTTAAACTTTCAATATCGAGGTTGTTTTCAATTACATTGAAGAGTCCTCCTTTAGCAAGATCAGTGGTTGGTCTTGTATGAGGCATATTGGCCGGTGGTTGAAAACTACGACCTCCATATTTTCCAGTTATGATACGCATGTAAGAATCTGATCGAGTGAAGCTGATAAATGAACCGGTTGTTCTTCGGTTGTTGCAGGAAATTGAAACTGCAGTTCCTCATTCAACTGCAAATTGAAGATATATTGGTCCAGCACATCATACAATTTAGATCGCTGATCAATCATTCCCTGCAATACAACGGTTGTTTCTTCCTGCGTATAGTTCAACTGTTGCATGCTATTTAAGATATAATACAGTACATCTTCGGGTGTATGGTACCTGTAAGATTGTAACAAGATCCACTGACCATTGTTTTCAACTGTCAGTTGTAGTTCATTGAACCAGATGGTTGCTGTGATCCTGGTGCCACCTGCAGCATTTTTCGTTAATAACAAGGATTGAATATGCCACCACTCTCCTTTTGGGAAATGCTGATTAAGCAAGCGGCCAATGATATGATCAACTGCATAATGATTCACCAATCGTTGTTGCACAACAAAATCTTTTACTTGCAATTCCTTTTTTTGTTTTCCGTGCATTAACTCAAACAAATATTCTTTATCCTCTTCTTTATTAAGCGCAACGGGAACCAGTATATTTTTTGCAGCATGTTGTACAAAGATGGTTTTATGGTAACTCTTTTGCACCCATGGATGAGCAGCAATGATCGCTTCCAGCTTTTCTTGCAAAGCTGATGCTGAAAGATGATCTACTAATTGATAGATCATCCATCCATTTACCTTTTTTTCTAAGGGATGAAAAGAGGCAAAGCCAACAAAGCCATCGCCCGACTGTACCAGCAGGTACGCATTCCTGGTATCAATCGAATCAATCATCTCATCAACAATATGTACAGAAGGATCAAGCAAATTCAACAATTTTTCAATTGCTGCAATAATACAATAAAATGCTGAAGGCTCAATGCTGAACGCTGATTGGCGAACCCCTGCCTTTTGCATTCAGCTTTCAGCATTAAGCGTTTATATTTGCCAAAAAAAACCACTAGCTTGGAGAATGCTTTACCGAAAAACGACCTGCGACTGGAAATCAGCAACCGGCAAATTCTTTCCATTTCACTACCCATCAGTTTATCGCTGCTGGTTCCTTTTTTCAATTTTACTGCCAATAATTTTTTCCTGAGTGGTTTAGGCGAAGCAGCTTTAGGCATAGCGGGTATAACAGGTGTCTATTTTTTAGTAGTAGCCGTTATAGGTAATGGCCTCAACAACGCCATTCAATCGTTGATTGCACGCCGTGCAGGTGAAAATCGGTTAGAAGAAATTGGCAAGATCTTTTCACAGGGTGTTCGTATTGCCTTGGTGTTTGCCGTACTCGGCATCCTGCTCACTTATATTTTTGCTCCTGTTATTTTCAATTATGCTTTACGTACACAAAATGTAGAAACAAAAGCAGTTGAATTTTTACTCATCAGGGTATGGGGATTGCCATTCTTATACCTGTTCCAGATGGGTAATGCATTTCTTGTTGGCACCAATAACAGTCGCTTTCTCATGATTGGTACTTTGTTTGAAGCTGGCGCTAATATTTTCTTTGATTATGGATTTATCTATGGCCACTTTGGCTTACCCGAACTTGGTTTTAATGGTGCCGCTTATGCATCGGTGCTGGCAGAGTTTATTGGAATGATCGTGGTGTTCCTGTTTATCTTTTTCAAAAAACTGCATCTCCGGTTTCATTTGTTCAGCTACCTGCGTTATAACAAAACGCTGAGCAATTTAATTCTGAATATTTCTGCACCACTCATTGGCCAGTTTTCCATCAGCCTCATTAGTTGGCTGGTATTTTATATTTTAATTGAACATCATGGCGAACGGGCTTTGGCCATCAGCAATGTGATGCGGAATATTTTTTCATTGGCTGGAGTGTTCATCTGGGCCTTTGCTTCCACCACCAATGCCATGGTGAGTAATATCATTGGGCAAGGTCGTACAGCCGAAGTGCAAAAGCTCATTTATAAAATCATGAAACTGAGTTTTACTGCAACGGTGTTGATGTTTGTTGCGTTTAATGTGTTTGCAAGAGAACTATTGTCGGTTTTTCGGTTGAGTGAAAGTTTTATAACAGAAGCAGTACCTGTATTACGTATTGTTACAACAGGCATGTTATTCATGTCTATCTCTGTTGTATGGCTTAATGCAGTAACCGGTACGGGCAATACAAGAATGAATCTCATCATAGAAGCAGTTACCATCACCCTCTATTTGATTTATATTTATCTGGTGCTGGAAGTATATCAACTCGGCTTGTTGTGGGCATGGGCTTCAGAATTAATTTACTGGACAACCATATTTGTAATGTCGTTCCTGTATATCCGCAGTGGAAAGTGGAAAGGGAAAGTGATTTGATGGTTGGGTATATGTATCAACTGAACAAAACAATTTGAATAATTTGGAGATCGGATTGTACTAACAACAACCTGCATGCCGGCAGGCAGGTACAAAAAGTTGAACGCTAAATAATTGATTTTCAACTTTAAAATTTTAAATAAGCTGCGTCTAATATCATATATATTTGTGTTGTATGCCACTTTAGAAGACCCCAAAAATTCTACATTGAATAATTCGTAAACCAACTGACTGACAATTATTATAACCAATAATGCAAGACAGTAAATTGACTATTAGAGAAGCTGAACTCACAGATATTTCTGCTTTGACAGAACTAATGAATGAATTGGGTTACGTCACAACAATTGACGAAATGAAGATTAGGTTTGACCAAATTCAAAATCACAAAGATCATAAAACTTTTGTTGCTTTGTTTGACAAACAAATTATAGGAATGGTTGGGTTGACAAAAAATTATTCTTATGAACAGAATGGCATTTATGTAAGAGTTTTGGCACTTGTAACAAATATTGGGTTTCGACAAATCGGAGTTGCGAAAAAGTTAATGAACGCTGCTGAAAAATGGGCAAAAGAAATTGGAGCTGACAAAGTTTTACTTAATTGTGGAAATAGAGAAGAACGGACCGCGGCTAAGAATTTTTATACAAAAATTGGCTATCAAATTATATCTTCGGGCTTTGTTAAAAAAATGTAAGAAACTTTATTGGGGAATATAAAAACGGCACACAACAATGCATTGCCAAAAGTCAGGGCTGGATTGCTATGGAAAAAACAAATAATATTTCAGTTCTTTTTAAGCAGCTAATTGAGTGTTATTCACATAGGGTAGCTGTTTATTAACTACTGCCACTACTCTTAGCACCAATTTATTTTTAATAGCATTTACTACCAGCATTCCATTTTTGCCCTCAGCCTTGGTTCCTCATCCTTGGTTCGTGTCTCACGAACCAAGGATAGAATATATTCATTTTAATCCATTGGCAGAACATTGGAATCTCGTTGCTGATCCGGGTGCTTATTATTATTCCTCTGCTTTGTTTTATGAAAAAGGCATTTCACATTTCCCGTTTAGAAAAGATTTAAGAAAAGCGTTTTGAAGTGTTGATTATTATTGGTAATTAACCCTGAAGTTGTATGAATGAGCCGCTCCCGGTGGTTAGGTTTATCAACAAATTAATATGAATTGTAAAAGAAAAAAAGTAACAAAAATAAAAAGGTAATAGTAGTAGCTTTATTTCTTTTAATATTATTAAAACAAAGCTAAAGGACGTTCAATGAATCCCCTGCCTTCGCAAATATTCGAACGTTATGCATCAAAGCTGAGTACCATTTAATTTTAAAACTGTATTGCAATTAATTTTGATAAAAATCAAGGAAACTAAAAGTGAAACATTAGAGATAAACAAAAAAGATTAAAAAATGAAAAAAGAAGCGCTTAATTGGTTGGGAGAATTGGCCATAATTCACACCACAGGTAAGGAGACTAATGGCAAATATTGTGTAATAGAACTTTATGCTACAAAGGAAGGTAGCCCTCCTTGGCATGTTCATCATCGTGAAGATGAAGGCTTTTATATTATTGAAGGGGAATTAACTGTTTCCGTTGGAGACAAAACCTATAAAGTAACAAATGGTGATTATCTTTTAGCTCCCAAAGACATTCCACATACATACTCAGTAGACTCCCCTGGTCATGCAAGAATTTTAATGATTTGTTCGCCAGCTGGATTTGAAGAAGCTGTTCGTGCTATGAGTAGTCCTGCCACATCGCTTGTTCCGCCAAAACCGGAAAGTGTTGAAGTTGATTATGAGAAGATTATGAGTTTGGCTAATCAATTTGGTGTTGAGTTTGTTGAACCTCCAACGAATGATGAGTAATCCACTGCCTTGGTTCGTGTCTCACGAACCAATTATAGAATATATTCATCTTAATCCATTGGCAGAACATTGGAATCTCGTTGCTGATCCGGGTGATTATTATTATTCCTCCCCCAGCCTTAGTTCGTGTCTCACGAACCAATTATAATTTCCTTTAAAGATTAATTAAATTAGAGGCCTCACAACTCCCAGCCAATGGATTATTTCGCACACAAACGAAAATCATATATGGCAAGAAAACCTCCGGAGTTTTAACTGTATGCTTATGCAAAGAAAACACACTGCTAAACCCCGGAGGTTTTCCAATTTAAAGCACAACCATCTTTATAATGGCGTTCTTGTATATCCGCAGTGGAAAGTGGAAAGGGAAAGTGATGTAGACTATACGAACCCTTTTATTTCTTCTTTTTCTC
>Ga0163144_10003492_pt1 | contig 35758 bp, 24 predicted proteins | sample OliLak19BULKMAT1_FD_123175 | JGI IMG/M metagenome (GOLD analysis project Ga0163144, IMG submission 123175) | Freshwater microbial mat bacterial communities from Lake Vanda, McMurdo Dry Valleys, Antarctica - Oligotrophic Lake LV.19.BULKMAT1 | ecosystem: Environmental > Aquatic > Freshwater >...
ACGGCTTTGCGCGCCGCCGGCTCGAGCTCACCGTCGAGGTAGAGGAGAATGTGCGTGCCCGAGTCCGGCCGGTGGCCGCCATACATGACGACCGCGCAATGGTGCCAGCGGTCGTCGCGCAAATCCGTCGTGCCAACGACCCAGCCCTCGTGCACGCCCAGGCGCAGTCGTCCCAACGGGCCCTCGCGATCGTTCGGGTTCACGGAGATTTGCCAGGCCAGGCCCGGCGCCGACGTGCCCCAGTTGATGATGCCGTAACCCTCCGCAATCGTGGAATCCCGCGGGACCTTCACCCAGAACGCCACCGTGCGCGGCTCGCTGCCGGAGATGCCCGGAAACTCGCACTCCACGAAATCCCGCCGGCCATCGAAGCCGAGGCCGCCGCCGAACTGGCCGGCGATCCACTGCGGTCCGGGGGCGCTTTCTGGATACGCGCGCCGCAACGCGCGCGCGTTCGGCAGGCCGAGACCAGCGCCGCGGTTGTGCGACGCCGCGCCCTGGCCTTCATCGAAGGACCAGTGCAAAAAGCCGATCGCTCCCGCGCTGGTCGGCGGCAGATCGGTGATGAACCCGACCGCGTCCGCGGTGAACTGCTCGACGTTCCCCGGCGTGAGTCGCGCCGCCTGGTTCACGGTGAGTTGCACGGCCTGTTGCCGGTTGTTCGGCACCGCTTCGACCTTGCCCTCGAGCACGTGGACTTCCGTGTCACCCGACGGGCCGACACTCACGCCGAATTCCGTGCCCTGATCCACCAGCCGGCCGCGCGGACTATCGAGGATGAAACCCTTCGTGCCCTTCGGCAGACGCGTGACGACGCGACCTTGATACAGAAACGCGCGCTCGGGTCCGCGCACTTCGAAGTCGGCGGGCCCTTCGACGATCATGGTCGCGCCGCGCGCAAACTTCAGCTCGACGAGACCGCTGGCGAGTTGCAGGCGATGCGAACCGATATCGTCGCCGACCTTCAGCGGGAGCTGGCTCGCGTCCCACGTGGCGGATTCCATCCGCACGATCTGGGCGTTGGGCGGACTGAGCCGAACCGGCCACCACGCGAGGGCGCCGAGCATCAACGCCGCGGCCGCGGCCCACGCCCAGAGGCGCGAAAAGCGGACGACCACGTGGGGCGTCGGCGGATTTCCCGCGCGTGCGACCTGGAGTCTCACCTGCACTTCGCGCACAAACGCACCGTCTTCGGGATAGGGGTGGCCGTGCGCCAGCAGTCGCTCGACGATCGTGAGCTGGCCCAGTTTGGTCAGCAGCGCGGGATCGCGCCGGCACACCTCGAGCAGACGGGCGGCCTCGTCGCGGGTGAGATCGCCCGCGCCGGCGCGAGCCAGCAGCCGTTGTTGTTCTTCGCGGGTCACGGGGAAACCTCGATTTTCTCCAGCTTGCGGCTGATGCATTCCGCCAGCACTTCCCGGAGCCGGTGCAGTTGCATGGTGAGCGCCGAATATCCGCGCTGCAGTCGATCGGACAGCTCGCGCACCGACTCCTCGTCGCCGTAACGCCGGTGCAACAACTCGCGCGCGGGTCCATCCATCCGCTCCAGGCAATCGTGCAGCGCCGCATGGAGCAGGGGCTCGCGCTCGGAGGTGCACTCGGTCGCGATCTGTTGGTCGAGCAATTCGGCGAGCTCCGCGTTGCCGCCGATCGCCTGCGCGCGGAATTTGCGCCAGTGATTGCGCAGGAGATTCAGGGCGATGCTCCGCAACCACGGTGCCATCGGCCGCGCCGGATCGAAGTCGGCGAGCTTGCGAAACGCCGTCACGAACACCTCCTGCGCGAGATCCTCGGCCTCGTGCGGATCGTTCATCCGGGCGACGAGGCAGGCGCGCACGCCGCGGTGATGACGCTCGACGAGCGCGGCAAACGCGTCGCCGTCGCCGCGCTGGGCGGCGATCGCCCACTGCCGTTCGTCCGCGTCCGAGGTCATGGTTCGTAAGAAGAGTTGTCGCCAGCCGTGCCCCGCAACACACGTTTCGGAAAATAATTTGGGCCGGCCTGTGTTATTTGGCGGCTTTGGGGACAATCCCTGTTGAACTTCCCGCGTTCTCCTTACCCACATGCATACCCCTGTCCGCCTCGCGTTCGCTGCGCTGGTGATCTTCGCCAGCGTCTTCCGCTCCACGGTCCTGGCCCAAGCCACCGCCGCGCCCACGCGGGCGCAACTCGCCAAATACGACGTCAACAAGAACGGTAAACTCGATCCCGCCGAGCTTGCCCAGCTCAACGCGGACGAGGCGAAAGCCACGGACACCGTTCAGCTCAATGTCTTCGAGGTGAAGTCCGATCCAGGCGACACCTACGACGCGACCAACACCAATTCCGTCACGGGCACCAATCTCGCACTCAGCAAGACGCCGCTCGACGCGAAGATCTTCAACCGGCAGATGCTCGATGACATGGGCACGGTCGACATGACCGACATGCTCTGGAAGCTCGGTGGCCTCGGGGCGGCCGTGATCAACGCCAACGAGGATGTGCGCGGCATGGTCGATGGCGACCGGCAGGATCCGAAATCGATGACGATGCGCGGACTGCAGATCAACAACCCACGCCGCGACGGGTTTCTGCGTTCCGACACCACCTTGCTCGACACCTACGACATCGAGCGCGTCGAGGCGATCGGCGGATCGAATTCGCTGCTCTTCGGCTCGGGCGACGCCGGTGGCGTGATCACCAGCGCCTCGAAACGCGCCTATCTCAACCGCCGGCCCACGATGACGTGGGCCGCGACCGGCGACTCCGAGGGCTCGCGGCGTTACACGGTGGATACGCAGTTCGGCGAAAAATATTTCGCGTTCCGTTTCAACGGCGTGACGGATGACACCAAGTATTCGCGGCCGCTGCTCGGGCGGGCGGCGCGCGGCTACCATGTGGCCGCGACCGTCCAGCCCTGGAAACGTCTCCAGATTCGCGGCGAATACCGCTACTACACTCGCGACACGATCTTCGCCCAATCTTCGACCGTGCGCGCACCGCTGGCGTGGACGCTCAGCAACGGCGTGCGGGTCGACAACCAGAGCGCGCGCTACCTCGTGGCGTTTCCCGAGATCGTGCAGATGACCGGCGGCGTGATCGATCTCGACAAGGTGGATTCCGCGGTCGGCCCGTATCACCGCGATGCTTACATCAATAAGATCAAGTCGGTCGTGGCCGAGGCGACGATCACGGACGGCCTCGCCATCCAGGTGCGCTATGGCCACGACTCCCGCGTGAACGAAGCGCCGCGCGCGAGCAGCACGACCATCTTCGCCCCGGGCGCGACCGGCAATAACTTCGTGGATCCGGCCACGGGCCGGGTGGGGCAGGAGTGGGCGCTCAACACCTCGCTCATCGGCACGCCGTTCTTCACCGGCGCCCGCGGCTATCGCGCCGCGCTCGCCTACCAGAAAAACCTGGGCAAGTGGTTTGGCCGCCACCAGGCGAGCCTGTTCCGCCAGAACATGGAGAGCTGGTCCAACCAATACACCATCCGCTTCTACGAGGCCGACGCCAGTGGTGCGATCATCCAGAACCTTGCCAACATCAACAATGCCGAGTCCGGCCGCAACGTGATGCCGGCTGCCTGGACCAAGGTGTTTCCCGACACGATCATCGGCGGTCAGGATTGGCCGGTCAATGCGATCAAGCATCCGAACGGCCGCACCTATAAGCTCGCGCCGCAGGTTTACGCCGGTGCGGTGCCGGCCACAGCCACTAATCCGATGGGCATGTCGGGCGGCGCCAACGCCACCACCGGCAATCCCTCGAACACGGCCTACATCATGGACGACACCGACGAGAAAAGCTGGGGCGCCAGTCTTTTCTCCGAGTGGTGGAACGGCCGCATCGACACCATGGCCGGCATTCGCCGCGAAGAAGCGACCGGCCTGCGCAAGGCGCTCGGGCTGAAACGCGGGCCCATCTCCTACGATGGCCTGAATCTCGGTGCGGTGGTCGACACTCCGGTCAAGGACCTGCGGCTGTCGCTCAACTACGCGTCGAACGGCAAGATCAACTTCGACACCACGCGTGACGTCTACAACGAGCCGCTGCCGCCGGGCAAAGGCGTGAGCAAGGACATCGGCTTCAAGCTCGACCTCTTCGAGCGCCGCCTTTCCGGCAACATCAACTACTACCAGTCCGAGGCGCAGAATTTCACCGCGACCTTCGGCAACCGCAACGACATCGACCCGAACGGCATCAACGGCCGTCACGGTGGCAATGCCTACACCTACTCGAAGACGTCCGACGGCTTTAATCTCACGCTCACCGCGCGTCCGCGGCGCGGCTGGGAAATGCGCGCGAGCTTCGCCACCGCGAATGGCTCGGAGCGCAGCAACGTGACGCTGCCGCAATTCTACAACGACCAGTTCAACACGATGTCGCTGAACGGCCAGACGGTCGTTGCGATCCGATCGACCGCGGGTGCGATGTCGCCGCTGCTCGTTCCCTCCGACCCGCTCGACCCCGCTTCCGCGCCGGTCGCGCTCTCGCTGGCGATGATGCGGGATAACACCAGCCCCTATTTCGCGGTCGTGGATCTCGAGGGCGGCCAGATCACCAACGCGCAGCTCCTGCGCATGGACACGCCCGGCGTCGGCACCGGCGTCAATGGCCTGCCGATCACGGAACACCAACTTGGCTTCGTTTCCCCGAGCAACGGCGAATTCATCGTCCGTCGTTCCGGCGAGAAGACGGCCGGTTACGCCGAGCGCGCCTACAGCCTGGTCAACACCTACAGCTTCTCCGAAGGCCGGCTGCGTGGCCTGCGCGTCGGCCTGACGTCGAGCCTGCAGGAAAAACACCGCGCCTACATGTATACGGATGCCGCGGCGGGCGGAGCGCGGAAGATGTATTATTACCCGAACCGTTTCCTGAATGACGTCTTCGCCGCCTACACTTTCCGCCTCAACCGCCTCGTGCGCGCCTCCGTGCAGGTGAACGTGAACAACCTCCTGGACGAGCAGCGCGTGCTCCACCAAATCCGCAGCACCGACGGCACGCTGCGCTATGCCGGCTGGTTCTACACGCCGCGCCGCCTCGCGATCACCACGCGGCTGATGTATTGAGATGATCTCTGTAGGGGCGCAGACTTGCTGCGCCCTTTTCGAACGACCCGAGGGCGCAGCAAGCCTGCGCCCCTACAATAAATGAAGCGCACTTTCCTCTCTCTTCTCTCGCTTGGCTTGGGCCCTCTCTCCGCCGCGCCCGCGCCCTTCGAGATCAGCGGCATCTATCCGCACCTCGCGACCTTCAACGGCCACGCCGAATGCGGCACGGGGGCCGTGGTGCCTTGGGCAGACCGGCTTTGGGTCGTGAGCTACGCGCCGCACCAGCCGAAGGGCGGCAGCGACAAGCTCTACGAGATCACGCCGGACCTGCAGCAAATCATCCGCCCCGAGAGCATCGGTGGCACGCCGGCGAATCGGTTCATCCACCGCGAGTCGCAGCAGCTCTTCATCGGGCCGTATGCGATCGATGCCCAGCGCAACGTGCGGGCAATCCCGTTCGATAAGATGTTCGGCCGGCCCACGGGCAACGCGCGGCACCTCACCGATCCGGCGAACAAGATCTACTACGCGTCGATGGAGGAGGGGTTTTACGAGGTCGACGTGCGCACGCTCGCGGTGACGGAGCTGTTTCGCGACGAGCAGGTGAAGGAGCCGTTTCGCCGGGCGGACCTGCCGGGTTATCACGGCAAGGGTCTTTACTCGGGGCAGGGCGTGTTGGTGTATGCGAACAACGGAGAGCAGTCGCCGCTCGCGCGCCAGAAGCCCGACATCCCGAGCGGTGCGCTGGCCGAGTGGGACGGTCGCAGCGAGCAGTGGAAGGTGATCCGCCGGAACCAGTTTACCGAGGTCACCGGCCCCGGCGGCATCACCGGTAATGAAAAACCGGATACGGATCCGATTTGGACGATCGGCTGGGATCACCGTTCGCTCATCCTGATGGTGCGCGATGTAGGCACTGAATCTGTAGGCGGGGTGCCCTCACCCCGCGAGGCGAGCGCACCGTCGCAGCCGCGGGGTGAGGGCACCCCGCCCACATCGGCCACCGGCAAGTGGCACAGTTACCGCCTCCCGAAGGCGAGCCACTCCTACGACGGGGCGCATGGCTGGAACACGGAGTGGCCGCGGATCCGCGAGATCGGCGAACGCGATCTGCTGATGACGATGCACGGCTCGTTCTGGCGCTTCCCGAAGAATTTCGATTCCACGCACTCCGCCGGAATCGTGCCGCGCTCGAATTACCTGAAGGTGGTCGGCGACTTCGCGCGCTGGGGCGATCGGCTCGTGCTCGGCTGCGACGACACGGCGATGAGCGAGTTTCTCAACAAACGCCGCGCGAAGGGAAAACTCGCCGGGCCGGGCCAGTCGCAGTCGAATCTCTGGTTCATCGAGCCCGCGCTGCTCGATCAACTCGGGCCCGCGATCGGTCGCGGCGCGGTGTGGATGGAGGAGCCGGTGAAGCAGGGCGTGCCGTCGGATGCGTTCCTGTTCTCCGGTTTCGATCAGCGGATTCTGCACCTCGCGCACGACGGGGGGGCGCCGGTGACGTTCACGCTCGAGGTGGATCGCGCGGGCAACGGCCAGTGGACCGAGCTGCGGCGCGTCGACGTGCCGGCCGGTTCCAGTCCCAGTGAGCCCATCTCCTACGCGTGGACCGCGTTCACCGCCGGGGAGAAAGGCGCCTGGGTGCGGGTGAAGGCCTCGCTCGACTGCGCGAAGACCACGGCATTTTTCTCGATGCGGAATCTCGATCGGCGCCCGACCCGCGCCGACGCGCGCTTCGACGGCTTGATCGCGTCCGACACCGCCAAGGCTGCGAGCGGCGGCCTGCTGCGCGCGCGCGGTGAGGGCAAGAAGACGCTCGGTTTTGCCGCGACACGGCTCGTCGACGGCAAGGCGGAGCCGGCGGCTTTTTATGAGATGGGACCCGACATGAAGCTGCAGCGCAGCAGCGAGGCGGGCGCGGTGAAATGGATGGAGGTGAACGTCGCGATTCCGCGCGACGCCGTGGCCATCGACGCGGCGTCGGTCATCTACACGGATGAGCAGGGAAAACGCTGGCGGCTCCCCAAGGGGCGGAAGGACTTCGTGGCCGAGGGGCCATTCGGCGCGGAGCGGACCGTGCGCGAAGTCTGCACCGAGCGCGACCTGCTGAATTGCGCGGGGACGTTCTTCGAGTTTCCCGCCGAAAATGCCGGCGGCGTGGCGAAAATCCGGCCGGTCGCGACGCACAACCGCCGCGTGCACGATTTCGCGACGTGGCGCGGGTTGCTCGTGATGTCGGGCGTGACCGCGGACGCGCTTTCGTCGAATCGCCATCTGATCCAGTCCGACGACCAGCGCGTCTCGCTCTGGGTCGGCGCGGTGGACGACCTGTGGACGTTCGGCCGGCCGGTGGGCGAGGGTGGGCCGTGGAAAGACACGGCGGTGAAGGCGGGCGAGCCGTCCGAGCCGTATCTAATGACCGGATATGAAAGGAAGAAACTCACGCTCTCTCATGCCGCCGCGCGGCCCGTCCGGATGAACCTCGAGGTCGATCTCACCGGCACCGGCCACTGGGTGAGCTACGCGAAGCTCGACGTGCCGGCCGGCCGGCCGCTGGAGCACGTGTTCCCTGATGGTTTCCAGGCTTACTGGCTGCGCGTCACGTCGGAGATTGCGACGACGGCGACGGCGTGGTTGGTTTATGAATAACTTCGGCTTTGTAGGGGCGCAGACTTGCTGCGCCCTCCCTCGCACCACTGAATAGGGCGCAGCAAGTCTGCGCCCCTACAATTGGGATCACTTTATGAAACGCCTCCTCCTCGTCCTCACTCTTGCGCTGCTGGGCGCGTCTCCCGCCGCGCTCGCCGCCGATCGTCTCCTGCTCGAAGCTGAGAGCTTCCAGTCCCACGGCGGCTGGTCGCTCGACACGCAGTTCATCGATCTCATGGGCTCACCGTATCTCATCGCGCATGGGCTGGGCCAGCCGGTGAAGGATGCGACCACCACCGCGACGTTTCCCGCCACCGGCAAATACCGCGTGTGGGTCCGCACCAAGGACTGGGTGGCGCACTGGAAGGCGCCCGGCACGCCGGGCAAGTTCCAGCTCCTGATCGACGGCACGCCGCTCGCGGAGACGTTTGGCACCAAGGGCGCCGAGTGGTTCTGGCACGATGGCGGCACGGTCGACATCAAACAAAAATCCACGCCGATCGCGCTGCGCGATCTGCTGGGCTTCGACGGCCGGTGCGACGCGATTTACTTCACGAACGATCTCAACGAGACGCCGCCGAACGACACCGCGCCGCTCTCGGGCTGGCGCAAGGCTGCGCTCGCACTTCCGGCCACGCCGCAGGACATGGGCGAGTTTGATCTCGTGGTGGTCGGCGGCGGCTACGGCGGCATGGGCAGCGCGCTGTCGGCGGCCCGCATGGGGCTCAAGGTCGCGCTGATCCAGAACCGCCCCGTGCTCGGCGGCAACGGCAGCTCCGAGGTGCGCGTCTGGGCGATGGGCCTCATCCGGCGCGGCAAATACCCGCACATCGGCGAGATGATCGAGGAGTTTGCGGACAAGGCCAAGAACTCGCCGGGCACGTATGAGGAGTTCGGTGACGCGCAAAAAGAGGCGCACGTCCGCGCCGAGAAAAATATTTCCCTCTTCCTGAACGAGCACGTCTACACGGCCGAGACGAAGGATAATAAGATCCTCGCGGTCACCTCGCTCAATACCACCAACAGCCGGGAGAAGAAATTCCGCGGCAAGCTCTTTGTCGATTGCACCGGCCACGGGTCGCTCGCGCATCTCGCCGGAGCCAAATACGAAATCGAGCTCAAGGATCTGCTCGGCATGAGCAACATGTGGGTTTGGAGCAATGCGGACGACCCCAAGACTTTTCCCGAGACGCCCTGGGCGCTCGACCTGAAGATGGACGATTTTCCCTACCCGAAGAAGGGCAAGGCCGACATGACCGACAAGGGCAAGGGCGAGTGGTTCTGGGAGAGCGGTTTCAACAAGCATCCGATCAACGATCTCGAGCTGATCCGCGACTGGAACCTGCGCGCGGTGTTCGGCGCGTTCAACGCGATGAAGAATCGCGAGGGCAAGCCCGAGCACGAGAAGGCGAAGCTCGATTGGGTCGCCTACGTCGGCGGGACGCGCGAGTCGCGCCGGATCGTCGGCGACGTGATGCTCACGCACCAGGACATCATCACGAAGAAGGATTTTCCGGATGGATGCGTGCCGAGCACGTGGAGCATCGATCTCCATTTCCCGAAGAAGGAGTTTGCGGCCAAGTTTCCCGACAATCCCTTCATCTCCATCGCGGAGCACGACCGCCGGATCGATCGCGACTTCGGTTACCCCGTTCCCTATCGCTGCCTCTATTCCGTGAACGTGAGCAACATGTTCATGGCCGGCCGCAACATCAGCGTCACCGATCAGGCGCTCGGCACCGTGCGCGTGATGAAGACCATCGGCATGATGGGCGAGGTGGTGGGCAAGGCCGCCGCTATCGCCATCAAGCACAACGCCACGCCGCGCGATGTCTACACGCTGTATTGGTCGGAGATGGACGCGTTGTTGAAACTGCCGGGCCGCGCGCGCCGCGGGTTGGACGGCACGTTCGACCTCAGCGGACCGGTGCCTCCGCCGGTGACCGATATCAGCAGCGGCGGCGTGCCGTTGGCGTCACTCAAGGGGGTCGTCGTCGACAACAAAGCCGCGAAGCTCACCGGCAAATGGACCAGCGGCGAAGGTTTGGCGCACGTTGGCCCCGACTATCAATACGGCCGCGGCGCGGGGACGAAGGCCGTGTTTCCCTTCACGGTGCCCGCGGACGGCCGCTACGAAGTGCGTTTCGCGACCTCGCCGCACGAGAATCGCGCGAGCAACACCGCCTACAAGGTGCGTCACGCCGATGGCGAGCGCGGCGGCACCGTGAACCAGCGCGAGCCTGCGCCGATTGCGAGCCAGTGGGTGACGCTCGGCACGTATCGCTTCGTCGCCGGCCAACCGGCCGCCGTCGAAATCGACGCCAGCGGCGCCAACGGAAACGTCCACATCGATGCGGTGCATGTCGTGCCCGCGCCGTGACCGTAGTGGTTGGGTAGCGGAACGGCTTCCCGTTCCGTCGGAGCCGAAAGCGGCTCCGCTACGACCGAGCTGCTCCACCTTCGAACCGTGGTAAACCCCTGGTTACTCGCCCGCACGCACGTGCGGGTTGACCTGCCGCGCCGACTCCATTCCATGCAGTGACCTTTCCGCGCCCACGCCGCCTTCCCACGCATGACCCCACGCCTGCTGTTGCTTGCCCTCATCGGAACCGTTCCCGCACTGGCCGATGAGCGCGTCACGTTCAACGAGCACATCCGGCCGATCCTGGCGGACAACTGTTTCGCGTGCCACGGCGTGGACGCCTCTCATCGCAAGGCCAAGCTGCGGCTCGATATCGCCGCGGGCGCGACGGCCGAGCGGGACGGCACCCGCGCCATCACGCCGGGCGATCTCGCCCAGTCCGAACTTTGGCAGCGGATCATCAGCCCGCACGAGGACGAGGTCATGCCGCCGCCGGAATCGCACAAGACGCCGCTCAAGCCAGCGCAACGTGAGCTCATCAAGAAATGGATCGAGCAGGGCGCGGCGTATCAGAAGCACTGGGCCTACGAGCCCGTCACGCGTCTCGCGCTGCCGAAAGCCGCGGGCGGCGCCGCCGCGCATCCCGTCGACCGGTTCATCGGCGCGAAACTGGCGACCCGGAAACTCGCCCTCGCACAGGAAGCCTCGCCCGAGATTCTATTCCGGCGCGCGACCCTCGATCTCACCGGCCTCCCGCCGACGCCGGAGGAAGTGGACGCGTTTCTCGCCGACAAGAAGCCCGGCGCCTACGAACGCGCGGTGGATCGCTTGCTGGCCTCCCCGCGCTACGGCGAACACTTCGGTCGCTACTGGCTCGACGCCGTGCGCTACGCTGACACGCACGGTCTTCACCTCGACAACGTCCGCCAGATTTGGCCCTACCGCGACTGGGTCGTCGGGGCGTTTAACCGGAATCTCCGCTACGATCAGTTCACCATCGAACAACTCGCGGGCGATCTGCTGCCGAATCCGACGATCGATCAAATCGTCGCCACCGGCTACAACCGCAACCACCTCTCGACCTCCGAGGGCGGCGCGATCGAGGCCGAGGCCGAGATGCGCAACACCGCGGACCGCACCGACACCGCCGCCGCGGTGTGGATGGGCATGACGGCGAACTGCGCGTCGTGTCACGACCACAAGTTCGATCCGCTCACGCAGAAGGAATACTATTCGCTCGGCGCCATCTTCAAGGGTCTCGCCGATCGGCCGTGGGACGGCAACGTGCGCCTCTCGGGCCCCGTCGCGGTCATCGCGGATACCCCGGCCAAGCAGAAGCGGATCGACGAGATCACGGCCGCGATCAAGCCGCTCGAAGCGGCAGTCACGGCCCGGGCCGACGCGGTGATCGCGGCGGGCAAACCGTTGCCGAAATACGACAAGAACCCCATCACCTACGAAGTGGTGTGGGCCGAGGATTCGGACCAGCCGACGCCGGAGAACGTCATGGCGCCGCCGGCGGCCGGCGTCTGGCGCGGGGGCGAGGGCGTGCCGGTGGCCGGCGGATCGCGCGCGCTGCGGATGGAAGGCAAGGCTGAGCGCGCGATCGCGTTTTCCGCGGGCGATGTGAATCTGGTGGCGCGAGGCGACGTGAAAGCGTTCGTGCATGTGCAGCCCGATGCGGCCAATCCACCGCGGGCGATCAGCGTGGAGTTTATCGGGGAAGGCGCGACCAAGCGCGTGATTTGGGGCGACCCGTCCGCTTTCGGCCCCGAAGTGGCGCAGACGGCCATTCAGGCGGGACCGTTGCCCGCGGCCGGCAGCTATGCGCGGTTGCAGGTGAACGCCTGCGAATGTGGCATCGCGATCGGCAAGAACTACACGGGCGTCCGGCTCGCGCAGAGCGACGGCGCGGTCTGGTGGGATCGGATCGGAGCGGTGATCACCAGCCCGAGCGCGATCGACGATCCCCTGCTGTCGAAGGACGCCTGGGCCCGCACCCTGCGGACGGGAGCACGGGCGTTCGAGGCGGTGCCAATCCGGCACGACGTTAATTTCCTGATTGGCCTCTCCGGCACGCAGCAAAACGAAGAGGAGAAGCAGCGGATCGCCACGTGGCACCGCGACTACATCTACGCGCCGCTGCGCGCCAAGCTCGAGCCGGAGGCGCATGCAGCGCGGCGGTTGCTTGCCGAGCAGATCCACTTTGAAACGACGTATCCTGTCACGCTGGTATCCGGCGAACGCGACGAGCCGCTGCCGGCGCACATCATGATCCGTGGCCAATACGACAAGCCGGGCGAGCGGGTCGAAGCGGGCACGCCGGCCTTTCTCCCGCCCATCGCGAAATCCGGCCCGCGGGTGATGCGACTCGATTTTGCGCGCTGGCTCGTGGATCCAAAGCATCCGCTGACGGCGCGCGTGACGGTGAACCGTTTCTGGCTGCAACTTTTCGGCGCCGGGATCGTGCGCACGCCGGTCGACTTCGGCGCGCAGGGTGAGCCGCCCACGCATCCCGAACTGCTCGACTGGCTGGCGAGCGAGTTCGTGCACTCGGGTTGGGACGTGAAGAAGTTCGTGCGCCTGCTCGTGACTTCGCGCACGTATCGTCAGGACTCCCGGGCCACGCCGGCGCTGCTCGATCTCGATCCGGCCAACAAGCTCCTCGCGCGCGGCCCGCGGCTGCGGCTCGACGCCGAAGTGCTGCGCGATCAAGCGCTCGCACTCGGCGGATTGTTGCGGCCTGAGATGGGTGGCGCCCCGGTGCGGCCTTACCAGCCGGTGAATATCTGGGAGCCGGTCGCGTTTGGCGGTAGCAACACCAAGACCTACGTGCAGGACCACGGCCACGCGCTGTATCGGCGGAGCCTTTACACATTCTGGAAGCGCACCGCGCCCGCGCCGTCGATGTCGACCTTCGACGCGCCCTCGCGCGAAAACTTCTGCGTCGCCCGCGGCCGTTCGAACACGCCGCTGCAGGCGCTCGCATTGATGAACGACGTGCAGCACTTCGAGGCGGCGCGCGGCTTGGCCGAGCGGTTGCTTACGCGCACGAGCACCGAGCCGGAGCGGCTGGCGTATGCGTTTCGTTGCGTGACCGCCCGCTCGCCCACGAAGCAGGAAACAACCCTGCTCACTGAATCGCTCGCGGCCCACCGCGCCCGCTTCGAAAAGAACACCGAAGAAGCCAGCAGGGTGATCGCCAATGGTGAATCGAAGGCATCGGCGTTGCTGCCGGTCAGCGAGTTTGCCGCGTGGACGATGGTCGCGAATTTGTTGATGAACCTCGACGAAACCATCACCCGGAACTGACGGATGATTTAGACAGAATGAACAGAATTTACAGAATGAGCATCGTCGCTGGTCGGCCGGCCATTTTGTCCATTCTGTTCATTCTGTCTGAATTTTGAAGATTCCCTATCACCGATGAATGCCTGCCACGATTACCTGAATAATCTCACCCGCCGGCAGTTCTTCGCCGGTGCGGGGCTGGCCATGGGTGGTGTCGCGCTCAACTGGCTCGCGCCGCGGCTCGGGGCGGCGGGGGTGCCGCAGGATGCGCTGAACGCGCGCGTGCATCCGGCGATGCCGGGCTTCCCTCATTTTCCGCCGACGGCGAAGCGGATCATTTACCTGCACATGAACGGTGGGCCGTCGCAGCTCGACACGTTCGATTACAAGCCCGGCCTGCAAGAGCAGTTCGACCAAGATCTGCCAGAGTCGATTCGCCAGGGACAGCGCATCACGACGATGACGAGCGGGCAGACGCGGTTTCCCGTCGCGCCTTCGATTTTCAAGTTTGCCCAGCACGGCCAGAGCGGCGCGTGGGTGAGTGAGCTGCTTCCGCACACGGCCAAGCTGGTCGACGATCTCGCGATCGTGCGCAGCGTGCACACCAACGCGATCAACCATGATCCGGCCTGCACGTATTTGATGACGGGCAGCGAGATTCCCGGCCGCGCCAGCATCGGCTCGTGGCTTTCTTACGGACTCGGCAGTGAGAACAATGATCTGCCGGCGTTCGTGGTGCTGACGCCGAAGTTTTCCTCGAAGGTTGCGGCGCAAGCGCTGTTCACGCCCATGTGGAGCAGCGGCTTCCTGCCCACCTCGCATAATGGCGTGGCGTTGCGCGCGCAAGGCGACCCGGTGCTGTTCCTCGAGAATCCCAACGGCGTCGACGCTACCACGCGGCGCGCGATGCTCGATTCGCTCGGTAAATTCAACCAGATGTCGCACGCGCGCTACGGCGACCCCGAGACGCTCACGCGCATCGCGCAATACGAGATGGCGTTTCGGATGCAGACGAGCGTGCCGGAGCTGACGGACTTTTCCAAAGAGTCGCAGGCGACACTCGATCTCTATGGTCCGAGCGTGAAGGAGCCGGGCTCGTTTGCCGCGAGCTGCCTGCTGGCGCGTCGGATGGCAGAGCGCAACGTGCGCGTTGTGCAGATCCTGCATCGCGGTTGGGATCAACACGGCACGCTGCCGGAGCATTTGAAGATCCAGTGTTCGGATACGGACCAGGGGTGTTACGGGCTGATCACGGATCTCAAACAGCGAGGGCTGCTCGACGACACGCTGGTCGTGTGGGCCGGCGAGTTTGGCCGCACCGTCTACAGCCAGGGGGCGCTCACGAAGACGAATTACGGCCGCGATCACCACCCGCGTTGCTTTAGTGTGTGGATGGCTGGCGGTGGAGTGAAGCCCGGCATCGTCCACGGTGAGACCGATGATTACTCGTATAACATCGTGAAAGATCCCGTGAGCCTGAACGACCTCAACGCTACGCTGCTGCACTGCCTGGGCATCGATCACTCGAAGTTCAGCTTCAAGTCGCAGGGGCTCGACATGCGGTTGACCGGCGTCGAGCCCGCGCAGGTGGTGAAGCCGATTTTGGCGTGAGGCCTTGGTGGGGAAAGTGGAGCGCGTTGTCCTCAACGCGCTTCGTAGCGGAAGCGCTTCGCTTCCGACGGAACGGGAAGCCGTTCCGCCACATGTCACTCCAGCGTCTTGGGGCCAAGCCGCTCCACCCCCATCGATGAAGCAGGTCCTGCTTCAACTCTACCGCCTCACCGTCGTCGGCGTCATCGTCTGGCTGATCCGCGATCTCGCGGTGCGGCAGAGGACGCATGGCGAATCGCCGATCCTCGTGGAGGAGGTGAAGGGGTTCTTTCCGGACGCGGCCAGGTTGCGTCCCGACGACTCGGCGCGCGACGGGCTCTTCGTCCTGGATCGCGCGGGTCGCGAACTCGGCTACGTCGTGCGCACGCAACCCCAGTGCCAGGACATCCTCGGGTATGCGGGCGTGACCGACGCACTCGCCGTGTTCGATCGCGACTGGAAGATCCTTGGACTCAAAATCCACGCCTCCGAGGACACGGAGGACTACGTGAAGAACATCGCGATTGATCGACGCTTCCTGAAAAAGTGGAATGGTCTGTCGTGGGGCGCCGCTGCGGATCTCGATTTGAAGGAAGCAGGCATCGAGGGGGTCTCGGGCGCCACAATGACGAGCATGGCGATCGCTCGGAGCGTGAAGGCGCGGCTGCAGATGAGCCGCGATGAGATCGTGGCGCGACCGGCACTGCGCCTCGGCTGGCGCGATGGCGGGATGGGCGGCGTGCTCGCGCTCGCGGCGCTGATGGCGTTTGGTCGCGCGGAGTGGCGGCACCGTTGGAAGCGTCCCTATCAAGTTCTGCTCATCGTCTACGTTGGCTTCATCGCCGGTGATCTAATCGCGATGAAACTGCTCGCAGGCTGGGCGCGCTCCGGTGTGCCGTGGACGACGGCACCGGGTCTCGTGCTGCTGACCGTGGCGGCGCTGCTGGTGCCGTGGGCGACGCGCAAGCCGGTCTATTGCCACCAGATTTGCCCGCACGGCGCGGCGCAGGAATTGATTTCGCATTTTCGGCCGGCGCGGTGGCAATGGACGCCACCGGCCGGGGTGGTGCGTGGACTGGAGTATCTGCCGGGCGCACTCTTGTTCCTGGTGCTGGTCGTCGCTCTGCTCGCGCTGCCGCTGGATCTCGCGGGCATCGAACCGTTCGCCGCCTATGTCGTGCGTTCGGCCGGGTGGGCGACGCTCGCGGTGGCGGGCGTGGGGCTGGTCGCGTCGGTTTTTGTGCCGCAGGCGTATTGCCGTTTTGGATGCCCGACGGGCGCGCTGCTGAATTTCGTGCGCGCGCGCGGGGCGACGGATCGGTTTTCGCGGAGGGATGGGGTGGCGCTGGCGCTGGTGGCGCTGGCGGTGGCGCTGAACTGGGCCTACCTGCCGTTGATCGGGTGGGTGAAGGGTGGGGCGTGAGGCGGTCGAGGACTTGTGGGGTAGGGCCCGACCTCCGCGCGGGCCGTTCTGGAACGCACATCCGGACGGGTCGCCCGGAGGTCGGCCCCTACCTGGCGGGTTTCATAGTCACGCTGGGCCTCTCGCTGGGCAGCGCCGCGGAGCCGGTCGCGCTCGCCGGTCGCGCGATGGGCACGACCTGGAGCGCGAAATGGATTTCACCGGCGGTGCCCCTGGATGCCGCCGTGGTGGAGCAGCGAATCTCGGCACGGCTCGAGGAACTGGAAAATCGGTTTTCCACCTATCGCGCCGGCTCCGAGCTGTCGCGTTTCAACGTCTCCCGCGGCACGGCGTGGTTTCCCGTATCGCCCGAACTCGCCCGCGTCGCTACCGAGGCACGAGCGATCAGTGATCTTGCCGGCGGCGCGTTCGACCTGACGGTGGATCCGCTGGTGCGGCTCTGGGGCTTTGGTCCGGCCGGGCGCGAACGTGCGCTGCCGTCGCCGGCCGCGATCACCGCCACACGAGCGCGGGTGGGGTGGCGGCAGCTCGAAGCGCGGCTGACGCCGTCGGCGCTGCGGCGCACCCGCGTGGGCGTGACCGCGGACTTTTCCTCCATCGCCAAGGGCTTCGCCACCGATGCCCTCAGCGCGATGCTCGCGGAGTTGGGCGCCGCGGATCATCTGGTCCAGGTCGGTGGCGACCTGCGGGCGTGCGGCCGTGATGGGGCCGGTGTGCCGTGGCGGGCGGGCGTTGAAGCGCCGACGGGTGAGCCGTCCCGCGTCGCCGTCGTCGTGTCACTGCGAGCCCAGGCGCTTTCCACCTCGGGCGACTATAGGAATCACTTCATCCACGACGGCCGGCGTTACAGTCATCTGATCGATCCGCGCACCGGCTGGCCGGCGGCCGGCAGGCTCGCGGCTGTGAGCGTCGTGCATGCCTCGTGCGCCGCGTCGAGTGCCTGGGCGACGGCGCTGTTCGTGCTCGGTCCCGAAGAAGGGTTCGCCCTTGCGAAGCGACTCGGATTGGCGTGTGTCTTTTTCGTGCGCGATCCGACGGGCCCGGGATACACGCGCCGCGCGACGCCTGAGTTTGAATCGCTGTCGCCCTGACTCCATTTCCTTCCACTTACCTTATGCGCTTTCGACCCGGTCTTCTCGCGATCAGTTTCGCCGCGGTCGCGGCAGTTCGCGCCGCCACATTTCCGACACCCTTCAATTCCGGTGGTAATCCGGCCAACCCGCCGCTCTCGGCTGAGGCGGCGGCTGCGGCGTTGAAGCTCCCGCCGGGATTCAAGGCGACGGTTTTTGCGGGCGAGCCCGACGTGCAGAATCCGATCGCGATGGCGTGGGATTCACGTGGCCGGCTTTGGATCGCGGAGAACTACACCTACGCGGAGCGGGCCACGAAGTTCGAGCTGAAGCTGCGGGATCGCGTGTTGATTTTCGAGGACCGCAACGGCGATGGGCGCTTCAGTTCGCGGCGCGTTTTCACCGAGGACGTGCAGCGACTGGCGAGCGTGGAGGTCGGCCACGGCGGCGCGTGGCTGATGTGCCCGCCGCAACTCCTCTTCATTCCCGACCGCGATGAGGACGGCATCGCGGATGGTCCGGCGGAGGTCGTGCTGGATGGCTTCACCATTCCGCCGGAGAACTACCACAACTTCGCCAATGGTCTCCGCTTCGGGCCGGATGGCTGGCTCTATGGGCGCTGTGGCGCATCGAGTCCGGGTGAGCTGGGCGCGCCCGGCACGACGGCGGCGGCGCGGGTGCCGTTGCGCGGCACGATGTGGCGGTATCACCCGCGGCACAAGGTCGTGGAAGTGTTGAGCGCGGGCACCACGAACCCGTGGGGGCACGACTGGGACAAGCACGGCGAACTCTTTTTCATCAACACCGTCAACGGCCACCTCTGGCACGGCATCACGGGGGCGCACTTCATGCGCCCGCACACGATCGATCCGAATCCGCACGTCTACGAACTGATCGAGATGCACGCGGATCACTGGCACTTCGACACGGCGCAGAGCTGGACGCAGTCGCGCGACGGCGCCGCCAACGCGCTCGGTGGCGGTCATGCCCACGGTGGCATGATGATCTACCAGGGCGACAACTGGCCGGCGGCGTATCGGCAAAATCTCTACACGCTCAACTTCCACGGCCGCCGCGCGAACACCGAGCTGCTCGAGCGCCGCGGCTCGGGCTACGTCGGCCGGCATGCGCCCGATCTCTTCGTGTCCGGTGACACCTGGTTTCGCGGCATCGAGCTCGGTTCCGGACCGGACGGCGGCGTGTTCGTGCTCGACTGGAGCGACACCGGCGAATGCCACAATGCCCTCGGCGTCAGCCGGACCAGCGGCCGGATTTTCAAGCTCACGCACGGCACGGCGCAGCGGACGGGTCCGGATGATTTTACGCAGGCCGGCGGACGCGAACTCGTGGCGCTGCAGACGCACGCCAACGCCTGGATCGCGAGTCAGGCGCGACTGCAACTCGCGACGCGCGCGGCCGCCGGCCACAAGCTGACGCACGGGATCGAGGATTTGCGGACGATGTTCGCCCGGAACGTGGATCCCGTGATCAAGCTGCGCGCGCTCTGGACGCTGCATGGCGTGGGTGCGGCCGAGGCCGGTTTTCTGCGAGAGCAACTGCGGCATGGAAACGAGCATGTCCGCACCTGGGCCATCCGGCTGCTGACGGATCTCTGGCCGCTCGACACGGTGATGAGCCAGCGGCCGGTGCGGGCGGCGCCGGCGGTCGCCCCCGGGCTGCTGGCAGAATTCGTCGCGCTCGCGAAAACCGAGTCGTCGGGTCTCGTGCGGCTCGCGCTGGCGTCGACGTTGCAGCGCCTGGATCCGCCGCAGCGCGTCGCGCTCGCCCTGGCCCTGGTGGGCCGGCGCGAGGATGCGGCCGATCACAATCTGCCCCTGCTCATCTGGTATGGGCTGATTCCGGTGGCCGAAGTCGCCCCCGGGTCGCTCGCCGAGGTGGGGCTGGCGTCCGAGCTGCCGAACACCCGGCGCCTGATCGGCCGCCGGCTGGCGGAGGCGATCGAGCAGGCGCCGGATGCGCTCAACGCGTTGATCGCCGCGGCGGCGGCGAAGCCCGCGGCCTGGCAGGGCGATCTGGTGGCAGGCATGGCGGAGGGGTTGAGCGGCTGGCGGCGGGCGCCGAAACCGGCGGCGTGGGAGGCGTTCGTCTCCGCGGTCGCGTCGACGGCCGACCCGGCGCTCGCGGCGCGCCTGCGCGAGCTGAATGTTCTCTTCGGCGACGGGCGCGCGCTGGATGACGTGAAGGCGATTGCGCTCGACGGCAAAGCCGATCTCGCGGCGCGCAAAGCCGCCCTGCGCGCGCTGATCGAGCACCGGCCGCCGGACCTGCGGAAGATCTGCGAGTCGCTCCTGCGCGTGCGTTTCCTCAACGCCGTCGCCGTGCGGGGCCTGGCGCAGTTCGACGATCCGGAGATTGGGGACCGCCTGACGCTGGCGTATTCGAGTTTCCACCACTCCGAGCGCAGTGCGGTGATCGAGACGCTCGTGTCGCGACCGGCCTTTGCCCGCGCGCTCCTGACGCATCTCGGCGCCGGCCGGATTCCGCGCGCCGATATCACGCCGTATCACGCGCGGCAGATCCGGAGCTTCAACGATCCCGCGCTCACGCGGCTCCTGGCCGAAACCTGGGGAGAACTGCGTGACGCGCCGGCGGACAAGAGTGCCGCGATCGCGGCGTTGCGAGTGGAGCTGACGCCCGCCGTCCTCGCTGCCACTGACAAACGACAGGGCAGGGTGCATTTCGCGAATCTCTGCGGGGTTTGTCACCGGCTCTATGGTGAGGGCGGCAGCGTCGGCCCGGACCTAACCGGCGCCGGCCGCGACAACCTCGATTATGTTTTGGAGAACATCATCGACCCGAGCGCGGTGGTGACGGCGGATTTCCGCGTCGCGACAGTGAAACTCAAAGACGGACGCGTGCTCAGCGGCTTCATCGCCGCCCGCACGGGACGCACCCTCACGGTGCGGAGCATGACCGAAACCCAGACCGTGGAGCGAGCGGACGTGGCGGCGATCGAAGAGTCGGCGCAGTCGATGATGCCCGACGGGCTGCTCGATGCGCTCACGCCGGCGCAGCGCCGTGACTTGATCGCGTATCTGATGCACAGCGCGCAGGTGCCGCTGCCGTAGAATTCTTCAGTTCTCGGCTGTAGAAGGGCAGGCCCGACCTCCGGGCGGGCCGATCGAGTAGCGGAACGGCTGCCCTTTCCGACGGAGCCGGAAGCGGCTCCGCTACACCGCGACGCTGGATTCCGCGCCACTTCGCGGCGGCAGGCTCGTTCCATCGATCCACTGCCCCTCGACCAGGATGCGGCGGCAGAAACGCGGGATGCCGCGCACCGATTGCTTCGTCCGGCGATAGGCCGCGAGCGAGGAGAGCATCGGGTCGGGCCGGTAACCCAGGCGTTCGGCCGCCAGCTTGATCTCGGCGCGACGCTTCTCCGAGATGCGCGCGTCGCCGCGCAGGGCGAGCGAGATGGCCACGTGGGAGACCCCGACGGCCCGCGCGACATCGCGCAACGAGACGCGGCTGGAGTTCGAAGAGGGGGCAGGGGGCATGACGGGTTGAACGGAAAGTGGAAGGGAGTTCTGCGGCCGAAGCGAGGCTCGGTGTAGCGCAGGCGGGACGCTTGCGCGACCGTGAAAACCTCCGCTCGACGCGGCGCGCGGCTTTCGGCAAGTTCACAACCTTCCCCATGAACAAATCCCTGTTGCTGCTCTCGTTTGCCCTCTTCTCGGCTGCGTCGCTGTGCGCGCAATCTTCCCAACTCGTCAAGAAGTGGGAGACCGAAGCGACCCTGAAAACGCCCGAGTCCGTCCTGTTCGATGCGGCGGGCAAGGTGCTCTACGTTTCCAATATCGACGGCAAGGAACCGTGGACGAAGGACAACGCGGGTTCGATCGGGAAGGTCGGTCTCGACGGCAAGGTCATCGCGGCGGAGTGGGTGAAGGGCCTGCAGGCCCCGAAGGGCATGGCGCTGCATGGGGGCAAACTCTACGTCGCCGACATCGATCGCATGGTCGTGATCGACGTGGCCAAGGGCGCGATTGCCGAGACAATTCCGATCGAGGGTGCGCAGCAGTTGAATGACGTGACGGTCAATCACAAGACGGGCGTCGTCTACGTCTCGGACATGAAGGGCCTGCGGATTCACTCGATCACGAAGGGCAAGCCCGCGGTGTTCATCGAGGGCGGCTTCAAGCGGCCGAACGGCGTGCTGGCGCACGGCGACGATTTCTACGTGGCCGATTCCGGCGCCTTGATCAAATTCGACAAGAACAAGAACCGCACGACGATCGTCGAGGGCATGGATGCCAGCACCGATGGCATCGAGCACGTGAAGGGCGACGAGTTCATCGTCTCCTGCTGGGCGGGCGCCGTCTATCACGTGAAGGGCAACACCAAGACCCAGATCCTCGACACGAAGGAGAAGAAGATCAATTCCGCGGACATCGGCTATGATGCGAAGAACCGCATCGTCTACGTGCCGACCTTCTTTGTGAATACGGTCGTGGCGTATGAATTGAAGTGAGGAGGCGTCTGAAACGCCCAATAGCGGCGTTCAGGTGTAGCGGGACGGCTTTTCGTTCCGTTGTGGGGCGCAAGTGAAAGTGCGTGAAAGGCACGGAGCCGAGGCGGCTCCGCGACCTCCCCGATCCGCCGGCGGGATGGCGGCGCCACGATTCAGTTACCAGTGAAACGGCCGCGGGGTTTGAATTGCCGCGCGGGGGCTGCTTGGTCTCCGGTGCCCGCACTTCCGTGCGCGCACCCAAGCCCCTCACGCCATGCCCCTGCTGCTCCCGCTTATCCCTCGTCACGCCTAGCCCGGATATTTCAGTGCTCTACTCGCCAGCGACCCTACACGGTGTGCTCGGATCAAGTCTCAGATTCAACCGTTTTGCCTATCCGGGCTGAGTGCAAAACCCCAAGCGGTTTTGCTTTTAGCCCGCATAGGACGCACGCTCACGCAAGCTCACCGCCTGTCCGCCGACAAACGCGGCCTTTACTCCGCCTTAACAATATTCCCGGAAACGCAAGCCGCGGGCTTACAATCGCGCCGTCATGCTGGATGTTCAACGTGGTGTCCGTGCAGTGTGCCTTCCCTTCGGCGGGCAGCGGTCAATGCGGTGAGCACGCTTCCATGACAAATCTTCGCCTCTTCCTGCTCACGCTGACGGTCAGCTCACTCTCCCTCGCTCGCGCCGACACGGTTGGCCTTCCGGCCGCCGAAGCGGCGCGGCCCGCGACCGCCGAGCGGACACCGTTCCCGGCGGGCCGGATGCAGAGTGTCGTCGTGGCGGCGCTCGACACCGACCGCAACGGGACGCTGTCCGCGACCGAACTCGCGCTGGCGCCGACCGCGTTGCGCGCGCTGGACCTCAACGCCGACGGGGCGCTCTCGAGCGACGAATTGCGCCGCTTCGAGTCGAGCCGGCATTTTCGCACCGGCCGGACATCGTCCGGCTTCAACGTGGCACTCGTCCTCGATGCGAACAGTGATGGCGAGATCCAGGGGATGGAAATCGCGAATGCCACCCTGAGCTTGAAGGCGCTCGACGCGAATGGCGACGGTCAGATCACCGGTAACGAGCTGCGTCCGGTCGCGCTTTACGCGCTGACCGTGGCCGGCCGCTGAACCGTCGGCCCCGGTGGCGTCGATCGGGATGATCTCATAGCGGCGCGGCTTCCCGCGCCGGCGGAGCGCAAGGCGCTCCGCTACACACAGACGGCTCAGCCCGGACATTTCACACTCTGCTCGTAGGCGAAACTACGCGGTGTCCGGAATTCCCATTTGTATTCGTGGCTCTCAACGATGTCCGGGCTAAGTTTAAAACCGCCTGGCGGTTTTGATTTGGCCCGCATGAACTCGAAACGCGCGCCGGAGAGGTGAAATCTTCGAGGTGGGACGTGGGTCAGAATCAGTTTGAGTGTGAAAAATGCGGGTTAGCGCTCCAGCAGGAACATCCGCTCCACGGGTGCGACGGATGGGAGCTTCGGCTCGCTGCCGCGGCCATACTGCCAGGCGACGACCGTCACCCGGATGGGCAGCTTCGCCCGAGAAATTCACACCTGAATCAAACCAAGGTATGAGCCACAGAGGACACGGAGCCCAGCCACAGAGGACACGGAGCAAGACAGCGTGCTTTCCTCTGTGCACTCTGTGTCCGAGCTCTGCGCACTGTGAAAAAAACTTTTCGCGAAAAGTGTGAAAAACCTGGGGTAGCCCGCGGCGGGATGGGCGTGAACACGAGCGAATCGCCGCGAATCTCGGCCGGGCCTCCGCGCCCGTAGAAGCGCACTTTGGCGTCCGGTCCGGCGTCGGAGGTGGCGCGGAGTGCGATCGATCTCGCATCGCGGCGCTGATTCGGAATCGACGAAAACGTGATACGCGGCGGCGCACCTTCCGTGTTCCGCAAGGGAAAGCGCAGCACCGCCTGCTGCACCGCGCGCTTGAACTGCGCATCGCCCGGATGCGTCGCAGCGAACCAGATCTCTGCGCTGCGCTTTTCGCTTTCCAGCCCCATCCGATCAAACCGCAGGGCGAACGTAGCGTCGTCGAGTTTCTCGACCGGCCCGCAGATTCGTGCCATCGGGTGGAATCCAGAGGAACGCGCGTGGCGGGCCGCGGGTTTTCGGGGGACGTGACGCCGGCGATTTCGACGGACCATTGCCATTCGGCGCTCATAGGGACAGGGGCAAAACCGTGACGTGATCGAACGTGACCGTGGTCGTGACCGAGGAAAGCCGCGAGGTGGCCGCGAGGCCGGCAAAGACATCGGACTGCAGGTCCACGCTGGTTGCACCCACCGCGGTCCAGGATTGTCCGTCCGTCGAGATCGCGGCGGTGATGCGCGCGCCCCGGCGCTCCAGCCGGAGCCAGCAGCGCTCAGTGAACGGCACGTCTTCCCCGAGATTGTAGCGCGCAGTGTATTCGAACCCCCTCCGCAGCCGGTTGTCGGCGTAACGGTAAAGGTCGAGTCCCTGGTTCCAGGCAATTTCACAGGCGTCACCCCGATGCGCGAGACCGAGCTGCGTGTGGCCCATGTCGCGACCGCTCTCCTGGCACCTGGCCGGCGTCGGCGATGATGTAGTGCGTGAGTCGGCCGTTGCCGGCGCCGGCGACGTAGTAGCGCAACGCGCGCTCATAGATCTCCCGGTCGTTGCAGAAGACTCCGATGGCCAGCAGCGTCTTGATCGCCGCGGTGTCCCAGTTGCCATTGGCGAAGAGCGCGAAGTCCTGGAGCGCCGGATAGATCGCGCGGCGCAGCATCTCCTCGGTGCGCGCAATGTCAGCGGCCGGCCACGCGGTGTCGGTGTGACGAAGCAATTCCGCGGCGTTGACCAATTTGAACGGCCCGAGGCCGGCCATGAGCACCGCGTCGGCACCGGTGACGCGCTGGAGCCGGGCGCTCCAGGCGTTGACGATGATCCTGGCCGTCTCCGCGAACGCGCGGTCGCCAGTGAGGCACCACATCGGCGCGCACTGGTAGGCGGCGTTGGCGTCGCCGTCGAATTACGCGTGGTTCACGGACGGATTGCGTCCGATCTCCTCGGCCGCGCCGCGCGACACGTAGTCCGACTGCGAGGCGGGATGCGCGCGGAATTTCTCGAAGCCTTCATAGATCGGCTCCTCCTTGGCGGAAGTCGCCTGCTTCATGCGCGCGAGATCGTCCTGGCGGTGCAGCAGGCCGGGATGAATGAAGAAGGAATCTGCCGCTCGCGCCACGACGGCCAGAGACGCGAGTAGAACGACGAGAAGGGGGAGCAACTTATCCATGGGCGGGTGACGGTATTTCTCTCGCCCTCATCGGAGGAGGGCAAGGGTGGTGCGGGGGTGTAATTGAAAGTGAAGTCAGGCCCCCCCGCCACCGCCGCACCGTCCGGCCGCAACGGTTTGTCACGTATTACGTGACAAACGAGTCCGCCCCCGCTGGGACAGAATGATCGGTTTGTCACGTATTACGTGACAAACCTGCGGGGGGGGCGGCCGCACGGAAGTGGCCTTGGTTGGGCAAGTGACTTCACTTTCAGTTGCACCCGTGGTGCGGCCCGCGGGCGTTTTCACTGGAAACGCTTGCTCGCGCCGGCGAACGTGGCGGTGCCCCATGCTCCAAATCGTCCTCGATCGTCCCGGTCACTTTGTCGCGCAGGAAGGCTCCGAACCGGTGCCGGGCGCGGGCGAGGCGCTCGTGCGCGTGCACCGGATCGGGGTGTGCGGGACGGATCTGCACGCGTTTGCGGGACGACAGCCCTTCTTCGAGTATCCGCGGATTCTCGGGCATGAACTGGGCGTGGAGGTCATCGAACCCGGCGGCGAGCCCGGCGATCTGCGAGCTGGCGATCGCTGTGCAGTGGAACCGTATCTCACCTGTGGCCGCTGCGTGGCGTGCCGCCGCGGGAAGACGAATTGCTGCACCACGCTGCAATGCCTCGGTGTTCATACCGACGGCGGGATGCGGCCGCTGATCGCGGTGCCGGCGGCCAAGCTGCATCGCTCGCGCACGCTCGGCTACGACGAGCTCGCGTTGATCGAGACGCTCGGCATCGGCGCGCACGCGGTCGAGCGCGCGCAGATCGCGCCGGATGACTTCGTGCTGGTGATCGGGGCGGGGCCCATCGGCTTGAGCGTGATCCAGTTTGCGCGGCTCAGCGGCGCGACCCTGGCGGTTTTGGATGTGAGCGGGCCGCGGCTGCAATTCGCGCGGGATCACCTGGGCGTGCGCGAAACCATCGTCGCGGGCGACGGCGTCGACGTGTCCGCAAGGCTGCGCGCCATCGGTGGCGGTGAACTGCCGACGATCGTGATCGATGCGACGGGCAGCGTAAAATCCATGACGGCGACCTTCGAGCTCACGGCACACGGCGGGCGCATCGTGTTTGTCGGGTTGGTGCAGGGTGACATCACCTTCAGCGATCCGAATCTGCATCGGCGTGAGTTGACGCTTTGTGCGAGCCGCAACGCCACCGCGGCCACGTTCCGCGAAATCCTGGCGCTGGTTGAAGCGGGACGAATCGACACACAGCCGTGGATCACGCACCGATGGGCGCTGGCTGAAACGCCGGCGGTGTTTCCCGCCGCGATCGCGGGAAATCCCAAGGTGCTGAAGGCGATGATCAGCGTGCCGGCATGATTATTCCGCGTTGTGTGTTTCGTGTTTTGGCCGAATGACAGTCGGCTCCGAATCAACCCCATGACTATCCGCCGTCTCCTCCTCGCCGCTCCGTTGCTGGCCCTGCCGCTGGCGCTCTTCAGCGCCGACCAGCCCCGCTGGTTCAAGGGCAACCTGCACACCCACACGCTCTGGAGCGACGGCGACGATTATCCCGAGATGGTGGCCGACTGGTATAAGCGAAACGGCTACAACTTCCTCGGCCTTTCCGATCACAACAAGATCCAGGAGGGCACGGTCTGGTTCGAGATCAAGCAGCCGGTCTCGCTCAAGGGCGAGGTGGTGCAGCGCGGCGGTGGCGCCGTGCTCCAGAAATACCTGCAGCGCTTCGGCGCCGACTGGGTCGAACAGCGCGAGGTGAACGCAAAGAAGGAAGTGCGGCTGAAGCCGCTCGCCGAGTATCGCGAGCTGTTGGAGGAGTCGGGCAAGTTTCTGATGATCCCGAGCGAGGAAATCTCCTCGTCCTGGATCCGGCCGAAGACCGCGACCGAGCCCCAGCTCGGCGGGCCGGTGCACATCAATGTCACCAATCCGCACAGCCTCCTCACGGCGGAGACGGGCGACAACGCCCTGGACGTGATGCGGCGGGTCCTGGAGAACGTGGCCGCGCAACGGGAAAAGACGGGGCAGCCGATGTTCGCGCACATCAATCATCCCAATTTTCTCTGGGGCATCACGGTCGAGGAATTGATGAAGGTGGAGCGGGAGAAATTCTTTGAAGTCTACAACGGCCACCCTGGCGTGGAGAACAACGGCGATGCCACGCGGCTCAGCATGGACGCGATGTGGGACGCGATGCTCACGTTCCGACTCACCGAGCTGAAGCTTGGGGTGGTTTACGGCGTCGGCGTCGACGACTCGCACCACTATCACGACATCAAACTCGGCAAGAGCAACACGGGCCGCGGTTGGGTGATGGTCCGCGCGCGCCACCTCACGCCGGAGTCGATCGTCAAGGCGATGGAAGCCGGCGATTTCTACGCGAGTTCCGGCGTGGTGCTGAGCGAAGTGAAAAGCTCGGCGCAGCAGATCGCGGTGACGATTCAGAGCGAGCCCGGGGTGACCTACACGACGCAGTTCATCGGCACGCGGAAGGGGTTCGATGCCAGGAGCGAGCTGATGGCGGCGCCGACAAGTGAGAAGCAACCGCGGCGGACACTGCCGCACCGGCGCTACAGCAAGGAGGTCGGCGCGGTGCTCGCCGAAGTGAAGGGCACGAGCGCGAGCTACACGATGAAGGGCGACGAGATCTACGTGCGGGCCCGGATCACTTCCTCGAAGCCGAAGGTGAACGGCAGCGTTGCAGATGAAGTCGAGACGGCCTGGATTCAGCCGGTGGTTGTGTCGGCACCGTGACTTGCCCGAAGCGATCGCGGACGGAAAACCGCTGATATTCGCTGAATGATCGCGGCCAATGGGCCGCGAGAAATGGAAAAACTCGTCGAGGCCCGTTGGCCGCGGTGTCGCAGCGTGCATCAGCGGTTTTTCGTTTGGGATCGGAAGTCTCGCAAAATCCAGAGTTGTTCTCGGCGGCGGGGAGGACTCACTCCTTGGTTACTTACACTGACAGCCATGACGACAAAACTCCCGCCTCGTCCGACCTGTTTTCGACCGTTTGTCCTTTTCCTCGCCGTAGCCGCCATCGGCCACGGTCAAACTGCGCCCGTTGCGCCCGCGACGGCCAAGCCCGCGGTGGAAGGTGAGACCATCACGCTGTCGCCCTTCGTCGTCGCCGAGGGCGAGTCCGGCTGGTCCGCGAACAGCACGCTTTCCGCCACGCGGACGCGGCAGGAGCTCAAGGACGTGCCGGTCAACATCGATGCCATCACCTCGGACTTCATGGAGGACCTCGGGCTCTTCACGGCGGATGAAGTCACGAAGTTCGTGGCCAACGTCTACGCCGCGCCGCCGATGGAGAACGACGCCGGCAGCGACAATTTCTCGTTCCGCGGACTCTCACAGCGGTTCAACGTCTCGCGGAATTACTTCCGCTGGTATGTGCCGAGCGACACCTACAACGTGGAGCGGATCGATTTCGGCAAGGGCTCGAACTCGCTGATCTTCGGCGACGTGGAACCGGGCGGGCAGGGCTCGGTGTTCACCAAGCGCGCGCAGTTCCGCAACCACGGCAACGTGCTCGCGCAATACGGCAGCGAGAATGCCTACCGCGGGCAGTTCGACGTGAACCGCAAGCTGACGAAGAATCTCGCTGTGCGTCTCAACGTCGTCCGCCGTGCCGACAAGACGTTTCAGGATTTCTCCGCCTACAAGTTCGAGGGCCAGCACGCGGCGCTGACGTGGCGGCCGTTCAAGAACACCGAGATCCGCATCGAGGCGGAGAAGGGCGAAATCCACAACCAGCGCGGTTACTCCGGCGTGCAGGTGCGTGAGCAGTCGGCGCGCTCGACGGCTTTCACCGGCACCGGCTGGTGGTTCACGTCGGATGACACCAACAACGTCTTTGCGCAGGCGACGCTGCCCGCCGCTGAGCGCAGCACGGCGAACGCGCCCGCGGGCGGCTCGCCGAGCCTGGTCGAAGGCGGCTTCTTCGATGTCACGATGCGCAACGCTGCCGGCGCGACCGTGGGCACGAGGCGCGTCTTCGGGTATCCGAAAAACTACAACGTCCGCGGCACCTTCGACGAGCAGGGTCGGCCCTTCGACACCTACTCGATCGCGATCGAGCAGCGCCTCGGCAAGCTCGGCCTCGAGGTTGCCTACAATCACCAGAACCAGATGGGGCTGCGGAACGACAACTTCTTTTCGAGCACCATCAACTTCGACGTCAACGGCCGGCCCTACACGGACTCGGTCGGCATCGATCTGAAACGCTTCGGCAACGACGTGGACGCGTTTCGGTTCACCGCGGTCTATCCGTGGGAAATCGCGCGCTGGATGAAGCAGCTCATCGTGGTGACGGGCGATTACCGGGAGGACTTCACCAACAACTACCGTTACTTCCTCTACAATCTCGCCGGCGTGAAGGCAGGCCGGCCGCTCAACACCACGACCGACCGCATCCGCTTCCGCGCGTATCTCGACGATCCGCTGTTCTACTCGAAGGCGTTCTTCGAGCAGTTCGAGATCCGGAATCTGCCGACCACGCCGGCGTTTCAGCCGGGGCTCTACGCGTTCCAGGCGGCGGGGGCGGGCGATGCGACCGAATACCGGCAGCAGTCGGCCACGGCGATTTCGGCGAGCGGCAGTTATTTCAAGGGCCGGATCCAGACCATGCTCGGCGTGCGCTGGGATTGGAACAAGACGCTCGACTACGTCGGCCGCCGGCTGAAGCCGAACGGCGAGGACATCCCGCCGCCGAATCCGGAGGACGCGCTGCCCGGCGAATACGCGGGCAATCCCAATCTCGATCTCGCCAACACGAGCTACACCGGCGGCGTGACCGTGCGGCTGACGAAGGACATCAACGCCTATGGCGTCTATTCGGAATCGTTCCGTTTCCAGGACGCGCGCACCTTCGATCGCAAGCCGTTCGGTCCGATCGTGGGGGTCACGAAGGAGATTGGCCTGAAGGGCGATCTCTTCGGCGATCGCGGCTCGTTCAATCTCGGGGTGTTCCAGATCGAACGGCAAAACGTGGAATTTCGCTGGACGCCCTCGACCTTCAGCGCGGGCGATGTGGAAAATCTCTTCAATCCCAATGGACTCCCGGAAAGCGATCCGAGCTATTTTCACCCGTGGAACGACGTGAACCAGTATCGCGACGTCGTCTCGACCGAGACCACGAAGGGCTTCGACGTCACGCTGATGTTCCGTCCGTTCAAGGGACTGCAGACGCGCTTCACGCTCGGCCGGGCCGAGGTGCTGACGCGGCCGGACTTCTCGACGTTCCGCGCGATGTTCGATGCGGCGGTCGCGCGCGGCAACGAATCGGCGGCGCTCATCGCCGAGGCGCGCGATGTGCTCGCGCAGAGCGATCTCGAGGACAAGCCGACGGGCGCGCGGGCGGCGCCGTGGTCGTATAGCTGGATCGTCGACTACGGCTTCCCGCGCGAATCGTGGGCGCCGCTGCGCGGCGTGCGGCTCGGGGTGAACGGCAACTGGCGCGACAACTACCTCCTCGCGATCATCGGCGGCCAGTCGATCATCGGCGGCCAACAGCACCTCGTGAACGCCTATGTGATGCGCGACCAGAAGATCTTCAAACAGCAGGTCCGCTTCCGGCTCGGCGTGAAAAACCTCGTCGACCTCGAGAACAGCACGACCCGGCGCGTCGGCACGACGACGCTGAGCACGGGCGCGGTGATGTATCGGTTGAGCTACGTGATGCCGCCGCAGTGGGACCTGACGGCGACGGTGAAGTTCTGAGGCCCAAGGGGGAGCGGAGTGTCCCAAAGGCGCTGATTTGAGTAGCGTAACCCATGTTCCCGGCGTCACGACGGAGCCGGAAACGGCTCCGCTGCCAGCGCGTTGAGGACAACGCGCTCCACCTCGATCAGGTTCACGAAAATGAAACTCCCATCGTCTCTCGCCCTGTTGCTCCTGACGGTGGCGACGTGCCCGGGCGCAGAAATCCCCGCGGACCTGCGACCCTTCTTCACGCCGCCACCCGAGCACGCGGACCGGCTGGGCGCCTACGCTTCGCCGTTGACGTTCCATGACGGCCGCCCGGTGAAATCGCCGGCGGACTGGCCGGCACGGCGCGCGGAGATTCTGAGTTACTGGCACGGACAGATGGGGGCGTGGCCGGAATTGCTCGCACGCCCGAAGGTCACGCTCGCGGAAAAGAAGGAGCGCGGCGGCGGCGTGACGCAGCACCGCGTCGAGGTCGAAGTGGCGCCGGGCGTGAGGCAGCACGGCTATCTGCTGGTGCCAGCCGGTGCCGCGGAGGTGCGGCGTCCGGCGGTGTTGGTGGTGTTCTACGCGCCGGAGGTGAGCGTGGCCTATGACGGACCGCGGCCGCTCGAAGGGCAGGCGAAGAAGATGCTCACGACCGGCGAACGCGGGCTGGAGCGGGATTTCGCGCTGCAGCTCGCGCGGCGGGGACTCGTGACGCTCTCGATCGGAACCCCCGGCGATGACGCGTATCAGCCGGCCCAGCACGGCGCCCAGTGCCAGCCGCTCAGCCTGCTCGCCTACATCGCGGCCAATTGCCACACGGTCCTCGCGCAGCGGCCCGAGGTCGACCCGGCGCGGATCGGCGTGATGGGCCACTCGTATGGCGGGAAATGGTCGATGTTCGCTTCGTGTCTCTACGACAAGTTCGCGTGCGCCGTCTGGTCCGACGGCGGCGTGGTCTTCGATGAAGCGCGGCCGGCGGTGAATTATTGGGAGCCGTGGTATCTCGGGCTCGATCCGACGGTGCGCCGGCCGAAACGCGGGCTGGTCACGGCCGACAATCCGCGGACCGGCCCCTACCAGCGCCTCTTCGAGGGCGGGCACGATCTGCACGAGTTGCACGCCCTGATGGCGCCGCGGCCGTTCTTGGTTTCAGGTGGCTCGGAGGATGGACCGGCCCGCTGGGTGCCGCTCAATCATGCCGTGGCGGTGAATCGTCTTCTCGGTCACGAGAATCGCGTGGCGATGACGAATCGGGAGAAACATTCGCCCAACGCGGAATCAAACGCGCAGGCATTCCGGTTTCTCGAACATTTTCTCGGGCCCGTGCCGGCGGTGAGGAAGTGACCGATCGTGCGCGCGTTCTTCATTTGCCTTGCCCAGGATGGCGGGCAGGACGCAGGACGGACCGAGCGGAGTGCGCCCGTCGCGGGAGGAACCGGTGGTGGCGCCGCGCTTGCCGGGCACCGCCGCCCCCGTCATATCCACTCCGAATGATCACCACGCGCGCGCGCGGACTCGCCAATCTCCATGCCGGAGCGACGACCCTGGGCGTGGCGGTTTTCTTCTGGGTCTACGCGGAGTTCATCATGCGCTTTGTGCCGGTCGTGCGGTTGAGCCGGGAGGTGAACCTGCTGCCGTATTTTCTCTGCGTGGTGGCGGGCATGGTGCTGTCCTCGCGCGATCTCACGCGACTGGCCGCGCGCTTCCACGTGTTCGATCCCGGCTTGGCGGCGCGGCTCGCGGCGAAGCAGGCCGGAATGATGGCGGTGCTGATCTTCACGATGATGTTCGCGACGCAGGATCGCAGCATCAGCCGCCTTTTTCTCGGGACGTTCCTCGTGTTGTGCTGGATGGGGCTGACGCTGCTCAACGGCTGGCTGCCGCGCGCGCTGGCGCGGCTGGTGTTTCAGCGCGGGCACCATCTGCCGACGCTGTTCATCGGGCGGATGAGCTCGTTCGCGCAACTGAACGACTGGCTGGCGCACAAGGAGCCGCTCGGGATCCACCCCATGGGGTTGCTCTCGGACGATCCGGAGATCGCGGGCTCGGCGGCGCCCTTCGTGCCGCTGCTCGGGACGACGCGGGATTTGCCGCGCGTGCTGGCGGAGCGACCGGTGGGCCAGGTGGTGCTGCTCGGCCTGACGGCGACGGACGAGGAAGCGCGCACGGTGATCGAGATCTGCCAGGAGCAGGGATGCCGTCTGCTGATTCACAACAACTTTGCCGAGCGCTACACGCATCCGCTCGTGCCGGTGGTCGAGGAGGGGCGGCATTTCTACACGCTCCAGGAAGAACCGCTCGAGGATCCGCTGAATCGGCTGCTGAAGCGCACCTTCGATCTGGTGGTGGCGTTGCCGGTGGTCGTGCTGGTGCTGCCGCTGCTGAGTGCGGGCGTGTGGATCGGACAACGGCGGCAGGCGCCCGGGCCTTTGCTGCATGTGCGCGAACGGCGCGGGCAGCGCGGCGAGATCTTCCGGATGCTGAAATTCCGCTCGATGCGGGTCGCGCTGTCGGATGCCGCCGCCGAATCGCGACAGGCGAGCGCCGGGGACGCGCGGATTTTTTCCTTCGGCCGCTTTCTCCGCCGGCACAGCCTCGATGAGTTTCCGCAGTTTTGGAATGTGCTGGTGGGCGATATGAGCATCGTCGGCCCGCGGCCGTATATGCCGCTGCTGGACGAGGAATTTCGCCAGCAGGCGCGCGGGTATCGCACGCGTCACCTGGTGAAACCCGGGATCACGGGCCTGGCCCAAAGTCTCGGGTATCGCGGTGAGATTCTCGAAAACGAGATGCTGCGCCGCCGCGTCCAATGGGATGTGCATTACATCACCCACTGGTCCGTCTGGCTCGATGTGCAGATTACGGCGCGGACGCTGTGGCAGATCGTGCGGCCGCCGCAGACGGCGTATTGAGGACCGTGCCCGCACGGCGCGCGGCCGGCGGCGAACGCTCCGGCCGGGCGTCCGGGTTGGAAGAAACGCGCCCGACGAGGCACGCGAGAAACTGGCGCACGCGATCCGTCGTGGCCCCGAGGTGCTCCTGCGGAAAAAAATGCCCGCCCGGCAGCATGGCCGACTCGAACGCGCCCGTGGTGTAGCGGCTCCAGTCGACCACCTGCTCGCGTGACACGATCGCATCCGTCTCGCCGCCAAGCGCGAGGAGCGGCAGGTCGAGCGGCGGAGCGGGCACGTGCCGGTAGGTTTCGTAGACCTCGAGATCGGCCCGCAGCACCGGGAGCAGCAAATCGAGAAACTCCGGATGTTCGCGAATCTCCGGCGGAATGGCGCCGTAGCGGCGCTGGACTTCCGCCAAAAACGCGCGCTGTGGCAATCGATGCAGCAGCGGGAGGTCCGGCGGATGGTGCGGCGCGCGGACGCCGGAGACGATCAGCGCCAGCGGCGGACGCAAGCCCTGGGCCCGGATCGCTTGCGTGAGCTCGAAGGCCACCAGCCCGCCAAGGCTGTGGCCGCAGAGCACGTAGTCCTCCACCGCATACGGCGCGATCAACTCGAGCAGGAACGGGATGAAGTGCAGCAGGCGCGTGAAGGGCGACTCGGAAAGCCGGTTCTCGCGCCCGGGCAACCGCACCGCGACGATCTCGGCGAGGCCGGCGAGTGGCGCACCCCACGGGTGCCACACGGCCGCGCCACCGCCCGCAAACGGCACGCACCACATACGCAGCGGCGCGCCGGGGTCCACTCTCGGACACATCAGCCATTTGCCGGGCGGAAGCGGAGCACGCACTGAGGCCATCTCGAACGCTGCGAACATGCCTTGATGACGACGGGGCATCACGACTTGTCTCGGCCGCATTTCCCGTTTGTGACATCGGGAAATGGCAGCGACCGCGCCCAGCGGCGGGCGCAGCTCCGATTTGCGGTGCACGCCTGCGCTGGGGGGCGGTGCTGCGCGGAGCGTCCGGGGCCGCGGCGCCCTCGCCTCGGGCGGAGCGACGTGTCAAGGGCGTCGCCTCCCCACGGCGAGGGAGTCGGGATCCGTCCCCCTCGGTGCTGCGCGCCCTTTGCGGACTTGCCGTGCGCGACGCGGGCCGGTCAATTCGGCGGCATGTCCACTCCGCCTGCTCATCCGCTCTTTTCCCTCCAGGGCCGGGTTGTCGTCGTGACCGGTGCGACCGGCGTGCTCGCCGGATCGGCCGCGCGCTATCTCGTCGCACAAGGCGCCCGGGTCGTGTTTCTCGGGCGCGATGAAAGCAAGCTCCGGCAGGCCGTCGCCGATACCGCGGGTGGCCCGGGGGAGGCGGCGACCTTTGCGTGCGACGTGCTCGATCGGCCGGGACTGGAGCGCGCGCGCGAGGGCGTGTTGGCGCGCTTCGGCCGAATCGATGCGCTGATCAACGCCGCGGGCGGCAACCAGCCCGGCGCCGTGATTGCGCCGGACAAATCGTTTTTCGATCTCGATCTGGCCACGTATCGGCAGGTGCTGGCGCTCAATCTCGAGGGCACGGTGCTGCCGTCGCAGGTGTTTGCCACGGCGCTCGTGCAGCAGAAACGCGGCGTGATCATCAATTTTTCCTCGATGGCGGCGGAGCGCGCGATCACGCGCGTGGTGGGCTACTCGAACGCCAAGGCGGCGGTGGATAACTTCACCCGCTGGCTCGCGGTGGAGTTCGCCACGAAATATGGCGATGGGCTGCGCGTGAACGCGATCGCGCCCGGGTTCTTCGTCGCGGATCAAAACCGGCGGCTGCTCCTGAACGAGGACGGCACGCCGACCGCGCGCGGGCAGGCGGTGCTGAACCAGACGCCCTTCCGGCGATTCGGTTCGGCGCCCGAGTTGCACGGGGCGCTGCATTTCCTGCTGAGCGACGCGTCGGCGTTTGTCACCGGAGTCGTGATACCGGTGGACGGCGGGTTCTCGTGTTTTTCGGGGGTGTGAAGGCGGAG
>Ga0163144_10003493_pt1 | contig 35758 bp, 46 predicted proteins | sample OliLak19BULKMAT1_FD_123175 | JGI IMG/M metagenome (GOLD analysis project Ga0163144, IMG submission 123175) | Freshwater microbial mat bacterial communities from Lake Vanda, McMurdo Dry Valleys, Antarctica - Oligotrophic Lake LV.19.BULKMAT1 | ecosystem: Environmental > Aquatic > Freshwater >...
TCGGCTCCTCCTCCTCGATTAGCGGCGGCTCGACGGTGACAGGCTGCGACCGCGCATCAGCCGCCGCCTGTAGCATGCGGTCCGACAGAAACCACCATCCTGGTTTCGCCTCGTCGTCTGGCGCGCCGGCGAGCGTGAACAGCGCCACGCACGCAAGGTCGGCCGGGTTCGCAGCCCGGGTGGACATGGCATACGCCCGTAGTGCCGACCATCGAATCGGGTCGGCTCCGTCGCCGTAGTCACCGCAGTCGTTCGTCTCCAGATTCCAGATTGGCCCCAGGTGCGGGTACCGTCGGCGCAGCACGCGCCAGCGTCCGCCCCACGACGGATCGTCAACGGCCTTACTGGCGTAGTAGCAGTGGTCGGCCAGGAAGTCGGCGTTCTTGGCGGTGTAGCAGCCGAACGAATCCATCACGTCGAGCCAGAGCGCCGTAGCGTTGTCGTCGCCCTGGTCGTGCGGGGCCGGCGCGATCTTGACGTGCGGGTACTCCGCTATGATCTTTGACCGCTCGGCCAGATACCACCGCGAGTAGTCTCTGGCGGCTCGCCGGTTCTCAGCGTCGCCCGGCCACGGCGCGGCCCATTCAAGCCGAGGCTCATTTCCGAGAACCAGTCTATGCCGCGCGCCGGCCGCCGCCAGCCAGACCAGACACTCCCGCAACGACCGCTCGCTCGGCCACGAACGGTAGTCGAGGATGTCGCTCGGCCAGGGCTGGTTCTGCGGGCCGGTCCGTGGCCGCACCACGATCTCACAGGTCGGGTACGTGGACACGAACCGAGCCAACTCGTCAACGTCGATGAAACTGGTGACGACAGCGACCTCGGGCTTGATGATCGCGAGCTGCTTCCAGACGCTTTCAGTCCATGCCCTATCGGTGTACGCCAGGTTGACGCCGATGAGTGGCATCGGACTAGTCCGGACCCTGGTAGCGAGTGCAGGTCACGGTCACGTCTTCTGGGTTGATGCTAACGCCTCGGTAATACTTGAAGTGCCCAACGGTGGATGTCCGGCCATCAGCGATGCAGTTCCGCATCTGCCAGGGGTTGCCCTGGGCCTCGCCGTTGCCAGCCGGCGAGAGGTTCGTGTAGTCATAGGTGAAGCAGCCGGCGGTGTGCTTGACGTGCACGACGATCCCGTCCGTGCGGCCCTTCGTCAGGTCTTCGTGCCAGGTGTAGGTGCCACACTCCTGGCTTGCGCCGGCTGCGCTTTGCGCCCACGCGGGGGCGGGGAACAGCAGCACGGCTGCGACTGCGGCGGTTGCGATGAGTCGCTTCATGGGTCTGTCCTCCTAGACGATGTGCTGTCGTTGGCCGACGCGCGCGGCCTCGCGGAGCAGGGCCACCACCGAAATCGTCGCAGGGGGCTGCACGCCTTTAGGCGGCAGGGGAATGCGACAGCACCGCAGTGCGTCAACATCCCCACCCTCTGCCTCCTCCTTTCCTACTGTTTCTGTCCGCTCGTATGGTACAATTGCACTATGCAGCGCACAATTCGCCTCCGACTCCAGCCCTCGACCGCCCAGTCTGCCGCGCTTGCGGAGACTGGGCGGCAGTTCACGTCGGCCTTCAACATGGCGGCGCAGTTGGGCTGGGATGCCGAGATCGGCAACGCGACGAAGCTGCATTACCTCGTCTACTACCCTGTCAAGGAGGCGCATCCGACACTTGTGTCGGACCTCATCAATCAGGCCCGCGTCAAAGCTGCCGAAGCCGTCAGATCGGCGCTCGCGTTGAAGCGGAACGGCCGGCGCTTCGGACAACCGCGCTCGACTGCCTGCCCGCCGCGCCTGAACAAGAACACCTACCGCCTGGACTGGGAGTCCGAGACGGTTCGCCTCTCGACAACCAGTGGCCGACAGACGATCCGCTTCGCCGTACCCGAGTACGCCCGGAAGTACGTCGGCGGGTCGCCTGACTCTGCTGACCTGATCTGTAGGGAGGGCGTGTGGTGGCTGCACGCAGTCGTGACCGTCCCGACGCCAGAGATCGTCCCGACTGCTGACGTGATCGGGGTTGACCTCGGACTCGTGCAGCCGGCCGTCACCAGCAACGGGCGATTTCTCGGGAAGAAGGCGTGGCGAAACCTCGAAGCCCGCCGCTTCAAGCAGCGCCGCGCTCTGCAAGCGAAGGGCACCAAGTCGGCCAAGCATCGGCTGAAGATGACCAGACGGGCGCAGTCTCGGTTCCGTCGCGACTGCGATCACGTCCTGTCGAAGCGCATCGTTCAGGCTGCGCCGCCGGGCGGCACGATTGCCCTGGAGAACCTGACCAACATCCGCAAGCGCATCGTCGTGCGGCACGGCCAACAGGCCCGCCGCGTTCACGGCTGGTCGTTTGACCAGATTCGCTCGTTCGTCGAGTACAAGGCAGAGGAGCGCGGCTGTACGGTGGTTTCGGTTGATCCGAGACATACCTCGCAGACATGCCCGAGTTGTGGATACACGGCTCGGAACAACCGCCGTTCTCGTGCGTGGTTCATCTGTCGGAAGTGCGGCTATCAGCTTCATGCCGACCTCGTGGGCGCTCGCAATGTTGCTGCCAAGTACCGTGCCCTCCCTAGCAAGACCGGGGAGGGCGGGGTGCCCGTCATGCACCCTATCGTGGGGACCGTTGATGCCGGGGGTCGAAGCCCGGCGGAGGTTACTCACAAGCTGCCTGCTTTAGCTGGCAGTTCATGACCGGCCCGTCAGAGTCGCCGGCAGCCGCGTGTTCAAGCCGTCCCGAGACGACGAGGTGCCGCAAATACTCGAGGTGATTCAGGTTTAGGATGGCCGGCGGCAGAATCGGCATCATGCCCAAATCGGGGTCGTAGCGACGCTCCTTTCTGCTCATGCTGCCAGCCCCTCCTTCGGATGATGGCTCACCATGTGGCAACGCTCGCATCTCAGGTACACCTGCCCCCTGGACACGGGCGCGAGGATCTCGTGAAGCTGCTCACTTAGGCACCGTTTACAGGGCAGCGGCCCGCGTTCGCCCACCTTGCCGCTGCCGCTCACGAGGGGGGCACCAGTGCACGGGCCGCCGACCGCGTGACGGGGCCGTACTGAGGCAAGGTTGCCTCCATCCACATTTCGATCCTCGTCAGGCGCATCTGCACGTCCTGGAGCGCGGTCACACACTCCAGCAGGCGGTCGGTCGCCGCGATGCTCGCGAGCAGGTGCGCTTCGGCCAGGGTCAGCGTTTCCCCCTCCCCAGATAGCCGATGCGCCCAGTTCTTGATGGTGCGATTTTCAGTCGTCACGGCTAACTTTTTCTTCCGAACACTCCAGCCCTAAGCGGAGGCAGCCACGCGGACGCCGTCCCGGTGAGCGTGACGGCATGCCCGTGGTCGACGGTCTGCGCGTTGAACGACCCAGCACCACCACCAGCAGCAGCCAAAGCGTACCGTCCGGTATAGGGGCTTACCTCGGCGCTGTCGAGCCCGGCGGCAGCGGTGATTCCCGACGACGGCGTCCAGTTCGCGCCGTAGTTAGTGGCCTGGGTGAAGGTCTGCCCGAACGTTGTTCCGGCACCGACCAGCAGCCGCCCGTCAGCCGCCGTGTAGCGCGCCCAGGCAGCACCGGCCGCTGTCAGTTCGGCCAGCGTCTCAAACCAGGCAACCAGACCGGACGGGATCGCCGCGTTGGCGTCGAGCTTGGCAGCGGTGACCGCGCCGTTTGCAATCTTCGCGGTGGTAACGTTCAGGTCCGCGATCTTCGCGGTCGTGACGTTCAGGTTTGCGATCTTCACATCGGTGATGGTGCCGTCCACGATGTTCACAGCGTGGACGGCTGCCGCCGCGATCTTCACATCGGTGACAGCACCGTTAGCGATCTTCGCGGTGGTAACGTTCAGGTCTGCAATCTTCGCGGTCGTGACGTTCAGGTCTGCGATCTTCGCGGTCGTGACGTTCGAGTCTGCGATGGTCGCGGTCCCGACCAGCCCGAACGCCGCCGTGGTAGTCGTGGCGGCCGTCAGCACCTGATTGGGCGAGGCGGCGTCCGGCAGCAGCCCCCGCAGATGCAGGCCGTTTCCGCGCACATAGGTGTTCCACAATGTCGCGGTGACGTAATCGCCGGTCGCAACAATCGGTGGGCTTGAAAATGCCACGGATCAGCCTCCGATTCCGTGCGCGGCGTTCTCGCGGCGCAGGTCAGCGGCCGTCTCGCCCGGCAGCCGATGGCGGGTGCCAGGATCGGGCCGCGCCAGCAACGCCGCCTCGATCTCGGTCCGGTCGTCAGGGATCACCAGCGGCCGGCAGCGGCCCCCGAGCGCACGATTGCCGCACGAGACGCAATAGAAGGCCGGCGCGTCGAGCCAGACGTACTCGGCGCCGCCGCAGTCAGGGCAGAGCGCCACCCAGCGAGCGACGCCGTCGAGGACGTTGACCTCAGCCTCTGCCGGCGCGGCGGCGCCGGCGACTTCGGCCGGCAGAGCGACGCCGCGCGCTGCCAGGAACGCGCTATGATCAACTCCGTGTTTCGCGCGGCCGTCTACGATCAATAGATCGCCCTCCTAGCGAGCGCGAGCGCCAGTCTGATAACTAACTTCAGCGCTCCCGTCGTCTGCGCGGCAGTCGGGGCAGCCATGCCCAGATAGGCGCGCAGCTGCGTCACGGCGGCTGACAACTGCGTGGCGTAGTTCTCAGGCGCCTCTGACCCGTAGTCGGGCACGGCCGGCGGTGGCGGCGGTACGTGCGCCGCCAGGACCGCAGCCGCACCGGCCGGCAGGTCTTCAATTGCTCCCAGGGCATCGTAGGTGTGGACGTTGATGCCGTCGTCGTCGTCGTAGGTGCCGAGCGCGCGGAACGAGACGCCGCCAGCGGTCAGTTCCTGGGCCAGTTGTCGCAGTGCGGGGCGCGTGACTGTCAGCATGGTCCTACCTCCGTATCTCCGTGACGATCATGGTTGCCCCGATGTCGTACATCGTCAGAGTGCTGCTGACTCCTGCGAGCCAACGCATAGTAACCGTGTGCGCCGCCGCCGACAGCCCCGTCACCAGGACGCTGGCCGCGATCGAGACTAGCGCATTCCCAGTCGCGTGTCCGCTGACGTAGAAGTGCGGGCCGGACCTGACGCCGTCCACGAACACAGCCACCGCGTTGATGCTGCCGCCTACGGTGGACTGGAGTATCCCGGTAAACTCGACCGTGCACTTTGCCGACGCCAGAGTCGTCAGCACGACGCTCAGGTCGGGTATCGCCACATAGGTGGTGCTGGTCGTGCTCGGATTGGCGGTCACGACGCTCGCATACCCGACCTGCGTCACGGCGTTGGCGGCGATATCCCCCGTCGCCACCTGGCCAAAGGCCGACGCGCCCGCCCCGGTCCCCCGCAACACCTGATTGGCGGCAGCCGTGGATGCGCCGCTCCCCAGCTTGGCCGCGAGGGCTGTGATGTCTGTTTCCTCGTCGAGGTGCGTCTGACGGTGCCCGATGCTGCCCTGCGTCACGAACGTCTCGGACACCGAGATCGTCGGGTAGCTCGGTGTGCTGGTTGGGAATGTGCCGCCGGGCATAACGTCTCCTCTCTAACTGGTGAAGCTGTGGGTCGTGCCGAACTGCGCGCCCGGCGATGCGTTCCCGAACTGGGCCGGCAGGCCGCCGCCGCCGCCGCCCGTCCCTGGATCGACCAGGCCGGCGATTGACGACACGACCTCAGTCCCGAGCGTCAGCGTGTGCAGTCCGCCGGTCGTGATACTGTGGCTGATCGTTTCGACGTGGACGTCCAGCGTCTCGACGGCCTGCTGGTTGACGATCGTGAGCCGATCCGATACCGCGATCTTGTGGATCGCCTGGAGGTGGACCGCGTCGGCGTTGACCATCGTGAGTTGGAGCTGTTGCCGTGGTGCCTGGCGCTGGGTCGCCCAGTCGTTGACGAGGAGTTGCGCCGTGTCGATGCTCACGCTCTCCCAGAGACCGAGCTCGTAGGTCTTCGGATTGCCGCCGGTATACCGGGCCTGCGCGGCAGACGTGTCAACGGTGCTTTTCACGGTCGTTGAGTACCGCGTGACGACCGGGATCGCCCGTACCTGGATGCCGTTTGACTCGCTCCCAGTTGGCCCCTCGACGCTCGCGCCGGACCCGGATGCCGTCAGTCGCAGCCGTGCGGCCTGCCCGGTCGTCTGGCTCAGGACGGCCGACGCCAGACTGCCGGCCAACACCGTGTAGTCGGTCGAGATGACCGGCGTCGCCGCTGACTTGAACGGGTCGCTGGCCGAGATGTAGAAATCCCGGACCTCGCTCGCCGCCAGGGTGAACGGCGTGCCAGACTGCCAAATCTGGCCAAGCGCCCCGTCCGATCTGGCGATCACCGTAGCGGTCGCCTCGGTCACCACCTCGTCAGGGTTGGCCGAGATGCTGGCGTCGGTGTACGCCAAAGAGTTCAGTCCACCGCCGCCGACGTAGACCTGTACTGAATCAACGCCGGTTGCGGGGTCGTCCACGTTCACGTCTTTGCCGACAGCGGTGTCCCAGACCGTGAACTGCGGCGTGATGCTCCTAGGAGTCGTGGTCCGGTAGGCCCGGTTCTCGAAATGCAGGACGCCGTCGCCGTCCTCATAGAGCGCGGCCCCCGCCCCCTCTGAGCGCAGCAGTTGTAGCGCAGCGTCGAACGCCGAGGCGTTGTTGAGCCACCAGTAGCGCAAGGCGGTCTGTCCGGTGGATATTGCGCGCTTGCCGACCGGCCAGCCGGCCGCATCGAGGATAACGGTTAGCGCGGCGCTGGTGGTGATCGTCTCATACAGTACGGTCGTGATCGCTGCGGCATTCCGCAACAGCGTCAACTGCCCGAGCGCCGAGAGCGAGGCGACACGGTGTCCGATCGCCAGGTCGTGATCGACAGTATTAAGCCGGCCGCTGAACAGCCCGACGGTGGCGGTGCCGCTGACCAGCGTCGCGGAGTCGTCCACGAACACGTCTGCCGCATCAACCAGCACGGAGGTATCGCCGTAGGTGGAGGTGATGTTGAAGGCCGGGCCTCGGCCGACGAACTGCCCGAGCACGCCGCCGGGCGAGTAGGTTCGGTTCTCGTTCAGCAGGTCGCAGGAGGCGGCCGGCACAGCGGGCGGGCTGAAGGCGCGCGGCTGGTCGCGGCCGGTCTGGACCGCGATGCCGGGACTTCCGAGGACGGAGCCGATCACCGCGTCGAACGCTTCTGTATTTGCGTCGGTGCCAGACCCCCACAGGACGTCGACTGCGTAGGTGGCAACCCGCGAGCCGGCCATCAGTCGCGGCCCCGCCGTGCGGCCAACTGCTTGCCAGTGATGTATATTTTCTCGGCGGTACGCCCGTCCACCTGGATATTGAGTACCAGCGTGTCCGTCGACCCGCCGTCGCCGTTGTCGAGCATGCTCAGACGATGATTATTGGTGACGTAGCCGCTCGCGCCGGCCGTGAACAGTTCAGGCCCCCGCTCACCAATCAAGTACGTCTCTCCTATATCGACGCTGCCGCCAGTTGCTCTGCCCTTCAAGCGGCTTTCCAGCGACCCGCCGAACTTGCCATTCGGGAGGTCGTTGAGCGTACCGATGTATTTTGCGACCGATGATTCTGCCTTCTTGGCCGCGCTCGCCACGTCGCCAAACTGTCTCACCACGCCGCTCATATTCGGAGTCGGCATATTGCTAATAGCGCCCTTGTACGCCTCTATCGGTTCCACTGTGCCCTCGGCGGATCGAGAAACGCTGTTGAACTGCTGCACAACCTTCCCGCTGGAGTCGGTCACGATGGTGACTATCTCGCCGTTCTTCTCGCGGTAGACTTCGGTGACGCCGCCCATCGTGTTGCCGGCCGAACTGATGAGTTTGGTCCCGAGACCATCGGTCACGATGCCGACTTGCGCGGCTGCCGTTGTGAAGTCAGACAGCACCTTGCCGTTCTGGTCGGTGACGATGGTCACGATGTCGCCGTTCATTTCCTTGTAGCGTTCGACCGTAACCCCCGCCATGTTGGTGGTGTCGTCGATCAGCTTCGCGCCGGTTGCCGCGTTGTTTGCCACGACTTGGGTATTCTGCTCGGTCGTCTGCGCGACCACATCTGACGCCAACTGGGTGTACTGGTCGGTGACGTTTCCAGCGAGGTCAGTGACGGTCGTGATGTAATTGCCGGCCGTGTCCTGCACGGTGGTCATGATCCCCGTGCCGAGATCGGTGGTGCTGGTCATCACACCAGCCGCCAGGTCGCCCATCGTCAGACTGACGCCGTTCGCCAGTGTCGCGTACTGACTGGTGACCTGGCCCTGCATGTCGGTGACGGTGGTGATGGTCGAGCCGGCCGAGTCGGTCATCGTGGTCATCAGGCCATCGCCGAGGTTCGTCACCGATGTCAGTGCCGCCTGCGCCATCGAGCCCCAGGCGTTGACGATCTGGCCGGCGGCATTCGTGACGGTCGCGCCGATAGCCCCGGTGGCGTCACTGTAAATCCGGGTCACGTTGTCCAGACTGTCAGTGGACACAGACACGAGCGCGGCGCCGGCCGTCAATCCACCCTGCGCTACCTGGCCGAAGCCAGTCTGCGCGTCCTCTCCGAGTTGCCCGAACCCGGCCCCGGTCTGCCCTGAGACGGTCAGCACGCCCAGCAGACCGTTGCCTACCTCCGCAATCTGGGCCACGGTCATCCACTCGGAGCCGCCGCGCATGGTCGTGCCGGTCGCGCCGACGTGGAACGCGCCGGTAGCCGCGTTGAAATCGTCGGCCATGAAATAATGCGCGCTGGTGTTGAAGCCGACCGGCGCCCCCGCGCCAATGGCTGCCGCGCCAGTCCGCTGCGCGACGCCCGCATCCCCAGTCCGCAGTTCGGTCACTCGTTGCGCCGAGCCGGGGTTGGCCTGCTGGATGAAGGCGTTTGCCATGTCGTCTACTTGGTCGGATTGCGTCATCCCCTGGCCCGGCGTCCACCCGAATTGGCCGGCCAGAGCTGCCGCCTCACGGGCGGTTGGCGGCCGTCCCACGTAGTCCGCGAAGATGCTGGCCGCGTAGGGGCCGCAGATCGCCGCCGCGCCGTCCATCCCGCTCGCCCATGCGGTCTGATCGACGTTTAGCGAGGCCGACACGTCCCCCATCCGGCCGTTCGGCCCGCCGGACACGCGGACGTTGCCGCGCTTCGCGTCGATGGACGAGCTATAGTGCCGGCCGTCCATGCTGCTGGCAGATGGCGCACCGTAGTAGCGAGACTCGGCCTCCTTCTGGCTCCCGTACTGCTGGATGAGGTCGGCCATGTATTTCGCGCCGGCCTCAATTGACGCGCTCGGGTCAGTCGGGTCGTGCGGATAGGCGGCGCGGGTCCCCGGCATGAACTGGGCGACGCCCTGTGCTCCGGTGCTGCTCAGCCGGGTGCCATTGATTACGTCGGGGTCATAGTCGCCCGACTCCTGGCGCATCTGCGCGGCAAATCGTTCAGGATCGGGGATACCGGCGCGCCTGGCAGCGGCGACCGCCTGGTCATCGAAGCTGCCCCGCTGACTGACGCCCCCGGCCGGCGCGAAACTGCCGCCGCCCCAACTCCCGAGCAGTCCTTTCGCGCCTTCGAGCGCCCTGCGGACCCCACCGATCACGGTATCAACGACGGCGGCCACCTTCTCGTTGAGCGCCGCCAGGAGCGCGTCCATAATGGCGGCGCCGAGTTGTCCAGCCAGCGTGCGCAGCGCCGTCGTGGCCGAAGTCCAGGCTTCCGACAGGCGCGTGAACAGCCCGGCAGTGGCCTCGACAATCGCAGCCCACGCGGCGCCGAGCGCGTCCTGAATGATCTTGAGCGCGGCGGCCCAAAGCTCTTGGGTAGCCACCCACCACGGCCCCACCACGGCGGTCACTGCGGCTGTGCCCGTCGTCCATGCGGTCGTGATGGCTGTCCACCCCGTTGTCGTGGTCGTCGTGAGCGCCGTCGTCTGCGTCGTCCACATGGTGCTGGCTGCGGTCCACCAAGCGGACAGCGTGGTGCTGATGAGCGCGGTGCCGGCCGCCCAGAGCGCCGGCAGCAGTCGCCACAGTTCCGCCATCAGCGCGACCAGCGCGAGGATGCGGTCCTGATTCTCCGTACTGAGCAGGTTCCATGCTGCCGTGGCCGTCTCGGCAACCATTGCCCACCCGGCATCCCACAGGCCGGTCACGGCGGCCATGCCAGCCGTGAACACTGCGACAGTGCCGTCCCATGCAGTCGTGACCGCCGCTACGATGGCGTCCCATGTCGCGACCATCGCCTGCCAGAGCAACACGGCTTGCTCGCCCAGCCACGTCAGCCAGACGCCGGCCTCCGTCATGGCGGTGCCGAGCCACGCTACAACCGCCGCCGTCTTCTCCTGTATGCCGCCCCAGTTGCCTATCCACGCAGCCGTCAGCACGCCGACGATGGCCGCAACCGCCACGATGGCAATGGTCAGCGGCCCGCCCAGAACCGCGACGAGGGCAGCGATGACGCCGCCGGCTGCCGTGATCGCTCCGGACATCGCTCCCCAAGCGGCGATTGCAGCCGTGATCCAGCCGGCTACCGTCGTGATGATGGTAAAGGTGGCCCAGGCCGCCGTGACCCCGGCCACGATCTCCAGGTGATCCGCCAAGAACCCCGTCACCGCCATGAAGGCCGGGACTAGTGTGCCGGTCGCGAAATCCGACGCGGCCATGATCGAGGGAAGGAAATCATCGCGGAAGACGATGGCGGCCTCGCCCACCGCGTTCGTGAACGGGCGGATCGACGCATCCGGCGCCCACTCGCCAGCCAACACTTGACGGACCGTCTCGATCACGTCGGGTATCTGCTCCAGCACGTCGATGGCCGCGTTGACGTGTTCGGTCGCAGCGTCGGCCATGTCCTTGAGCGCCGGCGTGAACATGCCGCCCAGGATGATCGCGCCCGTCTCAAGACTGCCCTTCAGTTTCTCCAGGGAGCCGGCCAGATTGTTCAGGCGCTCCTCGGCAACCTGCTGCGCCGTCACCTTGCCCATCGCCTCGGCCATCTTTTCAAATCCGGCAGCGCCGGCCCCGAGCAAAACGGCCCCGGCACGGATCGCGTCCGAGCCAAACATGATTTCCAGCGTCGAGAGTTGCGCCGCCTTCGTCATGCCGCCGAGTTTCTCCTTGAGAACCTCGGCAATCCCGGCCATGTCTTTCGCCTTGCCGCCAGCGTCGAAGAACGCATTAGACATCAGGCCGGTTGATAGCTCCATCGCATTGAACGCCTTGACATCGTCCTTTGACCACTTGGAGATATCGGCGCTCAGGCCAAGATGGGTCTTGATCGCCTGACTGAGTTCCTGGTAGCTCTTGCCGGTCGGGGTGAGGCCGCGCGCCACGAGATTCTGATAGCCGGCCTCGTTGTCAGTGGTCGTGATGCCCAACTCGCGGAATAGGTCTATCTGCTTATTGGTCGATGGCTGCAAGTTGAGCAGCATCGTCTTGAGGCTGGTACCCGCGCTGCTGCCCTTGATGCCGGCGTTGCCCATCACTGCGATAGCCTGCGAGAGCGACTCGAAGCTGATGCCGACCGTCGCGGCCACAGCGCCGGCTTCCGCCAGCGAGAACTTGTAGTCGTTGACCCCGATGGCTGAGGCGTTGGCAGCGCCGGCAATCACGTCCGCGACGTGCGCCATGTCCGCGCCCTTGAGGCCGAAGACGTTCATGGCGTTGCTGGCGATCTCGGCCGCGTCGCCCACGCTGACCGCACCGGCCGCCGCCAGGTCGAGCGAGGCGCGGGCCGCCCCGCCCATCACGTCACCGATAGAAACGCCGGCCTTGACCAGTTCTTCGATGCCGACCGCCGCCTCCTGAGCGCTGAAAGAGGTGTCTTTGCCCAGTTGAAGCGCGTACTGCGAGAGGCTCGCCAATTCACTTTGAGAAGCGCCGCTGACGGCCGAGACGGCCGACATCTGCTTCTCAAAGTCCATCGCAGACTTCGCGGCCCCGACCATGCCGGCCCCGAGCGCGGCAACCCCCGCGATGGCCGCGCCGCCGAACGCTGACGCGAGAGTGCCGCCCAGGCCGCTGACGGTCTGATTGGTCCGCGCGGCTCCAGCCTGGACGGCCGAGTCATCGTAGTCCAGCCTGACGCTGAGCGCGCTGATTTCTGGAATTTTACCGCCCCCCATTCACTTGGAGTAGCTGTAAATGCTGCGTGCGGACCCATCCGGGTGCGGCGCGGGCTACACTAATACAAGTTGCACTTGGGAGGGTGTTATGCGACGAGGCATCGCGGCGGTATTGATCGGCCTTATGATCGGACTGGGAATGCCATCCACGACGATGGCGCAACAGATGCCGCAGCCGTGTGCGGGTGGAGAAATCGACTCTCGCTCGATGTACGGCGTGTATCTCGCTGACGAGTATCGGCTGCGCCTCGACATCGCCCCGTGTGGCGGCGTGACCGTACTCTGGGCAAGCCCGTCCGGTACTCACCGCGCCATCTACAGCGGCAACGAGGCGACGCCAGGCGGCGGCTTCATCGCCCGCGTAATCTTCCCCGACCCGATTGCACGCTCGCTCGACAATCGGAACGTCATCTGGGTCAAGCCCGCTGAGGCCGGCTGGATTCAGGTCGTCACCATGAGCCCATTCGGGGACGACCTCAGGGTGTACCGTCTGCGCAAGATCTAGCCATCGGGTATAATTGACGCACGAAGTCCCCGCGCTGTTACTAGCAGCCGGGGACGTGAGACACCGAAGACGCTTAGGGAGACTTCGATGCCTAAGGGTGTTTATACTCGCCCGTTGCCGCCAGCGCCGACCGCGAATGCTGACGGTTCCGCCAGCGTCCCCCTGTGCGCCAAAGATGGCAGCATCCGCGCCTATGCCGCTATTGACATCGACGATGCCGCATGGGCAAGTCAGTGGCGCTGGTTCCTGAACATTCATGGCTACGCGGCCCGCCATGATTGGGATGGCACGACCAAGACAGACCGCACCGTCATGCTTCACCGCGAGTTGCTCGGCCTTGCTTACGGCGATAGGCGGCGCGGGGATCACATCAACCGCGATCGGCTGAACAATCGACGCTCGAATCTGCGGCTTGCTACGCACGCCGAGAACATGCAGAACAAGAACGCCTATCGCGGAGGCACATCCCATTACCGGGGAGTCTGCTGGAACGAGCACACGCGGAAGTGGCAAGCGAGTCTCCGCGTCAACGGCAAAAGCATCAATCTCGGCGGGTTCGCGGATGAATTGGAAGCAGCGGAAGCAGCCCGGTCGGCACGCGCTCGGTTGATGCCGCACGCCATCGATTGAACGACTAGCGCCGCCGGCTGCCCCCGCCGCTTTTTCTGCTCTGCTCACGCGCTCGCTCATTTTCCACCCCGATTTCGGCGTTTCTCACGCACCGAATGAAGATGCGCCAACAGGCCCATTCACTGCTGGAGTCGGGGAAACCAGCGAGTGTCCAGGGAGGGACACCGGCCCACTTTGCATCGGATAAGAGGGAGTAATAGTCGGGGGTTTGGTCTGCGGCGAGCCGCCCTCCAGACTTGAGCCAAGTCTGGAGGGCCTTCGTCGGTCCGATGAGTTGATGTCGCGAAACAGCGCCCCCAGGATGGCGGCCGGCAGTCCCGGCGGCAGATCGACCAGCGTGTCAAACGTGATCGGCACCGACGCGCCGCCAGCCGTCACGTCCCAGCCGCGTTCGTCCTCTGGCACGTCCGGCCCAGATGGCAGCAGCGTGCGGAGCAGTTCGTCAATGATCGCCTCAACGTCAGGGAAGCGCGTAACCCCGTCGAGGGTCAGCACGCCGACCATGACGCGCTTCATCGCGATCAGCGCGCGGTTATTCAGGTCGGCGCGGTAGCGGACGAGGATGTCGCTCCCCTGCCAGGGGACGTCGCACTCGCCGTAGCCGCGCTCCACGGCCTGTAGATCGTATGGCACGAAAGCCTCCCCCTATCCCTTGTTCTGTTTTGCGCGTCGTAGTACAATTGGTGTATGGAAACGAAGACCTGCGTGCGATGCCAGCGAGACGTGCCCGCAGCCGAATACCCCTGGCACAACGGCCGCGTTCACGGCTCGCGGTGTAAGCCCTGCCTCGCGGAGCTTCGCCGTATTGAGCGAGCGAGCGCGCCGCCGAAGCCGCCCCGCCCGCTTGACCGTGACCGCATCGAGAAGACATGCAAGCGGTGCGAAGTGACGAAGCCCGTAGCCGAGTTCGTCTGGATTGGCGACTCTTGGTCGGCCCTCTGTCGCCCCTGCGTGTCGGATACTCGGGCCGAAAGGTGGCGCAGAGATATCGAAGCGTCGCGGGCGAAGGATCGCGAGATGTACCGCCGAGCTGCCGAGCATCGCCGGGCGTTGCGCAACGAGCGGTACGCTACTGACCCCGAGTTGCGTGCGCGATATGCCGTGCAGAAACGTAAACGGTGGTGGAGACTGCGCGATCAGTTGATGGCGCAGAATCGCGCGTGGCAGCTTGCCAACCGCGAGCGCCACTTGGCGAACATGAAGCGTTGGCACGAAGCTAACCGCGACTATGTGCGGGCTACGATGCAGACCTACCGTGCGGCCAACCGCGACCACATGAACGCCCTCGGACGGCAGCGGTATGTGGCCAAGAGCGACCATATCAACCAAGTCATTCGTGCGTGGCGGGTACGGAATCCTGACCGCGTGTCCGAATACGGGGCGCGCCGCAGGGCCGCTACCGCCGGGGTACTGGTGGCCGTCGTCAACCGACGCGCAGTCATTGAACGCGACCGGGGCATCTGCTACCTGTGCGGAGGAAAGCCGACCGGCTGGCACTTGACGCTCGATCATGTCGTGCCGCTGGCGGACGGCGGAGAGCATAGCGAAGCCAATCTCAAGGTTTCCTGCCGTTCCTGCAATTCGAGGAAGAACAAGTTGCCCCTTGCGACCGTGCTGCATCGCTTCAATCTTCCAGCCGTCCAAGCGCATCTCATCTAATCCGTAGTAGTTACAAAGATGCGACGGAATTACGTAGGAAGATACGAGTCCAGGCCGACCCGGCAGCGTCGTATACGATGCGCCCGCCGAACGGCAGCGAGGATGCGCCGTCCACGTCGCCGGCTGACGGCGCGCTGTTGATCGCCATTGCGGAGTCAATCCGCAGTTCGTACGCCTGCGACGCCTCGATGCTGTTGGCCGACTTCATGGCGCGGATGCGCGGGAACTTGGTAGTACCCGCCCGCATGTCGGCGACGAGCGCGCGGCTCACCGTGTCGTTGCCAAGCTCCAGCGACAGGCTGGTGTCCGGCCGCTGCAACACGCTTTCCTTGTAGGACGCGAGCGCGCTATTCAGCACCCACAGCGGCGAGTAGATGCCGCCGACCGACCACTCGGCCGAAAAATCGCTCGTCAGCTTGGTCGTGCCCAGGCCGGCCCACGTGTTATCCAGAAATACATCGACTTCCGAAGCGAGAATAGGGATCAGCGGTATATCGGTCGGCGCTCCTGGCGTGGTGGTGGTAACGGCCACGGCCGGCGTGGAGCCGCCGGTCAGGAGCGCGCCTGATGCGGTCATGGCGGCCACGTTGGTGTTCGCCAGCCCCGCGACGAACGTCACCACGTACGGCGTGCCAGGGCCAGGGCCGCCGGTCACGGTGGCGTTACTCGCGCCGATGGTGCTCAGCGCTTGCAGCGCGGTTTGCACCGCGCCGGCCGCCGCGTCGTACGCGATGTTGGCTGTGGTCTGCCCGCCGAAGGTCAGCGTGAACGTGCCGCCGGTTGGCGTGCCCGTGATCGTGACCGTCTGCACTTCGTTGACGTCAATCGACGCGGTGTAGGACGGCGCGCTGCCGTAGCCCGAACCGCTCAACGTCTGCGAGCTGGTGCGTGAGAACCCGAGCATCAGGTCGGTCAGGGTGCAGCCGTTCGCCTCCTCAGCGGTGCCGGCCACGCCGTTGATCGTTGGCGTGCCCTTGCGGGCGCTGAACGTGGACTTCGCCAGCGCACTCGCGCCCGGCGTCCAGGTGTACTCACGCGCCAGCGTTGCGCCGCCGGGTGTCACGACCGTCGCGGGGCCGAACAGCATCGTGAACAGGTAGGCGAGCGCGTTGTAGTCCGGGTAACTGCCGCCGCCGATGTCGAAGGTCGACCAGTTCTGACGAATCGGCGTGCCAGTGGGGACCAACAGGCCCTGGGGGTGCACCTCATCAAATTCAGCCGCTTCCGAAATGTTGAAGCCGACACTAAGCAATCGTTTGTTGATAGCCGCTGGGGCGATGCCCTCGGTGACTTCGAGGGCAATGAGACTCGACTCCTGATCCACGGCGCGCACGGGCATCGCACGAACTCCCGCGCGTCACCCGGCACAAAAAGAAAAGGTGCCAGCTTTCGCGCTATGCGAAGCGGGCACCTCTACAGGTGGCGGCTTTATGGAAGTTCGAGCGGGGCTCTCTGGGAGCGCGGCCCGTGCCGTCAGTGTACCACATCAAACGGGTACAATAAGGATGGCCCGGAGATGTTTCAGCACCTCCGGGCCGAACACCACGATTCCGGACTAAGGGAAGATCGCGATGCCTGCTAAGCGTAGCACTTCAAGCGCTACCGTTCCTGCCATCTGCGCCAGTTGTGGCGTAACGTTCCCCTACCGCCGCCATCGGCTGAAGGAACGTCCGAACGCGCGGACCTACTGCTCGCGCATCTGTTGGAAGGCTAAGACGCCGCCGCCGCTCATCGTATTCAGCGAAGACGGCCTGACCGCGCTATTGCCACTCCTTGCCCAAGACGGAACCATCCAAATGCACGCCCTGATCGACGCTGCGGATGCAACATGGGCGGGGCAATGGACATGGCGACTGTCCGGCACCTATGCAGCTCGTAGCGAGCGTGTCAACGGAACAAAGATCGGGATTATCCTGCACCGCGAGCTGTTGGGCCTGGTCGCTGGTGACGGACTAGACGGCGATCACTTCAACCGCGACCGCCTCGATGACCGGCGCAGCAACCTGCGCGTCATCTCCCGCGCGGGCAATACTCAAAACAGACCTAGCGTCAAGGGATCGTCATCGGCCTACCGTGGCGTCTCTTGGTTCAAACGGCTCAAGAAGTGGAAGGCCGAAGTGCGGGCCGGCGACAAACTCCACTATCTCGGCTTGTTCATAGACGAACTCGAAGCCGCCGAAGCCGCCCGCGCTGCCCGAGCGCGTCTGCTGCCATATGCTACGGACTAGTTGTTAGACCCTCGCTCCGTCGTCCTGACCGACATGCGCTTGGTGTAGTGTGCGTCCTGCTGCTGGCGGTTGATGGCCTCACAACGGGAACAGCCGGCGCACCATTTTGGAGGTGCCGGGTCGATATTGGCGTAGCGTTCCAAAAGGCCCACGATGCCAACAAGGTGCCGTCGCAACTCGACAGCGAACTCCCGGTCCTCCGGCGTCATGACGGATGACTTTCCGTGCGATACAAAAGGACGCGGTGCAAGAATTGCACGCCCTGGTCGTCCTCGACCATGTCCGTGCTGCTGATGAGGCGGAATTTGACTACGGTCGCGCCGCTGGTGGTGCCGCCGTAGCCCTGCAACAGCGTGTCTACGCGGTCGCTGATTGCGCGCATCCCTCCCCAGCCCTGGCCGGCCGCCATCGTCGCCCAGACGGAGACGCGCAGCACCACGTTTTCCCAGACCCGCGTGCCGTTCGTCGTCATCAGCGGCGTGCTGGCCTGCACGCCGAGCGAGACGTACGGGAACTTCGGCTGCCCGGTCGCGGCCGGCAGGATCGGCTCCCGGCCAACGCGCCCGCCGATCAGCGACGACAACGTGCTGTCGCCGCTGAGGCGCGTATACATCAACTCACAAGCTCTGTCCGCCGCGATCATCGAACAATCTCCAGATTCACATAGCGCGCGCCCGCGTGCGTCGTGTACACGGTGACGCTTGCTAAGTCGCCATTGGAGCAGCAATGGCTTTCAAGATCGACAGGCAAGGCGGGATCAAGGTTCTTCAGTGCTGCGATCAGTTCGCCTACCGTCATGGCGGGCGGAGGTACGTACTCCGTCTCTACCTGTACGGGCGGAGGACGGAGCCATTCGGGGATTTCTGTATCCGTCATCGCCGCACCCGCGCCCTGGACTGGCGGCCAAGCGCCAACTGAGCCGGCAGCGAACGAACGGCCCCGAGCAGCCCGCCGCCGCCGCTGATGATCCCGCGCCATCCCTCGATGTAGCCGGCCCGCGCTGCCTCAACCGACGGCCAGAGGAACGGGCGCGCGCTCATGTTGCGGGTTCCGTATTCTATAAATCCAGAATGCGGGGCGTCAGCGACCACGCGCGACTCTTGCCCCGCCCCCTCGCGGTGGATCGAATCACGGAGCTGCCCCGTCCGCACGGGCGCGCGGAGCTTGGCATCGGCGGCAACCGCATCGGCCGTGGCCTGCACATGCGCCGCGCCGGCCGCCTTGATCTTGCCCGCCAGGCCGGGCAGGTTGTTGAAGCGGACCGTCACTGATACGCCGTTCGCCATCAGGTCAGCCTTTCGGGGACAGCACGAACTGTTGGTAGTCGAGCGTCAGCGTCAGCGCGGCATCGTCGTTCAGCCCGCCAGACTTGAGCGTGTCGTAGTACGTCACCATCAGGCCGGCCAGGTTCTTTGCGGCGGCGGCGGCCTGGTCGAACTCGGCCGCCGCGCGCAACGGCTGGATGTTTTCCATGCGGCTAGCCCCTATCTGGCAGGTGGGGGCGGAGTGGCGAGCGCCGGCGCATCGACGGGCATGGCTGCTGCTACCGCCTGCTCAGGCTCGGCCTTCGGCGCGGAGCGCGCAGCCTTGCGCCCCTCGGACTCCTTCTCAAACGCGGCCTTCGTCTTTGGGCCGTCGTACGGTTCCTTGTTTTCGTAGTACTCCCCCAAGCGGTAGCCGGCCTCGGCGTACGAAACCAGCTCGCCATCAGCCTTGCGGTGCAGCTTCTTGCGGTGGTAGTCGGCCGGGCTGACCGCCAAACTCTGCTCAACGCCGTTCAGGATCAGGGGCACCAATCGTTCGCTCACGGTCGTTCCTCCTATGCGCGGGTACAGATAATCGTCTTGACTAACTCGTCGGTGACGGGGTCGCCGCCCTCTGCGGGCTGGTAGGAGCCGGCAGCGTCTCCGGTCACGGTGAACGTGTCCGTCGCCAGCGTCAACGGCACGCCGCCAGGCCAACGCGACGCGACCATGCTCAGGACCACGTTGACCGTCGTCACCGCGCCCAGCCGTTCGGCCACCTCCCGCTCGCGCGGCGATAGTCCGCTCCGGTCAACGCGGCAGGGTATTCCGCTGGCATAAACGGTCGTGCCCTCGGTCCAGCCGCCGGCCCCGTCTGCCGTGCGGGCGATGCGAGAAATAGCCAGCCTGTCGGGCAGGGCGCGCTCGAATGCCCGGCGGGCTGCGGCGGCGCTGCCGGCGGTTAGGATGCCCACTAGATGCGCCCCGCCGTGTCCGTCTCGCCAGCGTCCGCGCGGCGCGCGTACTCGACGGATGCCCGCGCCACGCGCTCCACGTCGTCGTCAGAGAGCGGTGCGGCCTCCTGTGGTTCGTCTGCTTCCATTGGCGGGTCCGTCGCCTGACTGCGGCTGTGCACGGCGTTGGACCCGGCCGACGCGCCACCGACTAGCACGCCAGCAATAACCGACCCGGCAACCAACGGCATGGTCAAGACGACGCCGTTCGCAACCATGAACAGCAGCACGAAGGCGATGCCGAGCAGACACGCTCCGAGGAACGACACGATGGCCGGCAGCACCACCGCTGTCCTGATCCCGTTCACAAGAATATTCACGACGGCGGTCGCGCCCGCCACGTACAGCAGGATCGCCGCTGGAAGCCCGGCGTTATCCACCGTCTGGCCCCTCTTTCTTCCCCGAAGCCGCGTCCGCAATCGCCTGCGCCGCCCCGGGCGAAATCTCCTGCACGTCAACCGGAGCGTTCTCTTTCGATTCGACCGCTGCCGTGAGAGCCTCAATCGGGACTCTCAGTGACGTGTCCGGACTGGTGCGCTGCTGTGCCGTCTGCGCCGCCTGCGTCTCGGCAACAGCTAGTCTGACGGCCTCGGCTATCCGCGCTTCGACCTTATCAAGATCCGTCTGGCGGTCTTCGGCCTCCTTGAGTCCGGCCGCGTGCGCCTCTTTGCGGATCGACTCCGCAAACCTCTCGAAGCCGCTGTTGGTTGAGCAATGCAGCGCCTCAACCTGTGCGCCGTTTTTCGCGGCAACCTCGACAGCCTGAGACGACTTGATGAACGTCATCGCCTGCGCGGTCAGGGCGGCGACGCCAGTCATGCTGACGCCGATCAGGACGGACGCTTGATCGGGTAGCAGCCAGCCGATTGCCAAAACCGTCAGGACAGCCAGGAGCAGCGCGGTCACAACAATCACCAGATACACCGGCGTCAACGACAGTGGCGGCGCGACGATCATCGGAGGCAGCAACGGCGAGTTCGGCTCCGCCTTCGTGCCTGGCTCAGACATCTGGACGCTCCCGCTCTGCCGCGCGGCGCTTCAACTCGTCAAGCTCCGCGCGGTTGAGCGTGACCATGTCGCGGTTGCGCTGCGCGTGACGGTCCTCAGATATCGCCTTCTTCAGGTTTTCGCGCAGCCCCCCGTTCAGCATGTCCTCGTGGACCCGGTCGACTTTCGTCTCGACCACAGCCGCCGTCTCAGCAGCCCGATGCGCCTTCGATGCAGCCTCGTCCACCTTCATGCTTACGGTTTCGACCCTCAGAAATAGGAGCAGGCCCGCCAGAACCGTGGCGAACGACCCTAGAACCGTGGTCACGATTGCCCCTGCCCGCTCCGAGATGTCGCCCGCGAACAGTGTTGCCAGCGCCACAACGGCCAACAGAACCGCCAGCAACCCAATCGTGACTAAAACCGCTGTCCGTGTCGTCACGCTGTCAAAGCTCCTGAGGTGGTGCGCTGCTGGCGCGCCTAACATCTCGGCCTCTCGCGTACCTACATAGGTGTAGCGTCCGTCCATTCCACGGCTTGGCGCTGCCACCACGGTCGCCGGTTCCCAGCCGGCGGCCGTGGCTTCGATCTGCATCACATCCACTCGTCCGACCAGCCGTACGGGCTGCCTGCCACACCGCTACTCGTCACGTACGCCGTCCCGCCGCCGCCGAGCGCCGTTGCAACCTCGCTGTAGCGCAGTGCTGCCGCCTCGGTGCGTGCAAGCCTGATGCGGATGCCCTCAAGACGCTGGCTCCTGGCCTGATGCTCCGGGGGCTGTCACGTCTGCTCCTCCGCGCACCCGCCGGGAGGCAACAAAAAAGGCGCGGCCACCGTGTTACGGGTGGCCGCGCCTCAAATTCCTCGTGCGGCGAGAGCGTTATGACGCGCGCCCCTAGCGGGACGCTCTTGTGGCTAATCCTAGCACATCGCGTGATCGGTGGCGTCTACGGTATGCGCGGGGCTGATGGCGGCATCTTCAATTCGGGTATCAAACGCTCAATGGCCGCCGTCGGTTGTGTTCAGGGAGTGGGGATGGGCGGCAGTCCTCCGACGGGTATCAAGAGATCACAGGCCACCCCTCCCGTCTAGACGTAGGCGAGTTCCCGTTCAGGGACGGGCGCGGCCATCTGGGGGCTGATACCCACGCTTGCCGTGCCGCGCCCGTCATCCTCACAAGAGCAGCGGTGCCGCGCGAACGCGACGCCGTTCCTATCCGCATCTTCAACTACGGCAATCGCATGGCCCGCGCGCTTGTGCCACTCCCGCCATAGGTTCTTGACGAGCAGCTTCACCGCGTACCGCATGGCCGCATTGTGCCGTCTGGCCTGCGTCCATTCGGGGCGCTCGGCCTCGTAGTACGCCTTTTTCGTGTCGTAGGCCACGCGGTACGGTTCGTCGCCCCCGACCTTGACGATTGACTCTCCGATCTGATGGCAGATCACCCGCCCTTGCGGCGCGTAGGCCGTCCCCACGCCACCAGGCACGCATGCCGGGTGATGGTCGGTCTTGCAGTCGGGCTTACAGCCGAGCAGATGAGAGAATCGGCAGTCGGTGTGCGTCCACGACACGCCCTTCTCGCGCTTCGGGGCGTGCCCGTCCACGACGTGCAGGCCCAAGTACTTCCAGAGTTTCGAGACGGTCGGGAACCGCCCGATGTCGCCGGTCACGCCGAGCAGACGGCCGAAGCCCGGCAGGCCGATGCCGCGCTGCTCCTTGACCCACCCGGCCATGAAGTGTTGCTTGACCCGCATCGTGAGTTCGCGGTCGATGCCCTTCTCGATCTTCCGGTACAGCTCGACAGCGGCATAAGCCGCGTCAGTGTACCCGTCCATGCCGTCGCGCTCCATCGCGGCGACGCGGTTGCCGGCCGCGACGCGCTGTTGCTGCGCGTCCCACAACTGGCGGGCGTAGTGGGCGATCACGCCGTGCAGCACCGCAAGGTCGGCACTCTCCAGTTGGGTATCAGTGGCACGATGGCCGGCGCTCATGGGCTGCACTCCTTCGGGGGATAGGGTGGGCGGCATACAGATGCTGGATATCAGTGCGCTCTTCGGCCGCCCGGTGGTGTGTTCGGTTGGCGGGAGCCGGCACTCGTGGTCTGGGTATCAGCGGCGTGATGGCCGGCTCTTGTGTTCGGGGCGCGGTGCGCGGCAGCCCTCCTATGGGCATCAGGCCGGTATCGGCCGCGCACTCGGCGCTGTTCAGGAGATCGGAACGGCGGCACGTGCCCAGCGGGTATCAGTACGAAGTCGGCCGCCGTCCGTCAGTGTTCATGCGTGGGGCGCGGACATGCCACTGCCGGGTATCATGCGCCACGTGGCCCGCGCCCCACGCGATCAGGTAAAGGCGTTGGCTGGCGGCTTCGACTCGTCGTAGAGCCGAATCAGCGCAGCGTCATCGAACTTCTGCCCGACCGTCTCATCTCTCCCCAATGCCGCCTCGATGGCCCGGAAATACCTGGCGTTGTGTTCGCTGGCAACCGCGTCGTTGCGGTACTGGTCAAACATGCGGCGGCACTGGGATTTGTCCATGAAGCGCAACGTGACCCACTCGCCGCCGATGCGGTACATGCCATCGAGCAGCGAGCGGTCCCTGATCCGCTCAACCGCGACCACGCGCGGCGACGGTTCCATGATCGGTGTCGGATGCCCCTCCGGCGTCGGCAGCAACAACTCTCGGAACGAGACGCCCAGGTTGGCCGGGCGCGCGGTCTTGTTGTGATCCTGCCAGATGGAGCCGACAGTCGCGGATGCCCCCAGCATTCGCGCCAGGTCCGCGAGTTTGCCCTGACGCTCCAGGTCGCTAAAGACACGCTCGGAAGCATCCTTCGGCTGCATCCCGCTGTTGATGTGTTCCTGCACTAGTGTCGTGATGTTCTTGCGCGTGACCTCTATCGGAGCGGCCTGCTTGCGTAACTCGACAGCCATCCGTTCCTCCTGTTGGCGAGCGCGGCACCGGCGGGTTGGATATCAAGCCAGGATCGGCCGCCCTCGCTGGTAGACTATATACTCAGCCTATAGGTATGGGCAAGTTCGCTATACTCTTGGCATGAGCCGAGATGAGTACGTGAAGTTCCTGGTCAGGCTGCCGTCCGGGCTACTAGATGCCCTGAAGACGTGGGCTGCAAAGAACCGCCGGTCGGTAACGGGTGAGATCATCTACCGCCTAGAGCGGTCCATCCGCGCCGACGAACGCAAGCGCCAGGACTAGGCCGGCACGCCGATCCGAATGTCAACCTGATCCTCAGACCTGAACAGCAGCTCGCGCGGCCGGCCCGTCTTGCGGTCCAGCTTGACAACGAGCGACACACTGGACAGCGGCATGCCGGCGTCCAGCATGGCCCGGCGCTGCTCCAGGGCCAGCGTCACCGATCTGATGAGCGCGTCGGTTGTCGTCACGATGCCTCCCGCGTCACGTCCAACGCTATCGCCAGCGTTCCCGACGCCACCGTCGTCACGGTTCCGTCAGCCTCGATCATCTGCACGTCGCACTCCAGCGTCACGGGCTTTGCAAGCGCGTCCGTGTCCGCAGGGGCGAGCGTCACCACCAGTTCGCCGGCCGCCGCGTCCTGCACTGCGATGCCGGCCCCGATGGTCTTCACGGCGACGGCGTCCACATCGGCGTCCTTGCGCTTGCGCTTCGCCGTGAACGACAAGTCGTTGCCGGTCAGGCCCGTCAGATTGACGGCCTCCATAACTCCTGTCGTCGCGTTTGGACGGGTGGTCGTGGCAAGGAGGCGGATGGTGTCGCCCCTGAATGCGGTTAGGGCAAAGCTGCTCATGAAACGATGACCTCCGCTGATGCTGACTCGTGGATGATGACGGACGCGCTGGCCTGGCGGTAGTGGATGACGGACGCCTCGGCTACCTGGTACACGACGACGGACGCCTCGGCTACCTGGTACGCGACGACGGACGCCCATGCCTGTTGGTAGTGCGTGACGGTGGCGTCGGCGCGTCCGAGCGCCAGTAATACAGCCGAGCCCCCGAGTAGCGCACCAACGACCGTGGACGTGCCGGCCGCAGACCCAGCCAGGGGCACCGACGCCACCAGCGCGCCAACGAGCGTCGCCACGCCGGCCGCTGCTGCGACGACGCCCCGGTCCCTGCTCAGGAGCGCAGAGACGAGCGACGCGCCGAACACCGCCGCCGCAACCTGGACCGTCGCAGACAGCGCCGCGCTGGTGGACGACGTGCCTGCGACTGCCGCTGCAATGGGCACCGTAGCCGTCAGCGTGCCCGTGACCGTTGACGTGCCTGCTGCTGTGCCTGCTGCCGCCTCGATGCCGGCCGAGGTGACCGTCGCCGCACCCGTGAGCGTTGACGTGGCGTTGACGGTTGAGGCTATCGGCACTGTCGCGGTGGCTGTGGCCGTGGCGGTCGAGGTGCCGGCAACCGTGGCAGCAATCGGCACTGTGGCTGTCAGCGTGCCGGCTGCGGTGGACGTGGCGTTGACGGTCGCTGCAATACCGGCCGCGACCAGCACAGCGCCCGTGACCGTGGATGTCCCTGCCGCCGTGGCGGCGATCCTGACCGTTGCCGTCGCTGTGCCGGTCACGGTCGAGGTGCCTGCCACCGTGGCCGCTAGCGGGACGGTCGCGGCGGCGGTGCCTGCTGCCGTTGATGTGCCGGTGACAGTGGCCGCGATGGGCACTGTGGCTGTCAGCGTGCCGGCTGCGGTCGAGGTGCCGGCAACCGTAGCCGCAACTGGTACTGAGACTGTGAGCGTGCCAGCCGTGGACGACGTGGTGCTGACCGAAGCGGCGATGGGCACTGTGGCCGTCAGCGCCGCCGTGACCGTCGATGTGCCGTTGACGGTGCCGGCCGCGTTCTCGGTGGCGCCGGCCGCAGACCGCAGCAGCAACAGGAGGGTCACGTCAGATCCCCTGTCGATTCAGGATGGAGAGCGGCGCACGTGCCATCTGCTATCCGACCCCCAGGAGTGCCAGTCGCTGTTTGCGAGGGCCGCCTCCCCCGCCAGACGGCTTCCACGCGGCCCCGAAGCCGCGCATCACGAACTCGGTGCCGTGATCGACGGTCTGATTGCCAGTGGCACCGGCAGTTGCAATCTCTTTCGTCCAGGTGCCCATGTAGCTCGACGCTCCGAGTTGACGGCTGTACCCTGTCAGCGCAGTGGTCGTCTGCCCGTTGTCACTATTGAACGAGAACAGCATGTGCAACGCTGCGTCCGTCACCGTCGTAATGCCCGTGATCGTCAGTGCGGCAAAACTGGCAGAGTCCCAGCCCGACCCGGCGACATCAACCGGCGTCGTGGAATCAACACCCGAGAGGGTCAGCCCCCCCACGCGGGCAATAGCGCTCGTCGTCCAAGAGTAGACGTAGCTATTGCCAGTATCGTTGTACTTGTAGTAGACCATCGCCCTGTAGTTAGGCGAGAGCGACTGCACCTCTGCAAGCAGGGTGAATCCAGACGGAGCCGTGACTGTTTCGGTGCCTTCGTAGTACAGGATTGCGACGATCAGATCGGTGGCACTGGGCGCGCTCGCGAATGCCAGCGTGGCACTGTTGGCGAACACCGTGGACTCTTGCTCGGTCTGGACGACGGCGATTGCCACTGGTCAGCACCCCCCCCCTATCACCCTTACTCTGCGGCCACGTAGCCCGATGCGTTCACATAGACCGCACTGCCGGTGGTGACGTTCACTACCTCCAGCAGGGTCGCGGCGGTGCCCCGCAACGGCGGGTCGAAGGTGCAAGCAAAGCCGCCGCCGGCCGCTTGTGCCCAGCCTCGGTGCAGGACCGTGCCCGCCGCGCCGTCGCGGATCAGCACCTCGGTCGATACCGTGGCGTGGCCGTTGACGACCTGAACCGACTTGAGGTAGTTTCGGACGCCGGCTCCGGCAGACGCCTTGACCGTGACTGCGGTGGTGTTGACGAGGCCGCCGCTCGCTGCTGCATACGACCATGTCAGGTCGGGCACCGCGTCAAGTTTGACGATCTGTTTGCCGAGGATCGTGCTGATTGCGTTCACCCGGTCGGCTGACGCTACAGCGGTGGCGTCGGATGTTCGGGCCTGAAACCCAACCTTGACCGGGTTGCCGGCGTCTACGCCATCAGAGGCCACCGAGCCGACCGTCTGTACGATGTCGTCAGTGGCAATGGTCACGCGCTGGACACCCGCTGCTCTTGCGCCCGTGTTCAGGGCGATTGCCACGCCGCCTTGTTGCGAGACGTTGGTGACGGTGGATACCGTCGTCACCACGCCGGCGGTGATCGCCGTTTTCAGTGAGCCTGTCGCGTTGACCTGGAGCGGCGCGTAGTCACCGTCGGTTCCGACCAGCGAGGTGTCGGCGTCGCGACGGACCGCGAGGCCCATCACGCCCACGTCGCCGGATGTGTGAACGGCGTCTTCGGCCTTGCCAAGATTCGCGGCAGCGGTGCCAGGGACTACAGCCGTGGTGATCGACCCAACATCGTGCGCGTTGACGGTGACGGTCGGCATCGTCAGCACGTCCACGTCGCCGATGTTGTTCGTGCCGGCTGCGAGCGTTGGCAGCGACGCAAGGCTGACCGCCTGAGTTCCGGTGCCAGCGTTGGCCGTCACTGTGCCGCTGACGGTCACGTCGTTGTTCGCGCCGAGGTTGACGAGCAGCCCGTCTGTGCCGTCGCCGGGCAACTTGGTCAGCGTGCGCGAGCCTTCGGCGCCGGTGACGAACGCTACCTGAACGATCTGCGCCTGGGTCGTGTCGCCGGAGTACGTCACCTCGTCCCCGGTGACGAGAACCCCCGTTCCTGGGAGCGTCGTGTTATCGGCCATCTACTTCTCCACCGGCGAACTAGCGAAGTCGCTCATGCGTTGTCCGTCGAGGTACAAGACTTCACGGGCGCAGCCGACGCAGCGGTAGACGCCGTCAGCGTGCCGCACCATCGACTGCCCGGCGCAGCGCACGCAGACCGGCAACGTGATAAACACGGTCAGCCGGGACGCGTGCGTGCTAGGCTGGCGTGGCATCTCTATCAATCCAACTGTATGACCAAGCTTCCGACCGCGAACGACACGGTGTCGCCGTTATCGACGGTTTTCGATGCCGTCAGATCGCCCCACGCGATGAGGTTGCCCACCGAGACGGCGTCGAAGATGCCGAACTGTGTCACCACGCCCCAGCTCGCCGTCGCCGTCACGAAGGACTGCGCCACGTTCAGCGTGATTGCCCCCGCCGAGGCGGCCGGGAAGTTGGTCGCGTTCGCCGTGACGGCCTTGCGCGCGTAGCTGCCGCCCGACACCTCGGTGCCGCCACCCGCGTCGGACGGCGTCGCGGTGAACAGCCCAAGATAGAGCGTGGCCGGCGCAGAGTAGGCCGCCCCGCCAAAAAGGTGGTCGAGGATTTCGAGCTCTGTGAAATTTGAGAGTGAGCCTGCCATCTGCCAGTCCCTTTCTACGCGGCGGCCTCCGCGCGGTTACGGCGGCGCCCCTGGTGTAGCATCACGCAAACCTGAACGACGGGCGGTATCCGTCAAGAATCGCCTTGACGGCCGGCGGCACCGGCGCATCGGCGTTGTCGCGGTACGTCAGTTCGGCCGACCCCGCCTTGATCTTGGAGAATATCGTGGACGCTGGGTCGATGGTGCCGCCGAGCCAGGCCAGCGCCAGCAGAATGACCGCCTGCTTGATGTCGTCGGGGACCGTCGGCGCGGTGGTGTACGTCGTGGTGACGATGTCGCCATCCGTGGCGTTCACCAGCAGTTGCCCCTCGGCCGCGTTGATGATTTCGTAGCCGGTCGGCGATGTCAGCACCGTTGGCGTGGCCCCGAGGTAGACGCCGCGCTTCGATACCGTCGTCACGGTCGAGATCGGGCGACGGTCAAGACGGACCAGGCCGCTCCTGACCGTCTGGACCTCGCCCGTCACGGTGCCGGCCACCCACGACCGCCCCGTGTATCGGTCAACGTAGTCCGACGCAGCCTCGACCAGGCGGGCTGCGACCTCGTCCTGATCGCCCTCGAAGGCGGACCCCAGGGCGAGCTCCAAATCCGTATCGCTGGCATATGCCATCAGGACACCCCCTCTCGAAGGGATGGGGTATAATTGACGCAAGAAACCCGGGCGCCGCTTGCGACGGCCCCGGGCAACACCGAGGAGTGATCTCGATGCCCAAACAGTATGCACCACGCGCCTGCGAACACTGCGGCGCCCCGTTCATGGCTCGGGCAGATAGCGTGCGAGTTGGCTACGGAAGATTCTGTAGCTTGTCTTGCGCGAGTAGGGCTTATCACGGCCGCCGCGCCGGCTATGAGGAACGGTTCTACCTGCGGGTCAACAAAACAGATAGCTGCTGGCTGTGGACTGGACGGGCGGAACCGAACGGATACGCCCGCACCAGCCGCAACAGCAGCGTCCACCGGGTTTCCTGGGCGCTCGCAACAGGTGAACCAATACCAGCCGGCATGCAGGTGCTTCACAGTTGCGACGTTCGTCTCTGTGTCCGGAATGACGACGTGGGCACCTACGCGGTTGGCGCGCTCTTGCTGCCCCGTCGCGGCCACCTGTTTCTCGGCACGCAGGCCGACAACATGGCCGACATGGCGGCGAAAGGCCGCAAGGCTGGTGGAGAGCGCAACGGTCTCGCAAAACTGACGGCGGATCAGGTTCGGGACATGCGCCGACGCTACCAGTCGGGGGGTGTCAGTCAACCCCAACTCGCAAGAGAGTACGGAGTCCACCAAGCCACCGTCTGGACCATCCTTCATCGGAAGACGTGGGCTCACGTCGAGTAACTCCTGGGAGCGTCGGTCTCGGTTGCATATGCGGCCACGGGTTACTTGTCTCCCGGCGCCTTCGAGACGGCTTTATTGGCCGCCGGCTTGACGGCCTTCGCCTCTGGCGCGTCATCCACGACGTGCGCCCCTGGATAGGCGGCCATGAAGGCGGCCAGGTCGCGGGTGCTGACCCGGCGCACGTCGCCGGGCTTGACTTCTACCTTGATCATCGGGCCGGGCTCTGGCATCGGAGCAGTTCCCCTTCCTGTTGTCTGGCTGGTGATGAGTGGCATACCAATAGGATCGCCTGGTGTAGGGGCCGACTCCGCGTCATGCGGCGGCCCCACACACCAGGCAATTCATCAGGCCTTACTCGCTCGTCCACGTTCCCGTGTAGCCGTAGCAGCGCCAAGAGCCGGCCGCAGCGCAGACGATGTGTACCGTCTCGCCAATGGCGTTGGCGGTCAGAAACTTGCCAGCGGCGCCCGGGATGCCGTCAGAGGGCAAGCTGATGGTCTCGGTGCCGTTCGGGTCAACGCGAAGCTCCTGAGCCGCCTCCACCGAGAATCGGTAGTTCAATCCCATGACGGCTACCGGCAGCGCGAACGTGATCGCTCCCGCTGCCGCCGCGTTGGTGAAGCCGCTGCCGCTGTCGTTGGCGGTGACGGCGTAGTTGGCGGTTTTGGCGACGAACTCGACCGGGCCTCGCCCGTTCAGTGTCGATGACATGCAAGCCTCCTATCAGGCGGTGACGATGCCGGCCGTGCGCAATTTTCCTAGCAGGCCGTTCAGTGTCGTTCGGAGCGCGGCCACGTCTACCAGCAACGCCTCGTAGTCAAGATCAAGCTCGATCACTTGGGTCCGAATTCCGTTGACGGTGACGATCATCGCGTCGCGGTTGACCGCCGAGTCGTACGCGCCAGCCGTGGCACCTGTACCGCCGGCAGGTGCCGCCGCCGGCGCCGCTGCGGCGATGCCCGTGGCGGTAGCAGCAGCCGTGTCGGCCTGGGCTGCCGTGGGGATCGCGGCCCCGAGTGCGCCAAGTTCGCCGCCGGCCGCCGACTCGCGAGCCAGGCCGGCATTTGCGTTCAGGTAAGCCATCTATGGTCCTCCAGGTGAGGGGCAGCGCGGGCTGCCCCTCACCTAACGTCAGGTCAGGCTGTCAGGTCCATCTCGATGAAGGCACTCGGACGGATCACGCCGAATGACGCTCGAAGCTCGCCCAGGATGGCGACCAGGTTCCGGATGAAGAAGTCCGAATGGGCGTCGCTCGCAGAAATGGTGATCTGCTCGCGGTCCCAGAGGACGGCCTTCATGAAGTCGCCGCACCAGCCGAACCCGACCGGCTGCGCCTCTTCCTCGATCACTGGCAGCCCCCACAGGCGCGGGGTGCCCATTTCGCCAGGGCCGCCGTAGTAGTAGCGGGCCTCGTTATCCTGGAGGAGGTCGATCCCCTCCCAGTCGGCCGGGTTCAGCACGAACGCGCTCGGCGCCGTGCGGCCATTGAGGCGGACCTTCGTCCGCGCCTTGCGAGTCGTGGTCAGGATGTTCGTGTCCCAGGCCTGAGACTGGGTGCCGGTGACCGTGGCCAAGCCCTCGAAGTTCTCGCCAACGCCGGTCCCATTGAGGATCTGGTCGTTGACCTCATCCTCCAGGTCGGCGCGCAGTTCGTCGTCAACGATGCCGCGCAACTGGCCAGCGTCCGCGAGAGAACGTTTGGTCGCGGCGACCCACTCGGCGATCGTCTTGACCGGCGCTTGCACCCGCTGGAAGCCGAAGCCGCCCTCGGGCTTGGCGCCCGAGCCGCCGCCGCTCGACGTGGCCTCCGCGACCGGCGCGGCGTTGTTTTCACGGCTGGTCTGGCGCACGAACTCGACCAGGTCGGAGCCGGTCGTCCGCACGCTGATGATGTCGCGCAAAGTGACCGGCCGCCGTCCGAGGCTGTCGTAGATGCCGGACTGTTCGGCCACCACGAACGCGCCGCCACTGGTATCGGAGATACCAGTGATGAGCGTCTTGAGCCCGATCGGCAAGAGCAGCGAGGGCGACTGCACGCGGGTCTTGTCGCCAACGTGGCCGGTCGGCGCGATCGTCTTATAGAACGCCTGCCACTCCGGGTTGTCGATGAACTGCTGGCCGAACGTCTTACGCTCAACGCGTCGCTCGGTCGCCTTGCCGTCGCCGGCCGGCGCGCCTGGAAAGCGCATGGCGCTCGCCGGCATCTTCAGTTCGGCGCGGCGGCGGTCGTTCGCCGCGCGGATCGCGTCGTCGCCCTTCAGGTCGAGGGCGCGCTTCTCTAGCGTCTCGATCTCCAGGTTCAGCGCCTTGACGTGCTCGCGGGCGTCGTCTGGCATCTCGCCGTTGTGGTCGGCGTCGGCCTGGTCAAAGAGGACAGTGACGGCGTTGGCCTTCTGTTCGATCTCGGTCAGCAGCTCAGCGAGCTTGCTCATGCGGATACTCCCAGGTCTCGTGCCAGTCGGGCACGCATGCGGTCGAAGTCCGAACGGAGGCGCAGCACGTCGCGCATCGCGGCCTTCGGCTCGGTGGTGGGCGGCATCGTCTCCTCAAGCATGGCGTCGATCTCCTCGGCTGCCGTTCTGAGCGATCCGCTCACTGTGGACATCCGCGACCGACGCGCCGTGCTGATGGCGCGCCCTTCTTTGAGCCGTGCGTCCAACCCGGACTGCACGCGCTCCAACCACTCCCCCACGGCAACCTGCACGCGGTCAGAGTGATCGTCAAACGACAGGTCGTGGCCCTTGAGGGCCTTGAAGTGGCTCTTGATCGCCAGGATTCCGGTCTGTGGGTTGGACCCGACCAGCACTGGGGACGCCTCATACGGCTCTGAGCCAGTGATTCGGCGTACCTGTCGCCCGTCCCGTTCAACCATCTCGGATTCGGTGACGGCAAATCCCCAACTGAACTGCTGCAAGTCGGACAGGCGGCGCATCGTCTTGTACGCTTGCTCGCCGGCGGTCGTGTCGAGGAACAGCTCCCCGTCGAATACCGCGCGGTCAGGCTGGACATGGATGATCCCGCGACCGATCGGCGCAGCCCAATCATGCGCCCAGACGAGCGGCAGCGCCTGCCCGTCCTTGAAAGCACTGGCCGCGACGATCTCCCCGTCGCGGTCGATGATTTCGAACGTCGAGATCACGGCCTGGATGCGTCCCTCCGGCTCGCCATCTGGCGGCGCATCCTTGAACGCTAGCGGGGCCGAGTAGCACTTGAACAACAGAAACGCCCTCCGATCTGGCCCAACAGGAGGGCTCAGAATGGAGGGCGACGAACGCCCGATGCGCGAACGCTATGCAGCTACCGCCATCAGTATACGCTCACCTGGCCTTGACTGTCTGCTGTTGCCCGTAGAGCGGACACTTGCGCCCCTCCTGGCCGTTGTGACGGCGGTTCCCGCACCGCACGCGCACCCACTCAGAGCCACCAGGGACGGCTGCGAGCCACGTGCCGCACGCCCGACACCGCACGTCCCACGGCGGCGCCTTCGGCTCCGTCTCGGCGCGCGTGGCGGTCATCACGACGCCTGATCCAAAAATGGGGTCATCGCTAAGCGGCAGTTCGGATGTGCCAACGTGATACCGCGCGCCTCTGCGAGCGTCACCACCATGCCGTTCCGCGCAGCACACGGCCCGTCGCCGGTCCCATCATGGATCCGGACCCGTGCCGCGATGCCGGACTTCTCGGCCACCAGCAGCACGCCGGCAGCGTGCCCATGCCCCAGTTCAGTCCGCGCGATGTCATTCCCGCGTCCGACGTAGGTTTCAGAGACGTAATCCCTGAGCGCCTGCTGCACGTCGGCAATCGGGACGCTGCCGGGCCGTCGTTCGAGCCTCCGCACCAGCCGCCCGAAGTCGGCTCCGGTCGTCTCTACGATCCCTGGTAGCCGCGACTCCATGTCCGCGATGGCCGCCTTCACGGCTGGCATGTTGCGCGTGATGCGGACGGGCTTGTCACCCGTCAGCGGCGCTAGGTCCTCGGCTGCCTGGCGCATCGACTTCAGCACGTAGCTCCGCAACAGGCTGGCGATCTCCGCATGATCCTGGGCCGTCACCAGCCCGGCGATAGCCTCGCCGGCCTTGACGGCCACGGCGACGCCGGCGTGACCGTTGGCGCTCGCCTTGCCGAGATGCGAAGACACGCGACCCGCGACCGTCTCCGCCAGCGCCTCGAATGCATCGAGCAGATCCGCCGCCAACGTCTCCACCAGCGGCGTCAGCCCCACCTCGTAGCGGGCCAGCAGCGCGTCATCCGAGAGGTCGGCGGCCTTGAGAGCGGAGGGGAGGACGCTCTTTCCAGCCGCCGCCTCGTCCACAGCAGGATCGTCAGCCGGCGCCGGCAGCGCCCGGAGTGGCGTTGGCTGCGTCAGCGCCGCCGCCGGCTGCTCCTCGGGAATGAGCGTGTCCAGCGTTTTGACGGTGACCGTGTTCGGCACGTACCGCACGTCGCCGGCCGCGCCGTCTACAGGTGCCTCGCCAATCATGACGAGCGCCTGGTTGAGCGTCAGCAGCCCGCCCGCAAGGTCGGCCCGTGCGCGCTCGTGAAGCGCGTTCTGGTCGTCTTGGAGGACTCTAACCTGCTTGAGGTCGAACTGAATACGCAGTCGGCCGGGATCGCCAAACTCAGGCACGAGCTGGGTGTGCAGTTCGGCTACCAGGAGCCGCTGCATCGGGATGATGAACGACTCGTAAGCCGCTTCCCGTGCCTCGGAAAAGTTACTGAAAGTTGACCGCTGCAAACCGGCTCCGAGGCCGACCACGATTGCCGGGACGCCGAGCACCGCCGTGATCCGCTCCTCGGGTATCATCCGCAAGTCGCGGAGGTTCATGTCTTTTGGGTTGAACGACAGCACGTCGACCTTCGTTGGCCCCATCATCACGAGCGGTTGCCCGCGCTGGTCGCCGCCGAACCGCTGCACAAAGTCGGCCTTGACCTTCTCCATGTCGCCCTGTGTCGGGGCAGCGTCGCCGGCCGGGCTGATGATCACGCCGGGGACCGCGCCGTTTCGGAGCAGACTGGCCGTCCAGTTGGCCGCTTCGTTGTCTGTCGCCACCTCGCGAAACAGCGCCGCAAGGTCGGACAGCCCCTTGCGGATATTGTCAGGGTCGAATCCCTGACGAATGTGGATGACGTCGGCGGTATTCAGCCGCGATACCTGGCCGTCTACGGTGTAGTCGTAGTGACTGATGAACGCCGAGCCGTCATCCGGCCATCGCGGCTCGATCATGCTGGCTGGTATCCACCAGAGGTTGACCACTCGCCGCGCGCCACTCCGAATTTTGATGATGTATGCGTTTCCGCCGAGCATCAAGTCTGCGACAACGGCGCTCAGCAGGTGCAAGCCGCTGTAGTAGTCGTTGGGCCGCTCTAGGAGCACCTGGAGTGCGTGGTCGGGAACGGGGATGCGCTCGCCGTCGCTGTTGCGCTCCATGATCTGGAGCGGCGCCTCGGGAATTGTGCGCTGCGCCCAGCGGACACACGACATGACAGCGGCGTTTGTCCGGCCGTTGCCGGCCGACTTCCGGTAGTCGAACTCCGTCGATCCCATCAGCCAGGAGCCCCAGGACGACGTGCCGCGCGTGAACCGCATGCCGAGCGATACGGCGGCGGCCTTGAAGGATGCCCAGGTGCGGGCTATCGGGTTCATGGCTAAACAGACCCCCAGCCGCGTACGGGGCGGTTGACCTGAAACGCGGCGATTGCCGCCGCCATCACGCTGTCCTGCACGAGCGACTGGTCGGCGTACTCGTACAGGCTCAACTCGCGGGCGAGCTGCTCCGACCCAAACTTGAACCGGCCCTGCTGCACGAGCAGTTGCAGCGCCTGGATAGCCTGGGTCTTCGTCTTGGCCGTGGTCGTGAACGGCGTCACCCGACAAGTCAAGTTCTCAATCACGGGGTCGCCAATGCCGTTTGACTCAACGTGATGGCTGCCGCCGTAGAGCGCCCGTGCTTCGATGCGGGCCTGGATGACGGGATACGGCGCGAGGAACCGCTCATAGCCGACCTCATGCCAGACGTCGTCTCGTAGCCCGATGGTGATGCCGACTGTGTGATCCTGGCGCCGGCCGATGTCCCACGCCGTCACGAGCCGCTCGCAGCCCTCAGGGTCAGGATTCCAGCCGTCGCTACAGCGGGCCAGGTCGTCAGGCTCGAACACCGCGTCGCCCGACACCAGGAAGTCGAGGTCGTACTCCTGAGCGAACGACTGCCGTGTCATGGATGCTCGTGTACGCGCGGCCCACGCAGCATCGTAGCGCGGGCAGTCCGACCAGTGGACGCTATGCCGGCTCCATTCGCCGCCCTCCAGGCCGGCCCACACGCGGAAGAACATATTTTTCCGTCCGTTGGGCGTTGACAAAATGGTCATGTCGCCGCCAGTAGAAACGGTGCCGATGATGCTTTCGTAGATCAGCGCGTCGTAGGCGCAGAACGCGAACTCGTCCAGGTACACCCTAGTTGCCGCAATGCTGCGCCCGGTGGACGGGTTCGCAGGCAGGGAGATGATTCTCGACCCGTTAGCGAACGCCAGTTCTCCCTGGTTTTCTTTGGCCATCTTCGGCTGCTCGCGCAACCCGTTGAGACTGTGTTGCACGTAGCCGATCAGTCCGCTAGCAGCGTCCTGGGTACGCGACACGAACAGGATGGTGCTGTCAGGGCGCGTGATTGCGAGGTGCAGCGACTCGATGGCGACGGCGTTGCTCA
>Ga0163144_10003495_pt1 | contig 35754 bp, 35 predicted proteins | sample OliLak19BULKMAT1_FD_123175 | JGI IMG/M metagenome (GOLD analysis project Ga0163144, IMG submission 123175) | Freshwater microbial mat bacterial communities from Lake Vanda, McMurdo Dry Valleys, Antarctica - Oligotrophic Lake LV.19.BULKMAT1 | ecosystem: Environmental > Aquatic > Freshwater >...
CCCGCCTCCGGTTCCCGGAACACCGCCCGAGCTGCGAATGGTCGACGGCATTCCGGTGATCCCGCCGATGGAGTTCGACCGGCCTCCTCCGAGCTACCTGCTCGCGTCCGTGCTGGCCTCGCTGTTCCTCCTGAGCTGCTTTCCCGCAGGATTGTTCGCGCTTTGGTTCTCGCTGGCCGTCGGTCGGCGGTGGCGGGCCGGGGACCGGGAAGGGGCCGAACGCGCTTCATTCTGGGCGCGCGCATGGTGCCTGCTGACCCTGTGCGTCGGATTTCCCATCGCCCTGCTCGCATGGTGGCTGTCCGCCAAACTAGGAGGGCTTCTCTGATGGGCGATTCCTTCCAAAAGACGCAGCTCATGCTCCGGCTGCGCCCGAAACAGCCGCTGAACCGCATCGAGGCCTGGGTTTGTCTGGCGGTCAATGTGATCGCCTGTCCGGGACTCGGGACCTGGTATGCGCGGCGATGGACGGGATACCCGCAATTGGTCCTGATGGGTTCCGCGTTCGGCATGTTCTTGGGCATCTTGGGCTGGATGATGCGCAAGGTTTACGATCAGCCGGATGTTTCCCCGTTCACGCCGGAAGTGATCCTATGGTGGAAGGTTTTTGCGACCTTGTTCGGGGCGGCGTGGGTCTGGTCGCTCCTGAGCAGCATCTGGATCATCTCGCGAACCCTGCCGATTCGGCGGCCGCCCCAACGATGACGCGACGCGGCCGTTCGCAAAAAGACGGGGCAGCCCCCGGAGATAGATGACAGGCCCCGACGTGTGTGCGATTGCTTTCCCATGCCCAAACTCACCGCTCTGCAGATCAAGTCCGCCCTTGCCGCCGTTCCCGGTTGGAAACGCAAAGGGTCCGCCGTCGTCCGGATCTTTCAGTTCAAGGATTTCGTCGTCGCGGTGCGGTTCGTAAATGCCGTGGCGAAGCTGGCCGAGAAAGCGGCGCACCATCCCGACATCGATATCCGTTGGAACAAGGTTTCCCTTCTCCTCACGACCCATGATGCGGGTGGATTGACCGGGAAAGACTTCGCGCTCGCTGCGAAGTGCGACGCTGCTGCGGCCAAGCTGTAGTTGAGTTTTAGTCGTCCCGCGTGGCTTCTCCAGCCCATTCCGCCCGCGCACTTTTCCGAAGCCGTTTCGGTTCGCTGCCCGTGCATGTCGTCGTAGCACCCGGCCGCGTGGAGATTCTCGGCAACCACACCGACTACAACGGCGGCCTCGTGCTCGCCGCCGCGATCGACCGCTCATTGGCCATCGCCGTGTCACCGCGTCAGGACGGTCGTGTGGAGATCATAAGCGACCGTTTCGACGCCGCCGCTTCGTTTTTGGCAGACGATTCGACGCGCGACCCGGCCGCGACTTGGACGGACTACGTGAAGGGCGTTCTTGGTTTGCTCGGGCGTCGCGGAATTCCACCTCGCGGATTCAACGCCGCCGTGGCGGCGGATCTTCCAGCGGGTGCGGGTTTGAGCAGTTCGGCCGCTTTGACGACCGCCACTCTGCTGGCCTACCGGCAGATGTTTCCATTCTCGCTGCAGAGCGGAGTGGCGGCACCCAAGCAGGCCCAGAATGGACGGGTGCCAGTGCCGAGTGCGACCGAGCAGTTGGAGTTCGCACGGCTCTGTCAGCAGGCGGAACGTGAATTCGCAGGCGTGAACTGCGGCCTGCTCGATCCCCTGACGATCCTGTCGGGCCGCGAGGGCTGTGCGCTTGAACTCGATTTTCTGCACCTCTCGCTGGAGCCCGTTCCGTTGCCGGCAGGAACCGCGTTGGTCCTCGCGCCGACCGGGGTCCAGCATTCACTCGTGACCTGCGCCTACAACGAACTCCGCGCCGCGTGCGAGGAAGCGGCCGGTGTTCTTGGGGTGAATCTGTTGCGTAAGGCCGATCTCGGCCGGTTGGACTCCGCGAAAACGCGGCTGAGTCCTCGGGCGGCTGCAGTAGCCGAACACGTCATCTGTGAAAACGCGCGGGTCGCCCGGGCGACGAGGGCCTTGCAGGACGGGGATGCGGCCGAGTTCGGCCAGTTGATGTTTCAAAGCCACGCGAGTTCCCGCGATCTGCTCGGCAATAGCTGCGTGGAGCTGGACGTGATGGTGGAGCTCGCCCGGTCGGATCCGAGATGCCTCGGAGCGCGGCTCACCGGCGGCGGGTTTGGTGGCGCGGCCTTGCACCTCGTTCGAGCGGAAGACGCCGGACACTACGCGAAATGGCTGGCCGTTGAGTTCAGGGAAATGACCGGCCGCACGACGGCGCCGTTCGTTTGTCGAGCCGTGGCCGGAGCAGCCTGACGACAGACCCATTTCAGTTTCGCCCCGATAGGGCCGGGGTCAGCCGAGCGCTTCGCGCAACGCCGCTAGGCAGCGCTGGTTTTCGGTCGGAGTGCCTACGGAGATGCGGAGCCATTCCGGCAACTGGTATCCGGCCATCGGCCGGGTGATGACGCCGCGCTTTTGGAGTTCATTGAAGGCCTTGGCGCCGTCGCCCACGCGGATGAGGACGAAGTTGGCCGCGCTGGGGATGAACTCCAGCTTCATGGCTTTGAAGGCGGATTCGAAGAACTCGACACCTGCGGCATTGTTGGCCCTTGTCGCGGCGAAGTGTTCCTCGTCGTCGAGGGCGGCCATGGCTCCGGCCTGGGCGATGGAATTGATGTTGAACGGCTGCCGGATCTTCTCGAGCGCGGTGATGATTTCCGGCGACGCGATTCCGTAACCGAGGCGCAGGCCGGCAAGGCCGAAGATCTTCGAGAACGTCCGCATCAGGATCAGGTTCTTCATCTGCCCTTCGCGGATCAACGGAACCAGGTTCACCGCGTCGTCGAGGAACTCGATGTAGGCTTCGTCCATCACGAGGAGCACGTGCGGAGGGACGCTGTTCACCAACTCGACGATCTCGGCGCGGCTGGCGAGCGTGCCGGTCGGGTTGTTCGGATTCGCCACGAACATCACGCGGGTCTGCGTCGTGATGGCCTTCACCATGGCCTTCAGATCATGGCCGAGGTTCCTGGCGGGAACGGTGATGAGGTTCGCGCCGAACAGGCTCGTGACGATGGGATAAATGGCGAAGCAATACTGGGAGACGACGACGTCCACCCCCGGGCGCATGAACGCGTGCCCGACGAACTCGATGATCTCGTTGGAGCCGTTGCCGAAGATGGTGTTGGCGGTCTCGATGCCGAGTTTCGCCCCGAGCTTTTGTTTCAGGTAGAAGGCGTTTCCGTCCGGGTAGAGATGGAGGTTCTTCAGCACATGCTCCATTGCGGCCAGTGCCTTGGGCGAGGGGCCGAGCGGGTTCTCGTTCGAGGCCAGCTTGATGATGGAAGCGGCAGGAAGGCCGAGTTCGCGCGCGACCTCCTCGATGGGCCGGCCGGCCTGGTAGACGGGGAGAGTGGCGATCTGGGGATTGAATTGGAGGGGCATGGTTGGGAAGAGGGGTTCTTACTCTTGATCCTGCTCTTCGTCTTTTTCACTCCTGTCTGGGACAGAATTAAGAGGAAGAGAAAGATTATGATTGGAGAAAACGGGTCACAACGCTTTCACGATCCGATCTACATCTACGTGCTTGGCGATGATGTCGCGGATGAGCGCGATTTTTTCCGCGTCGGTCGGCCGCGTTTTGACCGTGAGATCATGGACGTGGCTGGCGACCAGGTATGTCTCCTCCCTGGCCAGCAGCACGGGGAAGGGCATGCGACGGACCAAGTCGAGCACGCCGTTCTTGGGTCGAATCCCACCGGTCAGCAGCAGACCGGCAAGCTTCTCTCCATGGGATTCACCGGCCCAAGCGGCGGCGATGATGATCACGTCGTCCCGGTCGCCGGGCGTGATCAGAAGGGCTCCGTCCTTGAAATGTTTGGTGGCGTTCTTGGCCGACATGGCACCGACGACGATGCTGCGGATGATGGAGGTGACCGGTCCGCCTTCATGGAGCATCTCCGGCGACAGTTCTTCCTGCACGAGCTGGATCGTGGGGCTGGACAGTGTCGGTTGGTAGGGGAGCACGCCGAGGAGATCGAGACCCTTGCGCTTAAGGCCGCGGCGGGCGAACTCGGTGATGTAGTCGATCTTGTCGGGCAACACCTTGTTCAGGATGACGCCGATGACCTCGACGCCTTCCTGCTTGAAGAGGGCCTGGTTGAGCGAGACTTCATCGATCGGTTTCCCGATGCCGCCCTGGCTGACGATGATCGCCTTCGCGCCGAGAACCTTGGCGACCTGGGCGTTTGAGAGGTCGAAGACCGAGCCGACACCGGCATGGCCTGAGCCTTCGCACAGGACAAAATCCTTCTCCCACGCCACACGGTCGAATCCCTTCTGGATCTTGCGGACCAGCGCTTCGTTGTTCGATGCCTGGAGATATTTGCGCGTGAAGTCCGGCTCGATCGCGATCGGGCTCATGGCCGTCAAAGGGCAGTTGAGCTGGTAGACCCGGTCCATCAGCACCGTGTCCTCGTCGATCTTGCTTTCCTCGATCTCCACGAAGCGCTGGCCGACCGGCTTGATGTAGCCGACGCGCGGGAAAGTTTTCTGGAGGGCGGCCAGGAGGCCGAGGGACGTGGTGGTCTTCCCGTCGTTCTGGCGGGTGGCGGCAATGAAGACGCGTGGCGTGGAGGTGTTCATCGTCTCGGAATAAGGGGCGGAAAAGTCTCCTGACTGCGGGTTATTCGTCGCCTGGCAGCACCCGGCCGGCTTCCGGATACAGCTTGGAATACTCGATCGATTGCAGGCCGATGATGGCGGCGACACCGAGGATGTCGTGGGCCGAGGCGCCACGGGAAACATCGGAAGCCGGGCGGTCCAGGCCAAGGAGGATTTGGCCGTAGGCGTTGGCGCGGGCCATGTGCTGGACGAGCTTGGAGGCGATGTTGCCGGAGTTCAGATCGGGGAAGACGAGAACGTTGGCGCGTCCGGCCACTTTGCTGTCGGGCAGCTTGCGCTGGGCGATCTCGGGAATGATCGCGGCGTCGACCTGGAGTTCGCCGTCGAAGTCCGCTTCCAACCCGATCTCCTGCGCGCGCTGTTGGGCCAGGGCCGTGGCGGCCTGCATTTTGCCAATCGTGGGTGCCGTGGCGCTTCCTTTGGTCGAGTAGGAGAGGAGCGCCACGCGGGCGCGCTGGCCGATGAGTTGACGCGCAAGGCGCGCGGTGGAAATGGCGATGTCGGTGAGCTGGTCGACGGTCGGTTCCGGGATGACGCCGCAGTCCGCCATGAAGATGACGCCGCTGTCGCCGAACTTCGTGTCCTCCACTTCCATGACCATGCAACTCGAAGCCGTCGTCGCCTTGGGCGCAACCTTGATGATCTGGAAGAGAGGTCGCAGGACGCTGCCGGAGACTTCGCTCGTGCCGGAGATGAAGCCGTCCGCCTGGTGCATGGCCACCATCATCGCGCCGAAGTAGTTCGGCTTGAGCATGGCGTCGCGGGCCTCGCGTTCCTTGATGCCCTTCGAGCGGCGGAGCTTCTCGAACCGGCGCACGAAGCCGTCCAATTCCTCGCTTTCGGCCGGGTTCGTGATGCGCACACCTTCGAGCGAGACGTTGAGGCGTTCGGCCGCTTCTTTGACCTTGGAGCGGTCGCCGAGGAGGATCGGGACGCCGAGGCGGAGCGAATAGAACTGCCGGGCCGCCTGGATCACGCGCGGCTCAGTGCCTTCCGGGAACACGATGCGTTTTGGATGCCGCTGGAGTTTCTCGATCACACTGCCGATGAAGCGCATCGCTGGTGCTTAAAGGAGCATCCGGCAAACTGCAATCTGCATCCGTGGCGGGGTTTTGATCGTTCTTGGAAACTTGACCCGGCTGGCGTTTGCTCGGGTTGGATCATGAGCCTGCCACCGGTCATTCTCGCGTCCGCTTCTCCGAGACGGAAGGAACTCCTCGAGCACATCGGGATCACCTTTGCGGTCGTTCCCAGCCACACTGCGGAATCCGAGACCGAGATGCTGACCGCGGCCGAGATCGCCCAGCTCAACGCCTACCGGAAAGCCCGCGTCGTTGCCAAACAACACCCCGACGCCCTCGTCATCGGTGTCGACACGGTGGTGGCCCTCGGCACCCGGCTTTTTGCCAAGCCCGTCGACCTGGCCGATGCCGAACGGATGCTCCTCGAACTGTCCGGTAAATCCCACGAAGTCGTCTCCGGCGTCTGCGTGATCCACCTGCGGAAACATCGGCAGGTTCTCTTTTCCGATCGCACCGAGGTCACATTTCGTCCGCTGAACCGCGCCCAGATCCGGCGCTACCTTTCGTTGATCAAGCCGCTCGACAAGGCCGGCGCCTACGCCATCCAGGACCACGGCGAACTCATCGTGGAAAGCGTGGACGGGTCGTTGACCAACGTCGTGGGGCTGCCGCTGGCGAGGTTGGAAGAGGCGTTGGAGCGGTTCCGGAACTGAAGCGAACCTCTCGATCCAAGCGGCCACCGCCAGGTCGCAGCAGCAAGGTAGGGCAGTCAAGATTCCCGCCCTACTGTTAGCCCCGCCTCGCCAGCCACGAATAGAGCAGCACCGCCAGTCCGTAACCGATCATTCCCACGCCCATCCCGAAAGGTATCGGTCTCAGCCCGCTGCCCACAGTGAGCACCAGTCCCAGCAGGATGAACGGAAGCGTTTTTCCAAGCAGACAGCCGAAGTAGAGCGCGCGCGGCGTTTCGGAGACGCGCCGCAGATACCAGTCGCGGTAATTGTGTTCGCCCATAGTCCGCATCAGCCAAGCGGAACGGAAATTCTCCGCCGCGATCAGGAAGCTCGTCGTTGCGAGGATGATCGCGATCAACGGCACAAAGGCCGCGCCGAAGCTGATCAGGATGCTGAAGGCGATCCCTCCGCGCCAACCCAGCCTGCGCGAGAGGGGATTGCCTTCGTTCTCAAGGCGCGGTGTGGAGATCCATGTGCTTAGAAGATCCAGCGCCCGCCCGGCCAGCAGGGCCAGGAGGCTTCCCCACCACCAGCGATTTCCCGCGTCGACGACGATGTCCATCGGCGGCGGCTCAGGGTTTCCTGCCGTAGATTTCGTCGGGCGACTGCAGGCGCGGCTCCGTTTCGCGGAAGCCCTCGCCGTCATTCTCCACCGAACGGAAGAAGCAGGACTGGAACCCCTCGTGGCAGGCGGCGCCCGTCTGTTCCACCTGGATCAGCAGCGTGTCGCCGTCGCAGTCGAACGAGACCTCCTTCACCACCTGCACGTGGCCGCTGCTCTCGCCCTTCATCCAGAACTTCTGGCGGGACCGGCTCCAGAAATGGGTGCGGCCGGTCTTGATCGTCGTTTCGAGGGAGGCGCGGTTCATCCACGCCATCATCAGCACGCGGCCGGTGGACTGTTCCTGCACGATGGCCGGGATCAGGCCGTCGGAGGTGAACTTGAGATTGTCGTAGAAGCTCATTCGCGGCCGGAACTATGCGGCGGAACGCCGTCTTGCCAAAGGAAGTTTTGTGGAGCCACTTCCACCCCATGGCCATTTATGTTGGCTGAACCTTCCCTCTTCCCGAAACGCCGGGCGGCCCTCTACGCTGCGCACCTCCTATGACGCAACCTGTCGCCACGTCCGCGGAAATTGCCGCCGCCATCCGGACCATCTCCGATTTCCCGAAGCCGGGAATTTCGTTCAAGGACATCACCCCCGTCCTCGCCGATGGACGCCTCTTCGCCGCGACCATCGACCACCTGCTCGCCGGGTTCGAGCCCGGGTCGGTCGACACCGTTGTCGGGATCGACGCGCGCGGATTCATCTTCGCCGCGGGTGCGGCTTTGCGGCTGGGATGCGGCTTCGTGCCCGTGCGGAAGAAGGGCAAGCTGCCCTATGAAACCTTCGAGGAGAGCTACGACCTGGAATACGCCTCGAACACCATTGCGATCCACACCGATGCGGTGAGGCCCGGCTCCCGGGTCCTCCTGATCGATGATGTGCTGGCCACCGGCGGAACCGCCGCCGCCGCCGCCGCGCTGCTGCAGAAGGCCGGCGCAAAGATCCTGGAAGTGGGTTTCGTGATCGAACTGGGCTTCCTCAATGGCAGGAACCGGCTGCCCGGCCAGAACGTCCGGTCGATCGTGAACTACTGAGGTTCCTATGGCCTCGGAAACCGCGAATAGGCACGAACGTCTCCGGTCAAAGCCCAGCGCTGCATGACGTGGCTTTCCAAAGTCGATCTCGGGCTTTTTCGTTGGATCAACGAGGCGTGGTCCAACGCGTTCTTCGACTGGCTCATGCCGTTCCTCAGCGGCAATCGCCTTTTCGCTCCCGCCGTGGTGCTGGGCGCGATCGTGGGCTTGGTGAAGGGCGGACGGCGGATGCGCGTGTGCCTTGTCATGATCGCCCTTGCGGTGGGGATTGGTGACGGGCTCGTCAGCAACACGATCAAGAAGGCCGTCGACCGGCCGAGACCTTTTGTCGATCACGACGACGTCCAGCTGCGGGTCGGGCGTGGCGGTTCGGCGAGCATGCCGTCTTCCCATGCCGTGAACTGCTTCGCCGCCGCGATGGTGGCGTTCATCTACTACCGGCGGAGTTGGCGTTTCTTGGTGCCGCTGGCTGCGGGCGTCGCCTTGTCGCGCGTCTACAACGGAGTGCATTACCCGAGCGATGTGCTCGTGGGCTCGGTCCTCGGAGCGGGAACGGCGGTCGCCACGGTGTGGGGCGTCGCGTGGTTCTGGGATTGGCTGGGCCGGCTGGCGTGGAATCCATGGTGGTCGCGCATGCCAAGTTTGCTGGCGCCGGAAGGAACACGGATCGAGGGGGCATCGGTCGTGCCGCCGATGTCCGATGCCGTGTGGACTCGGTTCGCCTACCTGATCGTCTTCGTCCTGCTCGCGGCGCGGATCTGGTATTTGAACGCCGGCAAGATCGAGCTGAGCGAAGACGAGGCCTACCAATGGCTCTGGTCCAAACACCCGGCGCTATCCTACTTCAGCAAACCTCTGCTCATCGCCGTCGCGCAGATGATCGGCACGGGGCTTTGGGGCGACACGGCCTTCGGGGTGCGGTTCCTTTCGCCGATCATCGCGGCTCTCATCTCCATCGTGGTCTTCCGTTTCATCAACCGGCAGGCGGGATCGCGGGCAGGGTTGGCGGCGGTGCTGGTCGTGTCAGCAACGCCGCTGATGGCCGTGGGCGCGACGCTGATGACGATCGATCCGTTGTCCGTGCTGTTCTGGTGCCTCGGGATGTTCGCCGGTTGGAAGGCCGTGCAGCCCGACGGCAAGACGTCGCAATGGCTCCAGGTCGGCCTATGGGGCGGGCTCGGGCTGCTGAGCAAATACACCAACCTTCTGCAACTGGCCGGCTGGGTATTGATCTTCCTCACTTGGAAACCCTCACGCATCCACCTGCGGCGGCCGGGTCCTTGGCTGGCGTTGGCCATCGTCGTTCTCGCCTCGCTGCCCATCGTCATCTGGAACGCGCAGAATGGCTGGATCACCGCCCACCATGTCGCGAGCGACGGGCATCTGGGTGAACCCTTCCGGTTTCGGCTGAAGTTCCTGGGCGAGTTCATCGGGGCCGAGTTTGGCCTGCTCAATCCCGTCTTCTTTGTCGGAATGATCTTCGCGACGGTGGCCGGATTCCGGCTCTTCAAGGAGCAACCGCTGTGGCGCTACCTGTTCCTGATGGGAGCTCCGGTGTTCGGGCTCTATCTGGCGCTGTCGTTCCACAGCCGCATTCTCCTGAACTGGATCGCTCCCGGAGTCCTTCCGTGGTTCTGCCTGATGATCCTCTTTTGGAACCATCGGTGGCCGCGGGTGCGGCATTGGGCGCGGCCGGTGTTTTTGGGAGGCGCGGCATTCGGGCTCGTGCTGGTGGTGCTGGTCCACGACACGAACGTGATCAGCAAGATCGTCGGGCAACCGCTGCCCCTGCGCATGGATCCGCTTCGGCGCGTCCGGGGCTGGTCCGACATGGCGGAAGCCGTCGGAGTCGAATGGCGGCGGCTTCACGCGGAAGATCCCCGTGCGTTCATCATCGCCAACCACTACGGGATCACCAGTCAGGTGGCGTTTTATCTGCCCGAAGCGAGGAAGGATCCGAAGAACAACCCCATCGCCTTCTACATGGCCACGGGAGCGCCGGACAACCAGTTCGCCTTCTGGCCGAGCTACCTCGACCGCAAGGGCGCCAGCGCCATCTATTTCCACCAGCTTTCCGACCACCAGCCGGCCAGCGGCTGGTTCTTCGACTGGATCGCAGGAAACAGCTTCGAATTCGTCCTGGCCGAGGACTCTGCGCCGGTGCCCGATGTCGTGCGCAGCCAGTTCACGGAAGTAATACGCGTCGGCGTCCGGGAGATCGAATACCGCGGCAACGTCATCCGCCGGATGGAACTCTACGAATGCCGGGGCCTGCGTTGAGCGGGATCCTTCCGGCGCGGAGCCAACAACGCCTTGCCGCTTTCGTCGTCCGAACGGTATGAACACGGCCGTTCCCGACACCGTCCATCCTGCTCACACCATGAACACCATTCCCCGTCGCCAATTCCTCGGAGCCCTCGCCACCGCCGCCGTCGCCGCGCCGTTTCTCCGGCCGGCCGTCGCAAGCGCCGCCACGGGCGGATTGCCCGCCTCGCTCAAGACCGGCGGCTTCGCCATCGGCGCGCAGGCCTACACCTTCAACCGCTTCTCCGTGATGGAGGCGATCGAGTTCAATGCGCGGGCGGGCGGCAAGGTCATCGAGTTCTACCCCGGCCAGAAGCTCAGCAAGGAGGAGCCGACGAAGAAGTGGGACCACAACGCCACCGACGAGGTCTTCGCCCAGGTGAAGGCGCAGCTGGACAAGTGGAAGGTCACGCCCGTGAACTACGGCGTCGTGGGCATCCCCAAGGACGAGGCCGGTGCGCGCAAGGTCTTCGAGTTCGCCAAGAAGCTCGGCCTCTACGGCGTCACCACCGAATCGACCGACGCCATCGACACCATCGAAAAGATGGTCAAGGAATTCGACATCCGCTGCTGCTACCACAACCACCCGCGCCAGCCGAACAACGCCAACTACAAGGTCTGGGACCCGAACTACATTCTCGAGCTCACCGGCAAACGCGACGAACGCATCGGTTCGTGCGCCGACATCGGACACTGGGTCCGCACCGGGTTGAAGCCCGTGGACTGCCTCAAAATCCTGAAGGGCCGCGTGCTCAGCAGCCATCTCAAGGACCGCATCAGCCAGCCCGGCGAGGACGTGGTCTACGGAAACGGCATCTCCGACGTCCCGGGCGTCCTTGACGAACTCCATGCCCAGAACTTCCAGGGCAACATTTCCGTCGAGTTCGAATACAACTGGGACCACAGCCTGCCCGACGTCGCCCAGTGCATCGCCTTCGTGCGCGGCTACGGCCGGGCCAAGGGCTGGAGCTGATCCGGGTTCATCCGTTCATTCCCACCTCGGCTCGCGCCCCATCAAGTGCCGCACGAAGTAGTCGGCGCGGCGGCGGCGGCCGTAGTTGCTCTCGGCTGATCCGTGGTCGGAACCCGGAATGACCAGCAGGTCGAAGTCCTTGTCGGCTTTGATGAGCGCATTGACGACCTGCATGGTCGAGGCGGGGTCCACATTGTGGTCCACCTCGCCCACGACGAGCATCAGCTTGCCTGTGAGTTTGTGGGCGTCCTCCACGTTGCTGCTGCGCTTGTAGCTGTCGTCCACCGGCCAGCCCATCCAGAGCTCGTTCCACCAGATTTTGTCCATGCGGTTGTCGTGGCAGCCGCAGTCGGAGACGCAGACCTTGTAGAAGTCGCCGTGGTCCAACATGCCTCGGGTGGAGCTCTGGCCGCCGGCGGAACCGCCGTAGATCCCGACGCGCGAGATGTCCATCTCGGGGTGTTTCGCGGCGGCGGCCCTGATCCACAGCTTGCGGTCGGGAAAGCCGGAGTCGGCCAGGTTTTTCCAGGCGACGTCGTGGAACTTCTTCGAGCGGTGGCTTGTGCCCATGCCGTCGATCTGCACGAGGATGAAGCCGAGTTCGGCCAACTCCGACATGTGGCTGAAGTTCGGTTTGAATTCCTTGGGCACGAACGCGGAATGCGGGCCCGCGTAGATGTTTTCGATCACCGGATACTTCCTGGCCGGGTCGAAGTTCGAAGGCCGGAGGATGATCCCGTGGATGTCGGTCACGCCGTCGCGCCCCTTGGCGACGAATCGCTCGGGCGTCTTCCATCCCGTCGTCGCCAGCGCCTTGGATTCGGCGGTGTCGAGCACGGCGATGAGTTTGCCGTCCTCGCTTCGACGTAGTTCGTGCGCGGGCGCCTGGTCCACGCGGGACCAAGTGTCGATGAAGTGGTTGCGATCCGGCGAGAAGTTGACGGTGTGGTTGCCGTCGCCCTCGGTCAGGATCACGAACGCGGAGCCGTCGAGGTTCACGCGGCAGAGATGCAGGTAATACGGATCTTGGCCGGGCCGCACACCGCCAGCCATGAACCAGACCTGGCGTTTCGTTTCGTCGACTCGTTCCACGCTGCGGACAACCCATTCGCCCTTGGTGATCTGGCTTTTGACCGAACCGTTCGCCGCATCGACCAGCCACAGGTGGTTCCAGCCGTCGCGCTCGGACATCCAGACCAGTTCGCGAGTTGGCTCGATGCTTTGGAGGAACATCTTCCCGGCATAGTCGATGAAGGTCGCGCTCTTCTCCTCGACCAGTGTCGAGACGGCGCCGTTGTCCGCTTCGATCGCGAGCACTCGGAGAACCTGATGTCCGCGCTGGTTGTAGAGAAGCGTGAACCGCTTCGAGTCCGGCTCCCAGCGTTGGCGCGAGAGCGCGAAGGGATTGTCGAAGAGCGCGCTTGGAACCGGAAGCTGCTTGTGGCTCGCAATGTTGAACAGCTGCGGCCGCGGCTTGGCGAGGACGTCACCCGGTTTGAGGTAGTCGAAGGTGAGAAGCTTCGGCTGGACCTGGTCCTTGGGAGACGACTCCACGATGTGGATCCTGTGTTCCTGTGCTTTGGTGGCGCGCGTGGCGATGAGCTTCAGGGAATCCGGCGACCAATAGAACTCGCCGTTGTAGGGATCATCGGCCGTGCCGTCGGTGCTCAGCGCAGATTCCTTCTGATCAGCCGCGTCGCGCAGGTGGACGTTGTTGTCTTTGATGAACGCGGTCCACTTCCCGTCGGGCGATTGTCCGCGTGGGGTCGTCCTTCGCGCGCGGCGTTGCGCGGGCTCTTCGGTGTTTGGACTGGCGGTCTTGATCTCCGCCGTGGCCGGTTCGTCCGAGGCCTCGAACGCGGCCATCGTCCGGCCGTTCGCGGCGGCGATCCAGATGTGTCCGGAGAACGTGTGCTGATCGCGTTGTGCGCCTGCCGCCAGTTTACCGTAGCTTGTGCGGGCACCGGCCGTATCGAGCCAGAAAATCTCCACTTCGGTGTCCGACAGGTTGTGGAACGAGATCGACGTTTCTCCGCCTGTTCGTGTGCTCGCGCGCGGCAGCGAACCGATCGTTAGATCGGTCAATGCGTTCGATGCGCCCTTGATTGCGAGGACCGTTCCTGTCGCCGGTCGGAACTCCCATCCTTCGCCCGCGAAGCGGAACCGAACCGCGGCGCCCGCCTGCTTGAACTCCAGGCCTTCCAGAGTCAGCGCGGTCGCGGAGACCTTGCGGCCGCTGGCCTTGGCCAAAGCTGTCGCGAGCGCGGCGTGGTCGAAGGCCGGCTTGCGTGTGCCCGTGACGGCGTCCACGAGGACGAACTCGGCGGAGCCATTCGTCGCGGTCTGGCGCCGGAACCATAGCTGGGTGCCGTTGGTCAGCCAGTTCACGGTCAGACGCGCGTTGAGCACTTTGCCTTCGGTCGTGCGACGAATGGCAAAGGCCCGTTCGTAGTCGGACTTGGAACCCTGCGCCATGGCGTCGCCGCCGCTGAGCGCGATCAAAAGCACGATGCACGGAATGAGTCGGTTCAAGGACCTGGACGAAGAGGTTTCGCCGACGGTTCCCAGGGTGGTCATGGCAAAAGTGTGGACCAAACCCGGCCTGCCTGTCGCCTGGAGTCTTGGCGGCAGGATCGGGCCGGCCCCGAAACGAGTGGAGGGCCGTAACGGACTTCTTCAGCAGTTGAACCGGTTCAGATGACGCGCGCCCAAAGCAGCTTCAGGTAGAGGCTTTCAGGACAGTTCGACATGACGGGATGATCCTCTCCGGCGCCCGTGCGGTCGACGTATTGGAGCTTTCGGCCATTGCGATGAGCGGCCTTGGTGGCGATGCGCTCGAAGTGGTCCGGCGACAACTGCCCTGAGCAGGAGCAGGTGACAAGGAGGCCGCCCGGAGCCACGAGCGAAATGGCGAGGGCGTTCAAGTCCTCATACTTGGCGAGACCTTCGTGGGCTTCCTCCTCGCTGAAGATGAGCTTGGGCGGATCGCAGATGACGACATCCCACTTCAGGCCGTTCTGCTGCATCTGGCGGGCGTAGCTGAAGGCGTCGCAGTGGACCCAATCGATGCGTGCATTGTTGAGGTTCGCGTTGCGCTTGGCCTGGGCGATGGCCTTCTCGTCGAGATCCACGCCCGTGACCTCGGCGGCCTCACCCTTGGTCTTGGCGGTGATGGAGAAGCCGCCGGTGTAGCAGCAAAGGTCGAGCATCCGTTTGCCGCGCGTCCATTGGGCGATGCGTCGGCGGTTCTCGCGTTGGTCGCAGAAGAACCCCGTCTTGTGCCCGGCCTCGAAGTCGATCTCGTAGCGGATGTCATGTTCGCGGATCTTGACTGACTTCACCGGATCACCGGGGAGTTTGGCCGGTTGGATGCCCTCGACGCGGCCGATGAATTCATCGACCTCCAACACGAAGCGCTTGGTTCCGAGCCGTTCGTGCAGCATGGGCAGCCACTTGGGCAGGCGTTGGAAGATGCCCAGGCTGTGGACCTGGACGCTGAGCACGTCGGCAAACTTGTCGATGATGAGGCCGCTCAAACCGTCGCCGTCGGAGTTGACCACGCGAAATGCGTCCGTCGTTTCGGGCAGGCGCAGCGAGTTCAAGCGCATGTCGAGCGCACGTTCCAGCAGCAGCGTGAAGTAGGTCTCATCGATCGCTTCATGCCCGTGGTAGAGGGATCGCAGCGGGACGCGCGCCTTGGGATTGTAGAGGCCGGCACCGAACGGTTGTCCGTCCTTGCTGTAGATTTGCACGAGGCTTCCCGCCTTCGCGTCCGGCGACGCGCCACGGATCATCGCAGGGTAAATGGTCGGATGGAAACTGTAGGTCTTAAGCTGCACCCAAGGCGTGCGCCATCCCTCGCTTCCCGGCGGTGGACCCTTGGGGGCGGGAGGATTTGGAACCGCCGGCCGCGCGGGGCGATAGGGGCGGTTCGATTGCCATGGTCTCGAGCTGGAAGGAAGCGGGTTCATCCGGCGCTTGGGTTAAGCCGTGTGCCGCTCAGTGGCAATGCTGTTCAGCCGCATTCTACTTCTTGCGGGCTTGGGCCGTGGCCTTTGCCGGGAAGATCCGGATCTTCCGAGCAGGAACGTAGTCGCTGCGGATATCTCCGAGAAATGGCTTATCGTGCCGATAGGCCGCGAGGCTCTCCAGATCGACTTCGGCACCGATCACGCACTCGTCATCACCCGCGTCGGCGACGATCTCGCCGTGGGGATTCACGATCAGGCTGCGTCCCGAGTAGGACAGATGCGGATCGTGTCCGATGCGGTTTACTCCGGCCACCCAGCATTGGTTTTCGATGGCCCTTGCCTGGAGCAGCTTCACCCAATGGGCCAGCCGCGCATCCGGCCAGCTCGCGATGAACGTCATCAACTGCGCTCCAGCTCTCGCTGCGGGACGCTGGATCTCGGGGAAGCGTAGATCGTAGCAGATGAACGGCGCGACGAGGCACCCGTGCCACCGGAAGAGCAGCGGCTCCTTGCCGGCGGAGAAGTTGTCCGCCTCGCCGCCAGGCGCGAACGGCTGGAGCTTCCGGTAACGCGCTACTTCCGATCCATCGGGTGAAAACACGACGCATTCATTCCCCGGCTTGCCGCGCGTTCCTCCGGCCACGACGCCACCCATGACGTAAACCCGGCGCTCCTTGGCGACAACGCGGAGGAACTTCTCCGCGGCCCGCGCCGTGCCTTCGACGACGATCGAGCGGTTGAAGCTGAACCCGGTGGAGAACATCTCTGGAAAGATCACCAGCGAACCGTCATCGAACCGTGATCCTGAAATCAGGTCGCGCAGGCTCCGGATCGTCGCGGTCTTGTTCTCCCAGTGGATATCGTGTTGGACACAGTAGACGTGCATCGCTACGGACTACACTTGTTCCCGGAGTTGGGCGACGCCGAAGTTCCGCACCGCTGAGTCCACGTCTGGCATCAACGCATCCAAATTGGATGATTCATATAATTAGCCTTTGACGAAGAACGGTGCGCTTCGCTACAAACTGCGCCCTCGGAAATGAACACTCAACCCACAACGTCAATAGCCGGTGCGCAGCGGAGGACCTGGTCCTCCGTTGGCAAGCCCGTCGGATTGGCCGAAGGGTTTACGGTTCAGGCAATGTGTGGCGGGTATCGCGACCAGAGCCTTAATCACGAGCTAGAAGGCCGTATCGTGGAGGTGGACGCCTAGGATTTGGAGACGATTTCTCCCAACCCTGTCCACCTGAGTGGACAGGGTTTTTTGTTTTACGGATCAACGGACAGACAGATCGCAAACGACATCAGAACGAAATGACGACAAGTGACCGTCCCGAGGGGCGGAACTGCAGCGGCCAGATTGCGGCGAAGGCGCCGACATATAATTTCCCCGTTTCTACAGACGAAGGGCTTCGGAGGAGGTGTGCCCCAAACACCGAAACGTCCACCGTGAAATACCCGTGGCCGCAGCGATAACCACCTGCGACGGTGTTTGTTCTTTGTTGAAATGGCACGGCCCGGGTCGTCGAACACGATCCGGGCCTTTTAATTTCCAAATCTTGCAGTGGTGTCCGCGTCGGCATCTGAAAAATGAACGCCGGTCCAGCCCGAGTGGTGGCTGGTGTGGAGCTCCGAAGGGAGATGAACGGCCTAAGCCGTCCTCTCCCTTCGGCGCGCAGAGTGTCCGCGCGAACTTGGGCGCGTCCCCTTCGGGGCGATGATCGGGTGGGAATCCTGGTCCGCTGCATCTTTCACACGCCGCGCGCCAGCCGCGCAGCCCGGCCTCCAAATCCAGGCATCCGTGGGGCAGCACCACGGCGGCGTGCCACTTTTACGGGAGGCGATCCGACCACCGGCCCGTAAATCCGGTGTCGCAAAACATTGCCGGAAGCGACGACTGGAGCGTTACCAGCGCCTCCCACCATTTGCCGGATCCGTAGCTCAATTGACAGAGCGTCCCGTTGTCTGCGGGAAGGTTGAGGGTGCGAATACCTTCGGGTCCGCCATTTTCATTCGGAACGTAGCTCAGTTATCAGAGCGCCCGGCTTGGGACCGGGAGATCGCAGGTGAGAATCCTGCCGTTTCGACCATTTCCACTGCGCGGTGGGATAACAGTAGTCCATCCGGTTGTTAACCGGGACGGTGCTGGTGCGACTCCGGCCCGCGCAGCCATTTCCGCTCCGGTAGCTCAAACAACAGAGCGGCGGACTTCTAAGCCGCGGGTTGCAGGTGGGAATCCTGCTCGGAGCGCCAGTTTTCATCAGGGCTTATTGTCAGCAGCAGACGGCCGCGCTTGGAACGCGGAGGACGCAGGTGCGATTCCTGCCGCCCTGACCATTTCCCTTCCGTAGCTCAAAAGCAGAGCGCCCGGCTGATAACCGGAAGACGTTGGAGCGTTACCAGCCGGAAGGACCAATTCGAGTAGCCGCCGACGTGAGGCGGCGGAGTCACCCCGTGTAGCTGAGGCAGATTAGCGCCTCCCTGAAGAGGAGGAGACGCCGGTGCAATACCGGCTGCGGGGACCATTCTTTGGAATGACAACTACCCAGCGTAGCTCTCGGGTTTTGGCCTTCGGCATTCGTCATTTCCCTCCGCTCCCAAGGTGTAACAGATCTGCACGTCTCCCTGCGAAGGAGAAGGCTCGTGGTGCAAGTCCACGTGGGAGCGCCAGTTTCGTCCCTGGTTGCAAAGCAGCCCCAGCACCCGGCCTTTCATGCCGGGACCAGCCGGTGCGAGACCGGCCAAGGACGCCAGTTTCATGTTGGCCATGATGTAGCAGCAGCATCCCGCGCTGTGAACGCGGCAGGGCACGGTGCAAGTCCGGCTGGCCAACCCAATTTCACGTCCCGTTGGCCGATCAGTTCAGGCGGCGGTTTGCAGAACCGCAGAGGTAGGTGCGACTCCTGCACGGGACTTCATTTTCGACGCCAAGGAGGCGTTCTGCGGGATTGGATGGCTCCAAGCTAGGTCTCATAAACCCGGTCCCGGTGGTTCGATTCCACCTCCCGCTACCATTTCACGCATCGCGAGCTCGGGAAGAAGAGCGACGGCCTTTTAAGCCGCGCGGTCAGGGTGCGACGCCCTGGCGATGCACCACCTTTCGGAATGACGAGGCTCGAAGGCCAAAGGCCGAATCTGCCCGAGCCTCATTGTCCCCCGAGGCTCTGGGTTCGAATCTTCGTCATTCCTTTGGCCTTCGGGGATTCGTCCTTCTGATTGCCATTCGCCGCAGTAGCCCAATTGGCAGAGGCGTCCCGCTCAGAATGGGAAGGTTGAAGGTTCGAATCCTTCCTGCGGCACCAACTTCCCGTAGCCGCCGACGTGAGGAGGCGTTCCTGTGCATACCTGCCAGGACTCCGCCTCATGGTTTGGGCGGATACACTTTCGGAGCGTCAATCGGTCGAGGAACCGGGCCGCGGTGCTAACGCGGACGCGCCTTCGCTGGTGTGTGGTGCAAGTCCACGACGCTCCGCCATTTGTTCCACTGCCGGGTCGGCTAACAGCAGGCCAGCGTCCTTTGAAGACGCTCGTGATGGTGCGATTCCATCCCCGGCAGCCACGTTCTCTGAGGGGAGTGATGTAGTATTGGAGCAATGGGTTTTCCCATTTTCCAAGCAAACCAACACTCAAGATCTCCATCACTCCAACTCCGCAAATCCATGAGCATCCTGAACCAATCCATTGTTCTCGTCCTGAACCGGAACTGGCAGGCCATCAATACGCGCACCCCGGCCGACGCCTTCTGCCAGCTCGCCACCGGCGCGGTCACCGCGCTCGATGTCGATGGCGACAACCTCCGCCCCGTCACCTGGGCCGAGTGGATCACCCTGCCGGTCCGTGAGCAGGACCGGTTCGTCACGACCGTCCGCGCACGCATCCGCATCCCCACCGTCGTCATCGTGGTAAACTATAGTCGCGTGCCGACACGCCGGCCGGCGTTCAATGCCCGCAACCTGCGTGAGCGCGACGGCAACCGCTGCCAATACACCGGCCGCGTCCTCGGTCCCGACGAGGGCAACATCGACCACATCCTGCCGCGCAGCCGCGGCGGCCGGGACACGTGGGAAAACTGCGTCTGGGCCGCGCGCGAGGTGAATACCCGCAAGGGCAACCGCCTCCCCGCGGAGGCCGGCCTTCGCCTCCTCCGTGCGCCCTTCGCGCCGAATGAGCTGCCCGTCACCGCGTTCATCCGCAATGCCCACGCCATCCCCGAGTGGGAACTGTTCCTCAGCACCTGAAACCATCGGCGACCGGATTCGTCCGGCCGCCACATCCCAAAGAAAGGAGTCCCCATGAAAACCGTCATCCGTTATCAGAGCCAGTTGCCTGTCCGCCGCAGCTACAAGCCCGCCCGGCGACTCCGCTTCGTCCCATCCAATCCGCTTGCCTGCCGTCGCATCGCGAAGTCCGCCATGTCGGATGTTTCCGCCGTCGCGTTCCTCGCCGCGATCCGCGACGATCCCGGCTTCGTCGGCGATGGGGAGAATCAATAGCTGACATCCACGAAGGGCACGAATTCACGCAGGAAATCCTGCATGCTTCGTGAACTGGTGTCCTTCGTGGATCAACAATTTCTGCCAACAGTTAACGACGGGCCGACGGGCCGGGTTATCGGGAAGCGGAGCAATCCGCGAGCAGGTTCAAGCCCTGCGCAGTCGGGGAACCGGCTGAAACCCCGGCTCAATCCTTGTCCGTCATTTCTCTGGCACCCTGCTTTGCGGCGGGTCGCAGACTCGGGTTATCGCCTCATAAGCTCCAGGTCGCCGGTTCGACTCCGGCTCCCGCTCCACACACGGCGGGGTAGCTCAGTGGTAGAGCGGAAATCCCCGGTTCGATCCTTATCCGCCACTTCCATTTTCGATGGGCCGAAGACTTAGGATTATCTGTCATTGGTTCGACCCCAATCCGCTCCACTCCCGGGGCGGTAGCTCAGTTGGTTAGAGCAATTCACCCGAGTCATGTCCTTGCCCATCGTTTCACAACCGCAACCTCAACCCAACGACCACGGAGGCCTTATGGAACACCGCGACCATCCCATGAACGATCAGCCCCCATTCGAGATCACCAGCAAACGCCGGAAGGGTTTCCCGTCCGAGACGCAAGTCGGCAAAGGCGTCCGCTTCGTCCACGGAACGAAGGAGCTGATCGAGAAACTTGGCCGGAACGATCCGTGCCCGTGCGATTCCGGACAAAAATTTCCGCAACTGCTGCCTGCGCTCCGGGCGGCATGACGGTTCCCGAAGAAACCACTTTTTTCCGCGAGGAGTGCGGAAGCCGGCCGTTCCCTTAGCGCCAGATTGAAGTGCCGACGACGGCTTCATACGCTTCCCAGAACGTAATGAGCCCCGTCACGCACTTCTTCATGGGTTGGGCTGTTGCCAATACAGTTCCAAGCCTGACCAAACGGGATCGTGCGCTCGTCACTTGGGCGAGCGTGATTCCCGACATCGACGGACTGGGCATCGTCGCCGAGGTGCTCACACGGAATTCGCCGCATCCTCTCACGTGGTGGAGCGACTACCACCATGTGCTCGGACACAACCTAGGCTTTGCCCTCTTCGTCTGCGCGATTGATCCGGTCTTTGGCAAAGACCGGATCAAGACAACGCTGCTGGTGGGCTTGAGCTTCCATCTCCATCTCCTGGCCGACTTGGTTGGCGCGCGTGGACCGGATGGCGACCAGTGGCCGATTCCCTACCTGCTTCCGTTCTCGTCGAAGCTGCATCTGACATGGTCAGGGCAATGGGCTCTCAATGCCTGGTCCAATCTACTCACCACGGCAGTGCTCAAAGGAATCGCTGTTGTGCTGGCACATCGTCGGGGATTTTCGCCGCTGGAAATGTTGTCCAAGCGCGGCGACGCGGTGTTTGTCCACGCTTTGAGAAATCGGTTTCCTGCAAAGCCGCCGACCTGAATCTGACGGGCCGAAGACGGAGGGTTATTTTAACCTGTTGGTTGGCGGTTCGAGTCCGCCTCCGTGGCAACACGGGTAGCTCAATCGGTAGAGCAGCAAGACACCCTCCGTCGATCCTTGTCCGTCGTTTCCCCGGAGCGCCGATCTCCGATCCGGCGCGTTTGCCTGCGTTCACAATCACCCGCCGGGTCGGAGACCGGCGCTCCATTGGCCATGCGCCAGCAATTTCCACGGGCCGAAGAGCTTGGGTTATCAAACCAAACTGACCAATCCCAGGCTCACTAACTTGTCCGTGGCTCAACCAACAGCCGCCGAGGCCGGCAGGACTGCTCCACCCACGAAGGGCACCAAGATCACGAAGGGAATCCGCTCCGGGCGGCTTATTGGTGCTCATTGTGCCCTTCGTGGATGAACAGCTCTTCTCGGCTCACCTCCAACCCCTACAAATTCTATGTCCTACAACTACGCCAAACTGTTCAGCCGCCGCGCCACGCCGCAATCGCAGCCGATCCCCGGTTCCGCCCAGGTCGAAAACTCCGCCGGAGGCTATTCCTGGCAGGTCGATGATTGGGTGCGGCTCGACCGCTTCCTCATCCTCGGCGCCGAGGGTGGCACCTACCACATTGGTGAATGCAGCCTCGTCACCCAGAACCACGACACGCTCGTCCGTTGCATCCAAGCGGATGGCCGCCGTGTGGTGGAACGCATCGTTGAGGTCAGCCAATCCGGCCGCGCGCCGAAGAATGATCCTTCGATCTTCGCGTTGGCGCTTGTGACCGCGCACGGTTCGCCCGATGCGCGGGCGCTTGCGCTGGCCGCGTTGCCCAAGGTCTGCCGCATCGGCACGCACCTGTTCCACTTCGCGGAATACGTGAACGCCCTGCGCGGTTGGGGCCGTGGACTGCGTAAGGCCGTGGCCCGTTGGTATGTCGATCGTGACGCCGAAGATCTCGCGCTCCAGGTCGTGAAGTATCAGCAGCGCGACGGCTGGTCCCACGCCGATCTGCTGCGCCTCGCCCATCCACACGCGGAGAACTGGGCCCACCAGTCCATCCTCCGCTGGGTCGCCACCGGTGCGGAAGGACTGGGAGAGCGCCGTGTTATGCGGCGTGGTCCCGCAGTGGGTCAGGCGTCCCCGCCTGACTCCGTTGTCCAGGCGCCCTCGCCCGGACAAGGGCTGGCACCGGGCGAGGCGCCCGGAGGACTCGGACAACAGGCGGGGCGCCTGTTCCACTACCCGCCGGTGGGCAAGCTGCCCGCGTTGATCGACGCCTTCGAGCGGGCCAAGCGCGCCGGTTCGGCCGGCGAGATCGTGAAGCTCGTCGAGGAGTTCGACCTGCCGCGCGAAGCCGTTCCCACCCAGTGGCTGAACGACGTCGCCGTGTGGGATGCGCTCCTGCGCCGCATGCCGATGACCGCAATGATCCGCAGCCTCGCAAAGATGACGGCCATCGGCCTCCTCGCGCCGGGAAGCGACGCGACGCGTCTCGTCGTGCAGAAGTTGAAGGACGAGACGGCCCTTCGCCGGGCGCGCATCCATCCGCTCGCAGTCCTCATCGCGCACAAGGTCTACGCGCAGGGGCATGGCGAGAAAGGCTCGCTCCGTTGGCAGCCTGTTTCCCGGATCACCGACGCGTTTGACGAGGCGTTCTACGCCACGTTCACCAACGTCGAACCGTCCGGGCGGCCGCTGCTTCTGGCGCTCGACGTCAGCGGATCGATGACGGGCAGCATGATCGCCGGCTCGTGCCTCAGTGCCCGCGAAGCCAGCGCCGCCATGGCGCTCGTCACCGCGGCCACCGAGCAGGACCACACCATCGTCGCGTTCAGCGCCGGAGCCCACGGCTTCGGCGGAATGCACGGCGGGGGTGAATCCGGCATCACGCCCATCGACATCTCGCCGCGCATGCGCCTGCCGGAAGTCATCCGGCGTATCGAAGCGATCCCGATGGGTGGAACCGACTGTGCGCTGCCCATGCTCTGGGCGCGCCGTCGCGGACTGCGCTTCGGCGCGTTCGTCACCTACACCGACAGCGAGACGTGGGCCGGAGCGGTCCATCCGTCGCAGGCGCTCCGCGACTATCGCGGTGCGCTCGTGCCGGACGCGAAGGCCGTGGTGGTAGGCATGACATCGAACGGCTTCACCATCGCCGATCCGGCCGACCGCGGGATGCTCGACGTCGTCGGCTTCGACGCGACGGCCCCGGCCGTCATCGCGGACTTCGTCCGGTCGTAGGGCCGGACCATTCGAAAACGCCACGGAGGTGGCCCCAACACGCGGGCGGAGGCGCAGGCTTCCGCCCGCTTCAATTTCACAAAACCCGTTCATGACATGAAAACCAGAAAACCCTCCGCCGAAAGCCAGCCCAAGGTGGTGCTGCAACTCGGCTCATGGGGCAGCTACCTCGACGAGGCCGCCGAACTCGAAGCCCTGCTGCGGAAGAAGCCGGCCCGCCTGCGCATCGAACTTGTGGGCGTCGGCGAATTGCCGCCCGACACCGCGCTCCTCCTCCGGTCCATTCTACATGCGCGTTCGCCCCGCACCCTCGTCACCACCCATGCCCGATCCAGCCTCCATGGCGCGGCCGTGCTGGTATGGCTGCTCGGTGATCAAAGGCTCATCCGCGAGGATGCGCGCCTTCACTTCCGCGCCGCCGGACCGTTTGAAAACAGCGACAGCGCCACGCCCTGGCAGGAGCCGGACACGCTGACCGATGACGAGTTCGAAAGCGCCGACTACATCCGCGTGCTCCAGCTCATCAACGAGTTTCTCCCCGTCCGAGAAATGGCCGGCCGCTCGATCGAACTGCCGACGCTTCGCCAATTCGGCCTCGTGGACAACGCGAAGACCGACGAAGTCCTCACCGCTCTGCTCGCCAGGCAGAAGCGGCCCGTCGCCAAGCCTGCCAAGAAGCCCAGGGTGAAACGTGCCGGGAGTCCTGCTCAGCAGCGGTGCGCCCGACCTGTAGGAGAATGTTCTCCTGGTCAACGCAAGCGATGAGTTGAAGAGCCTGCATAGTAATTGCTTCGTCACATGGATGGCGACGTTCCCACTTTCAACAAAGACCAAACACCGCCGGGAAGGATCGCTGTGTCCACGAACAACCAAAACATCATGAACACAGACACGACCATTCCGATCCATGCGACCGGCGAGGCCACGGGCTTCATCCCGGCGCCGGGCGATAAGGGCAAGCCGATCACCGTGATCGGGACCAATTCCATCCGCGCGGGCTTCGACGCGAACTGCCTCAGGCAGGCGCTGAACTCTCGCGGCGCTCCCGGTGTGACCGACCTCGTCCTCAATCCCGACGCGCATTCCGGCTACGGTGCACCCATCGGCTGCGTGATGGTTTCGCCGACCCACATCTATCCCGGACCCGTCGGCGTGGACATCAAGTGCTCCATGAGCTTCCTGCAGATGGATCTGCCGGCCGATCAACTGGCCAGCCGTGAAGTCCGCCGCGCGCTCATCGAAGCCATCGCCCTGCGCACCCCGACCGGTCCTGGCCGCGGCTCGCGCCACGCCTACAAGGCCCGCAAGATCGGTGAGGAACTCGGCTTCCTCGCCGCGACGGAGGGCGCTTCGCCGACGGTCTGCCATGCGCTGGGAATCCCGGCCGCGTGGGCGTCGCGTTGTGAAGACGCCGCGCACGTCGGGCACGATGAGACGAAGGACTCGCTCGCGCTTCGTCTCCAGGCGCATCTGCACGCGAAGTTCTTCCGCCACTTCGGCGAGAAGGTCAGCCAGCTCGGTTCGTATGGAGGCGGAAACCACTTCGGCGAATGCGAGATCGTGCACGTCTCGGACAACGACCGCGCACGCGATGTGGCCTCGGCCTTCGGGCTGCGCGACGGTTGCGCCGGGTTCCTCTCGCACTGCGGGTCGCGCGGCTTCGGCCATGCGCTCGCGATGGGGCAGTTCCGTGTGCTCCAGCGCAAGTTCGCCGACTGGTCCATCCCGCTGCCGGGAGACGACCGCGAACTGGTCTATGCGCCGCTCGGAACGCCCGAGGCCGACGCCTACATCGACGACCTCGCGCTGGGGTCGAACTTTGCCACGGTGAACCATCTCCTGATCAACGCGCTCGTGCTGGAGGCGTTCCAGGAAGTCATCCCCGGAGTGAATGGCGAGCTGGTGTATTTCATCAGCCACAACATCGCGCGCCGCGAACTGCTGACCGACGGAAACGGCGGGTTTCAGGGCGAGGCGTGGGTCCATCGCAAGGGAGCGACACGTGCGTTCCCGGCGGGGCATCCGTCGCTCAAGGACACGCCGTTCGCCACGACCGGGCATCCGATCCTGCTACCGGGAAATCCGACGGCTGGAAGCGCCGTCATGGTGGCCGACGCCGGCGCCGCGCTCAGCCATTACTCCGTGAACCACGGGGCCGGACGCGCCATGGGCCGCAAAGCCGCCGACCGCGCGCTCGACCAGAAGACGGTCGATGCGGAGTTCGTGGCCCACGACATCCTGACGAACTGCCGCCAGTATCCGAAGGACGAGGCGCCCGCCGCCTACAAGGACTTCGACGCCGTGCTCGACTCGGTGAAGAAGGCCGGACTGGCCAGCGAAGTCGCGCGCCTCAAGGCCCGCTTCGTCATCAAGGACGCCGACCAGAGCACGAACGGCGCGGCTTGAAATCACAAGGGAGCGGGGAAACCCGGGACCCTCTTTTCGTTCGGAACTTTTCTTCAATCTAGCTGCGGAGCAGCGGAAGAAAGTAGCCACGGGCGTGAGCCCGTGGTTCAGCGATGAAGATGGGCAAGCTCCGGAGGAGCGGCAGACGCCTTTCTGTCGCCCTTCCAGGGCTCTTGCCTGATCAGAAACCCAACCCACAGCTCACGCTGTGGGCTACTTTCTTTCGCACCTCCGGTGCTGTTGGATTCGGTCGCGAAGATGCCGGAGCAGAGCTGGCGGCAGGTTCTGGCGACGAACCTTAGGCATTGGATTTCTGGCCGTAGAACCCGCACTCGATGGAATCACGGAGCATGGAAACCTCCCCAGCGTCGGAGGTGTCGGCGAGACGGGAGGCGAGCGCGGAGAGTCCTTTGGCGCTTAACTGCCCAGTGGTGTCGATGCTGCGGGTGAAACGGATCACTGCGGCCCGCTCAGAAGGAGGCAGAGCCACGATTTCTTCGATGATCTGGGCAGCCGTCATGCAAGGACGCTACGAAGGCCGACGAGACGAGTCAAACGGCGTGACGGCCTCATGGTCGGTGTGTGGCCATCCCGGAGACCAATGCCGGTAGCCACCCAAACCGAACGGGCTGAAAACATGACGTGTGAGTCGTTTCCTACCAACCAATCCAGAGACCAGTTCCTATCTTCGTTATCGTCTCGCTGGGAAAACGCTCGATCGGCTTCTTATCCTGATGATTGAAAGGCTCAACAATGAGTCTGCAATAGTCGCGACCGGTGACCCAATACAACTCAACCACGCAGCCGTTCGTCGTGGATTCAAGAGACCCGCCAGCGTAGGTCTGATTGTCAGGCATCTTCTCGAAAAGATCTGCCATGGTCTTGATTGCTTCTCTCGAGTCAGTTTTTCCTGAAAATCCGAAACAGGAATTCGATGCAACATTGCGACAGCGGTCCTGCATTTCAGAACTGCGCAAATGGATAGTAACAAAACTGGGTAGCGTGCCGGGTAGCGGATAAGCCCGCAGCGCGCTAAGAAACAGCGCAAGGAACGCCACGCATGATATGACCAAAACCGTGATGGCGGCACAGACGGCGATCATTTTTATCCTCGCATTGCCTTGAGCCATGATCGGAAGGGACTTCGATTCTGCGCTGATCGTCAATGAAAGGGTTTTGGATTTGCAGACTTGTTCCAACTCGAACTCGTCATTCATTCCACGAACTCCAACCAGCCGAAGCGGTCGGGGGTGTGGAAGGTGCCGGTGAGGACGGGGTTGGAGGCGAGGGCGGCGTTGTGGGCGCGGTCGAGGCGGTAGAGGTTGGCCCGCCACAGTGTGCCGGGTTGTGGCGCGGTTTCGCCAACGGCCTTCAGCGGGATGCGGACTTCGCAGGTCCAGACCTTGCGGGTTTGATCTACCTTCACCCGCCATTCCATGCCGCTGCTCCAGGCGAAGTCGGGGGCGCGGTCTTTCAGCCGGAGGTCGAGGGCTTCGTTGTTCGGCGCCCATTCGTATTCGGTGTAGTGCGTGAGCCGGTTCGTGTCGGAGGCGCAGAAGAATTCGACGACGTCCTTGTCCCAGAGCGAACCTTCTTTGCGGACGCGTTCGCCGGGTTCCGCCGGGCCGAAGTCGGTCAGCGTGGTGAACGGACACTCGTAGGCGAGGTAGAGGAACCGATCCGACCAAAGCGTCCGCACCGTCGTGGCCACATCCGGGCGTGCGCGGCCGGTGCCGGAATGCTGGTCGAGGCGGAAGGGCGTCGCGGTGGCCCACTCGGCTTCGTCGAGAACGCCGTCGGGCTGGAAATCGCGGGCGATGCGTTTGGCCTTGAGCGTGGTGAAGGGCATCGCCCGGGCGAGGAGCAGGCGGGCGTTGTCGAAGTAGATCTTCCGCAGGACCTCGGGCGGCAGGCCGATGGAGCTGATGTTCCATTCGCCTTGGATGGGAGTCATGTGCGGCCAGTCGCGGTCGTTGGTTTCCAGCCAGCGCCATTCCTTGCGGTAGAATTCGACGGCATCGTCGTCAGTCGGGCGTTCTGCGTCGCCGGAGCTGCCGAGGATGAGCTTGCCGTAAACCTGGAAGTCGGTGGCGAAGAAGATGCGGTCCTGATGCTTGATGAAGAGGCGGCGGAGCTTCTCGGGATCGTGCCGGCCCAGTTCGGGAATGCGCGCGGCGAGGTCGGCATTCATGTTGGGATGCTCGTCGAGCTTGCGGTCGACCCAGTCGATGTCCTCGGCGTTGTTGGCGAAGTGGACGCAGACGAAGGTCGTCTTCGGATGCCGGGCGATGACGCGGTCGAGCGCGGCGAGGAGCGTCTCGCGCGAGGGGAACTGCTTCGGATCGCCGAACCACCAGCTCTTGTGGTCCTTCAGCTCGGTCCAGCGTTCGTTCTGCCGGGTGTAGGGCAGCCAGAAGGCGCGCGGATCTGCGACGTGGATGCTGACGGGCAGGCCGAGTTCGCCGCAGCGTTTCCAGACGGGATCGAGCTTCGGATCGTCGATCTTGATCAACTCGGCCTTGGCGTCGCGGAGGAAGAGGCCGAGACGTTTGTATTCCTTGAGCCCGGCGGCACCGAGTTCGCGGGCCCGCTCGACTTGCTTGACCGCGCGTTCGGCGAAGTCGGGTTCGTCCCAGCCGGCGTAGTCGAGATTGAAGTAGTGGGCCGAACGTCCGGGCGCGATGCGGTCGGCGAGGGCTTTCGTCTTCTCGAAGGCCGAGAGTTGGCCGGGCTTGGCCGTGACCGTGCCACCGCTGAGGTTCACGCCGATGCCCACGCCCGCGCGGTCCATGATCCGCAGCCAACGCGCCATGTGTTCCTCGGTGGCATCGACATGCTGATGGAGGTCGATGATGCGCCGTTCACGCCGCCATTCGTCGCCGGGCCAGGGCGGCGGCGTCTCCGGCGACGCCTCGTGCGAAGTCCAGACGAGCGCAGAGACGACGACAGCCAGCAGAACGGGTAGGGGGCGGAGCGGCTTCATAGCTGAAGGAAAGGCGGGCAAGGGCGGTTTGGCGAGAACGGGGTTGGGCAGGCGCACGTAACCACGGAATCAAGAATAGGGCCGCGCGACAGCGTAGTCCTACCTTCAGGCATGGTAGGGCGGACCTGCCGGTCAGCCACATCTTCGAGGAAGCCTCCCTATCGTTTGAGGTGCCAGTTCAGGTCGAACCGTCCGCTTTCTTCGATGCTCTTCCAGTCAGGAGGAAGCCAAACGCCGGGAGCGTGAAAAGGCGGATAGCCTTCCTTGAGATGATACAAATGCCTGCCGTCCGTGAAACGACCGCAACAGGTAATCCAAAAGATCATTCCCTCGTCCGACGCTGTCCACGCGAGGACATTGATCCATTCTGGGACCATTCCATCTAGCCATAGAAGTTCGACCACCTCATCGAACTCCAAGTTCTCGATGGGATCGGTTCCTTTGGCTCGAATCTTCTTCGGAATCGTTTCTCCGTCAGCCTGCGGGTTCCCATCGTAGGATTGATTCAGGCAGGCACGATAGCGGAACGGAGGATTGAAAGTGTTCTCAACGAAGGTGAGCCCATTTTCATGTGAACTGAGCGTCGCCTTACGGAGATTTTCACTGAACTCGGTCCGTTTCATCTGCCGAATGAATTGATTTACAGCCGCAGCTTCTTGAGGCGGTTCTTCACTTCCTTCAGGTGGAAATCGAAGGAGCAGAGCTTCTCCAGTTCGCCCTTCTTGAAGTGCTTCGCTTCCCAGGTCTTCATGGCGGCGGTTCAGGGCTTCTCTGCCATCACCTTGCCGTCGCGCCAGACGTAGATGGAGGTGCCGTGGGCGCGGGCGGTTTTGCGGGCGACCGCAGCGGCGCGGCGGAGTGCCTGGCCGACGCCGGTGACAAAACTCTTCTCCACTGTCTTCTTGGCCTTGGTCTTCATGGATGTTTTTCCAGCAGCTTCGGGCTGGTGGAGGAATTGTCATAGACGGCCCACGCATCGGCAAGCGGGCGGTAGTGCGAGTTGAAGTTCCTCCAGCCGCGCTCAAAGCGGCGAACGACATCTGCGGAGGGAACATTGTGGCCGCCCTGCTTCACCCGCGTCGCCACGCGCTTTAGGGCGAGCCTAGCGGATGGCAGTCGCAGGAAAACGATCTCCACCCGGTAGCCCTGAGATTTCCAACGGCGGAGGCGGGCCAGATAGACCAACCCGCTCAAGGTCGTCTCGAATGCGAAGTCCACCTGCGATCCTGCCAATCGGTCGAGTTCGGACAGGAACAGCCGTCCGGCAGCGAGAGCGGCGGATTCCGGCCGGAGGGGCGACAGGCCGGCGGCCAGCAGGTCGGCGTTTACGAAATGCAGCACCCCGGCGTCCTTTGGCAGGAACTCCCGTGCGAAGGTCGTCTTCCCTGCGCCGTTCGGACCAGCGATGATGATGCAGCGGGGAGGAGTCATTTCAGGCGAGTTCAGGAAGGCTCTGCACGTCGTCGTCTACAGCCCCAGCCGCTTGAAACGGTTCTTCACTTCCTTCAGGTGGAAGTCGAGGGAGCAGAGTTTCTCCAGTTCGCCTTTCTTGAAGTGCTTCGCCACGTCGGCGTCGGACTTGAGGACTTCGAGGAAGTCGGCGTCGTCGCGGCCGGCGTGCTTCACTTCCCAGGTCTTCATGGCGGCGCGTTGGACGAGCGTGTAGGCGTCTTCACGGGTCAGGCCCTTGCGGATGAGCGCGAGGAGGACGGTCTGGCTGTTCCACATGCCAAGCGAAAGCCCGAGGTTCTTCTTCATGTTTTCGGGATAGACGAGGAGGCCGTCCATCAGGCGGGTGAGAAGGCCGAACATGTAGTCGAGCAACGTGCAGGAGTCGGGGAAGATGATGCGCTCAACGCTGCTGTGGCTGATGTCGCGCTCGTGCCAGAGGGCGACGTTCTCCATGCCGGCAATGGCGTTGGCGCGGATGACGCGGGCGAGGCCGGTGAGGCGCTCCCAGGTGATGGGGTTTCGTTTGTGCGGCATGGCGCTGCTTCCTTTCTGGCCCTTGGTGAAGGGCTCCTCGGCTTCGAGCACTTCGGTGCGCTGGAGGTGGCGGAACTCGACGCCCCAATGCTCGAAGCCGGACGCGATGAGCGCGAGGCAGTTCATGAACTCGGCGTGGATGTCGCGTTGGACGACCTGGGTGGCGATAGAGGCCGGAGCTAGGCCCAGCTTCTCGCAGACGAAGTTTTCGACCTTGGGCGAGAGGTGGGCGTTGGTGCCGACGGCGCCGCTGAGTTTGCCGATGGCGACGATCTGGCGAACGTGCTTCAGGCGGGATAGCGCGCGGAGGAACTCCTCGTGCATCAGGGCGAGTTTGAGTCCGAAGGTAGTGGGTTCGCCGTGGATGCCGTGGCTGCGGCCGATGCAGGGCGTCATCATGTGCTCCTTGGCCCGCCGGGCGATGACAGGCAGCAACGTCTCGACGTCATTGATCAGGATGTCGGCGCTCTGGACCATTTGAACGGCGAAGGCGGTGTCCACGATGTCGGAGCTGGTCAGGCCGAAGTGCAGCCACCGTGACGACTGATCATTGATCTGCTCGGAGACGGCCGTGGTGAAGCCGATGACGTCGTGGTTGAGCGTCTTCTCAAGTTCCTTGGCGCGTTCGGTCAGGGCCTTGGTGTCGGCGAAGCACTTGTCGGCGCCCGCCTTCATCTTCGCGAAATCCTTCTTGGGCACGACGCCGTCGGCGACAAGGGCCTCGCTGGCGAGCAGCTCGATCTGGAGCCAGATCTTGAGCTTGTTCTCGTCGGTCCAGATGGCGCGCATCTCGGGGCGCGAATAGCGTTGAATCATGTGGGGCAATTCAAAGGCCGTGGCGCCGTGTGCCAAGCGCCAAGTGTTCTGGGGAGGTGGAGCAGGTGAGAAAGCGGGCAGGAGTGAAGTGGAGCACCGAAGTCCGGGTGGGCTGCAACTGGTGCCGGTGCGAGTGTCGCGGAGCGACTTGGGAAAGTAGCCAGCCAGGGAGTGGCTGGTTGTCGGCATTGAGGCAATCGAGTCCCGGAGGGACGGAGGATGTGTTCGTCCGTCGTCCTTTCAGGACGAATTGAACCGGGTGGGCGGGGTCCAGCCACCTTGTGGCCGGCTAGGGAGCGTCTTCAAACCAGCTGCGGAGCAGCGGAAGACAGTTGGACGGGAAGAAGAGCGAGCTCCGGAGGAGCGGCAGAAGAGCTTCTTTCGCTCCTCCGGAGCTTGGCGGGCATCTGGAGCACCAAACCCACAGCTCACGCTGTGGGCTACTTTCTTCCGCACCTCCGGTGCTCGGAATCGGGTTTGAAGACACTCCCTAATCTCCGGCGTCGCTTCGCGACAATGCCCGTGTTGCCCATCCGTGAATCCAGGCCTCCCATGTCCAGATCCACCTTTCTCCCTCGCACACTTTCCCACCTGCTCATCTGCTACCACAACGAGCCGGGTCGGAGACCGGCGCTCCGCCGCGTCAGAGGACGCTGCGGCCTTCGAGCGCGCGGGCGAGGGTCATCTCGTCGGCGAAGTCGAGGCCGCTACCGGCGGGAAGGCCGCGGGCGAGGCGGGTGACCTTGATGCCCCGGGACGAAAGCCGTTTCGCGAGGTAGTGGCTGGTGGCGTCGCCTTCCACGTCGGTGCCGAGGGCGAGGATGACTTCCTGGATGGGCTCGGTTTCGAGTCGTTTCTCCAGCTCGGCAATGCGGAGGTCTTCGGGATCGACGCCGTTGAGCGGGGAAATCCGCCCGCCGAGCACGTGGAAGCGGCCGCGAAAGCTCCCGGACTTTTCCACGCTCAGGATGTCCGTCGGTTTCTCGACGAGGCAAAGCAGATGGGAATCGCGCCGCGGATCGGTGCAGAAGCCGCACGGGTCCGTCTCGGTCAATGCGCCGCAGACGCTGCAGGCATGGACGCGTTCTCGGGCATTCGTGAGCGCGGTGGCGAGGGCATGGACGCTGGCGGCGTCGCTCTGGACGATGTGGAGCGCGAGGCGTTCGGCGGAACGCGGGCCGATGCCCGGCAGTGAGGAAAGCGCGGCGGTGAGCTGCTGGATCGGTTCGGGCAAGGATGGCATGCCGCGAGGGATGCCTTACATCAACCCGGGGATGTTGAATCCCTGGGTGGCCTTGCCCATCTCCTGGTTGGAGATGTCCTTGGCCTGGTTCAACGCCTGGTTGGCGGCCGTGAGGATCATGTCCTCGACGATCTGGGCGTCGGAGGGATTGAGCGCGGCCGGGTCGATCTTGATGGATTCGATGGTGCCGTCGCAACGGGCCACGACCTTGACGGCGCCGCCGCCGCTGGTGGACTCGACCGTGCGCTTGGCGAGGGCCGCCTGGATTTCACCCATCTGCGACTGCATTCGCGCAGCCTGCTTCATCAGTTTTCCAATGCTCGACATGCGCGGAAGCTAGTGGCGTCTGCTGTGGCGGGCCAGTGAGAAGTGCGCGGAGGAATGACGAAGCGCGAAGGCCCAAGGCTGAAGGGGCGGAAGCGCAGCGGAGGGCATCAGCCTCCGGCCGGTTTGAAGTCGACGATCTCACCTTTGAAGACTTCGAGCGCCTTCTGGATCAGCGGGTCGTTCTTGAAATCCTCCTTGGTCAAGGTGGGCGGCGGAGGCGGCAGCACCTGCGCCGGCGTGGCGGCGGGACGGTTGACCGGAGCGGGTTTTGCGGCGGTGGCCTGAACAGGCGCGATCGAGATGGGAGCGGACGACGGAGTCCAATCAGTCGGCGGCTGCGCGACGACGAACTTCACCTGCGCGGCGGGTAAGCCCAGCTCGGCGAGCTTCTTCCTGAGGTTTGACTGGTTCACCGGGTTGTCGGCCAAGGTCATGTCGCTCGCGGCGAAGGACGGAAAACCGATGGTCAACAGGTTCGCGGTGACGGAAACCGGGAAGGCCTTCAGCAAATAACTCTTCAGGAACATTGTCGAAGGTTCCGTCATCAGGCCGATGAGTTGGCCCCAGAAAGCCGGGAGATCGGTTGGTGCTTTCGCGGCAGCAACCGGAACGGGAGCGGTGTGGGCCGGTGTCGGAGCAACTGCGGCCGGGCGGATCTCCTGGACGGGTGCCGAAGCGGGAGCCGTCATTGGCGTGGGAGCCGGCGCGCGTGCGGGCTGGGGAGTCGGAGGAAGAGAAAGATTAGGATTAAGAGTTGAAGGCGTGGAGGAGCCGGCTTCTTTGCGCAGCACGTTCAACTGGCGCAACACGGTGTCGATGCTGACGGCCTGGCGGGCCTCGATCGCGCGGATCAGCGTGACCTCAAGAAGGATCTTCTTCGAGGTGGCGTCGCGGAAACGGCCTTCGGCATCGGTCAATACTTCGAGCACGCGGGCTAGTCCATCGGCGCCGATCTGCGGGGCGAGTTCGGCCAGCGAGTGCGCTTCGGCTTCGGAGACTTCGAGCAACGACAGGTCGCCTTTGGAAACCTGGTAGACGAGCAGGTTGCGGAAGTGCCCCAGCAGGTCGGTCAGCAGGCGGCTGAGATCCTTGCCCTGCTTGGCCAGGCTGTTGAGTTCGCGCAGGGCGGGTTCCGCCTGGCCGTCGATGACGGCGCGGACCAGCGCGAGGATCTGGCTCTGGGCGCTCAGGCCGAACATCGAGAGCACGTCGGCTTCGGCGATGTCGTTTCCGCAAAAGCTGATGAGCTGGTCGAGCGTCGATTCCGCGTCGCGCAATCCGCCGTCGGCCGCGCGCGCCACTGCGTAGAGAGCCGCGTCGTCGATCTCCACGCCCTCGCGCCCGGCGATCCACGAGAGGTGTTTCGCGATCATCGGCGTGGGAATGCGGCGCAGGTCGAAGCGCTGCGTGCGGCTGAGGATCGTGGGGAGGACCTTCTGCGGATCGGTCGTGGCGAAGAGGAACTTCACGTGCGCCGGCGGTTCTTCCAGCGTCTTGAGCAACGCGTTGAAGGCCGCCGTGGAGAGCATGTGGACCTCGTCGATGATGTAGATTTTGAACTTCGAGGAAGCCGGAGCGAACCTGCAGGTGTCGCGTAGTTCGCGAACCTGCTCCACGCCGTTGTTCGACGCGCCGTCGATCTCCAGCACGTCGAGTGAACGGCCGTCGGTGATTTCCTTCACGCGCGGATCGTCATCAGAGAACGTGGCGCTCGGGCCGCCGGTGCAGTTCAGGGCCTTGGCGAAGATGCGGGCGATGGTGGTCTTGCCCGTGCCGCGCGGGCCGCAGAAGAGGTAGGCGTGCGCGATCCGGCCGGCGGCGATGGCGTTGGCCAGCGTCTGGGTGACGTGCTCCTGGCCGACGACGTCCTCGAAGCGTTGCGGGCGGTATTTCCGGGCGATGACCTGATAGCTCATGCGACGTTGTGGAGCTGGAGGATGAGCCAAGGACCGCGCCGCGCCAGAATTTCTTCCCGAGGGAATCGAGCGGAGGAGAGCGGGTGGTGCACGCGTCACGTCTGCCGTTCTGGGCGTCGCGCCCGGAGCACTTCGAAGCCTCCGCGTGAACCCAATCGTTTAAGAAAAGCCGACGCGTCGGACTTGCGGCTTTTCGGGCGCACCATGTTGGCTGTGCTCCGCCACTCCGCATCGCATCCGCTTACCCTTGCCGGCGTGACGCCGGAAAGGGCAGGCCGGAGGCCTGCGCCACCGGGGGTTGCGCCCTGCAATTCAGGCCGTCTGAAAACAGAACAGGCGCCGGTCGCCCGGCGCCCGTTTCGTTTTAGAGATTGCTGACCTCGGACTTACTTCGGCATCTCGGGCTTGTCGTATTCGCCGAGCTTGCGGAGCCAGACGTTGCGGAAGCGCATCGGATTGTTGTGGTCCTGCAGCTGGATGAACATTTCGGGATCGTGCGGCTTGTTGTAGTTGCCGTTGTTCTGGTGCGGGGTCGTGCCCGTGAATTCCTTGCGGTGGTGCAGGACGACGCCGTTGTGGATCACGGTGACGGCCGCCTTCTTCGCGATCTTCTTGTC
>Ga0163144_10003496_pt1 | contig 35743 bp, 27 predicted proteins | sample OliLak19BULKMAT1_FD_123175 | JGI IMG/M metagenome (GOLD analysis project Ga0163144, IMG submission 123175) | Freshwater microbial mat bacterial communities from Lake Vanda, McMurdo Dry Valleys, Antarctica - Oligotrophic Lake LV.19.BULKMAT1 | ecosystem: Environmental > Aquatic > Freshwater >...
GGGCTTCAGGGCTTCAGGGCTTCAGGGCTTCAGCCAGAGAGAGAGCGAGAAAGAGGCAGCCAGAAACAGCGCAAGAAAGAGGCCCGCAACATCGCTCCTCTGGGCTCTGGCTCTGGCTCTGGCTCTGGCTCTGGCCGAAGCCTGTGGCCTGAAGCCTGTGGCCTTCTTTTGGCCGAGATCACGCTCCCTGATTTAGAACCGGTCGGCCCAGCCGAGTGTGATGCGACCCAGAGTCGTCGAGCTAAGCGTGGTGTCGTCTTGCCATGTAATGGTGCCACCGAACCCCGCCTCCGCAAAAAGGCCAGTATGGTAGGTGAGCCAGGGGCGTATGCCGAGCACGCCGCCCCACGCGACGCCCCAATACGTCTGGTTCTCGTCTGGCTGCTCATGAACGAACGTGGCAAGCCCAAGCTCCGGGCCCAGCGTCAGCGTGAGCTTGTCTCGCAGCCGATAGAACACCGCGTCGGCGCTGAGGGTCGCGCGCACCTCGTGTAAAGAGTCGAGCTCGGTGTCGTCGAACAAGAACGGCTTGTCGTAGGCAGCCCGGATGCGCAGCTCGAAATGGCGACCGAGCTCGCGGCTGAAGCTCAGCGCGGCCCCGATACAAGCGACGCCTTCGGCACCCTGTCGCGAACCGGGTCGATCGAGATCGTGAGCAGTCGGGCATAGCGTGATGGCGCCTGCCGTCACTTGATTCGGCATCGAGCGATGCGCTTCCGGGTTGTCCGGGTCGTGGGCCTTCGCCGTCGAAGGCGGCCCCACGATTGCGAGGGTCAACAGGGTGAGGGTCAACAGGGCGAACCGGGCAGACTTCAAGCGCCCTTTGCGGTCAGCGTGGTGGGCCCTTCCGGCAGCAGCCTGTCCGTAACGGGTCGTCGCAATGGCAAAACGAGCGAGAAGGTGCTGCCGTGGCCAGGTGCGCTGTCGACCTCGACCCTACCGCTATGTGCTCTGAGCACGTATTGGACGATGGCGAGCCCGAGCCCGGAGCCGTCTTGCTTCCGCTTCAGCTTGTCGTCGATCCGATAGAACTTGAGAAAAATGCGCTTGTGCTCGCGACGCTCGATTCCCTGGCCGTTGTCGTGCACTTGGATCCGCATGCGCGTCTCATCGGCCATTGCAGAAATCCGAATTTCGCGTGGATTACCGCCGTATTTGTAGGCATTCGAGAGCAGATTCACGAGCGCATCGACGATTGCAGGCCGGTCGCACACGACCGGCTGCAATTCGGCGGCAACGTCGATCGATAGATCGACATCGCGACGTGCGCGTGTCGGCTCGAAGGCGCTCACTGCTTCGTCGATCAGCTCCTCGACGCGATGCTCGGCGAGCTCGAAGGTCCTCATACCGCTCTCCATCCGGCCCCAGTCGAGCAGCCGGTCGATCAGTCCCTGCAAGCGCGCGCCTTCGCGGTCGAGCGCCTCGATGCAGCGATCTTCGGTGGCCTTGTCCCCTCGGCGCAGCTTCAGCGTTTCCGTGAACATTCGGATGGACGTCAGCGGGGTGCGAAGCTCGTGGCTGACTTTCGACACGAAGTCGGCCTGCAGCTCGGAGACGTTCCGCTCTTTGCGAACGAACATCCAGACCAGGATCACGCCGGTGACCAAAGTGCCAGTGAACGTGAGAATCAGGATGCCCATCAGCAGGTTGAACTGCGCCTCGCCGAAGACGAGCAGCGCGACGCCGACGGCCAAGAGCAACAGCGCCGGGACGATTCCCAGATAGAGCAGCGAGAGGACGATGCGACGGTAGCCCATGAGCGATCGCTAGCTGGTTTGGGCGACGATGCGATCAATCACCAGCGGCAGCGCGGGCTGGGCCTCGCCTAGCGTAAATGCCGCTCTGATGCGGGCGACAGGTGCAGAGCCACGCTCGCGCGTGTGCGAAAGCGCCAGCACTTCGCCCGCTTGCACCGTGTCGCCCGGCTTTTTCAAAAGCTCGATACCGACACCATGGTCGACGCGCTGATCTGCGCGTGTGCGACCTGCGCCCATCGAAACGGCTGCCAGCCCGAGCTCGAGCGCGTTGATCGCGCTCACGTGGCCGCTCGTCTCGGCTTTGATCTCCGTGACCGCGGGCGCCATGACCAGCAGCTTCGTGTCTGTCACGACTCGCGGATCGCCGCCGTGCGCCTCGATAAGCTTCTCCATCACGCGGGCTGCGCTTCCTGACGAGATCGCCTTCGATAGCGCAGCCTTCGCCTCGGCCGCGTTCTTCACGACGCCACCGAGCAGCAACATCTCCACGGCCAGCGCGTTCGTGCATTCGATGAGGTCGGCTGGGCCGCCCCCGTGCAACAGCTCGATGGCCTCGCGCGTTTCATTGGCGTTGCCAATTGTTTTGCCTAGCGGCGCGTCCATTCGCGTCAGCAGCGCCACGACTTCTTTGCCCGCGGCGGTACCGACGCGAACCAGCGCGGTCGCCAATGTGCGGGCGTCGCTCTCCGTCTTCATGAAAGCTCCTCGACCCACCTTCACGTCGAGTACCAGGGCATCGATGCCTTCAGCGAGCTTCTTCGACAAGATGCTGGCGACGATGAGCGGGATGGATTCGACCGTCGCGGTCACGTCGCGCAGCGCGTAGATGCGTTTGTCGGCCGGCGCGATGCGGGCTGTCTGACCGATCATGGCAGTGCCGACATCGCGCACGACCGCTACGAAGCGGGCTGCATCCATCTCGACGGAGAAGCCGGGAATGGCCTCGAGCTTGTCCAGCGTGCCGCCGGTATGGCCGAGCCCGCGACCCGACACCATCGGGACCTTCACGCCACACGCTGCGACCAGTGGCGCAAGACAGAGCGACACCTTGTCACCGACCCCGCCGGTCGAGTGCTTGTCGACCTTGACGCCGGGCACCGCCGACAGGTCGAGCACGTCCCCCGAATGCAACATCGCGTTCGTCAGCGCGACGGTTTCGCTGTCTGTCATGCCGCGCAGGAAGACGGCCATCAACCATGCCGTCAGCTGGTAGTCGGCGAGCTCGCCGGCGAGAAATGCACCGATGAGGCGCTTCACGTCCGCGTCAGTATGTGCACTTCCGTCGCGCTTGTGCGCGATCAGCTCCACCAGGCTTTTTTCGAGCGCCACTCCCCGACGCTACCACCCAATTGCGCAGGAAGCCCGCTCGGAACCGCAGCTCGGCTCCGGCGGGCAGGGGAGCCAGCGCTCAAAGCGTCGGGTCGGACGCGAAGCAGCAGCGGAAGCCGGTGTCGAAGAACTGGAACTCGTCGTCGACCTTGTAGAAGTCGAACGTGCAGGTAGCGCCGGCATCCGCCGCCGAGTTGAACGCACCGCCCATCAACGTGAACGTGCTCGCGTTGGTGCGCGTGATCTCGCGGAGGTTGCCTGTGATATCGAACGCCCGGCCTAGGACGCCCGACGGGTTGGTGGACAGGCCCTCCCACGGAGCAAAACAAGATCCGAGGAGACTGGAGGCCGTGGGCAAGAGCCCGTCTTGATCGCCAGCGAGGACTGCATTGAAGTCGAAGCTCGGCCCCAAATTGCAGAACTTGGTGGCGCTGAAGGCCGAGGTACAGGCGGTCGCGTTCGACCCATAGCCCCAGGTGCAATCGTTACCCACGAGCGGGCTCGTGCGACAAGCGTCCTTCCAGTTCGTATCGCTACAGATCGACCCGCCCATTGCGGTGCATGTTTGCTGGACTTCGCGCGGAGTTACGTTGAACCAGGGCACTTTGGTGCTCTCCGAGCAGCTGGGCGTCTCGTCGAACGTCGCGCCTGGGGGCCCGCTGGTCCAATAGCCATTGCCGGTTCCCGGAGTCGTGCTGGTCGCGTTGGGCCGGCTTGCCTCGTATTGGTACGTCCATAGACTGCCGGCGCCCACCTTGATCACCTTGGGCTTGTAGAAGAAGGTGGCGTTGGTTCCCTTGGCGGTGAAGGGCTCGTCGACGCTGCCGTCGCAGTCGTTGTCCTTGCCATCGCAAAGTTCGGTGCAGCCGCCGAGCAGCGAGGCGCAGCTGGCCGGCACCGCATTGCAGACTGTTGCGTTTGGACCGTTGCACACCTTGTTGCCCGTCGTGCGGCACTCGCCCTGCGAGACGGGAAGGCCGTCGTCGCTGGCGCACGGCTGGTTGTAGTCGGGCACGTTCTCGTTCAGCAGGCCGTCACAGTCGTTGTCGAGCCCATCGCATGTTTCTACTGCGCTCGAGCAACATGCAACGCCGGAACAGCTCGGCGAGCAGACCCCAGCGGGGAAGGTGCATTGCCAACCGCCTGCCACACAGGCCACGCCGACCTGTGAAGTGCACTCCGGTCGGCTGGCCGCAGGGCTGACCCCACACACCTGTTTCGGAGACGGCGCGGTGACGTTCTCGTCCACCTGGCCATCGCAGTCGTCGTCTTGATTGTTGCAGGCCTCTTGCGCGGACACGAACGTGCACGGGTATTCGCAAGTGCCATCACTATTGAGGTCGACGAAGCCGGGCAGGCAGCTCTGAAACACGCAGCCGCCGCTGACGCAGCCGAAGACCGCGTTCACCGCACCCGTGTTGCAGTTGTTGCCGCACGACCCGCAGTTGGTTGCGCTCGTCATCAAGTTGGGCTGGCCGGTGAGCAGGCCATCGCAGTTGGCGTCCACACCGCAGGTGTCGTTGACGGATGTCGGACCGACGTCGCCGAGACACTGCACCGTGCCACCTACACATGCCCGAGTGCCCGGCATGCACGGGCTCGTCGCGCCACCTGGCGGCGGCGTCGGCACGTTGCACGCGCCGACGGCATCGGACGGAGGCAGCCCCCCGGTGAGATCGATGGCGCCGTCGCAGTTGTCGTCTTGGCCGTTGCAGCTCTCGACTCCCGGGTTGATCGCGCCGAGGCAATTCAACATGCCGGCCTGGCAGGCAAGCGTGCCGAGCGTGCACGGAAAGTTGTTGCTGATGCCACAGGCCGCGCCGGCGTCGGAGGGGGTGTCGTCCGCCTGGCCGTCGCAGTCGTCGTCGAGCGCGTTGCAGGTCTCGAGCACGTCGTTCTCGAACAGCACGTTGGGGCCGGTGCAGGTGTTGACCCCATTGAGACACTCGGTGAACCCCTGATGGATGAGCAGCGCGCACACGCCGTCGGGGTCGCCGAAGCACGGCACGTTGATGTTGGGGTCACCCGAGAGATCGTCGGCGCTGTCGATCAGGCCATCACAGTCGTTGTCGACCTGGTCGCCGCACAGCTCCGCGCCGGTGACCGTGCATTGGTACTCGCAGCCGGTTGCGTAGCTACCGTCGAGATCGATCCAGCCGGCGTCGCAAACGGCGATCTCGCAATGGGCGTTCAGCTCATCGCAGATCGGGTTCATGTCGGTGTGCACGCAGACTGGCGTACCGTTGCCCACCACACAGATGCCGCCACACTTGCCGCAGTTGTTCTCGTCGGTGCAGAAGTCGACGTCTTCGTCGATCGCATTGTCGCAATCGTCGTCCTTGTTGTCGCAAATGACGTCGTTCGGCGCGATCGTGTTGCAGAAGGTCTCGCACGAGAGGCCGTCGCCATCGAAGTCGTAGTAGTCGGTGGCGCAGTCGCCGCTGCACACGCCGGGCACTTCACCCGGCATCGAGCTCGGGGCGCACATGATCGTGGCAGGGTCGAAGTTCAGCAAGCTCGTGTAGCAATTGTTGCCGCACGTTCCACAGGACTTGGGGGCGTTGTAGTCGATGTCCGCGATGTCGTCGACGGTGCCATTGCAGTCGTTGTCGACTTCGTCGCAGATTTCGAGGCCCCCGTTGGTCTCCGTGCAGGGCCCGCCGCCGCCTTCGCCCGAGCCACCCGTCACGAATTGGGCGCTGCTGCCGCCGGTGACAAAGCCCGCGCCCTCGCCGTCGCCACCGTTGCCGCCAGTCTCGCTGGACGAGCCGCCGCCGCAGTTGGCGAAGCAGAAGGCCTCGGTCTCGCAGCCGGTCGACGCGAGGCCAACCAGCGCTGCTGCGACAACGAGCGCGAGCTGGGTAAGGCGCGGCTGGTGCATGCGGCTCATCGCTGTGCCTCCTTCTTTGCCCCAGGCGCTCTCTTTCTTGGGCGCATCAGGGCGAGCGCCAGCAACAAACCGGCGAGGCCTGCCTGCCGCGAGTTGTCGCGGGGCTCGCTCAGGCTGCACGCGCAGCCGCCGCCACCCGTAGCGAGACCCCAGATGCGCTCGTCGGGCGGCCCGCCGCTGGCACTGGAGCCACCTTGTTGCGACGCGGCTCCTTCGCCGCCATTGCCGCCTTGGCTGCCGCTACCGCCCGCGCCGTTGCCACCTTCGCCGGTGGTGTCGAGCACGCACTCGTCAGCCTCGCAGACTTGGCCCTCGGGGCAGAGCACCCCCTCGCACGGGCAAGAACCGCAGGCGCCAGTCGCCGAGTCGCAGCAGCCGCCATTGCTGCATGAGTCCGGCGTGCACGAATCGGGCGCGCAAGTGGGAGGCGTGACGGTCATGTCGCAGAAGTCGCCCGCGCCGCAAGGCGGATCACAGGTCTGCTTGCACTCGCCCTCGACACACAGCGTCGCGCTCGGGCAGCGCACCTCCGCGCATGAGCCCACGCAGGTGAAGCTGGTGAAATCGTCCGACGGCTTGCAGACCTCGTCCGGCCGACAGCTGTCCGCTTGACACGGGTTCGGCGCGCACTCGCCGAGGTCGGTGCACACTGTCCCGCAACCTGCGCAGCCGATGTTGAAGCAGTTGTCGGTGACGCACTGCCCTGCAGAGGGGCCGAAGTTCGTGCACACCAGCGGCGCGTCGCAAGTCACTCCGAAACACGGAGACTGGCAACCATTTTGGCCCTTGCACGCGCAAACAGGAATGTCGGCACAATCGGGGCCGATAGTGCCTTCCGGCGCGCAAACGATGTCGCCATTGCCACTGGTGATGGTCTGCGTTTCGCAGTCTCGGCAATTGTCGGCCAGACAATAGCTACCCAACGACTCTCCAGTTTCGCTGGAGACGGCCTCGACGCATTTTTGGCCCGACGGACAGGGGAACTCGCCGCCGCCGCAAGGCTCGGCGCACTGGCACGCGCCTGCGGCGAGGACGCAGTCTTGACCGCGGCCGCACAGCGGCGGCGTGTCGTTCTGGTTGGGATTGTCGATCACGCCGTTGCAGTCGTTGTCGCTGCAATCGCATTGCTCCGGCTGAGGCCCTTGCCCATTGACGCAAGCAAACTGGGCGTTGACGCATGCCCAGACGCCTTCGTTGCAGGTGCCCTCGCTCGTTCCGCATGCTTCGCCCAGGGTGCCATCCGGGGGCGGGAACGGGTTGTCCGTGCCATCGAGACCATCGGGTGCCGGACCGGACTCGTCGGGTGTGCCGTCGCAGTCGTTGTCGAGGCCATCGCAGACTTCTGGTTCTGGCCCCACGCCTCCGATACACACGAGGCCACCCATGCCGTCGCATTGGAACAGCCCCGGCATACACGGCGGTGAAGAGCGGTCGCCCGGGTAGAGCGTGGTGTCGTAAGTCGGCAGACACGCGCCCCCGACGGGGATGCCGTTGTCGACGATGGTGTCGCAATTGTCGTCGATGCCGTTGCAGACCTCGGGCTGAGGCGGGGTGTCTCCGATGCAGTCGAGCACGCCGGCAGTGCACTGGATGAGGCCCTGCTGGCAAGGCGGCGTGCTGAAGCCGCAAGCCTGCCCTTCGGTCGGGAAGCTGCCGTCGTCGGCGATGCCGTCACAGTCGTTGTCGTTGCCGTCGCAGACCTCCAGAGCAGGCTCGGTGCCGCCCTGGCAAACCCAGCCTTGAGCGCCGCCGCAGGCCAGCGTTCCTGTGTTGCAGGGTACCGTGAGGGTGCCCACGCCGCCGCAGGTGGCCCCCGCAGGCGGGCACCATTGCAGGCCGCCATGGCTGCAGCAGCTGCCGGGGTTGTCCCAGCAGCCGTTCATTCCGGGTGCAGGCGCATCGGCGAGGGGCGCCTCGTCGGTCAGCCCGTCGCAGTCGTTGTCGATGCCGTCACAAACCTCGGGGTCGGGCGGGTTGCCGCCTTGGCAGACGAGCGCTCCACTGACGCAGGCGATCAAGCCTGGCGTGCAGGGCGCGAAGTTCACGCCGCACTGTGCCCCGACGCCGAAGGCAGCTTCGTCGACGGTGCCGTCGCAGTCGTTGTCGACGCCGTCACAAATCTCGGCGCTGGGGCCGACGACCCCGACACACGTGCCATTGCATGGCTGCTGGCCCAGCACACACTGGCTGGTGCCACCATAGACGAGACCTGGTGGCCCACATGGTGACGGCGGGATGTTGTCGTCGGCCAGACCGTCGCAGTCGTTGTCGATGCTGTCGCAAACTTCGGTCTGCGGCGCGTTGCTGCAAGTGTTGTAGCCGCCACCCACGAAGCAGGTGCCGGGCGGGACATTCTGTGGGGGGTTGCAGGTCAGCTGCCCCGCGCAGTTGGCGGGGGTGCTGAGGCCACAGGCAATGGGCGGGATGCCTTCATCCGCGACGCCGTCGCAATCATTGTCGCAGCCGTCGCAAACCTCTGGTGAGGGGCTGCACACGCCGCACACGCCGCCGTTGTCGTTGATACCGTCGCAGTCTTCGTCGTCGTTGTTGCAGACTTCGACCAGCGGGCAGTGAGCGGGCGTGCCACATTTGTTGGAGCCCTCGTCGATGCCGGCACTGCAGTTGTTGTCGACGTCGTCACACTCGTCGCCCGGGTTGTAGCAAAGCCACTCTGCCGGAACTATCTGCTGGCCAGGCGTCGTGCACGGCAATAGGTCGGGGTTGCCGTCCGGTGGGTTGTTGCTCAGCGATTGCACGTAGTCGTCGATACAGTCTTGGCGTTCGAGTGCGGTCGACCAGAGACAGCACGTCTGCTGCGTATTGCAGTAGTGGACGTAGCCTTCGTCGACGCAAGTGTTGCAGTTGTTGTCGACGTTGTCGCAAGTCTCCGGTTGAATCGAGCCAGCGATGATGTCCGACAGCGCGAGGGCGAGATCGGTCTCGTTGTTTGCGAGGTAGCTGACGGCGGAGTTGTTCGCAGAGTTGCCGTCGTCACCAGCGTCGGCGATGTCATCGGTCGACGCGGTGCTGCCCCCGGCGAAGTTGATGACGTGAGTTCGGACGCTCCAGGCGATGCTGTCTTTCGTGAACCCGGTAAAGAGATCGGCGGCAGCATCGACCGCGTTCGCCTGCGTGTCGCAGGTCTCGTCGCCGTCGGTGAGCAGAATCACGTTCAGCGAGCGACACGCGCGCTCGCCGAGAGCGGCCGAAGTGAGGGGCGATGTCAGTGTGGCGCCACCCGGCAGCGGGGTGGGCGGGACCCATTGGTTCGAATAGTAGCGAAAGGCATCCCGAAGGATGCCGTTCATGGGCGTGTTGCCGTTGGCGAAGATCTCTCGGTTGTCCGCGCAGCCGCCGTCCACCCACGCCAAAAGGTTGTTGACGTTGCTTGCGGGACTGCCGATGTCCTGCTGCATGGCCACGCGAAACATGCCGCCCGCTCGTGTGGACGAGTCTGGCAACGGGCCGGGCTCGGCACCGCATCCGGTGTTGAGTCCGCCCGTCGGTTCGGAGTAGGTGCAGCCGCCGAAGTTGCAGGTGCCATTCGCGAGGTTGGCGCAGCCGCTTTGGAGGCGCGCATAGGTCACCAGCCCGAAGTTGACCTGCCCCGAGTACGCGAGGAGGGTCTTCTGCAGTGCGCAGCGAGCGTGCGCGCGACGATCGGATCCGAAGTTCGTGCCGCCGCTGACCGTGCAGCTCGTCGAAGAGCCCACCGCGCTCGTCATGGAGCCCGACGTGTCGACCGCCAGCAGGAAGTACGGCTTGGCTGCGGCCGGCCAATTCGAAGGATTCATGCTGGTGCAATCTTGCGCTCTCGCTTCACTCGCGGTGAAGAGCGAGAGTCCGAACCCCAACCCAATGGCCAGCTTTAGTAGCGTCGACATGTGAACCTCGGGGGCAGCCGTCACTCGAAGGAAGGCGCGTCTCAACAAATCAGGAGACCACGGACACAATCCAAACGGCAAGGGTCCTCCAACATCGAACATCGGCTAGCCTGCTAATTCCCAAAGGGCGATCTCTGAAGACCCCCCTAGCGTTGCCAGGATTCATGGGAACTCAAGCTGTCGCAATGCCAGCAACCTGACAAAGCCGCGCGATGCCGACCAAACAAGCTCCACCCAGCATCAAAAAGGCGCTCGTCTCCGACGTCAGCGCTGAAGCCCCTTCATCGGAGCCGCGTCGCTCGCCGCCGCTGTCTGGGGCGCCGCTGCGGGCGTCGGTGCCGCCACCGAGCCAGCCAGCCTCGACCAAAGTCAGAGGCAGACCCCGCGGGCCGTTTACGCAAGCGAGACGCCTCGAGACCCTGCGCGCGTTGCTGGTCAGGCATCCGAAAGGGCTGACCATCTACCAGCTCGGCCGCGAGCTGGGCGTGACGCCGCGCTCGCTGCGCAGGTATCTGGTCGAGGTGCGTCGCGAGCTGGACATCGTCAGCGTAACGCCGCGACCGGGTGGTGCGGCGCTCTGGCGTCTCGCTCCTGGCGAAGCGGTTCGCAAAGTCGAGGTTCGTCGGACGCAGGCATACGCGCTTCTCGCGGCGAGGCGCCTGTTCGAGCCGATGAAGGGCTCCGCGCTGTACGACGAAATTCACATGGCGGCCGAGAAGCTGCTCAGCGTGGCTCGGCGTCCGGGTCGAGGGCCCAACGCTGGCGTTGCCGACGCCCGTTTGGAAGATCGCTTCCTCTATCTCCCGTTTGCACCGAAAGACTACGGCGCCCGCACGGAGGAGCTGGACGACGTCTTTCAGGCGGTCGCTGATCTGCGCCCATTGACCTGCAGCTATCACCGTCCCAAAGACGGCAAAGAAGAGCGCGTGACGCTGCATCCGTATGCAATGGTCCTCTACAAGGACGCCATCTATTGCGTCGGCTTGCACTTGCCGAAGAACGAAGTGCGCACGTTTCTTCTGGATCGCATGCGCGATACCGAGTGCGCGATTTCCGAACGTTTCGAGCTGCCCGCAGATTTCAAGATCGAAGACTACTTTCAAGGACAGTTCGGTATTTGGCACGGCGGCGCTCCACAAGAAGTCGTGATCGAGTTCGATTCTCGCGTTCGCGAATACGTCGAGACCCGGCGCGTCCACCCGAGCCAATCACTCGAGGTGTTGGCTGACGGCGGCGTCCGTCTCAGCATGACGATTGGCGACTTGACCGAAGTGACGACCTGGGTGCTCGGCTTCGGCGAGACGGCGCGCGTCATTCGGCCCGACTCGCTCCGTGATCGCGTGGTCCGCGAGCTCGCCAATGCGCTGGCTCGTTATGGTGAGCTGCCAACCAGCGCTGCACCCACGCGGGCGGCGCCGGTGACGCTTTCGCCACCGAGCCGGCGCGCGGCGCGGCCGAAGCGCGGCTGAGTCTCACTCGCCGCGACGGTCGACCGAGAGCGGCATTCGAATGCGGGCGCCCCGCGGCGGCGGCGGCGGTGGGCCACCGAACACACCGTATCGCCGCGGCCCGCAGTCGATGCAATCGCTGCCGATCTCGAGCGGCGGGTACAGGTTCGGTCCGAGGCGCGCGGCCAAGCAGGCGTCGATCTCCAGGTTCTCGTCGCTCGTATGTGCCGTGACCTTGCCCAACGACAGTTCCATATCGACAATCAGCGAAAAATGGCTACCTGGCCGCGTGCACGCGCACAGGGCCTTTATCACGGGAGTCATGATGGACGCGGCCGCTGCCGCAGGGACCCGCACCACACTCGCGCCCAAGTCGTGCGGCGCCCACTTGAGAGAGCACTGTCCGCCCGGGGGTCTGGGGGATACCGCCAGATCAACCGGGGCCGAATGGGTTGTCGCCGCCGGCGCGGTTGCGCTTGGGCGCGCTCGAACGCTCGATTCCGGGGCCGGAGTGGCCGAGACAGCCTCGGCCTGGCGCGCGGGTGCACAGCCGAGACCGTAAACCAGAGCGCCAAACGCGACGTGCGATCGCATGCACCTCTGCGACAGACTTCTAAGGCGAAGGTTCCGCGCTATCAGCGTCGTGCGTGAGCGCCATCTCCTCGTGTCGAATCAAGCGCGAGACGAGCTTCGCCTGAAAACGCCGCCTGAGTGGTCCCGCGTACAGCTGCTCTAGCGCTCTTGCCATGGCGATGAACGCCGGGCGCTCGGCGCTGGCTTCGCTGAGGGCGCCCATGCGCCGCTCGAGGATGGACGCGAGCAGGCGCGGCCTGTGGTCGAGCGCCTTGACCATGCGGCTGACGAGATCGACAGCGGCAGGGTCCGCGCGCAGCGCGCGCAAAAACAGACCCGCCGCCGCCACCCAGCGCTTGGCTCGAGCCGCGGCCTCGCCGCCGTCCGTGAGGGCGAGCGCCTGCAGGGCGGGGGACCCTGCGTCGGTCGCCCGCTTTCTCGCTGCCCGCACTTCGGCCAAAAGCGCCCGTCCGCGTGGCGAAAACGCCGGCCGCACCTGCACCAAGAGGTACCCGCCGAACACGGCAGCGATCCCAATCAGGGCAAATTGTGTGGCATCCATCCGTTGCTGGATCTCCTCGAGAGGCCGGACGTTCATCTTCCGCGCTCTGCGTCTCGGTCTCCAAGTTCCTAGAGCTGCCTCGCCCTGCCCGTCCCTTTTTTCCCCAGAGCTTGCTCCTCCCCGCCATTCGTCCGCTACCATGGTCGTTCCACGCATGATCGAGCCTCGCCCCCTCCTCCGTTTTGCCCAGCGTGCCGCCTCGGGAATTTTGCTGCTGATCGGCTGCGGCGTGTTTTGGCCGCGCTCGGCGAGCGCCGACATCTTCAGCTATGTCGACAAAGACGGCGTGGTTCACTTCTCCACCACGCAAAAGGGCGATGGTCGGTACGAGCTCTACATGAAGAGCTCGAGCAAACGCGCGGCGGGCAAGAAGTTCGCTGGCACTGCGGTTCCACCGAGCGACCGCTCGCCGGACCGCTTCACCCGCTACGACCGGTGGATCCGCCAAGCCGCCACCCTCTACCAGCTGCCTGAAGAGCTGGTGCGGGCCGTGATCAAGGTGGAGAGCGACTACGACGCGCGCGCAGTTTCGAGCGCGGGGGCGGGCGGCCTCATGCAGCTGATGCCGGAGACGGCGACGCGCCTGCAGGTTCGCGATCGCTTCGACCCGCGCGAGAACATCTTCGGAGGCGTGCGCTACCTGCGCATCCTGGCGAATCTGTTCAACGGAGACTTCGATCTGACGGTCGCCGCGTACAACGCCGGTGAAGGCGCTGTCGAGCGGGCAGGGGGCATCCCCAACTACCCGGAGACGATGGATTACGTGGTTCGGGTGCGAACTTACTACGCGGCCTACCGCTCGACCGCCGACGTGGTATCCGCTTCGCAGATCCCGGTCCCGTACCGGCAAGATCTGTAAACAACTGGTAGAGTCGAGCATGAGCAGCAGCGTCGTCACCATCAGCAAGAAGGGCGAGAGCGAGGCGATCCATCACCTCAAGCCGCCAGCGGGCAGTTCCGAGCTCATCCACAAAGAGCTGCTCGAGACGCCCGACTTCAGGCGTATCCCCGCCTACAAAGACATCACCGACGAGCAGTTCCTGGACCACAACTGGCAGGCAAAAAAGTCGATCACCAAGCCGGAGAAGCTGCTCGAGGCGCTGCAGGGGCTCGCGTCACCTGCGTTCATCGCAGACGCGACAGAGGGTTTCGCCCGCGCGCCGATGAGCGTGCGCGTTTCGCCCTACGTGATGAGCTTGATCGACTGGGAAAATCCGTACAGCGACCCGCTGCGCACCCAGTTCATTCCGGTCGGCTCGCGCATGCTGCCAGACCACCCGAAGCTCGGCCTCGACTCCTTGCACGAACAAGAAGACGCGCCGGTGCCCGGCCTCACCCACCGCTACGCGGACAAGGCGCTGTTCTTGCCGCTCGACACCTGTCCTGTCTATTGCCGCTTCTGCACGCGTTCTTACGCCGTCGGCAACGACACCGAGAGCGTCGACAAAGTGAAGCTGCGTGTCGACGTCGAGCGTTGGGCAAAGGCGTTCAAGTACATCGCCCAGCGCCCCGAGCTGGAGGACATCGTCGTCAGCGGCGGCGACGCCTACCAGCTACGTCCCGAACAAATTCGCCATATCGGCGAGACCTTGATCGCGATCCCCAACGTGCGTCGCATCCGCATCGCGACCAAGGGCCCGGCCGTGATGCCGCAGAAGATTTTGACTGATATCGAGTGGCTCGACGCGATCAGCCACATCGTCGATCTTGGCCGCAAGAATCACAAAGAGGTCGTGGTTCACACGCACTTCAATCACCCGAACGAGATCACCGGCATCACCCGCGATGCCATGCTCAAGCTGTTCGAGCGCGGCATCACGGTGCGCAATCAGTCGGTGTTGATCCGCGAGGTGAACGACACGCCCGAGACGATGCGCCTCTTGGTGAAGCGCCTCGGCGACGTGCATGTGCACCCCTATTACGTCTATGTGCACGACATGGTGCAAGGCGCCGAAGATCTGCGCACCACCGTGCAAGCGGCCATCGAGATCGAGAAATACGTGCGCGGCTCGACAGCCGGCTTCAACACGCCGACCTTCGTGGTCGACGCGCCAGGCGGGGGTGGCAAACGCGTCTGCCACTCGGCCGAGTTCTACGACCGCACCACCGGCGTCAGCGTCTTCACCGCCCCCAGCGTGAAGCCCGGCCAATACTTTCTCTACTTCGACCCGGTCGATCGCTTGCCCGAGGCAGGCCGCCAGCGCTGGGCCGACCCGGCCGAGCACGCGCGGATGGTCGACGAGGCAATCGCGGGCGCGCAGTCGACGCTGCGCTGATCGCCAAGACCGCTGGGTGTAACGCCCACCTATCGGTCGCCAGAACGAGCGCCTGCAACTCCAGCGCGCCGTCGACGCACTGCTCGTCGACGGCGTGACGCAGTTCGCCCGCGAGCCCGTCGACGAGGACGACGACGGCGTGGAATGGGTGAGCGATCCCGACGAAGTGCGCGAGCACCTCGAGGAGGGCGAGTCGCCTATCGGCAAGCTCCGGTCTCTCCGCGATCACATGCTGGAGCGCGAGCCCGCACGCTTCTTCCGCTGGCTCGACGCCGAGCTTGCCAACAATCCGCGCGTGATGTCCGCCGAGAGGTGGCCCGAGGACGTGCATATGTGGCGGGCCTACCTCGCTGCGGCTTGCCTCGAGATCGTCACGCTGGACGAGGCGGGCGCGGTCGATCGCGAGCGCCTGCAAGCGACGCGGGCGGATCGGTTTGTGCACATTACACACGCGGTGCACGACCTGGCGTTCGAAGAGTGCCTCGAAGTCTTCCACACCCATGCGCCGCCGAACCTCCAAGACCACGCGGCGGGCTCGCTCCATGTCGACGTCTACGCGTACCGCGACAAGTCGGACATCGTGCTCGTGACCGGCGGCATGAGCATGGTCCCGATGGGTCCGCACATCGACGGGATCGAGGACCGGTTCCTGGAGCTCGTGTGCGTGCTCCCCGGTGACACCGACGACGCGCCTCGCCTCGCGGTGACGCGCGCGCTTCGGGAGATCGCGACGGTGCCAGCGCGGCGTGGAACGCACTTCGCAGTGAACCACACCGTGGAGCTAGACGCGCCGTTCGTCGAAGGCAGCGCGCTCAGGGGCTTCATTCTCGTCGCCGCAGACGACCGCGAGCTCACCGAGCTCTTCTCCGACCTACTGCCGAAACATCCGAGCTTCCTCTTGGCGGTGGGCCTCGACGCGGCGGAGCTCGAGCACCGCATGCGTGTGAAGGGCGGGCGTGCCCACGTCGCGGGCGCGGCCGCGACGCTCCTTGGCGGCCGGACGCTGCCGCTACGAACGCGGTCGATCATCTGACCGCGAACGGATCAGAAGGGCGTCACGGGTCAGCGGTATCCACCTCCATGATGGTCGACGGAGCCATCGCTGGCGCGCAGTCGACGCTGCGCTGATCAGTCGAGCGAGACCGCGTTGCATCGCAGCCCAGTCTGGCAGGACACGAATCGCGTGCCGAAGGCTTCCGCGAAAAAGTGTTGTTCGCACATGCCCACGGGCATCGCCGGCAAATGTGACAAATCGTTGCGACCGGCAAAGTCATCGCTCCGGGCGAGATGGCTTTTGCTGGACACGCCAGCGCGTTAGCGTCTTTGCGCAGGCGGGGGCCTATCATGCGCCCACTTGACCGATCCAAACTGATGCGTCGCCTCGGTGGCGCGCTGCTCATCCTCGTGTGGGTTTCGCAGCTCACCATCTCGGCCTCTGGCGCAGGTGGCAGCGGCGGAGGAGGCACAGGCGGTTCTGGTGGCGCACCGCCCGGCGGCGGGGTGCCCAGCTATCCCACCAACGCGATCCTGGCCTCGACAGCGCCAATCAGTCTGCCAGGCGGTGGCGGCGTCAGCGACACCGGCGCGGCGACGTACTCGCTGCCGCTGCAGGTGCCTGCCGGTCCGCTGGCCATGCAGCCATCGCTTGGTCTCTCTTACGGGGGAGGCTCTGGAAATGGGCCGCTTGGCGTTGGCTTTTCCCTGAGTGGCCTGTCCGCGATCGCGCCCTGCCGGAAGACGTTTGCTTCGGAAGGCAGGGCGGACGGTGTCGACTTCGACCTGAGCGATGCCTACTGCCTGGACGGCCAGAAGTTGGTGCTCGACGAGGCCGAGGGCCCCCCCGGCGGGGAAGTCTATCGCACCGAAATCGAACTTTCTCGCGCGTCGTCATGTATCGGGAGAACGTAAGCTCGCCGCAACCCTCGAGCTTCGAGGTGTTTCAGCCGGACGGCCGCGTTGCGACCTACGAGCCGATCTTCGGCACACGGCGAAAGGGCATCGACAGCCAGACCCCGGCTGCGTTCGAGGGCACTTCGCTGAACGACCCAGAGGCCGCACAAGTCGCGGTGGTGTACCCGATCGCAGGCTGGTCGATCGCCACGACAATCGCCTCGAGTACCTGTATTCGACCTTCGCAGACGCGCTCGGCGATTTCGAGCTGACCTACCGGCTCGAGACCATTTTGTATGCCCACGCGGGCGAAGCCGCCCATCGCAAAGTCGTGATCGGATACGGCCCTCGCTGGGACCCGATCGTCCGCCACCTCTCGGGCGTGAAGATCGCGATACGTTCACGAATCACCTCGATCGAGGCACACGCGCCGAACCCCAGCGTGATGCAGAAGGTATGGAGCTACAAGCTCACCTACGAGACCGGCGCTGACACGAACCGCAGCCGTCTGATCTCTGTGACGCAGGCCGATCAGTTCGGAGAAGAGTCTTGGACCCGCCGCTTCGAGTGGACCAACGCGAACGCCCCGATGATTGATCATACGTCGATCGGCGAGCCGGAGTTCGACGACGTGTCTTGGTCACTCGATTTGGAGAGCTGGAAGAAGAGCACTGCTTTTTGGGTCGACGAATACGGCGGACATCATGACTATTTCGAGGGGGTAGATTGGGTGGACCGGACTGACGTTCGGCTCATGGTGGGCGATTTCGACGGTGACGGTATCGACGACGTTCTCTATCGCACGCACCCGACCAGGCTGCGGGACTACATCTCTCTGGAGGCCGATTCGCCTGGGTGGGACTACGTGAAGGGCGACTATTACGAGCGCGGCAGAATTCGGATGCGCCGCTCGCTCGACCAAGGGGCATTGCCTCTCAGCCAGGTCAGCGACGTCACCGAGTATCTCGAACCGAGTGCCCTATTCTTGGAAGACCCACCCATTTGGGGGCCCGAACGGTGGCAAGCCCACCTCGGAAAATCGCGCCTGGCGGATCTCAACGGCGACGGCAAGCTCGATCTGTTTCTCGCACGGACGGAGATGGACCATCAGTATTCGCCCTTGCGCGTGAGCCCCAACGAGGAGGAGTACCCCGGATCGGATGAAGAATACTGGGCGGAGGCCTGGTTCGGCGCCGATGGAAGCAACCATTGGGGCCATTGGTCCTTCGGCTACGCCAACGTGGGCGCATTCCAGCCGTCGACTCAGACTTGGGACCCCGCGCAGCAATCGGTAGTGGGCGCGATTTCGATTTTTGGGCCGATCTGGAGTGAATCTGCAGACGCGAGCTCGAGCGTCTTCAGGATGTTCACTCCGCCATTCCAGCATATTATCGCAGATCTTGACGGCGATGGCAGACCCGATGGCGTCGATGCGTTCTACTACGACCCTGCCGTCGACATGTCGGATCCTGTCTACAATTGGCCGTTGCCGATCAAGGACGGCAACGCTCAGTACAAGACCGAGCTGTCGACCGATCCGTGGGACGAGCACGAGTTTCCTCCTATCGACACCGCGTCCGACCTGGCGCGCTGGACCTGTGGCAACGGCCGCGCAATCGTGCTCGACTACGAGGGTGACGGCCGGGCAGACGTGCTCGCAGCGACCGACACTGACTTCGACCCACACCACATGGCTGACGGGATCTATGCGCGGCTTCACGTCGATGGGACGACCCCGCGGACTGGACAGAGCTCGCACCTATGGGGCGGCGCCTGTCACACCTTCCTCCCGGAGGTGCTCATGGGCGACTGGAACGGGGACGGACTGGAGGACCTCCTGTACCCGCCGTTGTCTTACTGGGAAGATAGTCCACCGATAGAAAACGCCGAGCCATTGGTGCGCTGGAACCTCGGCAATGGTTTTGGGCCTGCCGAGAAATTCTCAGTAGACAACGCCGCCATGGGCGAGCGTATGTTCAGCGGACAGCCATACCCGGGCGACCCATATCCGGGCAGCAGGCCGGTGGGGTGGGACCGCGGCACCCGCGCTGTCGATCTCAATCGCGACGGGCGAACCGACATTCTGGCGATGCGCTTCACCGACCCCGACTTCATTCAGAACGACGGTCTGGAGGGACCCAAGACAGTGTTCGCGTACCTGTCGACTGGCGACGGCTTCACCGCCATCAAGCTCGCCGACTGGGAGAATGCCAACATCAGCATGGCAGAAGGTTTCACGACCTTCCAGGTGGGTGACGTCACAGGCGACGGCGCGCTCGACATCGTTCATGTCGAGAAGGGCAAGATCGTGACGACCGAGCTGCCCTGGCGAGATCCGCCGGACATGCTGAAGTGGGTGAAAGACGACGGCGCTGCTGCCTTTGTGGAGGGCTTCAGCTATGACAGCGCCTGGTGGGGCGGTGGCAAGCGCCCTGAGCCTGCCGACTGCGATTACCCGCTCTCGTGCTCCCGACGAGCCTTTCCGGTGGTGCGCGCGCACGTGGTGTTCGCCGGCACGATGCCCTCCGGCGAGGCACGCTACCGGCAAACGCAGCACAGCTACGCCGATCCGCGATCAGATCTCAGGGGGCGCGGCTTCCTCGGCTTCGCCGAGCATCGCATCTGGGACAGCGACCTCGGCGCCGAGACGGTGCAGAGCTTCGACAACACAACGCGGATAGACCCTGAGCCGGCGGCGCCCGGCGGCGAGTTCTATCCCTATGCAATGGTCGAGGTCGGAACAAAGACAACCACGCCCGATATGGCCCTGCCCACCGACCTCGAGCTCAGCTCGGGGACATCGAACTTCCCCGGTCAATCCGGCGACTCGGTGACGGTGATGACGCGCACCGTGGAAATGCAGCGCGACTTCGAGCTGCGCTTCAGTGACGACGGCCGGTCGATGACAAGGTTGCCGTCTGGCTGGGCAAAGACCGAGCTCGACGTGCTCGCCCTGGCAGAGGACGTGTACCAAGAGGTGCCTCGCTACACCTTCTGGTGGACCACCAGCGCGGCTGACGAGCGCTTCAGCACAGGCTCGACCACGCATGACGCCTGCGGCAACGCGACCTACGCAATGACCGTGACCGTCGGTGGCGTCGTCTCGACAGTCACGCGCGCGTTCGAGAATCGTATCGATGTCGGCAGCGACTGGCTGCTCGGTCTGGAGGTACGCGCCGAGGCTCGCTCGGGAGCCAGCGCAGACGTCGACCCGGGCCGCATCACCCGCAAGAGCTACGACGCTGAAACCGGAAGGCTGACGAGCCTCAGCGTGAATGCGCAAGGTCCGTCGGATCAGCCGTGCGTGATGATCGGCTCGGAATGCGAGCTCTTGAGCTCGACGACGACATTCTCTCTCCCCGACGCGCACGGCAACCCGCGGCACATCGAGACAGTCGCATTCGATGATCCGAACACTCGACTGCTCACGGTGCAGTACGACGCCGACGGCGTGTACCCGGTGCAGACCGTGGATGCGCTCGGGTTTGTCACCACGACCCTGACGCATCCTGCTCTCGGCGTGCCTCTGTTGGAAGTCGACGTGAATGGCGTTACCACCACGGCAACCTTCGATGGCTTTGGCCGTGTGCTTTCAGTTGCGCGACCCGGCGCGGCCACTGTCTCACCTGCCTACGCCGAGGTCGTTAGTGGCAACCACATCGGGTTGAAGGTCACCACAACCGCCCCCAACGGCTCGGCGACCAACACGGTCAGCGAGGTCACGACGGACGAGCTTGGGCGTACAGTCAAATCAAGAGCGACCGGGTTCGCCGGGGCATGGATATACACCGACGTCGAATACGACCACTTCGGAAATGTCTCTCGGCAGTCGATTCCCGCGACGGCGCTTCCGGCCCCCTATTTGGCTTGGAGTGCATTCGACAGGCTTGGGCGCGTGCTCAGCACCACCAGTCCCGACACAACAGTCACGCGTCACGGGTACTCGATGTTCGAGACGACCACCATCGATCCCGACGATCACCAGACCTACACGGAACACGACATCGATGGCCGTGTGCTCGAGAGCGGACATCTGGTTGGCGGCTCCGAGTATGGAGCGGTGCACTTCCGCTATGGCTCCTTTGGCCAAATGGAAGAGGTCGAAGACGCCCTGCAAAACGTGACCGTCCGGCGGTATGACCCGTTCGGCCGGCTGCTCGAGCTCGATGATCCGGACGCTGGCGTCTCTGGCTACATGTACGACGGTTTTGGCCAGCTGCGCCAAGAGCTTCGCGCGACCGGCGATCTGATCGAGCGCGATTACGATGACCTCGGTCGCCTGCTGACGACCACGGGAGAATACGGAACTGACACTCTAGACTACGATGACGGCGTCGGCGCCAAGCATCAGCTCGGCGACATCATTCGACAACGTCGTCACCGAGCTGACCTATGACTCACTCGGTCGCCTTCGGGTGACCCAACAGACGGTAGGTGGTGTCACCCGCTCGGCCGTGCAGCACTACGATGCCTATGGCAGACTCAAACGCCTATTTTATCCCGAGGTTGGTAGTCTCGCCCGCTTCACGATCAGCTATCAGTACGGCGCAGCGGGCCAGCTCACCAGCATCGCTGACGTGTCCAGCTGTGGGTTCAGCCCCGATCCCGGCGATCCGCTTCCTGCTTGCACGCCTATCAACCTGTGGGAGGTGCTGAGCCGCAACCCGCGCATGTCGTGTGATCGACGCCGACGGCAACGCGATCGCGATCTGGTCAGCTGGCACGTCGGACGACGGCTTCAAGCTCGCGTCGAGCCGGTACACGGCCTCTCAGGGAGTCGCAAGTGGAGAGTGGCATAGGGGGCTCCACGGTGGGGGAGACTACGGGTTGGGCATCTGGGGTCGTCTTTGGTACGGCTCGCCACTCTGGGCGAAGGTCGGGGCTGGCGCGACGCCTGTAGCTGCGGGAGCTGTAACCTATACGTTGGAGGATTGAACTGTGGGGCCCGTCTTTCCGATAGTTCGCATTTCTGCGCAGAGCGTAAGTGTCTTCCGGACTGAAGAATCGTTAAGACGGCGTTTGTCGTTTGCGACGGACAAAGCGATCAATGATGGTGTCTTTGAACGAGCTGCTGTCATTGACAGTTGTCTGAGCGAGTACCGGTTCAAGGCGTTCCAGCTCGCGGGCTCAACCGGCATTTTCGGATGGCTGAAGCGGGCGCGAAAGATCGAGCGTCTGGCGCTGGAGCACACCACTGATACTACGCTGTCGGGGCTCAAGGCGCGCGTGCGTGCTGCCATCAGCTCGGATGAGGAGTTCTGGAGCGAGAATTTCGAGCTAGACGACCTCTACCGGCAGATTGACGCAGCCAACTCAGTCGATTCTGTGATGAGTCTGTTTGGCTGAGGCAAACCGCCGGTGTGGAGAGCACGTGGTAAGGCTGACGCCCTGCGATCAAGCCGATGCAGAAGAAATGGTGAAAGTAGTGCCCACGATGAAGTCGACGCTCGGAACCGGAGCGGCAAGGCGCGGCCCAATCTGTCGCCTAGCGGTCTCGCGCACAGTCTGCGCGCTGGCCCTGTTCGCCCTCAGCTCTAGCTGCAACCCGGCCGTCGAGGTCGAGGACGACGGCGCCGGCTGGGCAAAGAGGTCGCCATTGACACGGCGGACAGCCGCGGCCCGAAACCTCGCGTTGTAATCGACGCCGACGGCAATGGAGTCGCGGTCTGGATGACTGGCAATGACCAAGATGGCTACCAGCTCGCAAGGAACCATTACACGCCTGGGCTGGGCTGGGCCGGCGTCGAGCTGATGGGTGACATCGTGGACCAGCCGGACATTGCCATGGGTCGTGACGGGGGGGCGATCCTCACTTGGACATCTCCTGGCTACGCGCTAGCTGCCGAATACGAGCGCGGCGTCGGCTGGGGCAAGGCTTTCGAGCTGCACGAATGTGGTATTGACCCGTGCGCGAGCGGAAACGCTAGGGTGGCCATCGACGTCGAGGGTCGCGGTATGGCCATGTGGTCCAGCGTCGACGGCACAGACAGGACGATATGGGGCCGACGCTATCTGCCGGATTCCGGATGGGAAGCTGCTGAGTTGATCGCGACGTCCCCGCTCACGACAACTTCTGGTTACCCGAGCACTGGGCTAGATGTCGCCATCGACCCGAACGGAAACGCGGTGGCTGCTTGGGCATTCGGGGTCGACGCCGGCGCCACCATCTGGGCGAGCTTCTATTCGACCGCCGAGGGCTGGCGCGAGCCAGAGCCAGTCGCGACCGGGGTGCAGGATTCGAGATCCATCCAGCTTGCGGTCGATGCGCTTGGCAGCGCCTTCGTCGCTTGGAATGAAGAGCGAGCGCTCTGGGTCAATCGATACGACGTCGCAGAGGGTTGGGGGCAGCCGCTAGAGATTGCCGAAAGGCTCATTTTTACTCTCTACACATCCGTCCTCGCTGGGCTGGGCGTTGACGATGCGGGCAATGCCACGCTGCTTTGGCAAGCTGAAGAGGGGCAGATCGTCACCAGTCGCTTCGCGCCAGGGGCGGGCTGGGGGCCAGTCGAAGAGGTCGGTGTCGGGCTTCCCCCGGCGGCAGACTTTACCGGGGAACAACCCGCGCATCCGCACCTCGCCATGGCGCCCGATGGCAGCGCCGTCGCCGTTTGGGAGCAGGAGGACTGGGAAGTGCCCTCGATTGTTGCGCGCCGATATTCTCCTGAGCAGGGCTGGCAGCCAGTGCAGGTTATCGAACAATACCATAGCAGTCCAACGGTGACACCGCACGTTGCCATCAATGAGAAAGGCGCAGCGATCGCCGTCTGGCTACGGTACGGCAGCAACCACGGAGACAACGGCGGCATCTGGGCGAACGCGTCGCTCCCTTGAGCGGGGCTGGCCATCCGGGGCTGGGAGCAAGCCTGTCACGGCCTGGCGGCAGCCACGGCCGGCCACCATTGCGTGGGCAGCCCATCGGCGGCGGCAATGGCAAGCGTATCCATCAAGATAGCGACCGTCACGTGCACCAAGAAGCCAGAGTAAATGCTCTTGGTGCGCATCGACAGCGAGCCGAGCGCGATGCCGGCGACGACGGCGCCGCACGTCTCCAGGTAGGGCTTACCGAAGTGAATCATGCAGTAAGGCACGCACATCGCGAAGATGGCGGCTGACCCCATCGATCGGCGTAGGCCATTGAGCCAGAAGCCTCGAAAGAACATCTCGAGGCCGAAGAACTGCGCGACGTACATCGCCTCCCACACGATGAGGTCGAACCAGGAGCGCGAGCACTTCTTGTAAAAAGGGTAGTAGTTACCAAAGTCCGGGTTCTGCGCGACGATGAACACCGCGGGCACCACCGCGGCGAGACAGAGCAGGTAGATCCACGCGTGGCGTGTGAGACCCTTCACGCGCAGGCCCATATCGAGCAGCGAGTCTTTCGGGAAGAAGATCTTCCACAGCCCGAACGGGATCACCGTGTAGCCGAGCAGACGCGTGAACGTCCACCAGGTGAGGTTGTAGAGCTCGCCGTACATCCTGAGCGAGACACGCTCGCCGAGGCCCCACGGCAGCAGCGTCGGGTCGAGCTCGACCTCGCGCAAAAAAGGTCGAACGTGCGCGGTGTAGAAGTCGCGGTCGTAATACCACTGCAGCGTGAGCACGACCGCGGTGATCACGAAGAGCACCAGCGGCCGCCGATCGATCTCGCCCGTGGCCAGTGTCTTTCGTTGGTGCTCGAGCGACTCGACGTCCAGCTCGCGCCAAGTGCGACGGAAGAAGAAGTACACCAGCGGAATGACGATCAGGAAGCCGACCAATGGCAACGCCATGTGCAGCAGCGTCGCGCTCAACGGCGGGCCGGCAGGCGGCTGAGGGCCGCCGCCGATCGGCAATGGCAGCGCTGCCGGTGCGCCGCTCGGGGCGGCGAGCTCGAACAGCTGCGCTAAATGAGCGAGCATGATTCTCGGCCAAAGAAGGCCACAGGCTTCAGGCCACAGGCTTCGGCCAGAGCCCAGATGAGCGATGTTGCCGATCTCTTTCTCGCTCTGTTTAAGGCCACAGGCTTCAGGCCACAGGCTTCGGCCAGAGCCAGAGCCAGAGCCCAGATGAGCGATGTTGCCGGCGTCTTTCTCGCTCTGCTTCTGGCTTTCTCGTTCTCTTTCTGGCTGAAGCCTGTGGCCTGAAGCCTGTGGCCCTCTGGCCTGACACCCCGTCGCGTTGCAGCCGGTGACAGCCCCGTCGAGAATCCTGCTCGCTCATTTAGCACCGACCCGCCGTTCACGTTGCGCTTTGGGTCGATTCCGCGCGCAGTGCCGCCGCGCGCAAGCGCCCGACAAACACGGTCTTGCCGAGCAACGCCGCCACCTCGAACAGCCCCGGCGAAGCGGTGCGGCCAGTCAATGCGACCCGCACTGGCTGTGCGGCGTCTTTCAGCTCTAGACCGAGCTCGGCGAGCAGCGCGGCGAACGCTTCTTCCAGCGGCTTCGGGCTGAAGTCGGCTTGCGACTCGAAGCGATCGGCGACAGCGCGCAGCACCGCGGCCTTTTCAGGGACCAAGAATTTCTTGGCTGCCTTCTCGTCGAACACCGGCGGGTCGCGAAACAAGTAATCCATCATGTCGGCTGCATCGGCGAAGGTCTGCGCTCGCTCTCGATAGAGCGGCAACGCTGCCACCACAGCGGCTGGCTCGGCGTGAAGCCCGCGAGCTGCCAAGAAGGTCGCCGCGTTCTTCGCGTACGTGTCGTCGTCGACCAATTCCTTCTTTTTCATGTGCTCGAAGGTCACGGCCGTGAGTTTTTTTTGGTCGAACTTGCCGTCCCCTTTGCCGCAGCGCTCCCAGTCGAATTTTTGGATGAGATCTTGGACGCTGAAGATCTCCTCGTCGCCGAATGACCAGCCGAACCTTACGAGATAGTTGAGCAACGCGCCGGGCGGGTAACCCTTGTCTTTGTATTCGCCGACGCTGACTGCGCCGTGCCGCTTGGAGAGCTTGGAGCCGTCGGGCGCGAGCATCATCGGCAAGTGCGCGAACTGGGGCACTGGGTAGCCGAGCGCCTCGTACAGCAAGATCTGCGGGGGCGTATTGATCATGTGGTCACGACCGCGCGCGACCAGCGTGATGCCCATCGTGATGTCGTCGACGACAGCGCCGAGGTTGTAGAGGGGCACGCCGTCTGCGCGCACCAGCACCGCGTCTTGGTGGGTATTGTTCGGTGTGCTGACCTCACCGAAGACGAGATCTTTGTAGCTGACGCTGCCCGAGCTCGGAGCCTTGAAGCGAATCACGAACGGCTTGTCGGGCGTGGGCCCAGTGCGATCGCGACAGGTGCCCGGGTAGCGAAATTGCGCCTTGGGGTCCTTTTGTTTCAGCGCCTCGCGCTGGGCGTCGAGCTCTTCTTTGGTGCAAGTGCAGCGGTACGCAGCGCCTTTGTCGATTAGCTTCTGGACGTGCTCTTGGTAGACGCCGAGCCGCTCCATCTGGCGATACGGGCCAAATGGGCCGCCCACGTCGGGGCCCTCGCCCCAGTCGAGCCCGAGCCAGCTCATGCTCTCCAGGATGATGCGCTCGTTCTCTGGCGTGCTGCGCTCTTGATCTGTGTCTTCGATGCGCAGCACGAAGGTGCCGCCTGTCTTCTTGGCCCAGAGCCAGTTGAAGAGAGCGGTGCGCACGCCCCCGATGTGGAGATAGCCCGTCGGCGAGGGCGCAAACCGCACCCGGGGCTTCGCGGAGCGGCCTACCCGCGGAGCCAGAAGGTTGTCGGCCGTCATGGCGCCGCACTTACCACGGCTTTGCGGGCGGGGCTCGCTCTGCTATGAGGCGCAGAACCACTACCGCGCGAGTCAACTCGCGCACCCTTGAAGGAGACACTGTCATGGCCAAGACCACCAAGCCCGGCGACGCGAAGAAAAAGGCGACCACGGCCGCTGCCCCGAAAGCGGCTCCGCGCGATGCCCAGAAGGCCGCCCCCAAGAAGGTGCCCCAGAAGGCCTCGCCGCTCGCCCTGATGAAAGACAAGTTCGGCGAGAAGTCGAAGCTCATCGAAGCCGTCACCACGTTCATCAGCGACGATCTGTGGGTCGGCCGCATGAACAAAGACCGCGGCGGCGACAAAGGTATCGAGCGCGTCTCCAACTCGAAGCTGCTTCGCCTTCACACCATCTTCGCTGCCGTCAAAGACAAGTTCGGCACCCGCGAGAAGCTGATCAGCGCCATCCTCGAAACCGAGAAGCGCGCCAAAGACGAAGGCTACAAGTCGCGCCTCTCCGCTTACCCGGTGCCGCGCCTGTGGGATCACTACAAGACGGTCGAGAAGCGCGCCAAGGTGGCCGCGGCCAAGGCCGAGAACGCCAAGGCAGCGCCCAAGGCTGAAAAGCCCGCCAAGAAAGCGTGAGCACCCCGCCTGCCGTGCCGGTTCGGCGTCGCCCTTCTTGGGCGCGGCAGGTTTGGTTGGTCGCCAAAAAAGACCTGTCGATCGAGCTGGCGACAGGCGAGATCGTCACCACCGCCGGCTTCTTCGCGGTGTTGGTGGCGGTCATCGCGTCGCTCGCTTTCTTCGCTGGCAAAGATGCTCGGCGTGATGTCGCGCCGGGGGTGATCTGGATCAGCATCGCCTTCTCGAGCGTGCTGGCGCTGTCGCGTACCTGGCAGCGCGAGCGCGAAGACGGCGCCATCCGGGGCCTCCTCGTGGCGCCGCTCGCGCGCAACGCCATCTTCATGGGCAAGGCCCTGGGCGTGGCTGCGTTCGTCACGGCGGTTCAGCTGATCGTGGTGCCGGTGACTGCGATCTTGTTTCAGATCGATCTGCTGGCCACCGGCGGTCCGCTCGCGCTGCTGCTCATGTGCGCGACCCCGGGGATCGCAGCCAGCGGCACCCTTTTCGGTGCGATGACGGTCCGCACGCGGGCGCGAGACCTGGTGCTTTCCAGTGTGATGCTGCCGCTTCTCGCACCGAGCCTGCTCGCAGGTGTGGCGGGCACGCGCGCGCTGTTCATGGGCGCGTCGTTCTCCGACTTGGGCGACTATTTCGCACTTCTCGGCTTGTTTGGCTTCATTTTTACCGCCGGCGGGCTGGGACTTTTCGACGCCGTCGTCGAGGGCTGAGTCGAAGGCTTGAAACCTTTTTGAAGCGCTGCGCGTCTCACACGGTTCTTCTGGTCAGCGGCGTTCAGCAAAGCTAAGCGTCTGCGCGATCCCGGGTTTTCGGGTGGAGATCATCATGAGAGCGAAGCACCTCCTGGTTTCTGTTCTTTCCCTTTCACTCCTTGGCCTTCTGCCGGCCCTCGCGGGCTGCGACTCCCTCAAAGAGAAGCTCGGCATGGAAGAAGCCAAGAAGGAGGACAAGGACGACAAGAAGAAGAAGGACAAGGACAAGGACGACGACGAGGAAGACGACAAAGAGGCGAAGACCGATGGTTCGGCAACGCCCTCTTCTTCGGGCAGCCCCAGCAGCCCAAGCAGCGCCAGTGGCCCGCTGCCCGCTGCCGGCAAGGCCGCCAGCCACCTGCCAGGCGACTGCGAGGTGGCCATCACGTTCAACATCAGCAAAGTGCTGAGCCACCCCTCGTTTGCCAAGAGCGTCGTCCCCGCGCTCGAAGAAGCATTGAAGAAGGTCAGCAGCAGCGGCTCGGACGCCGCCAAGGCCGACACTTTCCTGAAAGACACTGGCATCGGCGTGAAGACGTTCACCGACATGGCGATGTGCGTGAAAGAGGCCACCGGCGGCGATCCGAAGTTCGGCATCGCAGCAGCGGGTGATCTGAAGGCCGACTCGCTCATCCCGGCGTTCGAGAAGCTCGACCCGTCGGTCAGCTCGAAGATCAAAGACATCGATGGTCGCAAAGCGATCAGCGACAGCGAGTTCACCATGGGCCAGCTCGCCGATGGCAGCTTGGGCTTCGCCGCTGGCGAAGACTTGTTCAAGAGCCTCGGCCCCACCAACGACAACGCAACCGCCAAGTACAAGCTCGACAGTGGCAAAGAGCTTGCGTTCAGCGTGTCCGAGTCGCTTGTCCAGAAAAGCCTTGGGAGCGGCGGTGGCGCACCGCCGGAAGTGAAGAGCGTCAAGACGGTCAGCGGTGTGCTCGACCTCGCAGGCGGAAAGATGAGCATCAAGCTCGGCACCGGCAGCGCCGACGACGCCAAGAAGCTCGAGGCCACCGTCAACCTGCTGAAGACGCAGATGGGCAGCCAAATGGCCGGCGCACCGCCCGGCACCGCTGACCTGCTCAAGAACGCGACCACCAAGGTCGACGGTAGCGACCTGTGGATCGAGTCGGCCTTCCCGGCCACCACGGTCGACTCCTTGGCCACGCTGCTGGCCGAGGCGATCAAGTCCGGCGCCAATAACGTGAAGCTGCCGAAGGGCGACGGCACGGCAAAGCCGGCAGACCCCAAGGCTGCCGCCCCGCCCCCGCCCCCGCCCCCGCCGCCCGCCAAGACAGCGGTGGCAGTGCCGCCGCCGCCGGCCAAGACGGCCGCGCCGCCGCCTCCGCCGCCGGCCAAGACAGCGACACCGAAGCCGCCGCCGAAGGACCGCACCAAGCGCTGAGCAAGCGAGCTGGCTTGGCTGGCTGAGTTCGGCTGGCCGAGAGGGCCGGGGCGACACCGTCCCGGCGCGTCTGCGCTAGCTGTCCGCGTCGCGTGTCATTTCCAGCATGGTGGGTCGGAAGCCGAGCGACCGAAACACGCGTTGGGCCTTCTCGTTGTCGACCATGGTCGACAGCACGATGCGCGGGCAGCCGAGCTCGGTGAGGGCTTCGACCAGCGCGCGCATCAGCTCGGTGCCCATGCCTCGCTGACGCACGTCGGGGCTGATGAACACGTCATGTATGGCGCCGTGCTCGTCCAGCAACATGTTCCAGTCGCGCCCCTCCTTCGTGCCGTACGCGTAGCCCTGCACGCGACCGTCGACTTCCGCGACCAGGATGACTGCCTCCGCCCGGTTGAGCTCCCGCTCGAACCAGCGCGCGTAGCCCTGCTCGACGCCGTCTACGAGCATGAATCGTCGTGAATCCGCGGAGTTGTGGAAGCGTACGAGACCACCCGCGAGCTCGCCCAGGCGTTCGAGGTCGGTCTTCTTTGCGCATCGCAGAACCATCCACGCTTTGTCACAGCTAGAAGAGCGGTTGTCCCGTTTTTTTGGTGATCAATGACAGCATGTGCGGAGATGCCAGGGGTGGGGGTGCTCTGCCCTCAGCTTCCCTAAGCCTCACGACGAGCCTTCTATGTCCAGCTCTTCCCGTTCTCATTCGCGGCTCGCTGTCCTGTTTGCGTCGCTGTTCTTGCTGCTTCTCGCGGGTTGCCGCACCGAGCTGTTCGGGCAGCAGGCCGGCGGCGGGGAGGGGGCGGGTGGCGGCCAAGGCCTGGGGGGTGCGGGCGGCGGGCCAGCGTGCGACTGCGACAGCGGCTGCTGCAACGAACAAGGCTGCGCGCCCGGGGCGGGTGATGCTGCCTGTGGCCAAGACGGCGAGAGCTGCGTGAACTGCGCCGCCGTGGGCCAGGTGTGTAACCCGAACAGCCGAGCATGTGAGGGCGCCTGCGCGTGCGGCAACTTCGTGTGCGAGGCGCAGTGCGGGGAGGACGGCTTCTCGTGCCCCTCGGACTGCAGCTGCACGCCCAGCCCAGCTTGCGGCGATGGCGCCTGCCAAGAAGAGTGCGGCGAAGACCAGTTCTCTTGCCCTTCGGACTGCAGCACATGCGTGTGCGGCGACTTCGCGTGCCAGCCGGCCTGCGGCGAAAACCAGTTCTCTTGCCCCAACGATTGCGCGGGTTGCCAATGCGGTGACTTCATCTGCGACCCGGCCTGTGGCGAGAACCAGTTTTCTTGCCCCAACGATTGCGGCTTTTGCGAGTGCGGCGACTTCGTCTGCGACCCGTCTTGCGGTGAAGATCAGTTCTCGTGCCCGAACGATTGCGGCTTCTGCGAGTGTGGGGACTTTTTCTGCGACTTCAAGTGCGGCGAGAACGAGTTCAATTGCCCCGACGACTGCGGCTTTTGCGCGTGTGGTGATTTCGTCTGCGACACCTTCAATTGCGGCGAAGACCAGTTCAACTGCCCGAACGACTGCGGCTTTTGCAACTGCGGCGACTTCTTCTGCGACCAGTTCTGCGGCGAAAATCAGTTCAATTGCCCCAATGACTGCGGCTTCTGTCAATGCGGCGACTTTTTCTGCGATGCGGCTTGCGGTGAAAACCAGTTCTCCTGCCCCAACGACTGCGGCGGCAATTGTTTCTGCGGCGATGCGTTCTGCAACGCAGCCTGCGGTGAAAATCCGCTCTCGTGCCCGAGCGATTGCCAGCTGCCCTGCATCTGCGGCAATGGCTCCTGCCAGCCTCAGTGTGGCGAGTCGTCGGCGACTTGCGCCCCCGACTGCGGCGCCGGCTGCGTTTGCGGCAATGGCACCTGCCAGGCCGCCTGCGGCGAGAGTCAGTTCACGTGCCCGACGGATTGCCCGTTCGTTCCATGTGCCCACGACAAGTGCTTGCAAGGCAGCGCCCTCGACGACGACTGCGACCCGTGTGTAGCGGCGATCTGCGCGCAAGATTCGTTCTGCTGTCAGAGCAGCTGGGATAGCCTGTGTGTATCCGAGGTCGGCTCCGTCTGCGGTCAGGTTTGCCCTGGCGCTTGCGCCTGCGGCAATGGTACTTGCCAGCCAGCCTGCGGCGAGAACCAGTTCAACTGCGCCCCGGACTGCGGCCTCGCTTGTGGCTGCGGCAACGGCGTGTGCCAACCCGCGTGCGGCGAGAACCAATTCAGCTGCCCGCTCGACTGCGGCGGGGCATGTATCTGCGGTGACGACCTGTGCAACCCCGCCTGCGGCGAGAACCAATTCACGTGTCCCAGCGATTGCGACTTCTGCCAATGCGGTGACTTCTTCTGCGACTCCGAATGCGGCGAGAACCAATTCAACTGCCCCAACGACTGCGGCGGCGGCTGCCTCTGCGGCGACTTCGTGTGCAACCCCGCCTGCGGCGAGAACCAGTTCACTTGCCCGAACGACTGCGGTTTCGGTTGCGATGATTGCGGCGACTTCTTCTGCGACGCTGCGTGCGGCGAGAACCAATTCAACTGCCCCAACGATTGCGGTGCGGGTTGTTTCTGCGGCAACTTCGCGTGCGAGTCATTCTGTGGTGAGAACCAATTCACCTGCCCGAACGACTGCGGTTTCGGCTGCTTCTGTGGCAACTTCGCGTGTGAGCCGTTCTGCGGCGAGAACCAGTTCACCTGCCCGAACGATTGCGGCTTCTGCCAATGCGGCGACTTCTTCTGTAACCCGATGTGCGGCGAGAACCAGTTCACGTGCCCGAACGATTGCGGGTTCATGGACGTCGACCAGTCACCCTAGCCCTAGCCGGCAATCGAGCGAGCGGCGCGCTCGCCGCTCGCGATCAACGCGTCGGGCTCGAAGGGCAGTCCGACGCACTCGCCAACCGCGTAGACACCCGGCGCGGCCAGGCCCGAGTCGTCGGTGGCGATCGCGAAGCCGCCACTGGCTGGCTGAGTCGAGGCACCCGCTTGAACGCCAATCTCGAAGGCGGGTGCGGCCGGCAAAGCGACGGCGACGGCGCCGCATGCGATCTTCTTTCCTGTCCGCAGGGTGACAGCACTGACGGCGCCTCGACCGTTCACCGCCGCGATATCGGCCTCCGCGATTCTGGCGCGCACGCGATCGCCGAGCGCTGTGGCGGCTCGCTCGGCCCACGCTCCGCTACCGACGATCACGGCGCCTTCTGTCGGTAGAATCCCTCGCGCAGCCAGGTTGCAAACGGCGCGTACGCTCATCACACCAGGCACGTCGTTGCCCTCGCTGCAGAGGACGCCGTCGTGAGCGCCGGTCGCGAGCACCAGGACTTTCGGTTTTGCCACCACAGCGCCGTCGGTGGTCACGAGCAGCGCGGTACCCTCGTAGAAGCCGACCATCGAAGAACGCAGCAGCAGGCTGGCTTTGCCTTCGATCGCACGGGCGCGCGCGTCGATCTCGTTCGGTAGCGCGAACGCGGCCGAGCCACCGGGTCGCTCGTTTTCGTCGACGATCGCGATCCGAAGCGCGTCGCCCCGCACGCGAACCAGCTCGGCCGCACACGCGAGCCCAGAAAGTCCTGCGCCGACGATGAGCACGTCGATCTCGAGCTTCGTCGCCGCGCGCGCGGGCGTGGCAGCGTCGGGCAGGCGACCGATGCCCGCCATCTGACGAGCGAACGTTTGCATCAGCGTGCTCACCGCCGGGATTCCCGCCATCAAATGGTGGTGATCGATGCCGCGCGGAAAGAACCAATCGGTGAGCCGCAGCAAATCGGTCTTGCGACTGCCGAGCACGTTCTGGGTGCCGATCTCTTCGCCACCTCGCGCGCGCCGAAGGCAGGTCATCACGTTCGGAACACCGTCGACCCGCGCGAGGCACCCATCGCAGTCGCCTCGCAAACAAGCTGGTGCGCGCGGTCGGTGCAGCTTGGGGCTACGGGCCAGCGTGGTTTCTCCGGCCGCCAAGAGGGCCACCGCGAGCGGCTCGCCGCGTTCGGCCACGACTTCGCGCCGATCGATGCGGATCGTGACCGGATCGTGAATCGGCCGCGTGCGCTGGAACATCGTGGGCGAGGGTAGATGCGACGTCGCAGTCGGGCAACGTGCTAGCCTCGGGCTCCAATGCGGCTCGGTGTCATCGGTCCTTGCCAGGACGATATCTTGGCGCTCGCGAAGGCAGCTCAAGTGCTGCTCGATCGAGCGAACGTCGAACGCGTGCTGTATCTCGGCAAAGACGACGCTCTCGATCGGGTCGTCGCCTCCTGGGCGCACGAAATCGTCGGCGAAAATCCGAGCGAGTCTGCGACGTTCGAACGCGCCGCGCGTGCGTGCGTGAACGCTTCTGCTTCGGAGATAGAAGACTTCGTCGGCTCCGAGCGAGCCCGCAGGAGGCTGCGGGTGCTCACCACTGTCCCCGCGCCGCCGGGCCGCACGATCGAGCTCTTCGATGGCCGAATTGCGGTGCTTGTTTACGATAAAGCCACGTTGGACGAAGACGATATCGCTGGCGCATCGGTGCTGATCTTCGGTCGCGCCGACAAGCCCGTCGTGCACCGCGTCGGCTCGCGCACGTTCGTGACGCCGGGGCGCCTTTCGGTGTCGCCCCCGGCGGGTATCGCGGTGCTCGACGACGACGTGGGCGGAGGCATCCAGATCGATTTTCTCGACATCGAGGGAGTCGTTGTCGCGAGCGACAAGATCGAGGGCCGAGTGCGAGCCACGGGGAAGCTGCGGGTGCAGGGCCCGGGTTCTTCCTGAGCACGGGGCGCGCGATGAGCGACGACACGCGCCGAGTCGGCATCTTCGGTGGCAGCTTCAATCCGCCCCACGTCGCACATGTGTTGGCGGCCGCGTACACGCTCTTGGTCGCGCCGATCGACGAGCTTTGGGTGATCCCCGTGTATCAGCACCCGTTTTCCAAGGAGCTCGCGCCCTTCGAGAAGCGCTTGGCGATGTGTCAGCTGGCGTTCGCTGGTTTGCCGGGCGTCCACGTCAGCGACGTCGAGCGCGAGCTGGGCGGTGAGAGCCGCACGTTACGCACGCTCGAACACTTGCAGGGCGCACATCCTCGCTGGGCGATGCGGCTGGTGATCGGCTCGGATGTCGTAGCGGACCTCCCCAAGTGGCATCAGTTCGACCGCATCGCATTGCTTGCGCCGCCGTTCGTGCTCGAGCGTCATGGCAGCGCGAATCGCCCCGACCGTGCGCTCTTGCCGGCGGTGTCGTCGACCGAGATTCGAGATCTGTTTCGTGCCGGCCGCGTGGACGAGCTCGCGCTGCTGATGCCGCAGACCGTGCTCGATTTCGCGCGCAGTGAAGGTCTGTATGCAGCGGCTTTTGCTGCAGGCTCGAGCTCCGCAAAGCCGAGCAATTGATGGCTGCGCTCGGCCGCGTCGTGGTGATTGGCAACGGCAAGGTGGGTCGCGCGCTGCGGACCGGTTTGGTCGCTGGCGGCGTCGCCGTCACGATGCGGCCGGCGCGGTCGTTGTTGCAGCGACCGCTGCCCCGGGCGGACTTGATCATCATCGCCTCACGTGATGGTCGGATTGCCGAGATCGCTGCGGTCATCGCCACTGCTGAGGGCGCCCCAGCGGCTGTCGTGCACTGTGCGGGCGCCCTCGACAGCGAACCGCTCGCGCTGCTCCGCCAGCGCGGCGTCGCGATCGGGGTGATGCACCCCTGCCTGTCGTTCCCCACACCGAAGGCCCGCGTTTTGCTCGCGGGTGGGGCCCTCGTGATCACTGGCGACCCGCTGGCGGTGCGGCGAAGCAGAGCGGTCGCACGTGCGCTCGGGATGGTCGCAGTGTGCCCCGCTCTTCTCGATCGCGCGACCTATCACGCTGCGTGTTCGCTCACCGCAAATGGCGGCGCGGCGCTGGCTGCGGCTTCAGCCCGGCTGCTCGTCGCGGCTGGCATCGAGCACCGCTTCGCGGCTCGGCTCTTGGGTCCGTTGCTGGTGAGCGTCGGGCGCAACATCGAGCGTCTCGGGGCGGCACAGGCGCTCTCGGGGCCGGTGCGTCGCGGCGACCTTGCCACGGTGCGTAACCACCAGGCCGCAGTCGACAGCCAATTGCCTGATCTTTCGAATCTTTTTCGTACAATCGTCGACGCGCAGCGGTCCTTGGTGTGAGCCGACCCCCCCGGGCGGGCGACACCCATGAAGCCCGGCCGAGCGCAGGTCAAACGGCCGTGATATCCTTTGAGCCGATGTCGTGGCCTGTGGGTATTGCGGCGCCTTGCCGAGTGGGATACCCAAAGTAGGTCGTATGCTTGCTCGTAAGCCGATAACCGCTGCCGTCCTCGAGCGAGAAGCCGAGCAGCGCAGCCTTACTGACAGCGGCAATAGGGCTGAGAGCGGCAATCTCACTGCGAGCGGCACCAAGAGAGCGAGCGGTTTCGTCGCCCTCGACGGCTGGCTCGAGCATGGCTCCGGGTTTGCGGCAGTCACCTGTGATCTCGACGCGCACGACGCCATCGCTGATCACATCACCCGGCGCTTGGCTTGCCGCAGCGGCGGCCGCGTCGTCCGCGCTACTTCGTCGAGCGCTGGAGAAGGCTTTCGCGACGTGTTTGCGTCGTTCGATCGAGCAGGGTCGATCGATCGAGCAGGGTCGATCGATCGAGCAGGGTCGATCGATCGAGCAGGGTCGTTCGATCGAGCAGGGTCGTTCGA